>ERZ779850.464-NODE-464-length-49332-cov-6.642206_pt1 | contig 49332 bp, 49 predicted proteins | sample MGYA00511249_ERZ779850 | MGnify/ENA primary metagenome ERZ779850 (study PRJEB29588, sample SAMEA2162475) | human gut metagenome | biome: human gut; feature: human-associated habitat; material: faeces | place: Denmark | collected 2008/2010 ...
CACAAAGGCATGAACGAGAGCTTGGAGTAATTTACTCCGGCTCTTTTTTTATGCCTGCAAGGAGGACAGGCAGATGGCAAAGGGTATTGAGAATCGGGCACGATCTCCTCCCGCTGTTTTTGATTTTGCAACTTCACAAATTCAAAAACACGGAGGAACGAAAATGTATTACGACTTGGTTGAAAGCGGAAAAAGAATTAAAGCCTTGAGAAAGGAACATGGGCTTACACAGGAACAGCTTGCGGAGCAGTTAGGTGTTGCCGCAAACACCATTGCACGAATTGAAACCGGCAACAGAGGTATCTCTATTGATTTGGCAATCGAACTGGTTGTGCGCTTTGAGACAACCCTTGATTACATATTTTTAGGTCGTGAATAACCTCAAAACTATACCTACGAGGCAATAAAAACTTGCATGAGGAACAGGTACAATTTAGATACAGCCAAAGAAAATCGGCTGCTTGATCCTTGAAAACTGAATACACAGTCATCGAATACGTTCCTGTTGCCGGTGCGAGAGCATCAGCCACATCAGCGGTACGCCGAGACGTATCGGATAGAGAAACAGAACGACTTTCTTCTATAAATTAAGCGCTTGTCTCTCTCCCGATGCCAGCGATCAATACTGGCTTGTAAATATTGGGTTGCTCCCAATACGGCCATGAAAGCAACAGGATTAAAGATACTTCTCTACGGAGCTGGCGGAGAACCCGGCAGAGGTTAGATTCCTATGGAACTGATTCGCAATCAGTCGTTCGGTGATTCCCTGAGGGCGTAAGCCCTCTTTCCCAGGGGTGCGTGGCAAATATGGGACACATAGACTTTTGGACTGACTGCCTGATTCCTTTCTGGCAGTCAGTTATTACATAGCCAACGAAAGGAGGTCATGGCACATGATGAAAGAAAATTGGGTATATTGCCGTGGTGATATTTATTGCGCCAAGCTGGACCCGGTAGTTGGGTCGGAACAAGGCGGCATCCGTCCGGTTATCGTCATTCAGAACGATACCGGTAATAAACACGCTCCCACATTGATTGTGGCAACGGTCACCACCAGAATCCATAAGAAAGCGAATATGCCGACGCACTTTGTTATTTACGACAATCCTGCATTCAAAGAAGCGTCCGTTGTTCAGCTGGAACAGATTCGTACCATTGATAAAAGCAGGATTGATAATTACTTAGGTAAGGTAACGCCCCGTGAAATGGTAGCGATTGAGAAAGCCTTATCTGTCAGCCTGGCAATGGAACAGCTGAAAAAGCGTTCCCCAAAACATAAAGCAAAGAGAGCGAAGGAGTGAACATAAATGTTTGAAGAAAGAATCGCTGCCATGAATCAGCGCACCGAAGAAGCGATGGCTGCTAACGCAGTTCAGTTTGATAAGAGAACCTATACGGTTGATGAGATTCAGGATATTCTGGGCATCAGCAGAACCAGCGCATACAACCTTGTGAAAAAGAAAGTTTTCCATAGCGTCCGCATCGGTGGCAGTATCAGAATCTCCAAAAAGAGTTTTGATGAGTGGTTGGATCATCAAATGTAAGATTTGTCAAGGGCGTCGTACAACCCGGCGACAAACTTCAAAACATATTGAGAGTTCGATAAAATGTAGCCATGACAAGAAACACATGGCTACATTTTTTACATAGGAGGTTGTACGATGGCGGAAATGAGAAAACGCACGAGTATGTCTGTTCTGGAAATGGGCAGGATGCTCGGTCTTGGTAAAACGGAGTCATACTGGCTCATTAAGAAGAATTACTTCAAAACCATTCTTGTCGGCAACACCATGAGGGTGATGATCGACAGCTTTGAAGAATGGTATGCCAATCAGTTCAAATACCAGAAGGTCGATGGAACCCCTCCCGGCGAGGAATTGAAGAAAACTACATATTCAATGGAGGAGCTTGGACAGCGCCTTGGGCTGAAAGAAGCGACTGCTTACGAACTGGTTGCCAAAGGGCATTTTGATGTGGTCGATGTCCTGGGCAAGCGCAGAGTGACAAAGGAGAGCTTTGAAAGATGGTATGCTTCTCAAACCGATTACCGCACGGTAGAGGATCAGGAACTGGATGCAGATATTATGGCATCCACCTACGGTCTGCCGGAAATGGCAAGAATGCTTGGGGTACATCGTCAGACCATTTACTATATCGTTGCCAATGAAGATTTTGAGCTTATCAAGGTTGGCAGGTATAAGCGAGCTACCAAAGAGAGCTTTGAAAAATGGTATCACAATCAGACCCGCTACCAGTTAGCGGAAGATAGACAGGAAAGGAGCTGATTACATGGCATCTATCGTTAAGAGAAAAAAGAAGTATTCTGTGGTTTATACATACACCGATGAGAACGGCAACAAGCGTCAGAAGTGGGAAACCTTTGAAACGAATGCCGAAGCAAAGAAAAGGAAGTTGCAGGTTGAATATGAGCAGGAGTCCGGAACCTTTATTCCCCCTTCTGCTAAAACCGTCAATGATCTTTTGGATGAGTATATGTCAATCTATGGTGTGAACACCTGGGCGATGTCTACCTATGAAAGCAGAAAGAGCCTGATTGCAAACTATATTCGTCCCCTCATCGGTGATATGAAGCTGGAGGATGTCACGCCGAGAATCATGGACAAGTATTACCGAGATTTGCTTTCTGTCAAAGCGGTTTCTTCTAAGTATGTAAAAGCCCGTACAGAATATCTGACTCCGCATACTGTCCGAGAGGTTCACAAGACATTGCGAAATGCTTTCAATCAAGCGGTCAAGTGGGAATTGATGACCAGAAACCCTGTGGAGCACGCTACGCTGCCGAAAGAAGAACACAAGACCAGGGATATCTGGACAGCAGAAGTGCTCCAGAAGGCTCTGGAAGCCTGTGACGATGATATTCTTCGTCTGGCTATTAACCTTGCCTTCTCCTGTTCCCTGCGAATGGGCGAGCTTCTGGGGCTTACCTGGGACTGTATTGACATTTCCCCCACCAGTATTGAACTTGGTCAGGCAAGCATCTTCGTTGAAAAGGAGTTGCAGAGAGTAAATCGTGAAGCGATGGCAGATCTGGACGGTAAGGACATCATGTTCAAGTTCCCACCGACCTTCGCCAGTACGCATACCGCATTGGTTCTCAAAACTCCTAAGACCAAAACAAGTGTCCGCAAGGTGTTCTTACCGAAAACCGTAGCGGAAATGTTGGTACAGCGAAAGGCTGACATCGAAGAACTGAAAGACCTTTTCGGTGACGAGTTCGTAGACTTCAATCTGGTTTTCTGTTCTTCCAATGGCAAGCCGATTGAGGGGCAGGTTATCAACCGTGCTTTCAATAAGCTGATTGAGGAGAAGGGACTGCCGAAAGTGGTTTTCCATAGTCTCCGACATTCCAGTATCACTTACAAGCTGAAGCTGAACGGCGGCGATATGAAATCCGTTCAAGGCGATTCCGGTCATGCACAGGTCAAGATGGTAGCGGATGTTTACTCCCATATCATCGACGATGACCGCAGACTGAACGCTGAAAGAATGGAAGCTGCGTTCTACTCAGGCAGACAGGCAACGCCTGAGCCGGTTCAACCAGCCGCAACGGAAAGCTCCGCTGATGATAAAGAACTTCTTCTGAAGCTTCTGCAAAATCCGGAAATGGCAGCACTCCTGAAGTCGCTGGCAAAAACATTATAGTAACTGCAAGGGCAGATCCTTTTACATAGCTACAATAGCTGTAAAAGGGTCTGCCCTTATTTTTTTGTTATGGAGGTCAACGAGTATGGATAGAATCTTTATGGACGAGTATTACGAGCATCTGAGAGCTGACAATATCGAGGCATTTTCCAAGGAAAGGAACGACGAATATGTTGGCAGAGCTGAGGAATACAAAGCAGCAAAGTCGGCATTGCTTGAAGGATTGGGACTTGAGCATTTGTTTGACCATAGCCATGAACTGACTCCGAAAGAGAAAGAAATATGGATGCTGTTCGATAGGGTTGATGTAGCAGAGCTTCTTGCAAGGGATGCTTTTGCCAAGGGTGCTTATATGCTCGGCGCTGAGGATAGAGAGATTATGCTGAAATAAAAAAAGACCTGCTTCGGCGGGTCTAAATTACATAGAATCATTGAGTCTGAAAAACCTTTGAAATTCTTAATAATTCTGGTTGAAAAATTCATTTTGAAATGATATATAAAACAGACTGAAATCTGTGTCTAAGGACACCCGCACCCTCACACGAGAATGAATAGGATTTCCTATCATTTCGCATCACGAGAAGTTACATAGTGACATTTACTTGCACTTGCAACGTCCACCAAAAATCGAAAGACTTGCTAATTTCGAGCCAATCGGACGGTGTAAAATCCCTCTGAATTAGCTATCACAGCGTAGTATCAGATGGGATTTGAAATGCTGAAAAACCTTGTATTTCCAAGCATTTTTAAGCATTAGATGCCACTTCCCGATGTCGTATCGGGTCTACTCCTAAGCGGTAGGTCGGAGGTTCAAATCCTCTTAGCGACGCCAAAAACTCCGCCGAAAACGTTGATTTTTCAAGGTTTTCGGCGTTTTCTTTTTCCCAAGAAAAATCGAACACATAACAAACAGCGATTAGCAGGAAGCATTTTTGCTAATCGGAAGTGACCATGGTGAACTCGAACGATTGATTTTTGTCACAGATTAGCTTGCTAATGATTAGCAGAAAATTCTCGATTTTTGCTAATCAAATTGCCTCTCCTGCTAATTTGCCGAAAAATCATGCAAAAAACCTTGCTAATTGGATAGGCGAATGTTATCGAGTAAAAGGCATTTTTTTGAAGTTTATTTCGTCCTTTTGCTGGCATATTTGAGGGGGTACACCGCTTCTCGTATAATGATGCTGTAAGGAGGTGCATCGTATGAGAGAAAAAACATTTCATGTTTATGTGGATAGCCATGATAGAAGCCTTTTGCTTCAAAGCCTTGTAGAATTGAAAAATCTGTTGATCCAACAAGGCAGATATACGGACTGCGTGGATGAACTGATTTTCAAGGTAATCAATGCACCAGTTAAGAAGCTAAAAATCAGTTGAAAGCACTCCTAAAAGTTATATAATAAGAAGTGAATATTTATTTGGAGGTTCCTATCATATGGATGAAAGAGAAAAGATTATTCGATTATGGTTTGATATGTGGCTTAATCAACAAGATTTAGGAATTGATGATATTTTTACAGACGATCTCATCTATATTGAAAGCTGGGGGCCTAAATACGAAAATAGAGAACTGTTAAAGCACTGGTTCAATGAATGGAATACTCGTGGAAAAGTTCTTATATGGGACATTAAACAATTTTTCCATAAGGACAACCAAACCATTGTGGAATGGTATTTCAAAAATAAAATGAATACTGGAAATTTTGAAGAGTTTGATGGGATTTCTTTAGTTGTATGGACAAAAGACAACAAAATAAAAGAACTAAAAGAATTTGGATGTAATCTAAATAACTATAATCCATACGAAGAAAGCGATATTCCCCAATTTAGAGATGAGAAAGTGAATTGGTTTTGAGCCTTGCAAATATAAGTTAAACCTTAAAAATTAAATATTGTTTACATAGCCGATTGGTATAAAAGCCAGTCGGCTTTTTTGCGTTCTAAGGAACTTTACATAGCCGCCCTGACAAAGCGGCTAAATCTAAAAGAAAGGAGGACGCACCTATGTCAAATTGCAAAGTGATTGCTCTGACCAATCAAAAAGGTGGCGTGGGAAAGACAACCACAGCAGTCAACCTGGGTGTCAGTCTGGCAAAGCAGGGAAAGAAAGTCCTGCTGATTGATGCGGATGCACAGGCAAACTTAACCATGGCTCTGGGGTACAGCAGACCAGATGATATTCCCATAACCCTCTCCTCGGTGATGCAAAGCATTATCGACGATAAAGCCTTTGATGTTTCACAAGGTATCCTGCATCACAATGAGGGCGTGGATCTGCTTCCATCCAATATCGAGCTGTCTGGCTTTGAAGTCAGGCTGATCAATGCCATGAGTCGTGAGCGTGTTCTGAAAACCTATGTGAACGAGGTCAAAAAGAATTACGATTATGTACTGATTGACTGTATGCCCTCTCTTGGCATGATCACCATCAATGCTTTGGCGGCAGCTGACAGTGTGGTTATCCCAACACAGCCCCACTATCTTTCTGCGAAAGGTCTGGAGTTGTTGCTTCGCTCAGTTTCTATGGTCAAGCGGCAGATCAATCCTAAACTGCGGATAGACGGTATTCTGATGACAATGGTAATGCCCCGCACCAACATTTCAAAAGAAATTACCGCTTCGGTGAAAAGTGCATACGGGCAAAGGATCAAGGTTTTTGATACCGAAATCCCCCATTCTATCCGTGCGGTAGAAGCTACCGCAGAGGGAAAGAGTATTTTTGCTTATGACAAAAGCGGAAAGGTGGCCGCTGCCTATGAACAATTAGGAAAGGAGGTGGAAGAAATTGGCGAGAAGCAACGGACACAAAATCGAGCTGACCGCATACGATGACCTTTTCCAGACGGATGAAAGCCGTGCGGAAGCAAAACTGAGCAAGATACGGGACATTCCGATTGCGGAGATTGATGAGTTTCCAGATCATCCGTTCAAAGTTTTACTGGATGAGGATATGGAACAGCTTGTTGAGAGCATCAAGCGAAATGGAGTGATGACCCCGGCAACGGTTCGGCTGAAAGAGGATGGGCGGTATGAGCTTATCAGCGGCCACAGGCGCAAAAAGGCATGTGAGATTGCCGGGCTTGAAACTCTGAAATGCGAGGTGAAGGAGCTGACCCGTGACGAAGCCATTATTGTGATGGTGGAGTCCAATCTGCAAAGATCAACGATCTTACCAAGTGAGAAAGCATTTGCCTATAAGATGCGTCTGGAAGCAATGAAGCGTCAGGCAGGCAGACCGACAAAAGATAATTATTCCCCAGTGGGAAATAATTTAGAGTTTGCCACTTCATCTGATGAACTTGCCGAAAAGGTTGGTGAAAGTAAAAACCAGGTTTTCCGCTATATCCGCTTGACCGAGCTTGTTCCTGAAATTTTGCAGATGGTAGATGAACGTCAGATTGCTTTTCGCCCGGCGGTAGAAATCTCTTATCTGTCTGATGAACAGCAGTATTCCCTTCTGGAAGCCATGCAGTATAACGATGCGACCCCGTCACTTGCACAGGCTATCAAAATGAAAAAGTTCATGCAGGACGGAAAACTCACAGATGAGGTTATCCAGTCGATCATGCAGGAAGAAAAGCCAAACCAGAGGGAAAAACCTGCTTTCCGTGATGAACGGATCACCAAGCTCATTCCCAAGAGCGTTCCCAGAGGCAGGGAATCGGATTTTGTTGTCAAGGCGCTGGAATTTTACAACCGCTACCTGCAGCGAAACAAAGACCGGGAACGATAGCCACACATCGAGGGCGAGGTCTGTCCGTTGGTGTGGATAGCCATATTTTTGCTTTCCCCCTCTCCACACCTCACCCCCTAATTACTACCAAAACTATCCGAAAGAAAAAAATTGGCAGTCGTTATAGACTGCTTTTTTCGGTTAGTAAAGAAACTCACAAACAAAAAGTAGGAGGTAATGTATGAAATTCCCCAAATTATTCAAAAAGGCTGCGGCCCTTGTCATGGCTGCGGTCACAACCTTCTCTGTGCTGCCAGCGACAACCGCATTTGCTGCGGGAGATATTGGCACGATTTCCTTTGACTTCACTTATGACAGGAATGGAAATGCCATGCGCTATAACTCCAGTGCAGTGTTTGACGGTTATACCGCAGGCGGAACAGGCAGTTACAAGTACCGTATGTATGTAGACGGTGATGATGCGTTCTGTATTCAGCCGGGTGTACCGCTGAAAACAGGCAATACCCTCAAGAAGAATTCTTCCCAAACATGGAATGCCCTTTCTTCCAGCCAGAAAAAAGCAGTGGGACTTGCCCTGCTCTATGGCTATCAGGGAAACCGCAGTCATCTTTCGGGAAGTGATGATGAAAAATGGCTTGCCACACAGACCCTTGTCTGGGAATTTGTGACAGGATGCCGTGAGTCTACAGGATCTTACCAGCAGACAAGCCAGAAAGCGTACAGCCTGCACTTTGGTTCCAATTATCCAAACAGCGGTGCTGCCGAGGTGTATAACCAGATCGTTTCTCTGCTGTCCAAACACAATACCATTCCGAGTTTTATGTCGGGTGGTGCGGATGACATCACAAAAGAGCTTTCCTATCAGGATGGGAAATACACCATGACACTGACGGATAACAATGGTGTCCTTGCTGACTATTCCTTTGCCACATCCGACAGTAAAGTGAGTGTGTCCAAATCAGGCAACAAGCTGACGATCACATCCGAAACAGCCTTTGACGGTTCTGTAAGGATCACTGCCACAAGAAGCAATGTGCCAACGGTCAGCAGCAGCGCAAAACTGATCGCCTATGGTGATCCCAGTTTGCAGGATGTTGTGACCGGTGTGGAAAATGCAGATGCAGTAAAGGCATATCTGAATGTGGAGACACCTACCGGTACAATCGCACTGAAAAAGACTTCTGAGGATGGCGTTGTTGCAGGGATTTCCTTTACGATCAAGGGCGAGAACTTCAACAAAACCGTTACCACAGACGAAAATGGTAATCTGACCGTGGAGGGATTGTTCCCTGGCACTTACACCATTACGGAACAGTCCATGGATAAGTATGAGCCGCAGGAAACCCAGACCATTACGCTGATCGGCGGCAAGACCACCACTGTTAACTTCAATAATACGCTGAAAAGAGGAAGCCTTGAGGTTGTAAAAACTTCCGAGGACAGTCTGGTTGAGGGCGTGACGTTCCACCTTTACGGAACATCATTAAGCGGTTTACCAGTAGATGAGTATGCTGTGACTGATGCCGAGGGTGTGGCAAAATTTGAAAATGTCCTGATCAGCGGCGATACCCCGTATGTCCTTGAGGAAGTAGATACCGCTATCCGCTATGTGGTTCCGGCAAGCCAGACCGCTCCGGTGGAATGGAACAAGGTCACAGAGCGCAGCTTTACCAACATCCTCAAAAAATTCAATGTAACTGTCACAAAGACAGACGCTGAAACCGGGACACCCCAGGGGGATGCTTCCCTTGCCGGTGCAGTTTATGGCATCTATAAGGGCGAGGAGCTGATCGACACTTACACCACAGACGGAAACGGACAGTTTACCACAGACTATTATGTGTGCGGCAATGACTGGAGTATCCGTGAGATCAGCCCATCGGAAGGCTATCTGCTCGATGAAACCATCCATCACGTAGGGGCAGAGCCGGAGCTTTATACCGTAGAGCTGAACAGCACCGCCGACGATGTGAATGAACAGGTAATCAAGGGAAAGATTGCGATCATCAAACACACCGATGACGGAGAAACCCAGATTGAAACACCCGAAGAAGGCGCAGTATTTGAAGTCTATTTGAAATCGGCAAACAGTTATGCCGACGCCAAAGACAGTGAGCGTGATCTTCTGACTTGTGACGAGAATGGTTTTGCCCAGACAAAGGACTTGCCCTACGGGATCTATACGGTCAAGCAGACATCCGGCTGGGAAGGCCGTGAGCTGATGAAACCGTTTGATGTGTTTATCAACTCGGATGGACAGATTTACCGCTATCTCATCAACAATGCAAACTTTGAAAGCTATATCAAGATCGTGAAGAAAGACGCTGAAACAGGCAACACCATCCCGTATGCCGGTGCCGGTTTCCAGATCTATGATCCGAACGGCGAGCTGGTAACGATGACTTTCACTTACCCGGAAGTCACAACCATTGACACGTTCTATACTACGGCAGACGGCGAACTGATCACTCCGCAGACACTGGAGTATGGAACCGGATATTCTCTGGTTGAAGTACAGGCTCCATACGGCTATGTTCTGAACTCTGAACCCGTCTATTTCGATGTGGTACAGGAGGATTCTTCTGAGGAAAGCGGCATTACCGTCATTGAGGTGGTAAGGGAAAACGTAGCGCAGAAAGGAACCATTACCGTTTCCAAGTCCGGCGAAATGTTCAGCTCTGTTACAGAAGCCGGAGGAATGTATCAGCCTGTTTTTGCAGTCGGCAGCCTGGAAGGTGCGGTATATGAGATCACCGCAGCCGAGGACATCTATACGCTGGATGGTACCCTTCGAGCTTCTAAGGGCGAGGTTGTGGATACCATTACCACCGGTGCAGACGGGACGGCAACAAGCAAGGAACTGTATCTTGGCAAATATGAAGTAAAGGAAATCACGGCTCCGTATGGCATGGTTCTCAATGACGAAATTCACTCGGTTGAGCTTATCTATGCCGGTCAGGAAATAGCGGTGACAGAAACTTCCACCAGCTTCTACAACGAAAGGCAGAAAGTTGAAATTGACCTGACCAAGAGCCTTGAAGTCGATGAGGATTATGGCGTTGGAAACAACGGCGAGATCTTTGATGTTTCCTTTGGGCTTTATGCAGCCGAGGAACTGACCGCCGCTGATGGAACGACCATTCCGGCTGACGGTCTGATCGAGGTGATTACCCTTGATGAGAATGGACACGGTAAGGCAGTCAGCGACCTGCCGATGGGCAGCTATTATGTACAGGAAATCAATACCAATGCGGCCTATCTGAAAAATGAAACCAAATACCCGGTTGTCTTTGAGTATGCCGGTCAGGAAACCGCTGTCGTTTCCATTACTGCCAATGAGGGCGAAGCCATTGAAAATGATCTGATCTATGGAGCTGTCAGTGGAAAGAAATCCGATGAGGATGGAAATGCTTTAGGCGGTGCGCTTATCGGTATCTTTAAGACCGGTACAGAGGAATTTACAACCGAAACAGCGATTGCAACTACCACATCGGAAGATGACGGTAGTTTTTCTTTTGCCAAAGTGCCATATGGAAACTGGATCATCTGTGAGATTGAAAGCCCGACGGGTTATGTACTCTCCGATGAAGAAATTCCTGTAACCATCAGCAAGGTAGACGAGGTTGTGGAAATTGAACTGGTCAATGAGTTTATTACCGGCAGCATCGAGCTGACAAAGGTGGATGAAGATTATCCTGACAATAAGCTGACCGGTGCTGTTTTTGAAGTCTATGCAGATAAAAACGGTGACGGAAAACTGGATGACGGCGATGAACTGCTGGGAGAAATGGGCGAACTGGGCGATGGTGTTTACCAGATGAGCGACCTTCGCTATGGAAAATATCTTGTCCGTGAAAAGACAGCGCCTGAAGGATTCCTGCTTGATGAGAATGTTTATCCGGTGTCCATCGAGGAAGATGGAAAGGTCTATACGGTTGAAAATGAAGCGGGTGTTGGATTTATCAATGCAGCGCAGAAAGGCTCTTTGAAGATCGTAAAAACTTCTTCTGACAAAAAGGTAGAGGGCTTCTCCTTCCGTGTGACAGGAACAAACGGATATGACCAGACCTTTAAGACCGATAAAAACGGTGAGATCTTCATTGAAGGTCTGCGAATTGGCGAATACACGGTATCTGAGGTCAGCGACAGTGTTTCTTCTGGATATATCCTGCCTGCCGACAAGCAGGTAACCATCAAGGTGGATGAAACAGCTACCGTAGAAATGCACAACGAACTGAGAGAAACACCGAAAACAGGCGATGACTTCAATCCTTCTCTTTGGATCGGGCTGGCGGCGGTTTCCGTGCTTGGTGCCGGTGTCTTAGGTTTTGTTGGCTTTAAGAATAAAAAGAAAAAGGAGGATTAAAGCATGGAGGTAAAAACAATCCTTGCAATCGCACTTGTTGTGTTCGTTGCAGGCGGAGCCATCTGGCTGAACATCCGCCACAGAAATAAGAAGTGATCGTGGAGGGGCGGCAAAATATGCCGCCCCTTTCCTTTATGGAGGTATTCAATGGAAAATCTGAAAACCATCGAGGGCAAAATCAAAGCCATTCTGAAAAAAGACGAAGAAACCAGGGATGATGATATGCTGCTCTACCTGAAGGTGTGCAATGCCTATCTGAAAGGTGCCGGGGCAATGCCTCTGGCTGAGGTCATGACCCAGTACAAATATCTTGGCTTACCGAGTTTTGAGAGCGTATGCAGGATACGGAGAAAACTTCAGGCAAAGCACCCGGAGCTTGCGAGTAACAGCCATGTGCGCCGTGTCCGAGCCAAAGGAGAAAAAGACTATCGCAGCTATGCGAAAGAATCGTGAGGTCTGCTTATGAATGAAGAAAGCAGAAAAGCGGTAATGACCGTGAACGGTAAAAAGAAGAAATATGACTGTACGACCTGCCCCTATCCCCGATATAAGGACAGGTCAATGATTTTCTGCGATGTCTGTATCCGAAAGATTTTAGACGAACAGAACAGAAAAAAACAAAGAAAGGATGATACTGATGAATGACGAGAAAAGGATGATCGGCAACTATGCGGTGGAACAGAGTATCCACATCGGAGAGAAAGAAGTTGTTTTCTGTGTCGATAAGCGTGCGGAACATCCCTATGTAGTCTGCTACTGCGATTACAATAATCCGTTTTCCGCACCCTGGCCAACCGAAGCCGTAGGCACAGAGGATTATCTGGAAGCCATGCAGCTATTTTGTGACCGTGTGCAGGCACAGATCGAGCAGATACGGGCCGAACAAGAAAAATTCAAATTTGATCCTACTCCTTTTACGGTCACGGACTGTATCCCTGACATGAGGAATAAAAGCATTGTGGGCAAGGTGGTTGTAATCAATGCAGAACCGAAGCGATATGAATATCAGCACGCTGCTTACCAGCTTGTACTTGCGGAAGGCGGAAACGGCGCCACGGGCGGCAGAGGTCAGGCAGTCTTTGGTACCTGCCTTGCCACCGGCGAGCATAGCCGCTGGGAACGGTATGATGTCCTTGGTGAGATCAAGCCGGAGCGTATGCCCCAATGGGCCAAGGATGCCCTGAAAACCATCCAGAAAGCGCAGCCTGTAAAAGCTGCAAAGCAGAAAGAAATGGAAAGATAAGGAGGATAGATAATGGCGATCAACCAGAAAGCGGTCAAAGTCATCAATAAGATTCTGGACGCTGGTTTTACCGATGAAAAAGCGATCTCCGCCATGACAATGGACGATATTCTCTCTATCCAGGGCATTACCGTGGCGGATATTGCGCTCATCAATGAATTGCAGAAAAGCATAAAAGCAAACAGGGTGATTTCCTTTTTGACTGAGAGGACAAGGAATAATCCTGAAAATCAATAAGGAGGTGGAAATGAAATGGCTGCAAAGTATCAGCTGATTACCGAGCTGTATCGGCGCACAGAAATTGCGGTAGCCAAGAACCCGCAGACATGGCAGAACTTTCTTGCCGCTGCCTGCCGGAATTACAAATGCCGCTTTGACGAACAGCTCTTAATCTTTGCCCAGCGCCCGGATGCGGTTGCCGTGGCACAGCTTGAAACCTGGAACAAACAGTTCCGGCGCTGGGTAAATAAAGACAGCAAAGGGATTGCGGTATTTGACCCCAAAGGCCGCAGGAATACCCTGAAATATTACTTTGATGTGTCAGACACACACGAAGGTTATTACGGCAGCCGCCCTGTTCCGATATGGCAGATGGAAACCCGATACGAGCAGCCTGTAATGGAACGGCTTTCTGACAGGTTTGGAGAATTGGAAAGTACCGATCTTGCCTCTGCCCTGATGGAAACAGCGAAAAATGCCGTGGAAGATCATCTGCAGGACTATCTTGCACAGCTCAAAGATGTGACAGCGGACAGTTTCTTAGAGGAACTGGACGATTTGAATCTTGAGGTCATGTACCAGCGGCTGGCCGTAAACAGTGTGGCATTTATGCTGGTCAGCCGCTGCGGTCTGGATACGGGCGAATACTTTGACCGTGAGGATTTTCAGGACATTGTGAACTTTAATACCCCTGCCACTATTAACGCCCTTGGCATTGCAACAAGTGACATTGCGGAAATGGCACTCCGGGAAATCTCACAAACGATCCGGGATGTGCAGGTGGCAGAAAAAACACAGTCCCGCACCTTTGCGCAGGAAACACAATCTTCGTATGATAGAAGCAGAAAACAACCCGAAAGGAGCGATAATCATGGAGAACATCACATATACCCGTCAGGGGGATTATCTTATTCCCGACCTGACATTACCGACAGAGCCAGAACTTCCGCTTGGCAGATACGCATTGATGCACCGGGATTATCTGGAGCAGCACAAGAGAGTGACCTATCTCAACCTTCTGACGCAGGGCAGGCTGAACGAGCATCTGTACCAGACGGAACAGACAGCGCTCCAGAGGCTGGAACTTCTGACGAAGCAGCTGTCAGCCGAGCAAGGCGTGACGGAGGAACTGAAAGAGAAAGCCCCGATGCAGTGGGTGGGAATGATGAACAACATTCGCAGTCAGGCGGAGGAGCTGATCCTGAACGAGCTGATCTACCGCTAAGCACTGCCAATGAAGAAGAAGTCACAGCCAATCTTCCTACCGTAGAGGAACAAATCGAACAGATTGCAGAAGCAGAGGACGAAAAATCCTCTGCTTTTTCTGTTTCACAGGAAGATATTGACTCTGTCCTGGTAAGAGGAAGCGGCTTTGAAAATGGCAAGTACCGTATCTACCGTCAATTTCAGAAGCATGAGGATAAGAAAGCCAACATTGCCTTTCTTAAAAATGAGTACGGCACCGGCGGCGGTACGCACAGTTATCCCGATGGAACCCAGGGCGGGACATGGCATGACAGTAAAGGGATCGGAATTGAAAAGCATGGTTCCTATACCAACCCCGACCTTGTACTTTCGTGGTCAAAAGTAGAAAAACGGATCAAGGAACTGATTCAAAATGACCGCTATTTCAATGCCAAGGAAAAAGACCACTATCCTGAATTTCTGGAAAGTGTGGAAGCTCCTCAGTATGAAATTGATGCACAGCGGAAAATGGCAAGGCAGCGTTTTATTGATGCTCACCGTGACCTTCCGCCTGCGGATAAGAGAGATACCCTTTCTTTGCGGCTGTCTGATTTTATCCGTGATCTGGATCATTACGAAAAGGATCTGCTTAAAGAATTGGATCTTGCCGATCTTGCCGATGTTTCTGCCGAACAGATGGAGCAGCTCCTTTCAGAGCCTGCCACTGTCCAGCAGATGCTTGATTTTCTGACGAAAGTGCAGAGGCAGACCGTCAGCGTTTACAGCCGGAGCAATGCATGGCGCTTTTCCCAGGAACTTCTGGAGCTTCACCCTGTCCGCTACCTCTATCATGAGGGAGATACGGTGTATCTGGGAGCAGATAAATATGAAGTATCTGCCTTTGATGAAACTGCTGTATCCCTTCAAAATCCTGAATTTCCCCTGTTTGGAAAAGAAATGAGCCGGACGGATTTTGAAGAAAAGCTCCGTGAAAATCCTGCCAATGACCACCTGAAGGTCATCATCACAGAAATGCAGGGCAAGGAAACACCTGCCGAAACAAAGCCTGACCGTCTGGTATTTTCTATCGGCTTTTCGGAACATCCCGCCTTTTATGACCGGGAACTGAAGGATCGATACACCGATTTGAGCTTTGCCCTTGGCAATTATCTTCTGGGTGTTTTGGACGAGAAGCAGCACCGGGAAAGACAGGCGGAAGAAAATCATGTTGGATGGTATCACAAGACTGATTTTGAGATTACGGCCACTATCGGCGGCGAAGATTTTCACTATGAGGGACGCTTTGACATTGGAGATGGCGAGGGCGATCTGATTGCCCATATCAAAAACTTCTATGAATACTCCCTCTCCCCCAACTGCCCATTTATTCCCGAATGGAAGAAACAGGGCGAGGATTTCTATCGTGAGAAAATAGAGAGCCTGCAATGGGGACGAGATGTATTCCTTCCCTATCTGGAACAGCATAAGACTCTGACGCCAGAGGACGAGAAGCTCTTTGCGGAAATCATGGCAACCGAAAATGACTGGTTCCGTGTCCCGGAGAATAAGAATACAAGCCTTGCCGGGCGTTTGGTGGACTTCATTGAGGAAGTTGATCCATATGAGTATCAGGATACCTTGGAAGTTGGAGAAACCAAAGAGGATGCCATTCAGAAAATCGAGGCAGATTTAGCTGATCCGGCGCATGTGCAAAGCTATGTGGAACAGCTGACGCAGTGGCAGGAAGAATTGGAGGACGAAGAACAAAAAGAGGTCTGCAGACAGCTCATTGCTGAATTGCAGCCCACTGCCGGACAGGAAGAAAAAGAACAAGATGGAGTTTCACAGGATTCTTCCGACCTGATCGGTAAGGAAATCGTGATCGACAACCGAAGATACCGGATTGAAAGCGTGGGAGAAATCAGCGGTGATGTGTCTATGCGTGACATCACGTTCCAGAACCATGTTGGTTTCCCGATCAATCGTGTGGAAAAAATCAGTTATATCCGCAGGATTTTGGAACAGCAACAGCCACAGGAGGAACTACTGGAACAGGCAAAAGCCCTGATCGATGAATTTATCCATGAAGAATACGACAACGAATTAGGGGCAGATTATGAGGATTTGCACAGCGTAGGGCTTGCCTATACTACTTCCGAGAATGAGGAGCATGATCTTCAGATCAATGCGGATCTGGTGGATTGTACACTGGATATTTATATCGACAGCAGCCTGGCTCATCGAGAAAGATTCAATGGTCTTTCGGATATGATTGAACGTTGTCTTTCTGATCTGGAATTTGGAGACTTAGTAGCAAAGGCAGAAGAACAGGTTGAACGATTGAAACCGCTTGAATCACAGCCCGAAGAAAAGACAGAAAAAGCAGTTGTTCCTTCTTCTGACCGGCACAATTATCGGATTACAGAAGATACTTTAGGTGTCGGCGGTGCAAGAGAAAAGTTCAGAAACAACATGGCAGCCATCCAGCTGCTCCATGAGCTGGAATTGGAACATCGTCTTGCTACACCCGAAGAACAGGAAGTTCTTGCCCGTTATGTTGGCTGGGGCGGTCTATCCATGGCCTTTGACGAGAACAATGCGGCCTGGGCAGAAGAATTTAAGGAGCTGAACGCCAGCCTCTCCCCGGAAGAATACCGGGCAGCCATGGAGTCCACTCTGACAGCGTTCTATACCCCGCCGGTTGTCATCAAAGCCATGTACGAATCCCTTGACCATATGGGATTTTCCGGTGGTACGATTCTGGAGCCGTCCTGCGGAACCGGCAATTTCTTTGGTCTGCTCCCGGATCGTATGGCAGGCTCAACGCTTCACGGTGTAGAAATCGACTCTCTTACAGGAAGAATTGCAAAGCAGCTTTACCAGAAAGCCAGCATTGCCATTGAGGGATTTGAGCAGACAAAACTTCCCGATGACCATTTTGACGTCGTTGTCGGCAATGTACCGTTTGGCGATTTTAAGGTCAATGACAGCCGTTACAACGCCCAGAAATTCCTGATCCACGATTATTTCTTTGCGAAAGCATTGGATAAAGTCCGCAGCGGCGGCGTAGTGGCCTTTATCACTTCCAAGGGAACGATGGATAAAACAAGCCCGGAGGTGCGGAAATATATCGCACAGAGGGCAGAACTTTTAGGAGCCATCCGCCTGCCAGATAATACGTTCCGAGCCAATGCAGGGACAGAGGTCACCAGTGACATCCTCTTTTTGCAAAAGCGTGACCGCATTGCAGATGTGGAACCGGATTGGGTACACCTGGATACCGATGAGAACGGGATCACCATGAACAGCTATTTTGTACAGCACCCGGAAATGATCCTGGGCGAAATGAAAATGGAAAGTACCCGTTTTGGTTTTAACTCTGTCTGCAAGGCATACAAAGATATTCCACTTGCAGACCTGTTAAGCAAAGCTGTCCAGAACATTCAGGGAGAAATCCCGGAGTATGAAAAAGGGATCGATGAAATCTCGGATGAACCGGACGCTTCTGTTCCTGCCGACCCGAATGTGCGCAATTTTTCCTTTACCATGGTGGATGGCAAAGTCTACTTCCGGGAAAATGACCGCATGACTCCGGCCACAGTATCTATGACCGCAGAGAGCCGCATCAAGGGATTGATCCAGATCCGTGACTGTGTCAGAAAGCTCATCGAGTATCAGACGGAGGATTATCCAGAAGAAATGATACGCACCGAACAGGAAAACCTGAACCGGCTGTACGATGCGTTTTCCAAAAAATACGGGCTGATCAACAGCCGTGGCAACTATCTGGCCTTTGCATCGGATGAGAGCTACTTCCTGTTATGTTCTTTGGAAGTGCTGGATGATGAGGGCAATTTCAAACGAAAAGCAGATATGTTCACAAAGCGGACGATCAAGCCCCATCGGGAAGTTACTTCTGTAGAAACAGCCAGCGAAGCCCTTGCCCTTTCGATTGGGGAAAAAGCGCTTGTTGACCTGCCTTATATGGAGCAGCTTACAGGCAAACCACAGGCGGAACTGGTACAGGAATTGCAGGGCGTGATCTTCCGTATCCCTGCTTCGGAACCGGCAAAATATGTGACTGCTGACGAATATCTGTCCGGCAATGTGCGAACAAAACTTCTAAGCGCACAGGCTGCGGCAAAGGAAGATCCGGCGTATGAAATCAATGTAGAAGCCTTAAAGCAGGTGATCCCCAAAGACCTGTCAGCGGCAGAAATCTCCGTCCGTCTGGGTACCACCTGGATACCGCAGGAGGATATTCAGCGGTTTGTCATGGAGCTTCTTACCCCTTCCAGCTATGCAGCAGGAAGAATCCGAGTGCGCTATACTCCAATGAATGGCGACTGGTTTATTGAAAATAAGAGTTCCGATTTCGGAAATGTCAAGGCGGACAGCACCTATGGTACAAAAAGGGCTTCCGCCTATCGTATTATTGAGGACACCTTAAACCTGCGTGATACCCGTATTTTTGATTATGTGTATGATGAAAACGGCAATAAAAGAGCCGTATTCAATGCCAAAGAAACCACGGCAGCGCAGGCAAAGCAGGAAGCTATCAAACAGGCATTTCAGGATTGGATCTGGAAAGATCCGGCACGAAGGAGCCGACTGGTGCGGTATTACAACGACACATTCAATTCCGTCCGCCCTCGTGAGTATGACGGAAGCCATATCGTATTTGGCGGTATCAGCCCAGAGATTACTCTCCGACCTCACCAGGTCAATGCTATTGCCCATATCCTGTACGGCGGCAACACACTCCTTGCCCATAAGGTGGGCGCAGGAAAGACCTTTGAAATGGTTGCTGCGGCACAGGAAAGCAAGCGCCTTGGATTATGCAATAAGTCGATGTTCGTTGTTCCCAATCATCTTGTGGGGCAATGGGCTTCCGAGTATCTCAGGCTGTACCCAAGTGCCAATATCCTTGTAACCCGCAGGCAGGACTTTGAGACGGGCAACCGGAAAAAGTTTTGTTCCCGCATTGCCACCGGCGATTACGATGCGGTCATTATCGGGCATAGCCAGTTTGAGAAAATCCCAATGAGCATTGAGCGTCAGAGAGAACAGCTTCAACGTCAGATCGATGATATTGAGCGTGGAATTGATGATGTGAAGGCAAGCAAAGGCGAACAGTTCACGGTCAAGCAGCTGATGAAAACCAGAAAGGCGATTCAGGCAAAGCTGGATAAGCTCAATGACACCAAGCGAAAAGATACCGTCATTGATTTTGAACAGCTCGGCATCGACAGGCTCTTTATTGATGAGAGCCATTTTTATAAGAACCTGTATCTTTATACCAAGATGCGAAATGTAGGCGGGATCGCCCAGACGGAAGCCCAGAAATCCAGCGACCTTTTTATGAAGTGCCGCTATCTGGATGAAATCACAGGCAACCGGGGAACGATCTTTGCCACGGGAACCCCGATCAGCAACTCCATGGTCGAGCTGTATTCGGTACAGCGCTACTTGCAGTATGATGCGCTTTTACGGAATGGTTTGCAGCATTTTGACAGCTGGGCATCCACCTTTGGTGAGACAGTCACCGCTCTGGAGCTGGCTCCGGAGGGAACCAATTACCGGGCGAAAACCCGCTTTGCCAAGTTTTTCAACCTGCCGGAGCTGATGCTGATGTTCCGGGAGGTGGCGGATATTCAGACCGCCGATATGCTGAAGCTCCCTGTTCCGGCGGTCAAGTACCACAACATCAAGACCAGGCCAAGTGAAATCCAGACGGAACTGGTCGCTTCCCTTGCCAAACGAGCAGAAAAAGTCCGTGCAAGGCTTGTGGAGCCGAATGTGGACAACATGCTCAAGATTACCAACGATGGTCGAAAACTTGCCCTTGACCAGAGGATGATCGACCCCATGCTGCCGGATGATCCCAACAGCAAGGTGAATGCCTGTGTGGACAACGTGTACCGTATCTGGGAAGAATATACAGACACGAAAGCAACCCAGCTGGTGTTCTGTGACCTGTCTACCCCGAAAAATGACGGGACTTTTAATGTCTACGATGACATCCGGGAAAAGTTGATTGCCCGTGGCATCCCTGCCGAACAGATACGGTTTATCCATGAAGCCACCAGTGATGCACAGAAAAAGGAACTGTTTGCAAAGGTCAGAAGCGGCGAAGTCCGTGTGCTGCTGGGTTCAACCCCTAAGATGGGCGCAGGTACCAACGTACAGGACAGACTCATTGCCATTCATAATCTGGATTGCCCGTGGCGTCCATCCGATCTGGAACAGCGCCAGGGACGTATTGAGCGTCAGGGAAACATGTTCCCGGAAGTTCAGGTTTACCGTTATGTGACGGAGCAGACCTTTGATGCCTATCTCTATCAGCTGGTGGAATCGAAGCAGAAATTTATCTCCCAGATCATGACCAGCAAAAGTCCTGTCCGCTCTGCGGAAGATGTGGATGAGGTGGCCCTTTCCTTTGCGGAAGTCAAAATGCTTGCCACAGGGGACGAGCGTTTCAAGGAAAAAATGGACTTAGACATTCAGGTTTCCAAGCTCAAAGTCCTGAAGCAGAGCTATCTTTCGGAACATTATGACCTTGAGGACAGGATACTGAAATATTTCCCGCAGACCATTAAGGAGTGTGAACAGCGGATTGTCTGCTATGAAGCCGATGCTTCCCTTGCCCGGCAGCATCAGCCGCAGGGTGAAGAAAAGTTCTGTCCGATGACCTTAAAAGGAATCACTTATACGGAAAAAGCCGCCGCAGGTGAAATGCTTCTTGCGGTCTGCAAAGAATATCCGATGGCCGAGCCTGCGGAAATCGGAAGCTATCGTGGGTTCAAACTGGAAGTTTTCTATGATACTTTCAATGCCCATTACTGTTTATATCTTTGCGGAAAGGCAAAGCACAAGGTAGATTTAGGTACTGATCCACTGGGTAACCTGACACGAGTTGAAAATGAGCTTGCGAAAATCCCTGTAAAACTGGAAGCCGCAAAAATCAAAAAGGCAGAAACGATGGAGCAGCTTGAAACCGCTAAGATCGAGGTAGAAAAGCCATTTGCCTTTGAAGATGAGCTGAAAGAGAAATCAGAACGGCTCAATGCCCTCAACATCGAGCTGAATTTAGACCAGAAAGACCCCACTGTGCTTGACGCAGAGCCGGAGCAAAGTGAGGAACCGCCCGAAAGAAAATGTGCCAGCCGGGAGAGATAAATTCTCGTTTTGCACATTTGTATTGCAGAAATGTGGGCAGTATAATAAGTGTAGAATTGAAACTATCGGAGGTGAGAGAGGTGTCTGACGAGTTCAGATTTGAAACCTTTGTAGATGCCCACAGCAATATCTTTCGTGAATATCTAAGCTCCGTGATTGCGAATCTGACGGAAAGCAATGAGGACTACCGTGCCATTCAGGAACAGATGGAAGCGATATTTCAACAATATCCTAAAGTGCTGGAGGCTGTTGATACCGAAACTGCAGCGGAATTATCCCAGCAGGAATGTGCAGCTCTGATCAAAGTCATGGAGCTTAGGAATAATCTTACAGATATTGAAATTCAGACGGTTTACTTCCGTGGATGTTATGATGGCGTTGGGTATCTGAAAAAAGCAGGAATTTTATAACTGAATAATCAAAGAAAGGCGGCATTGGTATAAAGCTAATGCCGTCTTTTACATAGACAATATGATAGAAATAATCTACAGTATATGTTACTATAAATCAAAAAGCAAAAATGAAAGAAGTGTTATAATATAATGATCAATAGAGTTCGCAGAGCAATTCGACGAATCCAAATTAAGATTCATTATTTTCGTTCCAAGTTCGACATTGTAATCTTGAATAAAATTCCTCACATAAAAATAAATGAAAAGCATCAAAAAAAAGTAAAATTTATACTTCGAATACTCACATTAGTTGGCATTATATCCTCGATTTTCACCTTTTCAGAGTGGTACTATTCATTGGCTTTTTCACTTATATTATTTATTATTGAGCAGGTATTTGAACAAATTATATTCACTCACAATATTATGCTTGTTCAGCCAATGCCGCAAAACTGGGATTCCAGCAAGTGGATATGCATGGTTGGTGCTACTGATGAGAAAAATTTAATACTTGGATTTGGATTTTCCGATAAAAAGGTTGGAATTGATTTTTTTAATACACTATTAGCTTGGAACGACAATAACAATGTCAATGAGGGAAATATCCAAATGTCCTTAGTGCAGGAGGATAAGCGCCATTATTCGGTTCATATATATCCTACTTTGGAAAGACGGTTCATCAAAAAGAATTGCGAGTTACATGAAAGACTTTTTGATAAAAGAAAAAATGCAGGCAAGGAACTCAATTTTTTGGTGACGCAAATTTGTTTTTGCAAAGTATTTCCAATTACTCCGAAATGTGCATACAATTTATTTTATAATAATGCACATAATATCTTAGTACAGCTTTTTGACGCATCTAAAGTCAAAGAAGATGATCCAAGAACATATTACGATATATTTCCTGTTGATGACAGAAAGATTTTATTTAAAAATGTAACAGTTTGCAAAAGAAAAGATTTGGACAAAGAGGAAAATACATTGGAATATTTTCATGTTCCTAAGTATTGAATTGATTAATAATTTACATAGCCGAGAGGTTTTCATTACGAAAATCCCTCGGCTTTTTCTATTTCAGGAGGTGATTTTATTGAATGAGAAGTAACAGACCTTATGTGCAGCTTGACCCTGCCGTGATTGAGCAGGCACGGCAGATGGACTTGCTTTCCTACTTGCAGAGGTATGAACCAGACAATCTGAAGCATGTGGCGAGGAATGTTTACTGCACCAGAGAACACGACAGTTTGAAGATTTCCAATGGCAAATGGTACTGGTGGTCAAGAGGTTTTGGCGGTGTTTCTGCCCTGGACTATCTGATCAAAGTCAAGGAATACAGCTTTGTAGAAGCTGTGGAAGCTCTGGCAGGTATTACCGCAAGTTGGAGTCCGCCGCCTGTTTCTGCACCCAAAAAGGAACCGAAAGTTCTTCTTCTGCCACCCAGGAATAAAGACTGTGACCGAGTGACCCAGTATCTTTTCGGACGTGGCATTGATTTTCAGATCATTCAGGAGTGCATTGCAGACGGTACGATTTATGAAAGTGCCAGGTATCACAATGTTGTTTTTATCGGCAAGGATGAAAGCGGAACTCCTAAGTATGCGGCCTATCGTGGAACGATGGCCAGCTCTTTTAAGGGCGATGCATCGGGAAGTGACAAGCGGTATTCCTTCCGCCTTCTGGCAAGAGAGCCTTGCCAGTCGGTGCATCTGTTTGAAGCCGCCATTGATTTACTCTCCTATGCTACCCTGCTTAAATGTGAAGGTAAGGACTACAAAAAAGAAAATCTGCTTTCTCTTTCGGGCGTGTATCAGCCAAAGAAAGAGATAAAGGACAGCAAAATCCCCATTGCCCTTTCCACCTTTTTGAAGGGAAATCCACAAGTAAAGACCATTTTTCTGCATCTGGACAATGACAAAACAGGCCGACTCTGTACTGCCGCCTTAAAAGAATTGTTGCAGAAAGACTATCAGATCGTTGATGATCCACCGCCTGTCGGTAAGGATTTCAACGATTTTTTATTGTCCTATTTAGGAATTGCAAGGCCGAATCGGAACCATGAAAGGAGGGATGCCCGTTGATTGTCCACTGATTTTTAGAAGGAAACACCACGGCATTGAAATTAAATTGAACAAAGAAAGCGAGGAAAATTCATTGAAAAAATTTAAGGTTACTCTGACTGGACACTATCAAAAGACCATTTCCGTATATGCGGAAACCCCGGAACAGGTAAAAGAAAAGACAGAAACCATCCTGTTTGACACTGACCTGATCGACTTTTCTGATGAGGATTTCATTGGCGGTGAAGCTGTCGTCACCGTAGACCGGGAGGACGGTCTTGAAGAATCAGTCGAAGAAGAAACAGATGAGGACGACTGCTGTTCGGGCTGCCCGTACTTCTGTTCCGTTTGCGGAGAATGTGTGTACGAGGACGAGTGCGAGGAGTGATGTCTTACCAAGCACTGAATTTGGTTATCCAGATAGTTTCTGGATTCCAAATTCGCTTGTTAGGGGGCATCCCCTAATACCCCGGTGAAGAAAAGGAGTTTAAGAATGAGTGAATTTATTGCGTTTACCCTGGGCGGGATTTTCGGTGTTGTACTGATGTGCTGCCTGCAGATCAACCGGCTCTCCGCCAGAAAGGATGTGGAAAATGAGAAACCGAAGCGTACAGATCCTGTTTCGTCTGAATGAGGAAGAAGCACAGCATCTCTATGAGCTTGTAAAAAAATCCGGCCGCTCCAAAGAAGCATTCCTGCGGGAAATGGTCAAGGGCTACCGCCTTTGTGAAAAGCCCGATCCTGAATTTTATAAGATCATGCGGGAACTGTCTGCCATCGGCAACCGTATCAACCAACTTGCTGCGAAAGCCAATGCCCTGGGATTTGTGGACGCCCCCATGCTTTCACAGGAAGCAAAGAAGTGGCATGAGTTTCAGGTGGATGTGCGAAAAAAATATTTGCTTCCCCAAAGGCCATCGGGATAATGGCAGTCTGTGAGATCTGGGATGTACGGGGCAGGCTTGACCACCCGATTGACTATGCCGAAAACCCGGAAAAGACTGCCAATCCCAATTATTCGGAAACAGACCTTCAGGCTTTGGTGGATGTGATGGAATATGCGACCAATCAGGATAAGACGGAGCAGAGGTTTTTTGTCACGGGTGTCAACTGTGATCCTGCTTCTGCCAGAGAGGAAATGATGATCGCCAAAGCACAGTGGAATGATGAAAGTGAGATCATCTGCTATCACGGGTTCCAGAGTTTTAAATCGGGAGAGGTTACACCCAAACAGGCACACGAAATCGGAGTCAGACTTGCCCAGCGGATGTGGGGCGACAGGTTTCAGGTCATCGTTGCTACCCATCTGAATACGGACTGCCTGCACAATCACTTTGTTGTGAACTCTGTCTCTTTTATGGACGGGAAACATTACCACGACAATAAAGCCAATCTTCGATTGCTTCGCCAGCGCTCCGATGAGCTGTGCCGGGAATATGCCCTTTCGGTCATAGAACATCCAAACGGCAGAAAGAAACCCTATGCGCTTTATCAGGCGGAAAAGAATGGGATGCCCACACGGGACAACGTGGCAAGGCAGGCAGTGGATGAAGCAATCAGCAAGTCCTTTACCCTGAAAGACTTTGACCGTCAGATGGCGGAAATGGGATACCATGTCCGGTTTGATCCGAACCGGAAATACTGGACGATCATGGGGAAAGGCTGGAAGCGCCCCAAGCGGCTTTATAAACTGGGAGATGATTATACCAACGAGAGGATCATGGAGCGCATCCGGGAGAACTCCTATGCAGTGAAATTTTCCCGGTTTGCCGGGCCGCAAAAACCAATCCCGGTGTACCGCCTGAAAGGCACTCTGAAAGGAGCAAAGAAAATCGGCGGGCTGCGGGGGCTGTATCTGCATTATTGTTACAGGCTCGGTATTCTTCCGAAAAACAGAAAACAGAATTATGCAAGGCTTCATTATCTTTTGAAGGATGATCTGATGAAGATGGAAGCCATATCGCAGGAAACAAGGTTGCTTTGCCGGAATCGCATTGATACGGTAGAGCAGCTTTGTTCTTATAAGGAATCTTTGGAAACGGAAATGGCTGACCTGCTTCAAAAGCGCAAGGGGCTTTATTCCCAATCCCGTAAGATGGGCGGTGAAGAAAAGGAAGCGATACGGTCACAGCTTTCCGATCTTTCCAAACGATTGCGAGTGATCCGAAAGGAGGTGAAACTGTGCGAGGGGATCGAGGTCCGTAACGATACCCTCAAGGAAAAACTGAAAACCATACGGGCAGATGAAGAACAGCAAAGAAAGGAGCTGATGACGAATGAACACAAGCGGCGAAGCGGCAGAACAGATCGTCCGAATGAGCTTGGAGGGATTTGAAGTTGCCGCCAGGATTACCGGTGCTGGTGCAAAAAACATTGCGATCCTCTTGTATTCGATTCTCAAAGAAGAAAAGAAAACCAAAGGCAAGGCAAGACTCACCAACATGCTGCGCTCTGGAAAGGAACTGAAAGTCTTTACCGTCAAGAATGGTGATTTGAAGAAGTTCACACAGGAAGCCAAGAAATACGGTGTCCTCTACTGTGTGCTTGCTGACCGAAAAAACAAAGATCAAAATGCCGAGGTGGATGTGATCGCCCGTGCGGAGGATGCGTCTAAGATCAGCCGTATTGCGGAGCGCTTCAAACTGGCATCCGAAAGCACGGCGTCTATTGTGACGGAAACAGAAAAGTCCAAAGATACGAAGGACGGCCAGCCGGAGCCAGACATCGGAGTACAGGAAAAGGCAGAGAAAGATAAACTTCTTGACGCATTGATGGGTGCGCCGGTTCAGAAGGAGGAACATGCCCCGGAAAACCCCTCTGTGGCAAAGACCGAAAAATCCCCTCAGTCCGAGCCTATCTTAGAGCAGCCAAAGAAGTCCGCAGAGGGGGCTACTATGACTAAGGAAAAACCTTCTGTCAGAGAGGAACTGCGGAAAATCAAAGAGAGCTGTAAGGAGCAGGAAGCGGAGGTTTCCCCTTCCCTGGACAGAAGCACTGCTTCCGACAAAGCCAAGAAACCGCCAGCAGGAAAAACAGAGCATAAACAACCGCCAAGGCGGAAAAAGAAACCCAAATCCAAAGAAACGAGGTAAATGATAATGAGTATTTATGATGTATTTAGCGGCGGCAGTAAACCGTTTGATAAAGCACAGTGGGCTGCCCAGAAGCAGGCACAGCGAAAGGAAGCCTATGAGCTGATTGACAGTACCTGTGCGGAAATGATGACAAACGGCGACAGCTTCCGCCAGTATCTGGATGTGCAGAGCCGTTTTGACCGATACTCGGTTGCCAATGCCATTTTGGTATCTGCCCAGAAACCCGATGCAGTGCAGCTGAAAGATTACAGCACATGGAAGCAGAATCGGATCTTTGTCAACAAGGATGCACACAAGATTGTGATTCTCGAACCGGGTAAGGAGTATACCCGTGAGGATGGTTCAAAGGCAGTCGGCTATAATGCAAAGATTGTCTATGACATTTCTGAAACCTCTGCGGCAGGAAAAGTACAGGCACCGGAGACGAAAACCATGCGGGAGCTTGTTTCCGCCCTGATTGATGCAAGCCCGGTTCCCTTTGTTCCGGTTGACGATCTGGAAATGCCTGCCTACTACGATAGTAAGCAGCAGACGATTTTTATTAAGACCGGTCTTTCCGAAGAACAGCTTTTTGTGAGCATGGCAAAGGAAGTTTCTGCAGCGGTCTTTGACTTTAAACACAATGAAAGCCGTGATGTTTCCGATTTCAAATCCTTCTGTGTCGCCTATATGGTCAGTGAACGCTATGGCGTAGATACCAGAGGGTTCAGTTTTGACCGGCTTCCGGGTGAATTTTCGGAAATGGATACGCAGGTGTTCAAAGGCGAGCTTAACTCCATGCGTGATGTTCTGGGAGAAATCCAGAGCGACATGTTTAAGAGCCTGGAAAAGAGCAGACCGCCTAAGAATAAGGAGCAGGAACGCTAATCGGAGGTAGAGCCTATGAAAGAAGAACGATACCATATCGCACTGGATAGGTACGACAGGAATATCGTAATCAATGCCTTAAATACCTTGCGGACACGGCAGATACAGGAGGAACGCCCCACCGAGCCTGTGGATGAGCTGATCGACAAGGTAGCCAATGCCCCGACAAAGAAAGTCAGGGTAATTCCCTGTAAGTGTCATGAGGAACGATAACAGCCAGAAAACGAGTATCATCCTTTCTGTCTGCGGGATTGTTCCTGTCGTATGGTTTGCCCTGCTGACAGCGCCCTATGTCAGTGGAGGCATGGTAGAGATCGTCAATGGATTACCCGTGGCGATGAGCCACCCTTTTGCAATCAGGATGTGTGAGGACAGCTTAAAAACTGTCCTTCTTTTTTTGCTCGCTTATGCAATGGGGATCGGCATTTATTTCTCTACCCGCAGGAACTACCGCAGACGGGAGGAGCATGGCTCGGCAAAATGGGGCAACACCGGGACTTTGAATAAAAAGTACCGGGATAAAGATCCGTCCGCAAATAAGCTGCTGACGCAGAATGTCCGTATTGGTCTGAATGGCAGAAAACACCGCAGAAACCTGAACATTTTAGTATGCGGCGGTTCCGGTGCAGGAAAAACAAGGTTTTTCTGTAAGCCTAATGCCATGCAGTGCAATACCTCTTTCGTGATCCTCGATCCGAAAGGAGAAATTGTCCGTGACATTGGCGGTCTGTTGGAAAAGAAAGGCTATGAAGTGCGAGTCCTTGATCTGATCAATATGCACCGAAGCCATTGTTACAATCCCTTTGTTTATCTTAGGAATGACAACGATGTGCAAAGGCTGGTGACCAATCTTTTTAAGGCAACCACGCCCAAAGGCGCACAGTCGCAAGACCCCTTCTGGGATACAGCGGCCAGTATGCTGCTTCTGGCACTGGTGTTTTATCTGAAATACGAAGCGCCGCCTGATGAACAGAACTTCCCAATGGTCATGGAGCTTTTACGGGCTGGTGAAGTTCGGGAGGATGATGATAGCTATGTCAGTCCTCTGGATGAACTGTTTGACCGGTTGGAATTGGATAACCCGGAGCATATCGCCTTGAAGTATTACAGGGATTATCACTCCGGTTCGGCTAAGACCTTAAAGAGCATCCAGATCACCCTTGCCGCAAGGCTTGAAAAATTCAATCTGGAGAGCCTTGCCGGTTTGACAGCTACGGATGAGCTTGATCTGCCCTCTTTAGGCGAAAAGAAAGTTGCTTTGTTCGCTCTGATACCAGACAACGATACGAGTTTTAACTTTCTTGTCAGTATCCTTTATACGCAGCTTTTCCAGCAGCTCTTTTATCTTGCCGACCACAAGTACGGAGGCAGCCTGCCTGTCCACTGCCATTTCATCATGGACGAGTTTGCCAACGTGAGCCTGCCGGATGATTTTGACAAGATTCTTTCTGTGATGCGCTCCCGTGGCGTATCCGTCAGCATCATTCTTCAGAATCTGGCACAGCTCAAGGCGCTCTTTGAAAAGCAGTGGGAAAGCATTGTGGGCAACTGCGATGAATTTCTGTATCTGGGCGGCAACGAACAGAGTACCCACAAATATGTGTCCGAGCTTTTAGGGAAGGAAACCATTGATACGAACACCTATGGAAAAAGCTCCGGGCGCAGCGGAAACTATTCGACCAACTATCAGATTTCAGGACGTGAACTGATGACCCCGGATGAGGTGCGTATGCTGGACAACCGCTATGCACTGCTGTTTATCCGTGGGGAGCGTCCGGTTATGGATCTGAAGTACGACATCCTGAAGCACCCGAATGTGAAGCTGACGGTGGATGGCGGCCAGCCGCCGTATATCCACGGAGAGCCGACACAGGCTGTCGCTACGCTCGTGTTTGACAGTGAAATTCCAGAGAATGCCGTAAGCATTGCATCTGTCAACACAACTTATGAACTTCTGTCCGACGAGGACTTGGAAGAAATGTTTAACATCTAAAGGAGGATTTATCTATGAAATTTTTTAGCAAGAAGGATACCCAGAAGAAAGAAACCGTGAAGCTGCCGATGAGCAGAAAGACCAAAAGAGCCTTGATGGCGTATGCAGGCGCTGTGCTTTGTATGACCTGTTTTACCACGACGGCATTTGCCGCCAACGATCCCATTACCGTAGTCAATAACCTCTCCGATTTCATTTTCGGACTGGTCAGGGCTGTGGGTATGATCATGCTCGGCTTTGGTATCGTGCAGATCGGTCTTTCCCTGAAATCCCATGATCCGTCCCAGAGAGCGAATGGATTTCTGACGCTTGCGGGCGGCGTAGTCATTACCTTTGCAAAGGAGATCCTTACCCTGATTACAGGCTAAGATAACGGGCGAAACAAGGCAGTGGGAGCAGATCTGCTGCGGCAGAAATGCTCCCACTGTCTGTTTTATGACAAGAAAGGTGGTTGAATCTATCGAGAATATAAAAAAATATGGCATCATTTACGCCGATCCACCGTGGCACTACAACCAAAAAAATCTTTCTGGAGCAGCAGAACATCATTACCGCACCATGAGCATCGAAGAAATCTGTAAGCTGAAAGTGGCAGAAGTAGCCGATCAACATTGTGTCCTGTTTTTATGGGCGACATTTCCTCAATTACCCGAAGCCTTAAAGGTAATAAAAGCATGGGGCTTTCAATATAAAACAGTTGCATTTGTTTGGCTAAAACAGAACAAAAGTGGAAAAGGATGGTTCTTCGGTCTTGGATTTTGGACAAGAGGAAATGCGGAAATCTGCCTGCTCGCCACAAAAGGAAAACCTCGCAGACAATCAAACCGTATCCATCAGTTTATTATCAGCCCTTTGCGTGAGCATAGTCAGAAACCGGATGAAGTCCGAGAGAAAATCGTTGCGCTGATGGGCGACCTGCCGCGATTGGAATTGTTTGCCCGCCAAAAAACAGATGGTTGGGATGTGTGGGGCAACGAGGTTGTAAGTGATGTTGAAATCAGCAGTTATGCAGAGAAAACAGGAGGTGGTTTATGTGTCTGATAACTGGGTCGTACAGAATCTTGAAAATGCCCTGAACACATGGAATGAAAAGTTAGCCGAGATATGGCAGCTTATTACCCAGTCACCGGAGCAGTTCAAAGGCGGTACGATATGGTCTGTTATCCTGAATATCCACGGCGCACTGCAGGCAATCGGGCTTGCCCTGCTGGTGCTGTTCTTTGTCGTTGGTGTCATGCGTACCTGCGGCAATTTTGCAGAAGTCAAAAAGCCGGAACATGCTTTGAAGCTGTTTATCCGTTTCGCCCTTGCAAAAGGAGTCGTCACCTATGGCTTAGAGCTGATGATGGCTCTCTTTAACATCGTTCAGGGTGTGGTTTCCACGATTATGAATGCCGCTGGATTTGGCTCTGCCACACAAACGGTACTGCCGCAGGAAATCGTCACAGCCGTTGAGGACTGTGGCTTTTTTGAGAGTATCCCCCTCTGGGCAGTCACATTGATCGGCGGTCTGTTCATTACGATACTGTCGTTCATTATGATTATGTCTGTCTATGGCAGATTTTTTAAACTGTATCTCTATACGGCGATTGCTCCCATCCCTCTTTCCACTTTTGCAGGGGAACCGAGTCAGAGTGTTGGCAAGAGCTTTATCAAAAGCTATGCCGCTGTCTGCCTGGAAGGAGCGATCATTGTGCTTGCCTGCATCATCTTTTCCCTGTTTGCAGCGGCGCCACCGGCAGTCAACCCGGATGCGGCAGCAGTATCTATGGTATGGAGCTACATCGGGGAACTGGTATTTAATATGCTCGTCTTAGTCGGTGCGATCAAAATGGCTGACCGTGTTGTACGGGAAATGATGGGCTTATAAAGGAGGTATCCATTTGGAAGTAAAGATCAATAAAGAAATCCGTAACTATACGGAAAGCATGTTTTTTGGACTGTCATTAAGGCAATTCATTTTTTCTGTCCTTGCCTGCGGTGTTGCGGTAGGCTTGTATTTTCTTCTCCGTCCGTACTTTGGCATGGAAACCCTTAGCTGGGTATGTATTTTAGGGGCCTTCCCCTTTGCGGCGATGGGCTTTATCAAATATAACGGCATGACCGCAGAACAGTTTGTCTGGGCATGGTTTAAATCCGAATTTCTGATGCCCAAGAAACTGATGTTCCGGCCAGACAATCTTTATTACGAAGCCATGAAGTCCAACATCGAAGCCAGAGAAAAAGGACTTCCTGTCGTTCCTAAGAAACAGAGACGAAAAGAGCGAAAGGAGAAAAAACAGGATAAGAAGAAAACGAAAAAGAATAAAGGAGGCGCAGCATGATCAAAACACTGAGAACCCTGTTCAAGCAGGATAAGGAAAAATTTGTGGTGCCAAAGTCGGTACAGAATATCATCCCCATTTACACCATCTGGGAAGATGGCATTTTCCTTGTGGGCAGGAATAAATACGCAAAGACCTTTAAATTTGAGGACATCAATTATGCCGTGGCCAGCCGTGAGGACAAGGAAGCCATGTTTCTGGAATACTCTGAACTGCTCAATGCTTTTGACAGCGGCGCTACCACAAAGCTCACCATCAATAACCGCCGTCTGAACCGGGTGGATTTTGAGCAGACCATCCTGATCCCCATGGCGGAGGACGGTCTGGATAAGTACCGTAAGGAGTACAACAAGATGCTGCTGGATAAGGCAACCGGAGCAAACTCTATCGTGCAGGACAAATATGTGACTATTTCTGTGTGCAAAAAGAATATCGAAGAAGCACGGAACTATTTTGCCCGTGTGGGTGCCGACCTTGTCACTCATTTTTCCCGCCTGGGCTCACGATGCGTGGAACTGGAAGCGGAAGAAAAACTCCGTATCTTCCACGACTTCTACCGTACCGGCGAAGAAACCGCTTTTACCTTCGATATGGTACAGAGTATGCGCAAAGGCCATGATTTCAAAGACTTTATCTGCCCGGACACCTTTGAGTTTGAAAAGGACTGTTTCCGTATGGGAGATCGATACGGGCGTGTGATCTTCCTGAGAGAATACGCTGCCTATATCAAAGATAGCATGGTAGCGGAGCTTTGTGAGCTGAACCGCAACATGATGTTGTCCATTGATGTTGTCCCGGTTCCCACAGATGAAGCGGTGCGGGAAGTGGAAAACAGGCTGCTCGGTGTCGAAACCAATATCACGAACTGGCAGAGAAAACAGAATCAGAACAATAACTTCTCGGCAGTTGTCCCTTATGACCTTGAGCAGCAGCGCAAGGAAAGCAAGGAATTTCTGGACGACCTGACAACCCGTGACCAGAGGATGATGTTTGCGGTGCTGACACTGGTGCATACTGCTGAAACCAAAGAACAGCTGGACAGCGATACGGAAGCTCTGCTGACCACTGCCAGAAAGCATTTGTGTCAGTTTGCAGTGCTGAAATATCAGCAGATGGACGGACTGAACACGGCGCTGCCTTTTGGTGTGCGTAAGATCGATGCCCTGCGCACGCTGACAACAGAGAGCCTTGCTGTTTTTATCCCGTTCCGGGTGCAGGAGATCTACCACAAGGACGGTGTATATTACGGGCAGAATGTGATCAGCAAGAACATGATTATTGCCAACCGCCGCCACTTGCTCAACGGCAACTCCTTTATTCTCGGTGTGTCTGGTGCAGGTAAATCATTTACGGCGAAAGAGGAAATGACAAATATCATTCTCACAGACCCCAATGCAGATGTCATTATTATTGATCCTGAGCGGGAATATTCCCCGCTGGTCAAAGCCATGCAGGGCGAAGTCATCCACATTTCTGCGACCAGTGAAAACCACATCAACGCAATGGATATGAACTCCGATTACGGTGACGGCGCAAACCCGGTCATTCTGAAATCGGAGTTTATTTTGTCTCTCTGTGAACAGCTCATTGGCGGTACAAGTCTGGGAGCAAAACAGAAATCCATTATTGACCGCTGTACGGCCAGTGTTTACCGCCACTATCAGCAGGGCAATTATCAGGGCGTCCCGCCCACTTTGCAGGACTTCCGTGAAGAACTGCTCAAACAGAATGAGCCGGAGGCGCAGGAAATCGCCCTTGCCATTGAGCTGTTTACCGATGGCAGCCTGAACACCTTTGCCAAGAACACCAATGTGGATACCCACAGCCGTCTGATCTGTTATGACATTCTGGATCTGGGCAAACAGTTACAGCCGATCGGTATGCTGGTTGTCCTGGACAGTATTCTAAACCGCATTACGCAGAACAGAGCCAAAGGCAGGAACACGTTCATTTTCATTGACGAAATTTATCTGCTGTTCCAGCATGAATACTCGGCAAACTTCCTCTTTACCCTCTGGAAGCGTGTGCGTAAATATGGTGCGTACTGTACCGGTATCACACAGAATGTGGACGACCTTTTGCAGAGCCATACCGCAAGGACAATGCTTGCCAACTCTGAATTTATCATCATGCTCAATCAGGCGTCTACGGACAGAATCGAGCTTGCCAAGCTTTTGAACATCTCTGACCTTCAGATGGGCTATATCACCAATGTAGGCGCAGGCCAGGGACTTTTAAAGGTAGGCAGTTCCCTTGTGCCGTTTGTCAACAAATTCCCGCATAACACCGAACTGTATAAACTGATGACGACCAAGTTTGGAGAGGTATAAGGAAGTGAGAAAGGAGACAAAGTATTTAGATCTGCGCAATCAAATTTACTGTATGGATTGTATGGAGCTGATGGCGCATATCCCGGATAACTTTGTGTCACTGATCCTGACCGATCCGCCCTATGGCATCGCATACCAGAACCATTTTGCCAGACAGCCCCATGAAGTATTGGATGGGGATCAAGGGATTGATTACGAACGCTTTGCGTGGGAAAGTTACCGTATTTTGCGGGACAATTCCCACGCTTATTTTTTTACCCGGTTTGACTGCTATTCTTTTCATTACGACTGTCTGCGAAAAGCAGGATTTACGGTAAAAAACTGTCTGGTGGTGGAGAAAGGAACACTGGGCGGCATTGGTGATCTGAAAGGCAGCTATGCCAATAATTCGGAGTGGATCATTTTTTGTCAGAAAGGACGGCGATTGTTTCAGCAGACACAATTACTGGAGAACCGTAAAAAAGAAGGCACACAGTTCCATAAAGGCAGAGAACCAAGTAAGAAATACAAGACGAGGTTCCCTGCCTGCTGGTTTGGCGAGGAATACCCCAAGGCAACCTACAATGCCACATGGCAGAAGAAACATGGCATTTACCATCCAACCGTAAAAAATGTGGAGTTTTTGTCGTGGCTGATCCAGATTTCCAGTACTAGAAAGGAACTGGTCTTTGACGGTTTTATGGGGACTGGAAGCACTGCTTTGGCGGCCCTGGCAAACGACAGGGGTTATTTAGGTGCAGAGATCAATGAGGTTTATTTTAAGATTGCGCAAAAACGGATAAAGGAGGTATTTTCAAATGTCTAATATTCAATTTCGCTCCGCAGAGCATAGAGATTTCTTTCTGGAAAACATGAGTAAGTGCAGAGTCAACGACAGCTATCACCGGGCATTTTTCTATGTCATGGGGATTGCTTCGGAAACAAGGGCAAATATCAGCCAGATGTTTGACTTTAAGAATGACTGTATCGAGCCGGACGGGATGCACGGCGGATGGCAGACCAGCGGAACTGTTAGGGTTTGTCGCCTTGCCTTTAACCTCTGGAATGGTTACACCGACATGGACAGTCCCCAGTCTTTTACACCGGAAGATCTGTTCTGTTGTGAATTTGCCCCCTACTTCATGGAGGGCATCAAGGTCAGGTATCCCGAATATTGCAGGGATCTTCCCGCACCCAGAAAACAAAACGAATTGTCACGCTAAGAAAGGAGAAACCCATGAAAAAATATCAATCTATGATCTGTATTGCTGCCGCCGTGTGCCTTTTAGGTATGGCGGCATTTTCTGTTTATCACACCTATGATCATTACGCACAGCTGGACGAGCAGACGGAAGTCTTTGATGAGATTGCAGAAGTGGTGGCACAGGCTCCCGATGAAGAACCGGTTCCTGATGATGTTCCCGTCAGCGAGGGGGAAGATGTCCTGTCCAAATATAAGGAGCTGTATTTGCAGAATGAAGATATGGTGGCCTGGATTTCCATTTCCGGCACATCCATTAACTACCCTGTTATGCAGACAAAGGATGAACCGAATTATTATCTTAAACACAATTTTGAGAAGCAATACAGTGATTTAGGTACTCCGTATATTCAAGAAAACTGTGATCTGCTTACCAGTGACAATCTGATCATTTACGGGCATCACATCAGTGGCAACCGCATGTTTGGAGCTTTGGAGGATTATAAATCCAAGAGTTTTTATGAGGAACACAAAACCATTCAGTTTGATACCCTGACAGAGCAGGCAGAGTATGAGATCATTGCTGTATTTAAGACTGTCGCTTACAGCTCCAGCGGCTACCGCTATTATGATTTTGTAGATGCGGAAAATGAGGAAGAATTTAATGCCTATATTAAAACGTGTAAAGAGCTTGCCCTGTATGATACGGGTGTTACCGCAGACTATGGCGACAGACTGATTACTCTTTCTACCTGTGAATATTCGGCCACAAATGGAAGGCTTGTCGTAGTAGCAAAAAAGACTGCATGAGGAAAGTACAGCTTCTAAGAAAGGAGGGCTTCTGTGGCAGATATAAAAACCAGAGATGCAGTCAAAGGCACGATTAAGACCATAGATAAAGCCGCCGTTGCTTCAGAGCGTATGAAAACAGCCTATGCAAAGACAAAGGAAAAAGCGGAAGAAGGATATTACGCCAGCGAAGGCTCTGCTACGGAATATGCTGCGGATAAGATCTCCCATGCTTCTGACCGGGTAAAAGATGAGGGCATTCACCAGTTTAATAAGCAAGGGCAAAAAGGCGTTAAGACCACCAAAGACAATATCGTTAAGGCAAAGGACAAAATGGCTGATTTTAAGCAGAAGCGGGCTGCCAAAGCTGCTGAGCAGAGGTCAGCAAGGAATGTGTCTGGACAGAACGGCTTGCAGATCCATTGTGGAACTGCAGGCCGTTCTCCTGTTTCGGATGCTTCTGTCCAGACCATAAAAACATCAACAGATACCAAAAAAACGATTAAGCAGTCGGCCAGAAGCGCAGGAAAAACTGTTAAGACAGCGGCAAAAGGCTCTGTAAAAACAACCGAAAGAAGCGTAAAAACAGCACAGGTGACTTCCAAAGCAGCCATTAAAACCACACAGCAGGCTACCAAAACCGCACAGGCAGCGGCAAAGGCTTCTGCCAAAACCGCACAGAAAGCAGCACAGGCGGCAAGAGTCTCCGCAAAGGCATCTGCTGTTGCGGCGAAAACAACCGTGAAAGCTACCATAGCGGCTGTCAAAGCGATTATTGCAGGGACAAAAGCATTGATAGCGGCGATTGTTGCAGGTGGCTGGATTGCAATAGTGATCATTTTGATCGTGGTATTGCTTGGGTGCGCAATCTCTCTGTTTGGCGGCGGCAGTGAAAGTAATTCCTATACCCCTGTCAGTGCAGAGGTAGAAGCCTACGACCCGCTGATCCAGGAATATGCAAGGCAGCATGGGATTCCTGAATATGTGGAACTTATCAAGGCTGTCATGATGCAGGAGTCTGGAGGACAGGGAAATGACCCCATGCAGGCGTCGGAATGTGGATATAACACACAGTACCCGAATACTCCAAATGGCATTACAGACCCGGAATATTCCATCAATGTCGGTATCCAGAATTTAGCTGCCTGTCTGAATGCCGCACAAGTGGAAAACCCCGTTGACATGGATCGGATCAAACTGGCCCTGCAGGGATATAACTTCGGAAATGGCTATATTTCATGGGCGCAGACCAATTACGGCGGCTACACTTATGCCAATGCAGTTGAGTTTTCTACGATACAGGCAGAGCGATTGGGATGGGACAGCTACGGGGATACCCAATATGTTTCTCATGTACTGCGCTATTATCCCTTCGGACGGGCATTTGCCGGCGGTGGAAATCAGGCGATTGTAGAAGCTGCTCTGACGCAGCTTGGCAATGAAGGTGGTCAGCCCTACTGGTCTTGGTATGGCTTCAACAGCCGGGTGGAATGGTGTGCCTGCTTTGTTTCGTGGTGTGCGGAGCAATGCGGCTATATCGAGGGCGGCTTTATTCCGAAGTTTGCAGGATGCATCAGCGGTGCAAACTGGTTCAAGGAACGAAACCAATGGCAGGACAGGAACTATGAGCCTACTGCGGGAGACATTATTTTCTTCGATTGGGAAGGTGATGGTTTAACCGATCATGTAGGTATTGTAGAGAAATGTGAAAACGGAGTTGTCTACACCGTAGAAGGAAATTCCGGTGATGCGGTAAAACAAAGACAATATACGATTGGAAGCAGCTCCATCTATGGATACGGTGTTCCAGCCTACTAAAAATCAGCAAAAGAAAACCAGAGGATTTTATTCCTCTGGCTCTTTTGCCATACATAACCCGTTCACAGTTGCTTCTATAACGGACAGTTCTCTATCATTGAGTTTGTCGAGCTGTGCATCTAAGCGTCTGCGGACAGAACTTTTCTTAACTTCTTTTTCAGGAAATATGTATTCATCAACAGACACATCGAACATAGTAATCAGCTGAATAAACAGCTCAATACTGGGATGTTGTCCCTCGTTTTCAATGGACTGAATATGTCGTGGAGCATATCCAATAATCCCGGCAAGCTGCTCCCTTGTCATTCCTCTGGCTTCACGGGCTTTTTTGATTGCCTGTCCAATGGGCATAAAATCAAAGTCAAAATCGTTGTTTCTTTCGTCCATAAGCTCACCACCTTGTAGCAATATAATGTTACTTTTATATTGTACAGAGGTCAGAGATCTTATAAAACGATGTGACATTTCTGGTAATAAGAGATTATATATCTTATTACCAGAAATATTTTTTCTTGTTATTTTTTGTGAATTGAACCCGAATTATGCCAGTGTCATTCTCCGATTGGTTTCGGATCATTCATCAACCGAACCGTAATAGAGGTACATAATGTAGGAGATCAATCTTTGGTAGCTGTATCTCGATATTTATAAAACAGGAACTTTTTTGGAAGTTTCCGATAATGTGCAGGCGGTGAGCCTGGCAAGTAACAAGTGCATGCACGCTACCTGCAGCAGATGTACAGCGTCCGCCGACCAGGAAGAAAATCTGGAGGACAGGCAGCTCCGCGATCAGCTCTACGCTACAGTGCTGGAAGCTACCGACAAGCAGGTCAAGAGGGAAACAGCCCAGGCAGAAAGTATTGATCTAAGCTGAGTAGATAAGAGCATAAAGCACGGCTTAAAGTGTCTGGCTAAGATCCTTTCTGAAAGAAAATAGACTGATTCTACTAACATCAATCAACCAACAGTTTGCAGAATGCGGTCCCGTTTTGCGGGCCACATTCTGCCGCTATTTTGCGTGATTTCAAAATTCGCATAAATAAAAAAACCACGGCCAGCGGTGAGCCGGTCATGGTCGAAAGCGTCCATCGGACGCGTAACTGCAGAATGAAATTCTACGTTCATGAAGATTTTTGAGATACTCTCAACAAGCAACGCTGAATGCCCAATGGCTATGTAGGGGTATTATTTGCCGGTCTTCTGTTATAATTTCCGCATATTTTGATAGGCTTTTCGATACTCTGTCGGTAACACCTGTACTACATCCTTGAACGCCTTAGAGAACTTTCCCTGCGTTTCATATCCCACTTGGTCGGCAATATCTGCGATAGTGGAATCTGTTTCCCGTAGTAATTTCATAGCCTGACGCACCCGAAATTCCTTCATATAGGTGGCTATAGGCTGACCATAGACTGCCTTGAATATCTCTTTTAGAGTAGAGGTGTTTATCAAATACTGTTTGGAAAGTTCTGCAATCGTAAATCGCTGATCCAAGTGCTCTGTCAGCTGTTGATGAATTTCTTTTATCAATTCGGTTTGCTGGGAGAAGTATTGAGTCAGTTCTTTCTGCCCCGATTTCATGTTGCTCAAATAAATCAAAATTTCCAGTACCTTCAATTTTAAGAGGGATATTCGCACGGACACAGGAGCAGAAAAGAGTGGGGCAAAAATATGCTCTAAATCGGAACTGGACGGGATTGCGGATGGTTTTCCCGAGCAAAATCGCTCTCGTAACTGGTCGGCCTCTACGCCGGCATCCTTTAAAACTTCCGAGCAAATGAAAGGCAGCTGTTCCAGATCCACAGAAATGGAAATTCCCTCCGAATATCCCAGGGGAAACATCATGGCGGAATCCGCACAGCAGGCCATACTGTGCGCGGTCACATCACCTGCACCTAAATAGACGGCAGTACCGCCTTGCATATTCCAACCCACGCGACCACTGTGGCAATAGTAAATTTCCAAAACAGAATCCGAAGCATCGTGCCGAAACTTGACCTCTGAAGCAAGAAAAATATTGAAGGATACCTCTATTCCAGGAAAAGTTTCATATGCTTCCATACACCCTTTTCCAGCGGTAATCGCCCGAAACTGTTCTCCAAAGAGTGCGCTGCCCATTCCGCCAGCCCGGCAATGCTTCAAGGCAAGAGTGCCGTTTGGGATATTCTGGAGTTTTTGAGTAATAACTTTGGATTCTTCTTTTTTCATGGCGTTCCTTTCTATGTTTCTTCTTGCGACGGACAGGCGATTTTTACAAGCCACTCGATCATGTGATGGAAATTTTGGGCCGCTTCGGTATCGGCAGCTCTATAATAGACCTCTTTTCCGTCCCGGCGGCTGACGATCAGGCCTGCTGATTTCAACTGCTTGAGATGGTGGGAAACTGCCGGACTGCTCATGTCTACCATGGCCGAAAGATTGATGACGCATTCCTCACAGTGGCACAGCAACCAAAAAATACGAATACGGCTGCCATCCCCCAGCTGCTTGAAAATATCAGCTACGGTCTGAAAGTTTTCTACACTGGGCATGTGTTCCAGTTCCTGCTCGATAGTCTGTCCATGGTCGTGTGGCAAGTGGTTCTGAGCCATTTAACACTCCTCCTTGAAGTCTATTTTACCATAGGTCGGAGGGAAATGAAACTTTACTTCTGAGATTGTTCTGATTCAAGACCGGCGTCGTGGGTGTAATCCAAGATACGGACATCATCGCCTACCTCTTTCTGCACCAGCTCCCGCATACGTTTGGCGAAAGGACATGGGTAACCAATGGGAGTGCCTTTGCTGATACAGGAAGCAAAAGCAATGGTGTCTGCGCCCTGTTCTACCAGAGAATGAGCTCGTAGCACCGCTTTTTTCCCGGGGCAGCCACCACAGTTGATGAAGCCCACTAACTGAATATCATCCTCTCCCATAAAGACGCCTTTTCTCTCTCGAATTGTCTGAAAATCCCGACTTCCGGGGCAGTAATCCTCTGTCTGCATACAACGAATAATGCCAAGTTTCATATTGTTCTCCACCTCAATTTATTTAAGGCCGGCCATACAGATTTGGCCGGCCCACTGTCTATTGTTATGTAACCAGCTTTTCCAACAGTTGGAGAGCTTCCTCCAATTTTGGGTTGGGCTCGTCCGTATGCAGTCCATCCCGGACACAGCCACGGATATGAGCCCGTAAAATTTCTTGATTCACCCGTTTCAAGAGCGCCTGGGTTGCCAACAGCTGGTTGGAGATGTCCACGCAGTAGCGATCCTCTTCAATCATTCGCAGGATGCCGTCCAGCTGTCCTCTGGCAATCTTAATGGAACGGATTATGTGAGTCTTATCAGCTTTCATGGGGGATAATCTCCGTGACTTCGTAGCCTGCCTCGGTAACTGCCGCTTTCAGGGTTTCGTCAGTAACGGACTCCGGGACCTCAACAGTGGCCTTTTTGTCCTCCAGACTTACCTGGACATGGGACGCACCAGGGATACCCTCCAGGGCATGGGTGACATGCTTGACACAGTTTTGGCACATCATTCCTTCGATCATCAGTTCTTTTTTCATAGTAGTTCCTCCATTCGATTGCTTTATTGTTGTTTGCTTTACGGAAATCTTCTGTACGGGAGATTCCGTAATGACAGAAGCGGTAGTCTCTGCTGTGTTGTCGGAGACCGCTGAGCCATGCTTGGGTTTGAAGAACCGCAGGCGCAAGGCGTTGGACACTACAAACACCGAGCTGAAGCTCATAGCCAACGCCGCCACCATCGGGTTCATCTTCAGATTGAACGCTGTGTACCAGCATCCGGCAGCGATGGGAATGCCGATGATGTTGTAGAAGAAAGCCCAGAACAAGTTTTCTTTAATGTTGCGGATGGTGGCCTTAGAGAGTTCAATAGCTCCGGCCACATCCAACAGATCATTGCGCATCAGTACGATGTCGGCAGACTCCATAGCCACATCAGTGCCAGCACCAATCGCGATGCCTACATTGGCGCGGGCCAGAGCAGGTGCATCGTTGATACCGTCACCTACCATGGCTACCTTCTTGCCGCTCGCCTGAAGGGCGCGCACCTCACGCTCCTTATCCTGAGGCAGTACCTCGGCTACCACACGGTCTACACCTACTTGTTTGCGAATGGCCTCGGCGGTCTTTTTGTGGTCACCGGTAAGCATGACTACTTCAATACCCATGGTCTGAAGATCCGCAATGGCCTGCTTGCTTGTGGGCTTCACCACATCCGCCACTGCGACCATGCCGATGAGCTTACCCGCCACAGCAAAGAACAGAGGTGTCTTGCCCTGATCCGCCATCTGATCTTGAAGCTGTTCCAGAGCCTCGTCGTGGATGCCTTCGGCATTCAGTAACTTTTGGTTGCCAGCCAGACAGGCGAGTTCTTTGATGCTTCCTTTGATGCCCTGGCCAGGAATCTGTTCAAACTGCTCCACTGGAAGAAGCTGAGTGCCCCGCTTCTCGGCCTCAGCCACAATGGCACGGGCCAGAGGATGCTCCGAAAGTTTTTCCAGGGACGCAGCAATCTGAAGAAGTTGATCTTCGGTAACTCCACTGTGGCATTTGAGGTCGGTGACTACCGGTTTTCCCTGAGTGATAGTGCCGGTCTTATCCATGACAACCACATTTACACTGTGGGCAGTCTCCAGAGCTTCTGCGGATTTAATGAGGATGCCGTTAGATGCGCCTCGCCCAGTACCCACCATAATAGCGGTAGGTGTGGCCAGTCCCAAAGCACATGGACAGGAAACCACTAACACTGAGACAGCAATTGTCATAGCAAACTCGAAGGTCGCGCCGCAAATCAGCCACACCACCATAGCTAGCAGAGCGATACCGATGACTATCGGGACAAAGATTCCAGCCACTTTATCCGCTAACTTGGCGATAGGCGCTTTGGAGCTGGTGGCTTCGTCCACCAGTCGGATAATCTGGGAAAGTGCGGTCTCATCGCCCACTTTGTCAGCCCGCATCTTGAAATAGCCGCTCTGGTTGATGGTAGCACCAATGACCTTATCGCCGATCTGTTTATCTACAGGAATGCTCTCACCGGTGATTGCACTCTCGTCCACCGAGCCAGTACCCTCCAGCAAAACACCGTCTACCGGGACACTTTCACCAGCCTTAACGACGAGAATGTCACCCTTTTCCACTTCTTCGGCAGGAATGACAGACTCTACACCGTCTCGGACTACTGTGGCCTTCTTTGGAGTCAGATTCATCAGTTTGTTGATTGCGTCGGAAGTACGGCCCTTGGCACGCGCCTCGAAGAACTTGCCCAGAGTAATGAGGGTGAGAATGGTGCCAGCTCCCTCGAAATAGAGGTCGTGGGTAAACTGATCTACCAGCGCCAAATTTCCGTGGCCAAAGCCCCAAGCAATTTTATAGAGGGCGTAGATTCCGTAGGCCAGGGAGGCACCGGAACCCAAGGCGATTAGGGAATCCATGTTGGGCGATCCGTGGAACAGGGTCTTAAAACCCATGCGATAGTATTTATTGTTGATAATTGCTACTGGCAGAACCAGTAGAAACAGGGTCAGGGCATAGACCATGGAGTTTTCCGTCCCCAGAAAGACACCCGGCAGCGGCCAGCCCAACATATGTCCCATTGAGATATAGAACAAAGGGATAGTGAATACAAAGGACCAGATTACTCGACGGCGCATCGCCTCATATTCCTTTTTTGCCGTGTCCACAGGAGATACGGCCTGTGCAGCCGATTTTCCCTTGACCTGCTGTAGGGATGCGCCATAGCCTGCCTTTTCTACAGCGGCGATAATCTGCCCACTGTTTACATTTTTGTCGTCGTAAGTCACCACCATGCTGTTTTTTAGCAGATTGACATTGCACTCGTGCACGCCGGTCAGGTTGGATACGCTTTTTTGTACCCTAGCTTGGCAGGCCGCACAAGTCATGCCTGTGACATTGTACTTTTCCTGCATATTTGAAACCTCCTTTTCTGGAAAGTGGAATACCCATACGGGGTATAGGTCTCTCCGGTTCTCAGTATAGTCCCGTAAGGAGATTTTGTATTTCCCGTTTAGAAGAATTTTTGTCCCAAATGGGAGAGTTTCTGAAAATCAATCTGTCATAAATGCCGCAAGAGCATCCTGTTGCTGGTTGAAATCTTCCATGCCAAGGGCATACAGATCCCGTTCCGACTGTTCATTCATAGAATAGGTTCCCACATGGATAGGATGGCTGGGAGCAAAAACAAAGGCTTTGCCCTCGCGTTCCAGAGCAAAGACCTCCTGTAAATTTTGGTTGTAGGCGATATGTCGGTGGTCAATCAGGGATATGATCTGCGGATATTGGCGGCAGCGCATGGTGTAGAGGAACCGCATCCCCTGAGGTTTGCGGACGTAATCTCTCATTTTAGACAGAATAACCACCAGACGGTCGCAGCCTTTTTCCAACGCCCGCGATACCGGGATGGCATCCGAAAGACCACCGTCAAAGTAGGGAATGTCATTTAATTCCACCGGGCGGCAGGCAGCAGGAATGGCGCTGGATGCCATAATAAGTCGATAGTCGTCCTGAACCATCGTTTCTTTCCCAAAATACTCTGCCTTTCCGGTCAAGGCATTTGTTACCACTACCTCATACTCTGCCGGGTTATTTTTCAGTGTGGGAAAATCCAGCGGGTCCTTTCCCGTGGAGTTGGTCAGCGTTCCATATATGTACTGCAGCCCGAACAAGTTGCCGGTCTTTAAAAAGCTTCTTAGCCCAAAATAGCCGGGGTTGTGAATGTGTTCCGTAAAAAAGCGCAAATTTCGTCCCCGTTGTCCGGCTAGATAGCTAGCCAGGTTTCCAGACCCACCAGAGGCTCCAATGCAGTAAGCAAATGTGATGTTATGATCCAGGAAAGCGTCCAGGATCGCCGCGTTATAGGCGCACTTCATTCCGCCGCCTTCCACAACCAATCCGATTTTCATTTGTGAATCCCTTCTAACTTCATGTGATATTGTTCCAGTACATCTTTCAGTGTGATTTCTTGCATTTTATGTTCCGCTGTTTTTTGAATGTCCAGGTAAAACTCCCGCAGCACCAGTTGGATATTCACGCCCACGCCACAGGCGGGGTTGGTGTGGATGTCTTGATGAAGCAGGGGCTTGTTGCCCTCCACTGCCCGGTAGACATCCAGCAGGGTGATTCTCTCCGGCTCACGAGCCAGAGAAGGACGGGGATGTCCCTTTACACTGACCAGCAGACCTCCCTTCCGCAAGGCGGACATGAGCTGGCGCACATAGGAAGGATTCGTCTGAACGCTCTCTGCCAGTTTGTTGCTAGTCAGGTCACAGTCTGGGCACAGAGCGATAAAGGCCAGGATATGAACTGCATCGCTAAGGCGTGTGGGGTATTTCATGGCCTGATCTCCTTTCTTGTATTGATGTTATTTTTATTATAACAGCATATTGACAACAGCGCAAGTGGATGCTAAAATAAATTGAAGTAAAAATAAAAATAACACCCAGTCGAAAGGAATGGTGAAAATGAGCTTCTATGAGAATTTGGTCACGCAGACCCAGATGAATTACTCCAAATACTATCATGTCTATGCTTCCGGCAGTACGCCTTATCAGCTGACTGACAAAAAGCCGCTGCCGTATAGCGAACAGATCCATCGTTTGGTACAGGAGGTAAAGGAAGCTGACTGTGTGGTAGTGGGCGGGGCCTCCGGTCTGTCCGCTGCCGGTGGCGGAGATTTTTACTACGAGGACAACGACTCCTACCGGAAATACTTCCGGCCTTTTGCTGATAAGTACCACTTCAAAGGTGCTTTTGCAGGGATGATGCACCCCTGGGAGACCCGGGAAGAGTATTGGGGGTATCTTGCCACCTTCCTTCACACCACCCAGACCGCACCTGTGCGTCATCCCTATCTGGATTTAGACGCTTTGCTGAAAGGCAAGGACTTCTTCATCCTCACCACCAACCAGGATACCCAGTTTGTCAAACTCTACCCGGAGGAGAAGGTGGCGGAAATCCAGGGAGATCACCGGTTCTTCCAGTGTGCCGCCTGCTGTACCGATGACACCTGGGATGCGGTAAAGCCAGTGGCTGATATGGTGGCCGCTATGGGGGATGGCACGAAGATTCCTACGGATCTGATTCCCCGATGCCCCCACTGCGGTGGTGAGGCATTCCCCTGGGTGCGAGGATATGGAAATTTCCTTCAAGGAAAAAAATACGAAGAACAGTACGAAAAAATTTCCCGCTATGTGCTGGAACACAAAGACAGTAAGATTCTATTCCTGGAGCTGGGCGTTGGCCGACTGACTCCCATGTTCATCCAAGAGCCTTTCTGGAACCTGACCCTCAGCTTTCCCCATTCTCGATATATTGCTATCAACGACAAGTATGACTTCCTGCCCAAGCAGTTGGAGAACAAGGGTATGACCATTGTGGCCGACATTGCTCAAGTGCTACGGGATGCACGGGACACCATGGAAAGCGGAGATAACAATCAATGAGGGTTGGAAACCAAGCGGTGCTTCAGGAACTTGCCGAGCGTATTGATCAAGCAGATGCCGTTGTGATCGGAGGCGGCTCCGGCCTGTCAAGCGCGGCTGGATACGACCACTACCATTGGTCCCCGGCACTTTCGGAGGCATTGGCTCCCTTTCGTGAACAGTATGGCTTTACCTCCCCGCTGGCTGGATTCTACCATTGCTTTTCTAGCTATGGGGAACAATGGGGGTATTACAGCCAATATATGCGCTTCATGTGGGAAGCCCCTACTGGGCAGCCCTATCTAGACCTGCAAGCGCTTGTTGCAGATAAATCTGTCTTTGTGCTGACCACGAATGTGGATCAGCAGTTTTTTCGGGTATTTCCCCAGAAACAAATTTGCGCCTTTCAGGGAGACTTTAGCTACTGCCAATGTAGCCAACCCTGCCGGGATGATATTTGGGAAAACCGCGAACTAGTGAAGGAACTGACTGGTTACTTGGTAGGTGTTCGCCTGCCGGAGGAGGCTGTTCCTCGTTGCCCAGATTGCGGGCGGGTGCTAGTGCCCTGGGTACGAGATGATACCTTCCTGGAGGGAACCTTCTGGCAGGATAACCTGCACCGCTACCATAGATTCCTGCGACGCTGGATAATGGATCAGTCCGACAAAAAAGTTCTGCTGTTGGAACTTGGCGTGGGTGAGATGACGCCCAGTATCATCAAACTACCCTTCTGGGAACTTACTGCCAAAAACGAAAACGTCTTTTATGCATGCCTTAATCGAGAGGCATCTCATAGGCCAGAGCATCTGCGGGGACGCAGCCTGTATCTGCAAGGAGATTTGGCGGAAACTCTAGCTGCCCTCCGGCAGGAGCGATCCATCGCAGCAAACATAAAATAGAAAGGGGCGAACGAATATGATTGATTGGAACCCTATTGCGGAAAAATTCAGAGAAGCGGACGCTATCTTGATCGGGGCCAGTAATGGACTGTCCATCACCGAAGGACTGCATTTGTTTGCAGACAATGCGGCCTTTGAAAGACTGTTTGGGGATTTTAAACGGAAATACGACCTTGGGTGTATTTTGCAGGGCATGATGGCTGGATGGCCCAGCGAGGAGGAAAAATGGGCCTTCTGGGCCCGGCTCATCCATCATTACTGCGGGCAGTACCAGCCTACGCCGGTGATGAACGATTTGAAGGCCATTGTGGGAGAGAAAGATTACTTTGTCGTCACATCAAACGGAGAAGGTCACTTTGAACTGTGTGGCTTCGATTCGACGAAAATCTATGAGATTGAGGGCAACTGGTTTACGATGCAGTGTGCCCGCCCCTGCCACGACACCCGCTATCCAAGTTTAGAGGTGGCCGAAAAATTATCGGCTGCCGAACAGGGCGGCTATGTACCTACAGAATTGGTGCCGCGCTGTCCCAAGTGCGGCGGTCCCATGGACATCCACATGGGCGCGGGTCAGAGAATGATCCCGGATACCGCTGCCCAGGCACGGTTCCAAAACTTTCTGAAAACCTATCACGGGAAGAAACTGGTGGTTCTGGAGCTGGGCATTGGCTGGCGCAATCAGCTCATTAAGGCTCCAATGATGCGCCTAGTGGCTAGTGAGCCAAACGCCAGTTATGTAACCATCAATCTGGGTGAGATATACATTGCGGACAATATCAAAGAGAAGTCCTTTGGACTAGACGGGCGGCTGGATGAGCTGCTGCCTGCTCTCCGGGAGGCGTGCGAGGCATGACGATTCCAGAGCAAGTTCAAAATGACTATAAGAGATGGCATCATTTTCTCGAACAGGAAGTACAGTTTTCCCTGTCTGGTAGTGAGAAGCACACTAAAGAGCACTGCGACAGGGTATTGCTGTTCGCTTTGCTGATCGCAGACAAGATGGATTTATCCCAGAAAGAGCGGGAGGCGCTGTGTGCCGCCGCAGTTTTCCATGACTCCCGCCGTCAGGATGACTGGTTGGATGTGGGCCATGGCCAGCGGGCAGCGGATTACTACAGGGACTATTGTCAGACACATTCGCTGTCCTTTGATAACCGGGTTTATCGGGTAATGGCATTTCACGACAGGGATGACGCCTTGGGAGAGGTAGCGTTGGCGGAACAGGAGAACGGCGTTCTTCTATATCACATCTTCAAGGATGCCGATGCATTGGATCGCTTCCGTCTGGGACCGAATGGGCTGGACGTCCGCTATCTGCGTACAGCCGAGGGGAAATCCCTCTACTGTTACGCAGAACAATTAGAAAGAAGGAAAACTAATGCGTAAGAAGATAAAAATCACCGTGTTGCGCACGGAATACGATCAGGAGTTGGCAGAACAGTATGCGATTCCCAATTTGGGAATGTGTCCTTTCCATCACAAAGGTCAAGTGCTATGCAGCGATGGAACCAATCCGCCGGATGGGATGTGTGGCGTTGCTTGGCAGGCGATTGCGCCTATGGTACGTCAGTTGTCCTTGGGGGAATTGGTTCAG
>ERZ779850.484-NODE-484-length-48158-cov-4.354884_pt1 | contig 48158 bp, 42 predicted proteins | sample MGYA00511249_ERZ779850 | MGnify/ENA primary metagenome ERZ779850 (study PRJEB29588, sample SAMEA2162475) | human gut metagenome | biome: human gut; feature: human-associated habitat; material: faeces | place: Denmark | collected 2008/2010 ...
CCCGACGTAACCTGTACCGGCTACGGCTATTTTTATATCCTTTTTCATTTGATAAGTATAGATTTATTACCTTACTTTGCAGCGAGCAAAGTAAGATTGCAATGTTTCATTTATTCTTTTGGTTCCGGACAAACATGCCTCTTTTCTCCTCTATAAGGAGTTTTGTCGGGAAAAGGGTTCGCATCCTTCATACTTTTTGTATATCAGCGTATTAAGGTGAACCCTGTCATAAAAAAGCCTTCACAAGCCTTTCACTTCTGACGCTTGCGTAAATGTTCCTATAGTCTATCATTCAATAGGTTAAGGTGAAAGTTCTTGCTTTCCATCCGTTCGGTCGGTGCGTCGAAATCGGCCGCCACAGCCTCGTTTCCCCCTATTGGAGACGGTAATACACCGAATTTGTTCAGTACCTCGATAAGGTAGGTGGGCGTGCCGCTGCCGAACCAATAGAGGGGCAACTGCTCCATGGCCAAACCTTTGGACAAGTCTTTCCGTCCTTGAAAATAAGTTTCCAATGTACTGGGCAATAACTTTTCTTTATGTTCTATTGATGCAACCACACAGTTTGCAAGTATCTGCGCCAGACGGCCAGATGTGTGGTCGCGTTGATTTCTTTACAGATTTCGATGCAAGTGGTGGCCAGTCGTTTTTTGGCACTGTCGATGTCCGTGGCCATAATGGTCAATACGTTCAGGGTTTCTTCCCCTATCTTGAGGCGGGGGAGGGCTTTTACTGCCGAATCCTTATCGGTCAGGACACGGTAGAGCGTGGGGGCGAAGTTCCGGAACGACTCGATGAGCTTTTCTTCCTGAGTTTTGCCGTCTTTCACACCTTTGCCGTTTCGGCTCGTTCCTTCTACCAAACGCTCGTTGGCCTTACCCGTAGTCAGGAAATATTGGCCCAAGAATATGTCCCAGTTGGCAAAGAGGATGTAACCGTCATGGAGCGTGTCGGGCATGATACCGATATGGCTGTAATAAGTGGTGGTTATAGATTCTTCCTCGCCCTTGCTGGGGCGGTAGGCTTGTTCCGTAATGTCCGTCTTTCGGATGATTTCCGTGAAATGTGCGTGTGGCAATACCGCTTCGTCTTTGCCGTCCTCAAATTCCACGCCCGGAGCAGGGGTGAGAAACGGACGGATGACGTGCTTGTCCCAATGATTTCTTACATAACCGGGATTGTCATGCTCGTAACGGACAAGGTTCAGGATAAGTTCGGCATCTTGGGCGCTCATACGGGCCATTCTTTGACTTAATGCTTCATGGCCTTTCCGGATGAGGTCTTTGCGAAGTTCGGCGAACGATGGCTTTACTGCCAGTGATTCTACTATTCCGTATAGCATCGGAAGCGTTTTTCCGTCATATCCGCAGCTTTCCAACATACCGATGAGCCAATCGACAGCCCTTGCTTTACGGGTACCGATGGTTTGACGGTCGCCTTCGGTATTGTGCAGACGTACGACTTGAAAGTTCCAGACGTTAGGAATGGAAACGGCGAAATGACGGTTTGAGTCAATGGCTTTCATGTTGAAAACCAGTCTCCGTTCTCTGTGGAAACGGGTCAAATATCCTTCGCGGCCTTTCAACGGGCCGTCCAAGACCTTGACAATCTCGTTCGGCTCGCCGGTTTTCGGGTTAAAAGCGTAATTATTATAAGGACGTTCCAGGACGATGACGTGTTCCGCATAATTTTCGTTGAAATCCTTGAAGAAACGCATCTGTCCTTCGGGTATGGTCAGGAAGCAAGCCTTACGTCCGGATGCCATTCTGCGTTCATATAGGATAGTGCCGTCCGGATACTGCTTGTCGATGAAATCGACCAAAGCTTCTTGGGTAGAGAGGACAAATACATAGCCGGCAAACAAGGGTGTCTGTGGCTTCCTGACTTTGTCTTCTAAATTTACTGTGGTATGAGTAGGACAATATACCTCAAGGATATTATGAGTGTGTGACAGATGAGCCGAAAGCAAATCGGCCAGTTTCCTTTCCTGATGGGGAAGGGTGCGGACGACAAACCATTGGAAATCCACCTTATTTAATTTGTCGTGACGATGCGGCTTCACGCTACGGTCTGTTTCCGGGTCGGTATGTTCCGGTATTGTCATTCTCGAACTTTGAAGTGCAATCCTTATTTTCCCCTCATGCCGGACGCATAAGAGTTATGGGATACCTTGTTTCAGGTGTAACGGTAGTATTCTGGAGGAACCTCAGCAACAAATACCTGCCGTTTTTATAGAAAGAGATGAACGAAGCGTGGTCTGCTTCATAAAATCTGTTTCCATATCCTTTGTTTTAGAATGGTTTATTCTCCCTTTTCAGGCGACCGCTTTTGTGCTGTTGCATAATATGAAGCGGCCACTTGGCGGCAAAGTTAGTAAAAAGAACTGAATCTATAGCGCTTTGCGCAAATATTTTTTGAAAAACATGTATTCAAGCCCTCATTTGTTAGACAAATCATGATGATAAACTATAAAACAGTATTGATTTTAAACGATTTGCCGCCAAGTGGCCGCTTCATATTATACAACCTCCATGGGAATCAAACTTTTTATGTCGGTTGGGTTTATTTTAATATCTTGTCAATCATCTTCTTGTTGGCTTTCGTTACGGCCATGGTGTCGATCGAAGAAAGGTAGATTTGCGTGGTTTTCAGGTTCTCGTGTCCCAAGCCCGTGCTTACAATCGAAAGGTCATAACCCATGTCTCGCATAGTGCTGGCCCAGGTGTGGCGCGCCACGTAGGTCGTAAGCGGAATACACAAGCCTGCCATCCGGCCTATTTTCTTTAGATTCCGATTGATGTTATGTTCTGCTTTTTCATATTGCCGACGTTCCGTGCCGTCGGTTCGGGTGATGATGGGCAACAGGTACGGGCTGCCAACCGTCAAATGGGCATATTCCTCGACGATAGCCTGCATGGAAGGTTCCCAACCGATGCTTAGACTTTGCCGCGTCTTTTTACGGTTGTATTGCAATACGCCGTTACGGATGTCGGACTTTCGTAGATAGGCAAGGTCTACGAACGCCATTCCTTGCAGGTAAATGCTTAGGATGAACATATCCCGGGCAAAGGCGAGGGGCGAGTGGCAGGGCAGGGGGAGGAGCCTGATGGTTCGGACAGACTCTAACGGGATGGCTCGTTTGGCGGTTTTGGCAAAGCCGGTGAACACGTGGCGGAAGATACCTTTATCCGTAGTCAGACCCATTTCGACAGCTTTGCGGTAAAGGGTACGGAGGCTGCGCAGGTAGCATGAGGATGAATTGCGCTTGAGTCCGCAACTTCTCAACCATGCCTCATATTGGGCAATCGTTTCCTTATCCAAGGCATCGGGTGCCATGTCTTCTCCTTGACGGAACCGGATAAAGCTGTTCAATGCGTCACGATAAGTCTTGCCCGTTCCCTGCCGGCCTATCTTTTCCTTTTTTGCGGCCATGTCGCGGACGAAACCGAACCATGTCTGGCAGGGCGGTAACCGCTTGTAGGCCGATACAATGTCTTCCGTGCTGTATTCCACCCTTGCTGTTTCCTTGTCCGTGATGATGGCCGTAAGTTGTTTGGTGTTCCACTGCACTTTGGAAGCCGTCAGTTGCAGGAAAGCCTGCCTTTCCGGCGTGCCGGTGATTCGGATAAAGGAGGTGGTATCATTCCATTCGTCCTGTCGTATATGGAAATCGGTATAAATCATTTTCACCACCCTGCGATGAATCACTTGGAAATACAAGGTTCCTTCTTGCCCTTGCGTGACGGAAGGGCGGAATTTCAATTTGAATGAGGCCATAATGAATTTTACTTTAAGAATGATAATAAGTTGTATAGTCATTTATGATATAACGGTGATGCCCGTGTAATCCCGGCCGTAAAGGAGCCATTCCTTATTGCATGTCCTTCTCCCAGAGTTTTTGCAAAAATATCCTTCATCTTTCAGGTGCTATGTTAAGTCTTTCATTACGTATATGTTACGTCCTGAAGGATATTCCAGGTATCTTTCAGCCTGGCTTCATTTCGTTTGGCTGAGAACGGAAAAACGTTTGGCTGAGATTGAAAAATCGTTCGACTGAGATTGAAAAAACGTTTGGCTGAGAACTTTTTACCGCTTTCCGTCATGGAAGGTCGCTGAAAGATGCCTGGAATATCCTTCAGGACGTAATTTATTGTATGACAGTTGTTTGTCTTGCGCCCTGAAAGATGAAGGACATTTTCGCAAAAACTCTTGGGGGAGGAGGCGTACGGGGTGAAAGAGAGCCGCTTCTTCACTGAATTTCTGCCGGTAGGTTTCGCTCACGTCCGCAAAGGAGGGGTAACCCACTATTTTTTAAGGATAAGACACCGTGAATCAGTATAAAATTCGTATCTTTGTGCCTTAAACGTATATAAGTATTAAGACTATGGCTGAAACGAAAAGAATCAAAACCGCATTGGTGTCGGTCTTTCATAAGGACGGGCTGGACGCTTTGTTGAAGAAGTTGCATGACGAAGGTGTGAAGTTCCTCTCTACGGGAGGTACGCAGAAGTTTATCGAGGAGTTGGGTTATCCTTGCCAGGCCGTGGAGGAAGTGACGACTTATCCTTCTATTTTAGGTGGGCGCGTGAAGACGTTGCATCCTAAAATTTTCGGCGGCATTCTCGGGCGTCGCGGGTTGGCTGAAGACCAGGCACAGATGCAACAATATGAAATACCTGAAATCGACCTGGTTATCGTAGACCTTTATCCGTTCGAGGATACCGTGGCGAGCGGTGCATGCGAGGCGGACATTATCGAAAAGATAGACATAGGCGGCATTTCGTTGATTCGTGCCGGTGCCAAGAATTTCAAGGATGTGGTGATCGTGCCGAGCAAGGCTGAATATGGGCCGCTGTTGGATTTGCTGAACCGGAAAGGGGCGCAGACCGATGTGGAGGATCGCCGCTGGTTTGCCACTCGTGCGTTCGGCGTGAGCAGCCATTACGATACGGCCATACATGCTTATTTCGAGAACGGAAAGTAAGGGATAGCGTTTGAAGGTAACGGATTTGGAAATATTAAAATGAAGTGAAGGGCTGATGGGATTCTTTTCTTTTACTCAGGAAATAGCAATGGACTTGGGGACGGCCAATACCATTATCACCAGCGACGGTAAGATTGTGGTGGACGAGCCTTCCGTGGTGGCATTAGACCGGCGTACGGACAAAATGATCGCCGTGGGAGAGAAGGCCAAGTTGATGTATGAAAAGACGCATGACAATATCCGCACGGTACGGCCTTTGCGCGAAGGAGTCATCGCTGACTTTTATGCCTGCGAACAGTTGATGCGCGGGCTCATCAAGATGGTGCATACGGGCAGCCGTCTGTTTTCTCCTTCCTTGCGCATGGTGATAGGCGTTCCTTCCGGTTCTACGGAAGTGGAGCTGCGTGCCGTACGGGATTCGGCGGAACATGCCGGGGGACGGGATGTGTATCTGATTTATGAACCGATGGCGGCAGCCATCGGCATAGGAATCGACGTGGAGGCTCCCCAAGGCAACATGATAGTGGACATTGGCGGAGGTTCCACCGAAATCGCTGTAATCTCCTTGGGCGGTATCGTGTCGAATAATTCCATCCGCATCGCAGGGGACGACCTTACGGCCGACATCCAGGAATACATGAGCCGCCAGCATAATGTGAGGGTGAGCGAGCGCATGGCCGAACGTATCAAGATTCACGTGGGAGCAGCGTTGACGGAATTGGGCGAGGACGCTCCGGAGGATTATATCGTGTACGGACCGAACCGTATTACGGCCCTGCCGATGGAGGTCCCGGTGTGTTATCAGGAGGTGGCGCACTGCATGGAGAAGAGTATCGCCCGTATCGAGACGGCTGTCTTGAGCGCGTTGGAGAATACGCCGCCGGAATTGTATGCCGACATCGTGCACAACGGTATTTACCTGACGGGTGGAGGAGCTTTGTTGCGTGGTTTGGACAAACGGTTGACCGACAAGATCAACATTCCGTTCCACATCGCCGAAGATCCGCTACACAGTGTGGCCAAAGGCACCGGTATAGCATTGAAGAACGTGAACAACTTTTCTTTTTTGATGTAACCCGTGCAGGGCTTATTCGATTTTCTGAAGAAATATAGCTATTGGCTCCTTTTCATCCTGTTGGAAGGAGGTAGCCTTTTGTTGCTCTTTCGTTTCAATCTTTATCAGGGAAGTGTATGGTTCACTTCTGCCAATACCGTTTCCGGACGCGTGTTGGAGTGGGAGTCGGATTTCCTGTCCTATATTGCTTTGGGTGAACGGAACAAAGACCTGATGCGGAAGAATCTGGTGTTGGAGCAGCGGGTCAGGGCACTGACGGAGTTGTTGGACCGTGCGGAACACGATTCCACCTATACGGAAATGCGTCAGAGGGAACTGTTGGACGGTTTCGGCATGGTGCCTGCCGAGGTGGTAAGCAACAGTGTGAACAGGCATAATAATTACCTGACCATCAACAAAGGGGAGCTGGATGGCGTGAAACCCGAGATGGGGGTCGTGTGCGGTACGGGCATTGTGGGGATAGTCTATCTGACTTCGCTCCATTATGCGATTGTCATGCCGCTGTTGAACAGCAAGTCGAATATCAGTTGTTGTTTGCGGGGAACCGATTATTTCGGTTATTTGCGTTGGGACGGTCGGCATCCTTTGTATGCCTCTCTGGGCGATATACCCCGCCATGCTCGCCTGAAAGAAGGCATGACGGTAGAGACCAGTGGTTTCTCTGCGGTTTTTCCGGCAGGGCTGTTTGTCGGCAAGGTGACGAAGGTGGAAAATTCGGAAGACGGGCTTTCTTATAAGTTACAGGTGAATTTGAGTACGGACTTTGCCCGGTTAAGGGACGTGTGTGTGCTTACGACGCCCAATCGGGTGGAGATAGACAGTTTGCAGCAAAAGATAGAATCAGAAAAATAAGGCCGATGTATGATGCAGAGTTTTTTCAGTAGATTGTTGTGGGCATTCATTTTGCTGGTTTTTCAGGGATTGGTATTCAACCATATCCACTTTTTCGGTTATGCTACTCCTGTCATATATGTGTATATCCTTTGTCTCCAACCGTTGAACACCTCGCGTTATGCGTGGCTGTTGTGGGGATTTGCAGTCGGGCTCGGAGCCGATTTCTTTTCCGAAACGCCGGGTCTGGGGGCTGCATCCATGACTTTGACGGCCTTGTGCGCTCCGCCACTTTTGCGGTTGTTTACGCCCAAAGACTGTCTGGAAGACATGGTGCCGGGCTACCGGACGTTGGGAGGATGGAATTACATTTGGTATGTGACGTTACTTGTACTGTTGCAGCAGGCGTCCGTGATGATGCTTGAAATCTTTTCTTTCTTCAGTGCTTTGGACATGCTTTATACTTATTTGGGCAGCAGCGCGCTTTCCATTGTGCTGATATTGGTATTGGAGAGGATGCGAGGTAATAAATAGTTGGAAGTTTCGGACAGAAGGGATGGCTGATTATAATAGGGAAAAGCGTAAATATGTAATAGGGGCGGTGGCTACGGGCATCGTCCTCATTTATATTGTCCGGCTTTTCACATTGCAAATCATGAGCGACGATTACAAGAAGAATGCCGACTCCAATGCTTTCCTAAAGAAAATCCAATATCCTTCGCGGGGAGTCATCACCGACCGCAACGGGAAGTTGTTGGTCTACAACCAACCTTCGTATGACATTATGGTGGTCATGAACGAGCAGCAGGGGGTGGACACGTTGGATTTGTGTGCGAGCCTCGGAATAACCAAGGAATATTATATCAAGCGGATGGACGAAATCAAGGACCGGCACCGCAATCCCGGTTATTCGCGTTACACCCAGCAGCTTTTCATGAGCCAGTTGTCTTCCGAGGAGTTCTGCGTGTTTCAGGAAAAGCTGTTCCGTTTTCCCGGTTTTTATGTGCAACGTCGTTCCATCCGTCAATACCAATCCCCGTATGCCGCATTGGTCTTGGGGGACATCGGTGAGGTGTCGCCTGCGGATGTGGAGGAAGATGAGTATTATCAGAATGGTGATTTCATCGGCAAGCAAGGTGTGGAACGTGCCTACGAGAAGCAGTTGAGGGGCGAAAAGGGGATACAAATACTTTTGCGTGATGCCCGGGGGCGTATCAAAGGGCGATACATGGACGGAAAGCTGGATACCAAAACTGTGCCCGGCAAAAACCTGACTTTGGGACTCGATCTGGAATTGCAGGCGCTCGGCGAGCGTCTGATGGAAGGCAAGCTGGGCAGTATCGTGGCCATAGAACCTTCTACCGGCGAGGTGTTGTGCATGGTGTCTTCGCCTACTTACGATCCCCGTATGATGGTGGGCCGGCAGCGTGGAAAAAACCATTTGGCTTTGAGCCGTAATCCGCTGAAACCCTTGCTGAACCGTTCCATCATGGGGCAGTATCCTCCCGGCTCCACATTCAAGACCACGCAGGCGTTGACTTTTCTTCAGGAAGGCATCATTACTCCCGAAACGGCTTACCCTTGTTACCATGGGTTTATTTATCGCGGACTGAAAGTGGGATGCCACGGACATGCGGCACCGGCCAAGTTAGTCCCGGCCATAGGGACTTCCTGCAATGCTTATTTTTGTTGGGGGCTTTATTACATGTTCGGCAACCGGACCAAATACAAGAATGTGCAGGAGGCCATGACGGTGTGGAAAGACTATATGGTGTCGATGGGGTTCGGGTATAAACTCGGCATCGACTTGCCCGGAGAGAAGCGGGGATTGATTCCGAATGCTCCCTTTTATGACAAGGCCTATCGTGGTTCATGGAACGGGTTGACCGTGATCAGTATCTCCATCGGCCAGGGCGAAGTGAACGCCACTCCTTTGCAAATCGCCAATCTCGGTGCGACAATAGCCAACCGGGGGTACTTTATCACGCCCCACGTGGTGAAACAGATACAAGACGAGCAGATAGACACGCTTTACACCCGGCGGCGGTATACGATGGTGGAAGCCCGGCATTACGAAACGGTGGCGCAGGGGATGCGGAGGGCCGTGTTGGCCGGGACTTGCCGTAAGGCTAATATTCCCGGTATAGAAGTCTGCGGCAAGACGGGTACGGCACAGAACCGTGGACACGACCATTCCGTGTTTATGGGGTTCGCCCCGATGAACGAACCTAAGATTGCCATTGCGGTGTACGTGGAAAATGGTGGTTGGGGAGCAGACTATGGTGTGCCTCTCGGGGCGCTGATGATGGAACAGTATTTGAACGGCAAGCTCTCGCCCGAAAGCGAGAAATTGGCGGAGATGTATCAACAAAGACATATCGGTTATGGTACGGCGGACAGATGAAAAGGAAAAGGGTGTGTGGCGTTCATTGGATTGGTGGACCATCCTTATATATATGGCCTTGTTGGCGTTTGGATGGATCAGCATTTGCGGAGCCAGCTACGATTTTGACATGGAGGGGAACATTTTTTCATTCGATTCCCGTTCGGGGATGCAGATTGTATGGATAGGAACATCGTTGGCATTGGGCTTTATCCTTTTGATGCTTGACGGGAAGTTGTACGACACCTTTGCATACGTCATTTATGCCCTGTTGCTTGTCTTGCTGTTTGTCACGCCTTTTTTGGCACGAGACATCAAGGGATCCCATTCGTGGATAAAGATAGGGCCTTTCAGCCTGCAGTCTGCCGAGTTTGCCAAATGTGCCACGGCATTGGCTTTGGCCAAATTCATGTCTGCTTACGGGTATAATATTTCGCGGTGGAAAGACTTTTTGGTGACGTTGGCCATCATTGTCGTGCCTATCGTCTTGATTATCTTGCAACGGGAGACCGGTTCGGCTTTGGTCTATCTGGCCTTTTTCCTGATGCTTTACCGGGAGGGGATGCCCGGAGCCGTGCTTTTTACCGGGGTGTCGGCTGTGGCTTACTTTGTAGTGGGCGTGCGTTTCGAGCACGTTATGTTAGGGCATATCCCTACCAGCGCCGGAGAGTTTCTGGTGATGATGATGGTGATTCTTTTTACGGTCGGTATGGTGCACGTCTATTGTGACAAGGTATCGGTGGAACGGAACATCCTGTTCTATGGGGTGGGCGTGATAGCATTGGCTCTTGGTTTTTCAGGCTTTGTCATACCTTTCGACATTACCTGGATTTTGGTTACGGTATGTGTGGCCATGATACTGTATTTGTGCTATGTGGCTTTGAGCGAGCGTGTCATGCGCTATTTCTATATCGCGTTGTTTGCGTTGGGTTCCATGGCGTTCTTTTATTCGGCCGATTACGTGCTGAACAGCGTGATGGAACCTCACCAGAGGGTGCGTATCAACGTGCTTTTGGGGTTGGAGGACGATCCTTCGGGAGCCGGTTATAATGTCAACCAGGCCAAAATTGCCATCGGTTCCGGAGGATTACGGGGGAAAGGCTTCCTGAACGGGACGCAAACCAAATTGAAGTACGTGCCGGAACAGGATACCGATTTCATTTTCTGTACGGTCGGGGAAGAAGAAGGTTTTTGGGGAGCCGCCGGAGTGTTGGTGTTGTTCCTGGTGCTCATTCTCCGTTTGATTCATTTGGCCGAGCGGCAACCCTTTGCCTTTGGGCGTATCTATGGCTATTGCGTGATGAGTGTTTTCCTGTTCCATGTGTTTATCAACGTGGGAATGGTGTTGGGACTTACACCGGTTATCGGTATCCCATTGCCGTTTTTCAGTTACGGGGGGTCATCCCTGTGGGGCTTCACCATCTTGTTGTTCGTGTTCCTGCGCATAGATGCCGGACGCAATCTGGCCAAGAGGAATTAAGGCTTTAGCGGCAGATGAGAACTCCCACATCGTGTATGCCCGGAAGGACTTCCCGTTGCATGAGATGTATGATGCGGACTTGTCCGGTTTGTCCACGGCGTAACGCCATGGGAGGAACCGGTACGTCGTATTGGTACATATAAATGCCTTTGCCCATGCGGTGGGTGACAGGATCCATCAACTGGCATTTCACCGTATCGCGGCGTAGGGTGTCCGGGTGGGAAAACTCCCGTTCCACTGCCAACCAGATAACGGTGTACGGATATGAATCGGTTGAGCGCAATCCCAATTCGAACTGATACGTAGCCTCTGCCCGCACCGTGTCGATGTCGAATGTGAGTGTGTCCCGCCTGCTCCATCCTGACCCGGGAACGTGGCGGTATGAATGGTAGATTACATGCTCATTACAGCCCGTAAGCGACAAGAGGGCACCTATGGCTGCAATGAGCTTTGGAGCGTGGAGGATGGTCATGGTCATTCCGTCTTTTCGGCCGGTGTGCTTGGGGCGGGTTTAACGGGCTTTTCCGAACGGTTTCCCCTGTCCCTTTTGCGTTTTTCCTTGCCGGGGCGGTTTTCGCGATTGCCTCCCTGTTCCCCTTTGTATTCTTTGTTGTCCCGTCTGCGGTTACGGCGGTCTTTTCCTGCATTCTCTTCCCTGCGTTCCGTGCCCTGAGTCTCTTTGGAGGATTGTGGGCCGCGAGGATTGCCGTTGTCTCTGCGTTTGCCTTTGTTTTTCCGCCTTTTGTCGAACCGTGTCAGGCTCTCTTGTTCCACGAGGTCGGCCGTTTTGGCCGGTTCTGCTGCCTCCCCGCTTTCCAAGCGTTGGGGCTTCTCGCCCCGGCGGTTCATGTTGATGATTTCGAACACCCTTGCGGTAGTGAGGGTGACTAAGTTAGCCGCCAGATGTTTGTCGGTGGAGTAGGTGACTAATCCGGCCAGGATGTCGGCTTTGAAGAAATAATATTCCGCATCTTGGGTTTGCAATGTGATTTCCTTGCTCGGCAGGCGTTTTCCGGCCTCCACGTAAGTGTCCACCTCATAGTTCATGCAACATTTCAGTTTGGCGCATTGCCCGGCCAGTTTCTGCGGGTTCAGCGAAATGTCCTGATAGCGGGCAGCTCCGGTGGAGACGGAAACGAAGTTCTTCATCCACGTGGCACAACACAATTCCCGCCCGCACGGGCCGATACCGCCGATGCGTCCTGCTTCCTGCCGTGCACCGATTTGTTTCATCTCGATGCGTACGCGGAAAGTTTCGGCCAATACCTTGATGAGTTGCCGGAAGTCCACGCGTCCGTCCGCGATATAGTAGAAAATGGCTTTGTTCCCGTCGCCTTGGTATTCCACATCGCCGATTTTCATTTGCAGTCCCAATTCCTTGGCAATCTGGCGCGAACGTATCATGGTGTCGTGCTCACGGCTTTTGGCCTCTTCGTACTTTTCCATGTCCACCGGTTTGGCTTTGCGGTACACCCGTTTGATTTCCTGTTCTGATTTCAGGTTGGCCTTCTTGATTTGAAGGGGGACGAGACGTCCGGTGAGAGTGACCACACCGATGTCATGCCCCGGAGTGGCTTCCACGGCCACGATGTCGCCTTTTTCCAACGGCAGACGGTTGCTATTGTGGTAATATCCCTTGCGCGTGTTCTTGAACTGCACCTCCACGAGGTCGGTGGCTTCTGCATTACCCGGGATGTCTGCCAGGTAATCGTACGTATTCAGTTGTTTATTTTGTCGTCCGCAACCTTTGGCGCAAAGTCCCCGGCACGGCCCGTTCAGTTTGAATTTTTCCTCCATTCGTTGTAGGTTTTTGATATATATTATTGTATGAGCAGCACAATCATCTTCAGGGCAAAGTCGAAAAATACGATTCGTGGGTTGACATTTTGCTCGATGTCCCGTTGTGCGTCGCTCAGTTCGTCCATGATTTTGATGACGTTCCGCTCGTTGACGAAACGTGCGAAGTTTTTGGCGAAATCCCCTTCCTGTGCCGTCAGGTAGTTCAGTTCCGGCCTGCGGAAGTTATAGATGAAGTTTTCGCGCACCAACCGTTGGCAGTACGTCAGGAAGTTCTTTTGCCTTTCCCGTCCCATGCCGGCAATCTGTTCGCTCCATTTCCGCATGTCCTTGATTTTGCGTTGGTAGCTTAACCGCATCAGCATGACGAAAAGGTCGAAGAAGAGCAAGTTGTCCCGGCTGGCATCCAGGCTTTTCAGTGCTGCGGTATAGCTGCCTCTGGCATTGCGTGCGAGAGCTTCCACGTCCTCCGTGGGATGGGTTTTGCGGAGGGCTTCCACCAAACTTTCGTGGTCGATGCCCTTTACCTCGATTTGTTGGGTACGGCTCAGGATGGTGGGCAGGATTTTCTCCGGCTCGTCGCTCACCAAAAGGAAATTCGTTTGTTCAGGCGGTTCTTCGATGAGTTTGAGCAACTTGTTGGCGCATTCCGCATTCATTTTCTCCGGCATCCAGACAATCATGGCCTTACGTCCGCCCAAGGTGGATTTAAGTGCCAGTTTCCGCTGTATCTGGGCGGCTTCGGCCGCATAGATGAGTGCTTGTTGGTTTTCAGCCTTCATGTCGCCCAACCAGTCGTTCAAGTCGAAATAAAGCCCGGCTTGCAGCCGTTTGCGCCATGCGTCTATATACACGTCGCATACGGAACTTTCCGCCGTCTTGTATTTGATGATGGGGAAGACGAAATGGAGGTCTGGGTGTACGAAATGCGTGAAAGTCCGGCATGACGGGCATTCTCCGCAGGCATCGTGCGCCCCCGGACGGTGACACAGCAGGTATTGGGCATACGACACGGCTAAAGCCAGCTTTCCGCATCCCGAAGAGCCGCTCAGGAGCAGGGCATGCGGCACGCGTCCGGCTTGCGCTTCCTGAAGGAGGCGTTCTTTGATGTCTGTTTGTCCTACAACCTGGCTGAACATGGCTTTAGTAGATTTGACGTGCGATTTCGCGAATACTGTCCACGGCCGAAACGGTATAGAAATGGATGCTCGGCACGCCGTGACCGATCAGCTCGCGGCATTGTTCCCCCGTCCACTCTATCCCTACTTGTTTGGCTTCTTCGTCCGTTTTACATTTTCCTATTTCCAAAGCCAAAGCCTGGGGCAGGTCGCAATGGAACGTTTTAGGTACTACGTTGAGTTGCGACAGTTTGGCAAACGGCTTGATACCCGGGATGATGGGGATGGTGATGCCGGCCCGGCGTGCACGGTCCACGAAGTCGAAATACTTCGCATTGTCGTAGAACAACTGGGTGACGGCGTATGCGGCACCCATGTCGGCTTTCTGCTTGAGCACGGCCAAGTCGGCTTCCGGATTGGGTGCTTCCTCATGTTTTTCTGGGTAGCAGGCTACGCCGTATGAAAATGACGTACCGGGAGACTTGATAGGTGAACCATCGACAAAGAAACCTTCATTGAAACGGTTGATGTGCTCGATGAGTTCCGTGGCATGCGAATAACCGTCGCCCGTGGGACGGAAGGCCGGGTCTTCCTTGGCTTTGTCACCGCGCAGCACCAACAAGTCGCTGATGTCCAGGAATTGCAGGTCGAGCAACATGTACTCCGTATCCTCACGGGTATATCCGCTACATAGGATGTGGGGCACGACATGTATGTCGTAATGCCTTTGGATGGCTGCCGCTACGGCTATGGTGCCGGGACGGCGGCGGATGCGGAGGCGTTGCATGATGCCCCCCCCTAAGTCCTTGTACACATACTCGCTGCGGTGGTTGGTAATGTTGATATACGCCGGGTTGAACTCCCTGAGCGTATCTATGGTATGGAACAACCGGTCTATGCCTGCTCCTTTCAACGGAGGCAGTACTTCGAAAGAAAAAGCCGTTCCTTTATGGTTCTGAATCAAATCAATGACGTTCATCCTTTCTTCGTTTGTACAAAGATACGCAAAGAATCTTAATATGCAGGTAAAAAGAGGAAAGGAATGATATGTTTTTTTCAAAAGCCGATATGGAGCCGGCGCATTTTCCAATCTTCGCACAGCCCCATATCGGCTTGAAAGTTAACGGGCGGTTTGCACTTCTCCGTACAAGGCGTTCACGATGGCACCTTTCTCCGCATTGAGTTTCCCGTACCGTCCTTGTTCTTTGACAAAAAGTTTGCGGGTACTTCCTTCATGGTAAAGGGAGTACCCGCAAAATACGTTTATAGAGATTCGTGCCCGAGGTTTTATTTCTTCACCTTGAAAATCACGAAGTTCTTGCCTTGAACGGTAGTTTTGATGACGTTGCCTTCTACTGCTGCCCATCCGTCCTGCGGAATGATGGCGTTCGGATGATCCAATGTGTTGTCTAAGGTGTAGTCACTGCAATCCAGGGTAACGGTTGCGGCGTTGCCTTCTATCTTCTTCAAGCCGTCGAACTTGATGTTCACGGTTTGTGCCTTGTCCGTTGTGTTGATGACCTTCACGATATATTCACCGGTGTTCTTGTCGAACACGGCACTGGTGAACAGGCCGTCCTCACCTTTGGGAGTGGGAGTGGCGAGCGTGGCCGGTACGACATTCGTACCCATGTTCTTGGCATACATCTGCTGTACGTAGTAGCTTACGGACTTCACGCTGCGGAGGTTGTCGAACCAAATCAGGTCGGGACGCCATTGCCAGCCTTCCACGTGGGCGAAAAGCGGAGCGTATGTAGCCATGTGCACGATGTCGGCGTTGCGTTCCAATGTGGTCATGAAAGCGGCTTCGTAGATAGAAGCGCCTGCGTGGTTCCATTTCATGCGGTTGCCGTGGTCGTGGCAGGCATATTCGCCGGCGAATACTTTCGGGCCGTTACGGTCGTAGTCGTCATAGCGGTTCATGCTGTTTTTGAACCAGTCTACCGGACGGTAGAAATGTTCGTCCACAAGGTCTACTTTCTGTTTCTTCATGTCTTCCCAACCGAGGTCGAACATTTTGCCTTCCGAGTCGGGACCGGACGAACCGATGATAAGGATTTCCGGATGGGCTTTACGGACAGCCTCCACAAAGAATTTCAGGCGGTCGAAATAGAACTTGTCCCACTGCTCGTTTCCGATGCCTAAGTATTTCATGTTGAACGGTTCCGGATGGCCCATATCGGCGCGTAACTTTCCCCATTTCGTATCAGTCGAACCGTTGGCGAACTCGATCAGGTCGAGGGCATCGTCGATGTAAGGCTTCAAATCCTCGGCATTGCAGGCCGCGTGGGCTTTCTCATTGTCCCAATTCTGGTACTGGCAAGCCATACCTACATTCAATACGGGAAGCGGAGCCGCGCCGATTTCCTCGCTCAGCAGGAAGTATTCATAGAATCCCAGACCATAGCTTTGGAAATAGTCCGGATAGTAACGGTTGGTAAAGGTCGACTCCCAACGGTTCTTGTTGAGCGGTCGATTTTCCACCGGCCCTACGGTATGCTTCCATTGGTAGCGCGTTTCCAGATTGGAACCTTCTACGATACAGCCGCCGGGGAAACGGAACACGCCCGGACGCATGTCGTATAAAGCTTGTGCCAGATCCTTGCGCATGCCGTTCTCATGTCCCATCCAAGTGTCGACCGGGAAGAGAGATACATGTTCCAAGTCTACGGTACCCGTACCTGAGCGATGTTGCGGATTGGAAAGGAAGATGCGCAGGTTGGCCTTGGCGATGGTACGGTTGGATTTCATGACCATCGTGTATTTTTTCCATTCTTTCGAGTCGATAACCAAGTCCTGACTGACAAACTGCTGTGCGTCATCCATCGTGTTCTGGTCGATGAACTGGACCATCAGCGTCACCGGCTTGCCGTCCGGCACGCGTGCCCATACGGAGAAACGGTATTCCGCATCTTTCTTCAGACCGATGCCGAAGAAGCCTTCGTTCTGTATGCCCGTCCACATATCGCCATGTCCGGCGTAACCTAAACGGACGTAATGCGGATTCTTATCGAAAGGGCCGTCGTTCTGCAACGTGACGTTGCCAAACATCTTCCAACCCATGTAATGGTCGGGGGCAAATTCAAAAGAACGGTTTTTGACGAGTTCGGCATACAAACCGCCGTCGGCTCCGAAGTTGATGTCTTCGAAGAACACGCCGTACATGGTCGGCTGGATGTCGGCTCCGATTTTTTTAGTCTGTACGGTCACGGTATTGTCTTGTGCGCAAACCGTGTACGAAGTTGCCATGAGCGCTACACCTGCAAGCAGAGAGTTGATTTTCATGATACAATAGAGCGTTAGTTAAATTAATAAATGATTTATCGCTGCGAAAATACTTATATTCTTTTAAAACCGCAACATCTTTTAAATGCTTTTTGTATTTTTGTTTTTAATTAGACAGAAAAGCAATGAGGCTTTTTCGTGCGGGAAATGTATGAAGTGGAATAAAAAGAAATTTGCGATTAAGCGAGGGCAGAGGCAAGCTTGCTCGTCTCTGCCGGGCGTGAGCAAATTATGCAAAACAGTGTGGGTGGCGACGGTAGGAATCATTTTGTGTGGATGCCTGCTTTTTTGGCCGACTTCGGAGAGGGCATGCCGTGAGGGCGTGGCAGAGGCTGTCACGGTGTCTTGGTATGAATTGGGAGTACCGGGAGGCGACACCTTGTATTTTAATGTCTTACGTACCGATTCCACCTTGGGAGGGCTTTCTGCAGAGCGCGAAACGGCACAGCGTGAATTTCGGGCCAATGCCTTTTTCATTTCCTATTCCGGCCGTTTGCTGACGGCTGCCGATTCCGTGACGAGGCCGGAACGGCTGAACCGTGAGGGCTTGCTTCCTGCCTTGCAGAAAGAGTCGCGACTGGTGTCTGTGCGTTTGGCCGGTTTTCGGAGGATGTTGGAGGAAATGGAGTATTACGGTCGTACGCATTCGGTGGTGGACGAAGGATTTCATGAAGTCATGGCTCATAACGAATGGGTGAAGGCGCAGTGTGGAGAACTGGCACGTTGCAAGCAAGCTTTGGACAGGTTGCTGGCCGCAGGGGGAGAAGATGCGTATTTGCGTGAGGAGCGGACGCTGCGTATTCATGCGAGGGCAGGCCGTGGTGCGGACGAGGTGTCGGTGGCTTGCCGACGGTTGGCGCAAAGGTCGGGAGGTCCGTCCGTGTGGCAGGCGGCAGGCGGTAAGTTGCCCGACGGTTGCCGCCGTTTTCGGTTGAATCCGTTTCCCTATGGTTGGTTTCATATCCTTTCGCCGTATTATACATGGTGGGGGTATTGGGGATGGCCGGGGGCGGCGTCCCGCAGGCAAAAAGCTGAAGCTTCGCCGGTGAGCATTCGGATGAAAGACGGTTGTCCGGAAATTCCTTTAATTCAAGGGGCAGAGGGTGCTCCTGTGTTCGGGCCTTGGAGGAATCTGAACGGTATGTGGGTCGGTGGCCGTTTTTATCCGGCTGCCGGGTTGTATGCCTTGAGTTTGTCCCATGCGTCTTGGCCGGAGTGTGTATGGGAAGATTTGAAAGCTTGGGTTTCCGGTTGGCGCACAGGGTTCCGTTTTGACTTTACCGGAGAAAAAGACGTGTCGGAAACATGCCCGGTCTACGGTACTTATACGTGTCGGGATACGCTGTTCTACGGACAGTTGGTCGGTGGCTTCCCGGAAGGTGAGGGGGTGATGCGTTATCCCGATGGCGGGGTGTACCGTGGCAGTTGGCATGCGGGCATCCGGAAAGGATACGGGGAGTATACCGACTCCTTGGGGCGCACGTACAGCGGATATTGGCGTGGGGATTCTTTGCGGCGCGGACGTCTTCGAGCAAAAGAGGGGACGTATGAAGGTCTCTTCAACCGACGGATGGAAGAGCATGGCGAGGGAGAGTTCACGGCGAACGACGGAGGGTACTATGTAGGGAAATGGAAGGACGGGCGGCGTGACGGCTTCGGCTTTTCAGTAGCTCCTCACGAGGTGGTCAAGTGCGGAGTGTGGGCGAAGGGACGGTTCCGGGGCGAACAAATGCTGTACCATTCGGAACGGATATACGGCATCGACATTTCCAAATACCAGCATGTGCACAAGCGGCGGGTGTACGGTATAGACTGGAGGAACCTGCGCATTACACGTTTGGGGCATACGGCAGACCGGAATGCGTTGGGAGCGGTGGACTATCCGGTCTCTTTCGTGTACATCAAATCCACGGAGGGGCTGACGGTGTTCAATCCTTATTATACGCAGGATGTGCGTGCCGCACGCCGGTATGGATTTCCGGTCGGAGCCTATCACTTCTTTTCCACCCGTCCGGCGATGAGCCAGGCAGACTATTTCCTGAAGAAGTCCCGCTTGCGGAAAGGCGACCTTCCGCCGATGCTTGACGTGGAGCTGTCCGACAGGCGGATTGCGGCGATGGGAGGCCGTGACGTGCTGTTCCGTGAAATGCTGGTATGGTTGAAAGAGGTAGGTCGCCGGAGCGGCACCACACCTATTATATATGTGAGCCAGGATTTTGTCAATCGTTATATGCCGTTCGCGCCGGAAGAGTTGAAAGCCTATCCCGTATGGGTGGCCCGTTACGGGGAATACAAGCCATACGTGCATTTGCTCTACTGGCAGCTCTCGCCCGACGGCCGGGTCCGCGGTATCCAAGGTGATGTGGACATCGACGTATTCAATGGTTCGGAGGAACAGTTCAAGAGGTATTTGCGGGCGCAAACCGTGAAATGAACAGGGCTTTTGCCTTTACGGTTGTGGGATGTGTCAGAAGACCGTTTGGGGTGCACCTACGGTTTTCCTGATCCATTCCGCCATGTCTTGCAGCACTTCCTGACTGAAATTCCCTTTTAGAAGTCCGTATTCCGAGGGATGCCCGGTGGGGGCTTCCGTGAACAGGTGGTTCAGGCCGGGATAAATGTGCGTGACGACTTGCGGGCTTCCTTTTGCGAGCGTTTCGATGGCTTTCTGGTTCTCTTCGGGCAATACTTGCAGGTCTTTTGCCCCATTGACGGCCCATACAGGGCATTGCACCCGGCTTAAGTCATGGCTCGGGTCATATTGTATGATACTGGCTATTTCCGGACTTATGGCTTGTCCGGTGAGTTGGCGGGCCTTGCGTCGGCGGATGCTGTCTGTGAGGTTTTCCCGGTAGGTGCCTTCGTTTATGCCGAGATGCTGCCAAATGGAGACCATGAGAGGAGTGCTCCTGTGGCGTGTGGAGTCGAGCGGAAGGGGGAGCGCCATGGTGCCGTACAGTTCCTCGTACAGGGTGCGCAGGCTGTCGCTTGTGGTGGCAGGGAGTTGCGAAAGGATGATCTTCTCGCATTGGTGCATCATCAGGTCTTTTCCCGGAATAGCGGCTCCGGCCAATGAAAGTACGAAAGCCACGTCTTGCGGACGTTGCGCGGCTATACGGAAAGCGATGGTGCCGCCCATGCTGTGTCCGGCCAGTCCGGTCTTACCGCGTCGGATGTCTTTCCGTCGGAGAAGATAATCCAAGGCACATTCCGCATTCGTGGCAGCGAGTTGCAAGGTGGCGTCGGCATAGCGGCCTCCGGACTTGCCGGTCCCGCGGTCGTCCATGCGGAGTACGGCGATGCCTTGCCGGGTCAGGCGGTCGGCTATCATGAGAAACGGTTTGTACTTCCATGCCTCTTCATTCCGGTCTTGCGGCCCGCTGCCGGAAATAAGGAGCACGGCAGGGAATGGCCCTTCCCCTTCGGGCAAAGTCAGTGAACCCGATAATTTTATGCCGTCTTTTGTCGTGACGCTTACCTCTTCTTCCCGGTAGGGGAAGGGCGGTTTTGGGGTGCCGGGCCTTTCCGGTTCAGACGACACACCGGCTTTCCGAGCCGTGCGTACCAAATTCAGCGGAAGGGACTGCCCGGCTTGCGTCACCGTCCCCTCTATCAGGGAGTCGCTGCGTACTTTGCCCATATAGCGGAACTGTATTTGTGGGATTTTCAGGGTTAATTCTCCGTCGGAAAGACATTCAGACGATTGTACTGGGAAACCGAAAACCCCTTGTGCAGGACTGTCCATGGTGGTTGTCGGTTGGCCGTTCTGCTGTCCGAAGTGGAACACGATAGGCATTGTCGTTTGCCCTATTTGTATTGAGCCTTTGAAGTCTCCTTGTGGGGCTTGTGCATATAATCCTATGGCCGTCCCATACAAAAAACATCCCAATATCATCTTTTTCATGGCGAAAAGGTTTTAAAGTCGATATTCAAAGTTAAGGTATTGAGGAAATATATGCAATCCGCTCGCGTTAAAAAATCCTTTTTAGAATAAGGGCTTTCCAGTAGGCTACCCTGCATGTTGAGGCAGGTCTCATGCGGCATGTCCCGCAGTTTTCCGTCGGTCGTGTGGATTTGTGCTTTTTGGATAAATGAAAGGGAAATGTGGGAAATGGGTGACGAAAGGAAAGTAAAGTGGCAATTTTTAGAAGAACGGGAGCGCATGGAAAAGTACTTTCAGGAAGGATTTCAGTCCTACTTATACACGCTTTTTAAGGTTTTAGGCTTGTTTTTCACTTTCCTGAAGCAAAATTAAGAATCAATTTCAGTCGATTCATTTTTCATTTGGCTGAAAAAACACTTTTTTTCTCCGCAGGACTTTTCGGAAAACTGCGCATGACGGTGTACAGACGGGGTGAAAGCAACGTACAAACGTGTGCAGGATACCCTATTGGATACTGATTGGTGGCTTTCGGAGGACAAAAAAGGGGAAGCATGATGTCATGGAAATACCCTGTTTCGTTGACGCGAGCCTTTTACTTGTGCGTAGGACGGAATGTCCCGGTGGTCAGAAAGTAAGCCTAAAAAAGCAAATGCTGACACACCGGCTTCCTCCCTGCCGTGCGAGAATCGCGTATTTCCGTCCGTGCCTTCCTTTGTGCCTGAATGGCGCAGTCTTGTGCGGGAGATGTTGACAATCTGACAAATTGATAGGTCGGGTGGGGTAAATGTGCGGGTATACGCGGAAAATATTAATTTTGCGGCATGGATGCGATAAATGACTATTATATGGAAGAGCTGGACCTTTCGGCTATGAAACGGTTTTTTTTGGAACAAGGGGAGCGGCGGATATTGGAAAAGCAGGATTATTTTGTGCGGCAAGGCGAACGGTCGGGGCGTGTGGCCTATGTGGAAGACGGCATGTTCCGTTTCGTGCGGACGGACACGAAAGGTGGGGAACATATCGTCGGGTATAGCTTCCGCGACAGTTTCGTGGCCGAATACACCTCGTGCCTTTGTAGCCGTCCGGCGTTGGCAGACGTGCAGGCTATCGTGAGAAGTACGCTTTACGTCTTGCCTTACGAAAAGCTGAGGCGTTACTGGGAAATGTCTCCTGAACATCTGCGTTTGGGGCGCATCGTGGCCGAGCAACTGTTCGTCATGACTTACCGCCGTTTAATGGACAGTTATTGTTGTACGCCCGAAGAGCGTTATATGGACTTGATGAGGCGTTATCCCGAACTGAAAGAACAGCGTCCGCTGAAAGAAATCGCTTCGTTTATCGGGGTGACGCCCGAAACGGTGAGTGCCATCCGGAAAAAATTGTTGAAGTCCGGAATTTCTTGAAATACTTCAAGGAAAATCCGGTGGCTCCCTTTTAACTTTGCCCGAAAATCGAAAGTGGAAATAAAACGTAAACGACAATGAAGAGAATTTTGATTGTGGGAGCCACGTCCGGTATCGGTGAGGGATTGGCTCGTTTGTATGCGGAACGCGGAGAGGTGAAAATCGGAGTGATGGGGCGTCGGTCGGGCCGTTTGAAAGACTTGTGTGCGTCGCGTCCGGATGTGTTTGAAGCAGAGGTGTGTGATGTGACGGACACAGAGGCGCTTCCGGTGGCATTGGAGCGTTTGGCGTCCCGCTTGGGAGGAGTGGATATTCTGGTGCTTTCTTCCGGGACGGGAGACTTGAATCCGGAGCTGGATTATGCCGTAGAGCGTTGCACGTTGGATACGAACGTGACGGGGTGGACTTGCGTGGCGGACTGGGCCATACGGTATTTTGAAAACCGGGGACAGGGGCATCTGGCAACTGTCACCTCGGTGGGTGGCCTGCGCGGCAGCGGGGCGGCACCGGCCTATAATGCCACAAAATCTTTCCAGATGAATTATTTGGAAGGGTTGCGTCAGCGTGTGGCCGTGCGGCGCCTGCCGATAGAGGTGACAGACATCCGTCCCGGTTTTGTAGATACGGCCATGGCCAAGGGGGAGGGGCTGTTTTGGGTCGCTCCGGTGGACAAGGCTTGTCGGCAAATCGCACGAGGTATCGACCGGCGGCGTAAGGTCGTATATGTCACCCGACGCTGGAGGCTGGCTGCTTGGGTGTATCGTCATATACCGGGGTGGCTGTATGTCAGGATGATGAAAGGATGAGGACCGGAATCCGCATTCGGAAGGCCGGGAAGTAATTCCGGTTGTAAATCAAGTAAAAAAGGTATAGGATATTTCCGGGCGAACGCTTATCTTTGCCGGGACATTAGGAGATAAAGTTTAAAAAAGACATGTATCGGAAGAAAATGATAAAGATATTGCTCGTCATATTGTGTGTCATTGCCGTGGCGATTGTGGCTGTGGTCCTTTTCCTTCAGACGCCGTCGTTCGGGCGTTTGCCGCGTGGCGAACGGTTGGAACGTATCAAGCGGTCGCCGAATTTCAGGGACGGGGAGTTCCGTAACATGGAACCTACCGTCCTGATGACTTCGGAAAAGGGGAAATGGGGGGCCATGCTGGATTTCGTTTTCAAAAAGTCGCCGGAAGGATTGCGTCCGGAACATCCGGTTCCGTCGGTGAAGACGGATTTGCGTGCACTCGACCCGGATAGGGAGCTTTTGGTATGGTTCGGGCATTCTTCCTATTTGTTTCAACTGGGCGGCAAGCGTATTTTGGTAGACCCCGTGTTTTGCGGTGCCGCTCCGGTATCTTTCCTGAATAAGCCTTTTCCGGGGACGGATATCTATCGTCCGGAAGATATGCCGGATATAGATTGCCTGGTGATTACGCATGACCATTGGGACCATTTGGATTACGGGACGGTGACGCGCCTGAAGGGGCGTGTCCGTAAGGTGGTGTGTCCTTTGGGTGTGGGCGAACATTTCGAGTACTGGGGCTACGAACCGGAACGGTTGGTGGAGTTGGATTGGAACGAGACGGCTACGTTGGGCGGCGGTGTGACGGTACATTGCTTGCCTGCCCGTCATTTCTCCGGCCGTGGTTTGCGGTCGAACCGTACCCTGTGGGCGTCTTTTCTGGTAGAAGCGTCGGGGCGTAAGGTGTACATCGGTGGGGACGGCGGCTACGGAGCGCATTATGCCGACATCGGGAAACGTTTTCCGAGGATAGATCTGGCCGTGTTGGAGAACGGGCAGTACAACGTAGACTGGCGTTATATCCACACGTTGCCCAAATACCAGCATGCGGAAGCCGAAGCTTTGGGTGCCCGACGGGTGCTCACGGTGCACCATTCCAAATACGCGTTGGCACGACATCGTTGGGACGAACCGTTGGAGAACGCACGCAGACTGGTCGAGGACAGCTCGCTGGAAGTCTTGTGTCCGATGATTGGAGAAGTGGTGGAATGGAGTGTAAAATGAGTTTTTTTAAATATAGGGTCATGAAACGTTTGTTTTTATTCGCGGTTTGCGCGTGGGCAGGTCTTTCCCTGTGGGCTTCCAGTGTGAAGGGACAGGGAACTGCTTGTGAGACACGGTCGGAAAAAGTACCGGCCAAAGTGTATATGATAAAAGAAATCAGTCCGGAGAACCTGATGAAAGTGTATGAAGCGCTCGGGCGGAAGGCTACCGGAAAAGTGGCGGTGAAGCTTTCCACCGGCGAACCCGGAAATAACAATTACCTCGATCCGGCATTGATAAAAGGGTTGGTGCAGAAGGTGGACGGCACTATCGTGGAGTGCAATACGGCCTACGGCGGCGGACGTTCCGATACGGAAAAGCATCTGAAAGCGGCCAAAGACCACGGCTTTACGGCCATAGCCCCGGTAGTCATCATGGATGCGGACGGAGAAGTTTCGTTGCCCGTGAAAGGGGGAAAGCATTTGAAAGAAGATTTTGTGGGAAAGGCGTATCCGGAATATGACTTTACCGTAGTGTTGTCCCATTTCAAAGGTCACCCGATGGGCGGTTTCGGTGGGGCTATCAAGAATATCTCCATCGGTATCGCTTCTTCTTCGGGGAAGGCTTACATTCATTCCGCCGGAAAAACGAAGAGCGTGAAAGAAGTGTGGGGCAAATTGCCTCCGCAGGACGATTTCTTAGAGTCGATGGCCGAAGCGGCCAAAGCTGTGGCCGACCATTGCGGCGACCGTATCTTGTATATCAGCGTGGCCAATAAACTTTCGGTGGATTGCGATTGCGTGGCCACGCCCGAAGATCCGAAGATGGGGGACATCGGAATCCTGGCTTCGCTCGACCCCGTGGCGCTCGACCGGGCTTGTGTGGACCAGGTACGTGCTTCGGAAGACCATGGAAAGATACACCTGATTGAACGCATCGACTCCCGGCACGGCATGCATACGTTGGACTATGCCGAGCAAATCGGGTTGGGCAGTCAGCAATATGAGTTGGTGGAGTTGAAATAGTTTTAAGAGGAATGCCGGAATCGTAGAAAGATACGATTCCGGAGAATTTATTAATACAAAATTAGAATATCATGAAACGCGCTGATTTATATTTTGCTTTGGTGGTGGCCGCATTCTTTGTACCTTTTTTCTTGTCCCGCACGCTTTATGAAGGGTATCAGTCGTTTAATGCTGCGCATGGTATGGTGATGAGCTTTGTCAAATTCTCCATACTGTCCACTATGGGTGAGCTGTTGGGTCTACGTATCAGTTCGGGGCATTACTTTCGTAAGGGGTTCGGCGTCTTGCCCCGTGCTGTGGTATGGGGCTTTTTAGGTATGGGCATCAGCATGGCTTTCGTGGTGTTTTCTACCGGAGTGCCTGCTTTTGCCGCCTATTTGGGTGTGGATAATCCCGCTGCCATTATGGAAGGTGCACTGAGTTGGGGCAAAGTGTTACTGGCTTTTGCCATCTCCGTTACCATGAACAGTATTTTTGCGCCCGTGTTCATGACGTTCCACAAAATCACCGACACGCATATCCTGATGACCGGTGGTACCCTGCGTGGCCTGTTCAGTCCCATACCTATGGGCGAGATTATGCAGGGATTGAATTGGCGTGTACAATGGGAGTTCGTGTTCAAGAAGACGATACCCTTGTTCTGGTTTCCTGCACATACGGTAACTTTCCTCTTGCCGGGAGAGGTACGCGTGCTTTTCGCGGCTTTGTTGGGAGTGGCTTTAGGTGTCATTTTGGCAGTGGCAGCCCGCAAGAAATAGCAGGTGAATCCGATTTTAATAGATTTATAATTGGCGTCTACATAAAAAGGCTAAATGTAGTATCTATAAACAAAAAGACAGTTTTCTGAAAAATGAAAACTGTCTTTCTTTCAGTGATTCGTTTGGGGCTCGAACCCAAGACCCCAACATTAAAAGTGTTGTGCTCTACCTGCTGAGCTAACGAATCGACCTCTATTATGCATCATTCCTGATTGCGAGTGCAAAGGTACGGCTTTTTCTGAGAATAGCAAAAGATTTGCCCGTTTTTTTTCATAATGGGGACTTTTTTTCGTAGAGATGATGTCTTTTAATCCTTTTCACCCTCCACGGAAGAGCTTTTTCCACTTTCAGCAGCATGCATGTGTTCTTCCTTTGGCGTGGACTCACCGTTGTGATTAGATGTTGTGGGGATGGGAGGGAAAGTATTGGAGGATTCGCTTGAAAAGGCTTGAGAAGATAAAGGACGTTTACGTCGCCTTTCTTCTGCCAGTATGACTTTGCGTTCGTCCCGCTCTATGAAGCGACGGTAATAGGAAAGCAGGAGGGTCGTCAAGGGAAGTGCGATGATGAGGCCGATTAAACCTAATAAAGAACCCCACACGGATAGCGACAACAGGATGACAGCCGGATTCAATCCCATGAGCTTGCCCATGATTTTAGGGACGAGAAACGCATCTTGTATGCTTTGTACGACGATAAAGACGATACAAGCCGAAAGTAAAATGAGCCAGAAATTTTCCCCTGTGTCGTTGGCTTTTAATAGGGCGAGCAAAACTGTGGGGATGAAGCCGAATCCTTGCATGTAAGGTACGAGATTCAGAAAACCGATAAACATTCCCAAACCTATGGCTAAAGGAAAGTCGATGATGAGAAACCCGATGCTGAACAGGATGCCTACCAGAAAGGCTACCAATGCTTGCCCCCGAAAATAAGAATTCATCCCATGTTGCACGTCGCCTACTAAGGCTGAAGCAAAGCGTCTGCTACGTTTCGGTATCAGCTTAATCCATCCCTCGGAGAGTTTTTCGTAATCCAACAGGATGAAGATCAAATAGAGCAAGGTAATACAGAGGTTGAGTATGACCATGATGAAACTGAAAGTGTGTGTCAGTAAGCTCCAAAGTTGGTTAACTGCAACTTTTAGTGCCTCCATGATATTGTTTTCGTGGAATAATTGTATGATGGAATTTTGGTCAATGTGCCGTTGTAAATATATCTCAATATCATGGGCTAAAGTTGAGTTTCCCGTCTCTTTGATAAGTTCTGCAACGATACTGCGGAATCTTACAAATTCAGAAATGGCCGGTGGTATAATAAGCCAAAAGAAGCCAACTATGGCCGCTAATATTAATAATAAGGTAACGGCGATGCACAGTATCCTGTTATGGAAGTGGAGTTTGTATTGGAAAAATTTTATCGTAGGATATATCATATAAGCTAAGAACCAAGCTACGAAAAATGGTAATAATACAGCTTTTAGCAGGTTGAGTACGTATATGGCCAGTCCCAACCCGGCTACAACCATCAATCCCCGGATAAACCGGTCGAACGTTATTTCTTTTTCAAACATAATGAAGCAGGAGTTAGACTTGATGTTTTAGATTATCTTTTTCTATCGCTTTTTGGTAACAGGCACGGCAGAGCGGCTCGTATGCTGTTTGTTCCCCTAAAAGCACTCGTTTCTCGTCGTCGACTGTACGGTGGGACACGTAGGCCAGCGCACCGCAACGCACACAAATGGCATGCACCTTGGTCACTTCGTCCGCTACGGCGCACAATCCCGGCATGGGGCCGAAAGGTACTCCTTTGAAGTCCAAGTCCAGTCCGGCCACGATTACGCGTGTGCCGCGATTGGCCAATTCATTGCATACGTCAATCAAGTTCTCGTCAAAGAATTGTGCTTCGTCTATGCCCACTACGTCCGTGTCCGAACCAAGCAGCAGGATACTGGCAGAAGAATCTACGGGGGTGGAGGGAATGGAGTTTCCTTCGTGCGACACCACGTCTTGTTCGGCATAGCGTGTGTCGATGGACGGTTTGAATATTTCTACGCTTTGGCGGGCGAACTCGGCTCGTTTCAATCTTCGGATCAGTTCTTCGGTCTTGCCGGAGAACATGGAACCGCAGATGACTTCAATCCGTCCTCTGCGCATCATTTCCCCGTTTCGTTCGGTTATCGGACTCATGTGCGGATGTTTTTGATTATAATTCTCTGCAAAAATAAGAATTAAGGGTGGATAATAGGATAAAAAAAGAGGCAAATTCGCAAACATCTGTTAAATATTGACGTGTGTAGCGTAGCGGATAATGTTTTATTCTTACTTTTGTCCATATTGACAATAGACTGATGGGAATCTTATATTTGGTACCTACTCCGGTGGGGAACTTGGAAGATATTACATATCGTGCTTTGCGTATATTGAAGGAAGCCGATTTGATACTGGCGGAGGACACGCGTACGACGGGTATTCTGCTGAAGCATTTTGAGATAAAGAATGCAATGTTGTCTTATCATAAGTTTAATGAGCATCAGACGGTTTCCAGTGTGGTCAGTCGTTTAAATGCCGGAGAGACGGTGGCGGTCGTATCCGATGCCGGCACTCCGGGTATTTCCGATCCCGGTTTTTTGGTGGCGCGTGAAGCCGTAAAGGCCGGTGTGGAAGTGATTTGTCTGCCGGGCGCCACGGCTTTTGTACCGGCTTTGGTCGCTTCGGGGCTTCCTTGCGACCGTTTTTGCTTTGAAGGTTTTCTTCCGGTCAAGAAAGGCCGGGCCACCCGTTTGGCGGCTTTGTCTTCAGAATCCAGGACCCTTGTTTTTTATGAATCGCCTCACCGTTTGGTCAAGACGTTGACACAGTTCGTTGAAACTTTCGGGCCGGAGCGCCAAGTTGCCGTGTGCCGTGAGATTTCCAAGGTGCATGAGGAAAGCGTGCGGGGAACGTTGGAAGAGGTGTTGGTTCATTTTACAGAAACGGAACCGCGCGGAGAGTTCGTCATCGTGCTGGCCGGATGCGAAGAGAAAGAGAGTAAGAAAAAGAATATGAACGAATAAAAATAGAAACGTATGAAAAAGATTTTTTTATGTGTGATGTGTGCAGCGGCTTTGACCGCATGTAACAACGGGGCGAATAAGAAAGACCAGGCTTTTGCCGAGGAACGGGATTCGCTGATGCAAGTCATCAACGACAAAGATACCGAATTGAATGAGATCATGGGAACGGTGAACGAGATTCAGGAGGGCTTCCGGCGCATTAATGAGGCGGAGGGACGTATCACCGTGAACGACGGGAATATGGAATCGGAAACTTCCAAACAAGCCATTCGGGAGAACATGCAGTACATTCAGGATGCCATGGCACAAAACCGGGACAAAATCAGTCAGTTGAAAGAGAAGCTTCGTACGAGCACCATCGGGGGGGATAAACTGAAAAAGATGGTGGACGACTTGTCCACCCAGCTTGAAGCCCAGAAGCAAAGGGTGCAGGAGTTAGAAGCACAATTGGCTGAAAAGGATATTGTGATAGCCCAACAAGGTGAGGCCATTACGTCTTTGAATGAGAACGTAAATACTTTGGCAGAGGAAAACAAGACCAAGACTCAGACCGTGACCGAGCAGGACAAGCAACTCCATACGGCATGGTATGTGTTCGGTACGAAATCCGAGCTGAAAGAGCAGAAAATATTGAAGGATGGGGATGTACTGAAGAGCAATGATTTCAATAAGGATTATTTCACGAAAGTGGATATCCGTTACGACAAGGAAATCAAGTTGTATTCCAAGAGTGCCAAGTTGCTGACCAATCACCCGGCCGGTTCTTATAAGTTGGAGAAAGACAACAAGGGACAATATGTGTTACATATTACCGCGCCCGAAACATTCTGGAGCGTAAGTAAGTATCTGGTTATCCAAGTGAAATAAGGCCGTTTTTTCTGCGGGGGAGGAATGTCCGCGCAGGTATTTTAGGTTTAAATGAATGGAAAAGAGGCTGCGTTTGCGCAGCCTCTTTTGCTTTTTTAAATTCCTCCCCTTTCTATTTGTTTTCCAACGGGGTTTTATGTATTTTTGTCACCGAATAAAGAAAGTTTTTTGAATGAAAGAATTTGTGATTTCCGACGCACAGGCCGAAACGGCGGTCCTGGTCGGTTTGATTACGCAAACGCAGAACGAACGCAAGACGAACGAATATTTGGACGAACTGGAGTTCTTGGCCCATACGGCCGGTGCCGTGACGGTGAAGCGGTTCACGCAGAAAGTGAACGGCCCGAACTCCGTGACGTATGTGGGCAAGGGAAAGTTGGAAGAAATCCGTGCATACATAGAGGCGGAAGAAGAAGCGGAACGAGAAATCGGTATGGTAATTTTCGATGACGAACTTTCTGCCAAGCAATTACGTAATATAGAAAAGGAATTGAAAGTCAAGATACTCGACCGTACGTCGTTGATACTCGACATCTTCGCCATGCGTGCCCAGACGGCGAATGCCAAGACGCAAGTGGAGTTGGCCCAGTACCGTTACATGCTGCCCCGTCTGCAACGCTTGTGGACGCACTTGGAGCGTCAGGGAGGCGGTTCCGGCTCTGGCGGCGGGAAGGGTTCCGTGGGGTTGCGCGGTCCGGGTGAGACACAGTTGGAGATGGACCGCCGTATCATCCTGAACCGGATGTCGCTTCTGAAGCAACGTCTGGCCGAAATCGACCGCCAGAAGACGACGCAGCGGAGCAATCGCGGACGTATGATCCGGGTGGCGTTGGTGGGCTACACCAACGTGGGGAAAAGCACGCTGATGAACCTGCTCTCGAAGAGTGACGTGTTTGCCGAGAACAAGCTGTTCGCTACGTTGGACACGACGGTGCGTAAGGTTATCATCGACAATCTGCCCTTCCTGCTGTCCGATACGGTCGGTTTTATCCGTAAATTGCCGACCGACTTGGTGGATTCTTTCAAAAGCACGTTGGACGAGGTGCGCGAGGCCGACTTGCTGTTGCATGTGGTAGACATCGCCCACCCCGACTTCGAAGACCAGATTCAAGTGGTGGAGAAGACGCTGGGCGACTTGGGATGCAGCGACAAGCCGTGCATGATTGTGTTCAACAAGATAGACGCTTATGACTGGGTGGAAAAAGAGGAAGACGACCTGACGCCGGCTACGAAAGAAAACGTGTCGCTGGACGACCTGATGAAGACATGGATGGCTCGCCGCAACGACAACTGCATTTTCATTTCAGCCCGTGAGAAGACCAATTTGGAGGAATTGAAGAAAGTGTTGTACGACAAAGTACGCGAACTTCACGTGCAGAAATACCCCTACAATGATTTCCTTTTTGAGAAATACGACGAAGAAGGGGCATAGGGCGGGGAAAACAGGAAATAGCCAAGCATGAAAACTTCGTTTTCGCTTGTCTCTGCGCTCGCCTTTCACTATCTTTGCAAGTACGAAACAAGAAATATCTCAATTTAAAACAAAAACGATTATGGCAAATGCACCTGAGTTCAAGTACGCTCCGATGTTCCAGATGGGCAAGGACGATACTGAATATTATTTGCTGACCAAAGACTATGTGTCGGTCGGCGAGTTTGAAGGGCACCCCGTGTTGAAGGTGGCTCCCGAGGGATTGACGGCGATGGCAAACGCGGCGTTCCGCGATGTGTCGTTCATGTTGCGTCGTTCTCATAATGAACAAGTGGCGAAGATTTTGCACGACCCTGAGGCCAGCGACAATGACAAGTATGTGGCGTTGACGTTCCTGCGCAATGCGGAAGTGGCATGCAAGGGCGTTCTTCCGTTCTGTCAGGATACGGGTACGGCCATCATCCATGGCGAAAAAGGCCAGCAGGTGTGGACCGGTTATTGCGACGAAGAGGCTTTGTCGAAAGGTGTCTATAAGACTTATACCGAAGAAAACCTGCGTTACAGCCAGAATGCCCCGTTGAGCATGTACGAAGAGGTGAACACCAAGTGCAACCTCCCGGCACAAATCGACATCGAAGCCACCGAAGGAATGGAGTACCGTTTCTTGTGCGTGACCAAAGGCGGTGGGTCTGCCAATAAGACTTATTTGTATCAGGAGACGAAAGCCATCCTCAATCCAGCTACTTTGGTACCGTTCATGATTGAGAAGATGAAGAGCCTCGGTACGGCTGCTTGTCCTCCTTATCATATCGCATTCGTTATCGGCGGCACATCGGCCGAAAAGAACCTGCTCACCGTGAAGCTGGCTTCTACTCATTATTATGACAACCTGCCGACCACGGGTGATGCCACGGGGCGCGCATTCCGCGACGTGGAACTCGAAAAGCAAGTTTTGGAAGAGGCGCATAAGATCGGTCTCGGTGCACAGTTCGGCGGCAAGTACCTCGCACACGATGTGCGTATCATCCGTTTGCCGCGTCACGGTGCGTCTTGTCCGGTAGGTCTGGGCGTGTCTTGCTCGGCCGACCGTAATATCAAATGTAAAATTGACAAGGACGGTATCTGGATTGAAAAACTCGACAGCAATCCGGGCGAACTGATTCCGGAAGAGTTGCGTCAGGCCGGCGAGGGCGATGTGGTACGTGTGGATTTGAACCGTCCGATGAAAGAGATTCTGGCACAGTTGGATCAGTATCCGGTGGCTACCCGCTTGTCTTTGAACGGTACGATTATCGTAGGCCGCGACATCGCCCATGCCAAGCTGAAAGAGCGTCTCGACCGTGGCGAAGACTTGCCGCAATACATCAAGGACCATCCTATTTATTATGCCGGTCCGGCCAAGACCCCGTCGGGTATGGCTTGCGGTTCCATGGGGCCGACTACGGCCAACCGTATGGACCCGTATGTAGACTTGTTCCAGAGCCATGGCGGTTCCATGATTATGCTGGCTAAGGGGAACCGCAGTCAGGTAGTGACCGATGCCTGCAAGAAGCACGGCGGCTTCTACCTCGGTTCTATCGGTGGTCCGGCGGCCATCCTTGCGCAGAACAACATCAAGAGCATCGAGTGCGTGGAATACCCTGAGTTGGGGATGGAAGCCATCTGGAAAATTGAAGTGGAAGACTTCCCTGCGTTTATCCTGGTGGATAACAAAGGCAACGATTTCTTCAAGCAAATCAAACCTTGGAACGTCTGTAAGAAATAATCTTTCATACAGATAAAAGAATAACGGTGGCGTTTTTATGGTATATAGGTTTATAGTGTCACCGTTTTTTGCCGCTGCGGAGAAGTGATTCTGTGCAGCGGTTTTTTTAATCTTCAAAAACAGAAAGAAACATGAGAAACAAATGGTGGGCATGGGGTTGTGCGGTCTGGATGGCATGCGCCCCGCTTGCAGCGCAAAATCTTCAAAAGGGAGATTACGGTTATTTATACTGTCACATGAGCGGCCGTGGAGAATGGACGGCATACGCCTTGAGTCGGGACGGCTTGCATTACGAAGACCTGTTAGGAGGTGATCCCGTGTACGATGTAGAGAAGCTTTCCCCCATAGAGGGAGGGGCGCGCGATGCTTATATTTGCAGGACGTACGACGGCAAAGGGTACGTGATGGTGACGACGGATATGAGCAACCGTAAAAGCCGTTCCTGGTTCAACCATGGCATAGACCTGCTTCGCAGTGATGACTTGATACACTGGGAATCCGTGGCTTTCGATTTTCGTAAAGGTCCTTCCGTCTTTTCCGACCCGGATTCTCCGGATGTGTATTGTGACTATACTGGGATAAAACGGGTTTGGGCTCCGCAGATTTTTTGGGATCCTGCCTACGTATGGCCGGACGGGACGAAAGGCGGATATATGATTTACTATTCTTTGTGGAATCCGGAGGAAGAAAAGTATGACCGCATGTATTATTCTTATGCCGACCATTCGTTTACGACACTGACCAAGCCCCGCTTGATGTTCGACTGGGGCTATGCTACGATTGACGCGGACATCAACTATATCTCGGCCGATGGCAAGTATCACATGCTGATAAAAAAGGAAGGCGGAACGCCGGGAATCTTTGCTGCCGTGGCCGACAAGCTGACGGGACCTTACCGGATTAAGAGCGAAACGGACTATGTGCGTTTCGAGGGCAATCGGAAATGCGAAGGATGCTCGGCTTTCCAACTGATAGGAGACAGCACTTGGCGGGTGGCCTATATCCAATATTCCACGAAACCCCGGCAGTATCGTATCTGTCAGGCCGACGAACGTATGCAGAATTTCCATTCCCCTGTCACCATAGAAGGGGTGGAGGCACCGCAGCACGGTTCTTTCATGCGGTTGACCAAAAAGGAATACAAACGCCTGAAGAAATGGTCGGACCGCGAGATGAAGCGGCGGGGACAAGAAGCTAAGTAGCGGGAAAAGTAGAGGGAGGAGGTTCTTTCCTTATTCTTATATTGGAGAGTGTAGCAGATAGCTTGAACGTATATTTGTTACGCTCTGTTTTTTTACGGTATTATCGGATGAGATTTGAGAAAATGCCCAATAATGCCTGCTATGTTGTCAATACTGTGATTTAATATATTTTGTGTTATATTATGGATGTTTGAATGCGTAATAAACATCACTGAAACGTATTTAATTATAAGAGTAATATTGTCTTCTTGCCAGAGGTGGCGTATAGTCAAGGGTGGAGAAGTGGATAATTGGATAATTTACATGGAAGATATTAATAAGATTAAAATGAAACTAATGAAAAAAGTAAAAGTGTTGGTGCTCATGTTTGGGGGCGTATCGGCATTATGGGCTGAGAGTGAACCGAAAATGGAGCTGTTTTCTCCCGATGGGTCTCATTATGTTTCTTTTGAGGTACGTCGAACGGCTTCGGGGACGAATGAATTGTGTTATCGTGTGGATTATCGGGGAGCTCCTGTGATAGAAACGTCTCGTGCAGGACTTGATATGGACAATCGTGTCTGGGAAATGTCACTTGGAGTGCGTGATTTGGAACAACCTGGATGTTGGATGGATAATATGGACGTTGATTCTGTGACATATCATCCTCTTCACGATGAAATCTGGAATCCACTGTACGGAGAGCGTAGCGTGGTACGTGACCATTATAGATCGGCCACGATGTACCTTTCCAAAAAGGATGGTTCGGATTACCGACTGAATATGGAGGTACGGGCATACGATGAAGGTATTGCTTTCCGTTACTTTCTTCCGGAACATCCCAAAGCTATTTTTCATAAGGTAACGGCAGATTTAACGGAATATACTTTTCCTTCATTCTCTATGGCCTGGACTGAGCAATGGGCGCAAGCTAAGTTTGAATATCTGCCCATAAGCAGCATCAAACATTCGGTGGAACGGGCTTTGACCGTGGAATTGCCGGGAGGAAAGTGGGTAGCTTTGGTTGATGCGGATGTGGATGATTGGTGTCTGACTAAATTTGTGGCTTCGGAAAAGAAGGCTAATACGTTGGTTTCTGTCATGTATAGTCCTGTGGATGTGGTGACCTATTGTGCCACACCGTGGAAAGTCATCATGGCGGCTGACCGTCCGGGAGATTTGTTGGAACATAATGATATCATACAGAATTTGAATCCTGCATGTCAGATTGTCGATGCGGCGCAATGGGTGAAGCCGGGAAAGATCATGCGTGAAGTGACAATGACTACGGAAGGAGCCATAGAAACAGTGGATTTTTGCGCCAATCATCACATACCCTATATGCTTTTCGATTGGAAATGGTATATGCCTTGTGGATCGCATGACGGAGATGCCACAAAGGTCGTGAAGACATTGGATATGCCGCGTATCGTTGAGTATGCGAAAGGAAAAGGAGTAGGAGTCTGGTTGTATGTCAACCAGCATGCATTGATGAAACAAGCGCGTGAATTATTTCCTATCTTGCATGAATGGGGGATAGTAGGGGTAAAGTCGGGTTTTGTACAGTATGCAAGTCACCGATGGGCTACATGGTTGCATGATTTGGTACGTTTGGCTGCGGAGAACCATCTTTTGATGAACATCCACGATGAGTTCCGGCCTTCTGGTTTCAGTCGTACCTATCCTAATTTACTGACACAGGAGGGTATTTTAGGAAACGAGGAGTTTCCGGATGCAACGCACAACACCATTCTGCCTTTTACGCGTATGATAAACGGGGCGGCAGACTACACCATCTGTTATTATGACGAGCGTTTGAAGAATACACATGCCCATCAGTTGGCAGCTTCGCTGGTATTTTACAGTCCGTTGCAGACCCTTTTCTGGTACGATAAACCTTCGGCTTATCAAGGAGAACCGGAAATAGAATGGTTTGAGAACCTGCCTACGATATTTGATGATTCCAAGGTGCTTTCCGGACATCCGGGTAAGGGGATAGTCATGGCCCGGCGTAAGGAGAAGGAATGGTTTGTAGGGCTTTTGACCAATAATGACGGGGCGGAGGAAGATGTTCCCCTTTCTTTCTTGGAAGAGGGGAAGACATATCTGGCTCAAATATATACGGATGGCGGAGAAGAGGTAAAAACCCGGACCCATGTAAAATGCGTATACAAACGGGTCAATGCTTCGCAGGTATTGAAATTCCGTTTGAGACCCCGTGGAGGTGCGGCCATACATTTGCGGGAAATTAATCGGGAGGAGACGCGGCAATACAAAAAGTATAAGGGAGAAGCGTTATAACGGGTGTATCGTCATAAATAGTGTTAAAACGCAGACGGGCTTACGCGTATATGCCGCTTCGTTCGTATACAATCATATAAGGGTAAATGGTAATGTAATATATGGAAGCCATGATAAACAAGTTGGGAATAATGAAGAAGGGGAAAGTATGGAGGAAAGTGGCATTTGCTTTAGGGATGCTCGTCTTTTTGCAAGGCCAGGCACAGAAAAGGACTTTTGTCCATCCGGGTATCACTTACACACAGGCAGACCTGGATAGGATGAAAGCGATGGTAGAGGCCCGGCAGGAGCCGTTTTATACCACGTTTCAGCACATGTTGAAAGACGGCTACTCACAAATCGGTGATGGTAATTATGCAGATATCACACAAATTAAAGAGGGCAAATTCAATGGAACCATTGGAGCCGACGGACGCCGGGCACATGATATGGCATTGCTTTACCATATTACGGGTAACAAGGCTTATGCAGATGATGCCGTGAAAAGGTTGAACCGGTATAATCGTTTGGTGAATGCCAGTAGTCGTGGAACGGCACCTCTCGACAACGGCAAGATATACATGTTGATAGAGGCGGCCGAGTTGTTGCGTGCTTATGAAGGATGGCGTCCGGAAGATCAAGAAGCCTTCAAGAAAATGCTGGTTTATCCGTTTTACAGTACTAAAGTCTCGGCAGATTCCTATAAGTCATCGGATGACAATAAGAATGGAGTGTCTTTTTATTGGAATATTTATAAGTTCGACCCGGGACGTTTCGGCAATCAAGGATTGTTCGCAGTCCGTGGCTTGATGGCTATGGGGATTTATTTGGATAATGATACGATGTATGACAGAGGTTATCGTTATTTGGCTTGCTTGCCCGGGCGTAAGGACGATTTGCCTTATCAGGCCGGACCTCCGGTACAGGGTAGTCTGATTAGCGAGGATGAGTTTAAACGGGATTATAATGTGACATGGCCTGCTTCCGGGGAAGAATACCATTCCGATGAGGCACTGCGTTATTATATTTATCGTAACGGACAGTGTCAGGAGTCTTGTCGTGACCAAGGACATACGATGGGAGGTATCGGAAATTATACTGCAATCGCGGAAATGGCTTGGAATCAAGGTGACTCTTTATATGGTTGGTTGGATAACAGGATTCTAAAAGGAATTGAATTCAACATCCGATACAACCTTTCGGGGATAATGTCTTTTCCCGACCAAATGCAACCATGGGAACCTACGGCTTACACGGCCAATGAGGAGGAGTGCACTTTTGAGAACGGTAAATTCTACCAGGCAGTAAGCCGTTCCAAGCGTTGGGAAGCCAAAAGCATGGCATCCGCCGATCGAGGTAAAGTGTTTGGACCGGGTGGATGGAAGACGCAAGCGTTGGAACATTACCGGGTTAGGGCAGGCGTATCTGTAGACGATTATGTTTGGCTACAGCGGGCTTATGACAAGATGATGGCGGATTATGGGCATGAAAACTGGGGCGTAGCACCTAATTGGTATTATGAATGGGCCGGTTGGGGGACGTTGACGAAGAAACGTACGGATTGGATGGTCGGCGACGCCGGGACATGGAAGGACGGAGTTCGGGTGTCGGGGATGCCTACGATTCCGTGTGTGATAAAAGCTGTCGACTATGATTTTTATACAGGAGATGGAGAGATGCACACGTATCATAATGTCGGAAAGGAGCGGTCGTCGGTTTACCGGACGGATGGCACGGTAGAAATAGGAAAAGAGGGGGACGAGGTTTATGTGACGGACATGGAACACGGAGAATGGATGAGTTATACCATGGTATTCCCGGCACCGGATGACAATATGGACGCAAATGTGGAAAAACGGTATAATGTGTACGCCACTTACCGGAGTTCGTCAGCCGGAACAAAACTGTTTGTAGCCGTTGACGGAGGAGAAAAAAAGGGAAAGGAACTACAGCCTTCCAATGGTTGGACGGAAAAGCTGTTGGGAACCGTGACCGTCAGGTGTGGGGCCACCGTGTTAAGAGTGTATATGCAAGGAAAGGGGCATACATTAGATTTAAAAGAACTTCGTATTGTGCCTTTGGAGAAGTCGGAACTGAAACCGGTGGATATAAATGAGAAGGCTGTGGCGGTGAATGTATATGATGCGAATGGGAATGACAAGACTAATGAATCGGAGGCGGCTTTGATAGCGGCCTCCGATGGTATTAAGGATACACCAATAGGACTGAGGCACCAGTATTTTTTGGTATACGATTTCGGGGAGGGCGGTTTGGAGATAAACCGGCTTTCTTGTTATAATGACGGTGTGACGCAAGATACGAGAGAACAAATGAAGGTTTTAGGTAATACCGTTGAAGGGGGATTCAAAGGAGAATGGAACCAATCGGAGGCGAAGGATGTCTTGCGTACTAATGGAAACATTTATGACGGGATTCCCGTTTTAGAGAATACTTGGCTGACTGAGGACGGTGCGGAAGGTTGCTATACCGTAGGGCCTGTGGGAAAGTACAGGTACTTGGCTGTATATAATTGGTCGGCTGCTTGCAATATATCCGAAATAGAAATCTGGTCTAATGTAAATACGGTGATGGAGGAAGAAGACAAAGAAGCATCGGCCGGATGGGAGGATGATGAGGAAGATGGAATTACCGGAACGGTTTTATCCCCGAACCTGTTAGTGTCGGCCCATCCTACGGAACATTGCATTTGTATTTATGCTCCTGAAGAGGCAAGGTTTAGAGTGATAGGTATGGATGGCCGGGCTGTTGAAAGTGGCTGCGTACGGGATGGTATCCACTATTGTAATAAACTGCCAGTCGGATTATACTTGGTTCGTGTTGAAATACAAGGAAAGGTTTATGTGCGGAAGGTTATGCTGCATTAAGGTTAATACTGAAGTGAGATTGTATTAAAAGGAATGCCATGAAAAGAATATACACCGCAATCCGCCAAATCGTTTGGCTGAGATTGAAAATTCATTCTCAGCCAAACGAAAAAAAGTTCTCCTGAGATTGATTTTCCAATCTCAGGAGATTTTTTTAGCCATCATAACATCTTGAAAATGTGAGCAGTGTATTTCGGAGCGTTGTTATGTGATTTCCTTACTTTTGGCCTGCTCGGGCGAGCCTGCCGTTTGAACGTGGGTAAAGAATAAACCTCTTTCCTCCTTTTTAGGGGATAAGAAAGAGGTTTATGGGGGGATAGGGGAAATGATGTCCGGTTTACTTCAGAATATCTTTCATTTCGTCTTTCGTCAGATTGCCGATGTTCTCACGCATGGCCGTGTCGCCTTTCAGGTTTTCCAGTTTGTAGTAGTCCATGAAACCCATGTGACCGTCGCGCAAGGCTTGTGCCAAAGCTTTGGGCACTTCGGCTTCGGCCTGAATGACTTCGGCACGTGCTTCCTGCGCCTTGGCTTTCATTTCCTGTTCGGCGGCGATAGCCATGGCACGGCGTTCCTCGGCCTTGGCCTGCGCGATGTTTTTGTCGGCGTTGGCTTGGTCGATTTGCAGGGTGGCACCGATGTTCTTACCTACGTCGATGTCGGCAATGTCGATGGACAGGATTTCAAAAGCCGTACCGGCATCCAGACCCTTTTTGAGTACCAATTTGGAGATGGAGTCCGGATTTTCCAGAACTTGCTCGTGGTTTTCGGCCGATCCGATGGAAGAAACGATACCTTCGCCTACACGGGCCAGGATGGTGTCCTCGCCTGCACCTCCCACCAGTTGGTGGATGTTGGCGCGTACGGTGACACGGGCTTTCGCTATCAACTGGATACCGTTTTTGGCTACGGCGGCCACGGGTGGCGTGTCGATTACCTTCGGATTGACGGAAGTCTGCACGGCCTCGAACACGTCGCGGCCGGCCAGGTCTATGGCCGTGGCCTTTTCAAAAGGCAGGTCGATGTTGGCTTTCGATGCCGAAACCAAGGCATGTACCACGCGTTGCACATGTCCGCCCGTCATGTAGTGGGCTTCCAGATTGTCGCGGGTGATGTTCTTCAGACCGGCCTTATGGGCTTCGATGAGGCTTGGCACAATGACGCCGGGCGGCACGTTACGGATGCGCATCAGGAATAGCTGGATGAGCGAGATGTGTACGCCGGAGACTTTGGCGGAAAGCCAAAGGAAGAACGGTACGAAATGGAAAAATATCGCCAGGATAACGATGGCGACAATGGCAATGAATACCGGAAAAACAACTGGATCTAATAACATGATATCAGAAAATTAAAGGGTGAATAATATGTTTATTTCTTTTTGACTGTGATTTGGGCGTCCTCTACGCGAACTACTATTACGGGAGTACCTTCGTCCAGAAAACCGTCGGCAGATTTGACTTCCACCAACCGGCCTCCGATGTCTGCATTGCCGATGAGAGCCAGGCGGGTGACGGCTACTCCTTCGTCGCCGGGCTGTACGGAAAGTTGATCCTGTGTGGCGGCGGTGGAGTCGATGGACTTGTGCAACGAATATTTTTCCAGTGTCTTGGAACGTAGCATCCAATAGCCTACGAGGATGCAGGCTACGAGTGACGCGGCGGATAACCAAAGTCCTGTGGTAAGCCCGAACCAGACGAAGGTGAAGTAATTGGCACCCACCAGACAACAGATTGCGGCGATGCTGGCCACGCCTGTGCCCGGCAGGATGAACAGTTCTGCGGCCAACAGAAGGGTGCAGAACAGAAACAGGATGATGATGGTAATGATTTCCATGGGGAGTAGTTGAAATGTTAATAACCTTGCCGGTATTTGCTTTCATGCCGGTCTTCCAGCATGTTCAGGTAAGAGGCATAGCGGCTTTCGCTGATGAGATGTTCCTCTACGGCGCGACGCACGGCGCAACCCGGTTCATGGGTGTGCGTGCAGTTGTTGTATTTGCAGTCTGCCGAAATCCGGAAAATTTCGCGGAAGTAGTGTGCCATTTCTTCTTTTTCGAAGTCGAACGTGCCGAATCCTTTGATGCCCGGGGTGTCGATGACATAACCGCCGCCGGGCAGACTGAACATTTCGCTGAATGTCGTGGTGTGCATGCCCGTGTCGTGTGCGGCGGATATTTCTGCCGTCCGTACGTTCAGGTCGGGTATCAACGTGTTCAGCAAAGTGGACTTTCCTACACCGGAATGGCCCGAGAGCAAAGTGGTCTGGCCTTTCAGGCTGTCGCGCAGCGCGTCGATACCGATGGACTGCAATGCGGAACAGGCATGGCAGGGATAGCCGATGGTGGTGTACAGGTGCATCATGCCTTCCATGTAGCGGAGGTCGTCGGCATCGTAACAATCGGTCTTGTTGAAAACGAGCGATACCGGGACGCGGTACGCTTCGGCCGAAGCCAGGAAACGGTCGATGAAGGTGGTGGAAGTCTCCGGATGGCTGACGGTCACGATTAAAAAAGCCTGGTCTACGTTGGCTGCGATGATGTGGCTTTGTTTGGACAGGTTGGAAGCTTTCCGGATGATGTAGTTCTTACGGTCTTCTATCTCCGTGATGAAAGCCGTCCCCTCCGCATTAACGGTAATCTGCACAAAATCGCCTACGGCCACCGGGTTGGTGCTGCGTATACCTTTCAGGCGGAAGTTACCTTTGATTTTAGAATCGACAAGCTGGCCGTCGTCCGTGCGGACGACGTACCAGCTTCCTGTATTACGGATGACGAGCCCTCGCATCAGACGGTCATGATTTCTTTGTCTTTGGCCGCGTACAAGTCATCGATTTGTTTGATATACTTGTCGTGCACCTTTTGCAGTTTGGCCTCCGAGTTCTTTTGTTCGTCTTCGGCCATACCGTCTTTCACGGCTTTTTTCAGGGCGTCGATGGCGTCGCGGCGTGCATTGCGTACGCTGACCTTTGCCGTTTCGCATTCGGCCTTGCATTGTTTGGCCAACTGTTTGCGGCGTTCCTCGGTCAAGGGCGGGATACCGATACGGATAATTTCACCGTTGTTTTCCGGCATGATGCCCAATTCGGAATCTATAATCGCTTTTTCGATGACGCGGAACATGTTTTTGTCCCACGGCTTGATGGCGATGCGGCGGGCATCGGGTGTGTTGACGGCTGCCACATTATTGATAGGTACCATGGAACCGTAGGAATCCACACGGATGCCGTCGAGCAAACGGATATCAGCCTTTCCCGCACGGATGTGCGCCAAGGCTTCGTCCAGATACATTACCGCCATGTCCATTTTCTCCTGCGCTTCGTCAAGGATAGTCTTTGAATCTGCCATAATCTGTTCTTTTGTTAAGATGATATATTGATACTATGATACTTTAAAAAACAAAAGTAGCGGATTTTTTATTCATCTGCAATAAAACGGAGGAGGAATTATCGGAAAGTCTTCTGACACGGTACTCGTTTTCATCTTATTTGCTCTTTTTCTTTTAAAAACCTATCTTTGTAGTTTCATTCTAAAAAGAGAGGGATATGCTGAAGAGTTATTTGGTATTGTTGATGGCTATTGTTTTTGAAACAGTGGCGACTTCTTTTCTGAAACAAAGCGAGCAGTTCACGAAGTTTTGGCCTTCGGTGGTGACGGTAGCCGGGTATGCGGCGGCTTTTTATTGCCTTAGCTTGGTGCTGAAACACATCCCGGTGGGCATTGCATACGCCATTTGGTCGGGCGTGGGAATCGTGCTGATAGCCGTCATCGGTTTCACGGTGTTCAAACAGCATCTTGACTGGCCGGCCGTGTTGGGGTTGGCTTTGATTATTGCCGGTGTGGTGGTGATTAACGTGTTTTCGGATTCTGTATCCCACTGATTGCTGTTATTGGAGTATAAAATGCCCGTCATGTATGCGACATGACGGGCATTGCGTTTTATTTGTCGGTCGTTCCGAGGCGGATATGGAATCAGTTGTGTACCAAAGTCCCGATGTTTTCTCCTTCCATTACTTTTTTCAGGTTGCCGTACACGTCCATGTTGAAAACGTAGATGGGCAGATGGTTTTCCTTGCACATCGTAGTTGCGGTGAGGTCCATTACTTTCAGGCCTTTGTGGTAGATTTCATCGTATGTGATTTCACTGAACTTCGTGGCCGTGGGGTCTTTTTCCGGGTCGGCCGTGTACACGCCGTCCACACGCGTCCCTTTAAGCATCACGTCGGCTTCGATTTCAATGCCGCGCAACGAGGAACCCGTGTCGGTCGTGAAATAAGGATTGCCCGTGCCGGCGCTCATGATAACCACTTCTCCGGCTTCCATGCACTCGATGGCTTTCCATTTGCTGTAAAACTCGCCGATAGGCTCCATGCGGATGGCGGTCAGCACGCGGCTTTTTACGCCGATGGCTCCCAGGGCGCTGCTCAGTCCGAGCGAATTGATGACCGTGGCGCACATGCCCATTTGGTCGCCTTTCACACGGTCGAATCCCTTTCCTGCACCGCTCAGGCCGCGGAATATGTTGCCGCCGCCGATGACGATGCCGATTTGCACGCCCATGTCGTGCACTTCTTTGATTTGTTCCGCATATTCGGCCAGACGCTTTTCGTCGATGCCGTAACGTTGTTCTCCCATGAGGCTCTCGCCGCTCAGTTTGAGGAGTATTCTTTTGAATTTAGCCATAATAAAGTATTTTGGTGGGTTAAAGTACGAATGGGGCGGACAGGGTTGTGTCCGACGGTATCAGGTGGCTTACTTCCTTGAAGGCATATCTTCGTGTCGTGCCGTCCCTGTCTGTCAGGACCAGATGCCCGGTGGGTTCCACGTCGTGGATTTCAGCTTCGAAAACGCCGTCCGCGTCTTGGTAAAGATGAAAACCGTTGTGCCGGTAAAGCCGTTCCCGGTAGTTACGGACGATGTCCTCCGTTTGGCCTTGTTGGATTTTCCGATAATAGTCCTTGAAGCGTTTGATGGTGTCGGCTAAGATGAATACCGGTTCTTGTTCTTTTCCCGTGATTTGCCGGAGCGAGACCGGATTGGGGGCATCGCTACAGAACGTTTGTTGGTTTATATTGATGCCGGCTCCTATGATGCAATTCTCGATACATCGTCCTACCAAGGTGTTTTCGATGAGCATGCCACAGATTTTCCGGTCCTTCCAGTAGATGTCGTTCGGCCATTTGATGCGGATGTCTTCGGCGTAGTCGGACAACGTTTCGCAGATAGACAGTGCCACGGCCTGGGACAGGATGAACTGCCGGTTGGCTTCCACTTCACGGGGATGGAAGAGCAGCCCGAACAAAAGATTCTTACCGGCTTCCGACTCCCAAGAGTTGCCGGCTTGTCCGCGTCCGGCAGTCTGGAAGTCTGCCGTGACCAGAATCATGTCTTTCGGAGAAACAGGACGATAGTGTTTCAGGAAATCGATGGTGGAATCTGTCGAGTGGAGTCGTATCCATTCAAACCATGGCGAATCGTCCAATATGTAAAGTGAATGCGTCATATTCAAAATATTCTAATCGTGTTGCAGGTCAGTATAGCGGCGGGTAAAAGGCGTCCTCTATATGCCTTAGCCGGGGAAGCCCGTTTTCTCCCGTTACGATGGTGATAAGGTCGAAGCGTACCGGAAGGTCGATGGCGTATTTGCGCAAGTAGGCGTCGGCCGAACTGACAATGCGTCGTATTTTCCCGTTTGTGACAGCGTCTTCGGGGAGTCCGAATAAAACGTCTTTTCTGGTCTTTACTTCCACGAAGACCAGCGTGCCGTCTTTTTCGGCCACGATGTCCAATTCCTTGTGTCCGCACCTCCAGTTCCGGTGTCGGATGACATAACCTTCTGATTGCAGATGATTTGCAGCCAGTAGTTCCCCCTCTTTTCCCAGTTCATTGTGCGCGGCCATATCGATTTGTTGGATTCCCGTGCTGCAAATTTATTAAAAATATTGGTGAATCCTTGCAGAAATCTTACTTTTGCATGTACTAAATTGTGAAGATATGGCAGATGATGCTTTTTACATGAAAAAAGCGCTGGAAGAGGCGCGGCGTGCTTATGAAGAGGATGAAATACCGGTAGGGGCCGTAGTCGTTTGCGGCGACCGTATTCTGGCACGTGCACATAATCTGACGGAAACGTTGACGGATGTGACGGCCCATGCCGAGATGCAGGCCCCGGCGGCTGCCAATGCTTTAGGCGGAAAGTATTTGAACGAATGTACGCTTTACGTAACCTTGGAACCGTGTGTGATGTGTGCGGGGGCCATCGGATGGGCACAGGTGAAACGCCTGGTCTACGGGGCAACGGATGAAAAAAGAGGATACAGGATGTTTGCACCGCAAGCCATACATCCGCGAACGGAAGTGGTGAGTGGTGTGATGGCGGACGAGTCCGTGGCTTTGCTGAAAGACTTCTTTAAGGGGAAGCGTTAGGTTTCTTTTATTTGATTTCCTCGTAGTCCACATATTCCCCTTCGTTGTCGTCGAATATTTTGTGCGAACCGTGGGACGAGGATTGAGAATGATTTTGCGACGTGGTTTGTCCGTGGGGATTACCGGATGAAGACTGTTGTTTATGGTTCTTGGGAGAAAATGAAGACATGATGTTCCGTACTCTTCTGGCTATATTAAGAACCATAATGAGTAGGAAGGCCAAAAAGGCAAAAAGTAAACCGAATAAACATCCGAAAGGACCTGTCATAAATATAATTTTTTATGCTTTGTTGCCGGACTTATAAACAAGAACCATGCCAGAATCAGTGTGTTTTCTGTCGCGAAGTCAGGACGGAAAGAATGACATACCATGCGATGATGGCTGCAAAACAACTGAACCCCAGAAAGATAATCATGGGAATACAAGTCAAGATAAAAATAAACTTAATTTTATTGTCTTGCCAGGAAAGGTTCTTGAATTTGAGGGCGAACATGGGAATCTCCGCTACCAAAAGGAAACAGGATAACAACATGAACATGAAAAGGAAGAAAGCATTGAACTTTTCTGAAACCAAAAAACCGTAATTGCCCACAATCAGCGAAGCCCAAAACAAGGTGTTGGCCGGGGTAGGTACACCGATGAAAGACGATGTTTGCCGCGTGTCGATATTGAATTTGGCTAATCGCAAAGCCGAAAAAGCTGCCATAAGGAAAGCCGTATAGGGCATCACGTCGCGTAGCGGTTCCATGAAGTCGGGGTAGACCACCCGATGGAACAGATGGAATATCATGGCCGAAGGGGCTACTCCAAAGGTCACTACATCTGCCAACGAATCCAATTCCTTTCCTATGGGGGAGGATACTTTCAGCACGCGAGCCGACATCCCATCGAAGAAATCGAATACGGCTCCTATGACAATGAGCAGAAACGCCCAACTGTAATTACCGTAGAAAGCTGCACCCGTAGCCATACAGCCGGAAATCAGGTTGCAGCAAGTAATGCTGTTGGGAATCTGTCGTATGATGATATTTGCCATATAACATTTTATTATAATTTGGCGATGATGGTTTCGTTACCCACCGTCTTTTGCCCCAATTTGACGTTGACTTTGGTCCCGACCGGAAGGAAAAGGTCTACTCTGGAACCGAACTTGATGAATCCCATGTGTTCGTCGATATAACAGTCTTCGTCTTCGCGGGCGTATGTCACGATGCGTCGGGCCATAGCACCGGCAATCTGCCGGGCCATGATGAAGACCCCGTCCGGTGTTTCGATGACGATAGTGGAACGTTCATTCTCAATGCTGGCCTTCGGCAGCCAAGCCTTATGAAAGTTTCCGTCATGGTGTTCCACCAGCCTTACGGTTCCGTCCACCGGAATCCAGTTGGCATGCACGTTGGTCAAGCTCATGAATATGGAAACCATCAGTCGGCGGTCATGGAAATATTCGTTTTCGTCCACCTCTTCTATCACGACGATTTTACCGTCGGCCGGAGCTACGACAACGTTTTCCGTGTCCCCTTCGAAACGTCTGACCGGGCATCGGAAGAAATTGACTACGATAAGGTAGATGACCGTGCATACGGTTGCAGAAATATAGAACGGGAGCTTGCATTCAAAAGCATAGTAAAGGCAGGCGTTGAACAGCAACAACACCCCTGCACCCGCGATGAGCGTGTGCGTTCCTTCCCGATGTATTCTGATTTTTTTTAATTTATTCAATTTGCGTCCCATGGAGTTTTCCCCTTGTATTAGCGGACAAAGGTAGCTATATTCCGTTAAAATGCAAAATTCCCTACTTTCTTTTTCAAAGGCCGACCCCTAAAAAGTCTTTTATGTTAAAAAACGAAGGTTTATTTTGTTGGTTTCCTCAATGTGGCGTAACTTTAGCCCGTAATTTCTGTTTTACCAAATTGTAACTATTATGCAGGACTTCGTACATCTTCATGTGCACACCCAATATTCCATCCTCGACGGTCAGGCCAGCGTGTCGCGCTTGGTTGACAAGGCGATGAAAGACGGTATGCGCGGAATGGCCATCACCGACCATGGCAACATGATGGCCATCAAGGAGTTTTTTAATTATACGACCAAAAAGAACAGCGGTACGAATGCGGACATCAAAATGTGGAAGAAGCGTATCGCCTTGTTGGAGAACGGTGAGGATGCGGCCCTGAAAGAATGGGTGGACGGGCAGAAAAAGAAGCAGAAAGAAGCCGATGAACTGAGAAGGCGGGCAGAAGCGAATGA
>ERZ779850.514-NODE-514-length-46550-cov-5.109109_pt1 | contig 46550 bp, 59 predicted proteins | sample MGYA00511249_ERZ779850 | MGnify/ENA primary metagenome ERZ779850 (study PRJEB29588, sample SAMEA2162475) | human gut metagenome | biome: human gut; feature: human-associated habitat; material: faeces | place: Denmark | collected 2008/2010 ...
GCTATTATATTCATGATTCGTGAACAAAAAGTGAAAAAAGGGGTGGTAATTATAGCGATATCATGGTATAATAGTATTGTAGAAAAGGGGTGACCACCAAAAACAAGACATAAAAAAAGGCCTTACTTCCATATGCTGCTAAACGTTAAGAAGTAAGATCATCCAAAAAAGCGTATATATATAATATAGAAGAAAATGGAGGTAAAGCCCCAATAAATATATATACGTCCTAATTATATCAGTTTGGGGCTAAAAAGAAAATGAAAAAAGAACAAAAATATTATTCTGGAAACCCTATTAGTGAATATGGGCTAGAAAATGGACGCGTAGACTATGCCACGCTTGCAAAATGCTTTGACGCCGTATTAAATAACGACATCATGTCATTGACTTATGACATAGGTTCATGGGAGCAAGTAAGTGGAACTGTTGACAATTCAGAAGAAATAGAAGAACTGGAAGAAAAAAGAGACGAGTTAGAAGAACAAAACGAAAGCAGCCCATCTCAAATTATAGAAAATGAAATAAATGGGATTAATGAAAAGATAGAAGAGCTTGAAAACGAGCAAGACGACGATCCAGAAGTATTTCAATGGTTCATTATAGATGATTGGGGCGCTAGATTGTTACAACAAGAAACAAACGAAATCGTTTATTATAATGAAAAACTAGATATGTATCTTTGGGGTGTAACACACTATGGAACTAGTTGGAGCTATGTTTTAACAAATATCAAAATTGATTGGTAGGTGCTGGCAATGGTAACTCGCAAGCAACTTAACAAAATGAATAACGTGCAAGTGTTATTACTTGCACTCCTAAAATTCTACTTCTACATTTGTTTTGACTTATTAATTGTAGGCCTTTTTCTAGGCCTATCGAATATAGTACTACCATTAATTTATAAATAAAGGGGGTGTATGTAATGACTAGACAAGAATTTGATCTAATAAAAGAAGTAATAAACGAGCGGTTAAAGTTGGACGACATAGGCCCAGCAGTTAGGCTCGTTACGTTGTATAGCTGTCATGAATTAATTAATAATAGAGTTATGGAACGATTATATAATTGTATTAGAAATGGTATTTATATTACTTGTAGTATGTATGATGAACTAAAAGAAATGGAGTAAAAAGAAAATGACTAAAATATACATGAAAGACATTAAAAATCTATGTAATTGTATAGTCGGTTTGAGTTGCCAAACCATACGAACTAATAAAAAAGGCGCATTCAATAAGGGGTATATATATTTATGTACGATATATCCGTATGGCAATTGTATTACATTTCGATTCATTGAAAACGATCATAAAACTTTTAATTCATACTCTAAAAAATTTATGTATGAGCAACTTCTAAGATATTATAAAAAAGGCTTAAATAGTTGGATTGAATTATATAATAATGATCGTTTTAAAACTAAAAAAGAAAAAAATAGAATGAATTATTATATTAATAAATTAAATGAATTTGAAAGGCTGCTAAATGATTGATCAATTGTCAACCATACTTGTATTTATATTACTTCTTGCATTCTTATATAAATACTTGTTATGGATTATATTATTGTTTATTGCATTATTTATTATCATTTATTTGTTATGCTAGTTTGAACTAAAATGTTTGAACTAGCTTTTTTATTGTCTTTTTTCTTATCTTTGCTGCTTAAAGCATTTATAACTCTTTGCTTGATCTTGATTAAATTGTCTTTGAATTGCATACATTCCATAAAGTTTGGGTTGCTGCTTAAATTTGAAAAACGCAACAGGAATTGACGACCATACACACCCCATGCCTTCCCTCTCGACCAAACCACTTTTTTTACACCTAGCACTATACACAGCAGAGTGCTAACACAAATAATTGCTAACACAAACCACCCCCTTTTTTAGATAAAAATTTTTGGAAAACGAAATTTTACGTTTTGAAAAAAATGAGTTCAAGTATTTTTGCGAGGGGTAAGCGAGTAGTAAGAGAGTAGTATATGAGGGGTAAACGAGAGGTAAAAACGTCCACATAGAAATCATTTATAATGTAGGGAGGTAGAGAAAGAGAGGATGAGAGTATGCCAAGGGCAAAGAGTGTTTCAGAATTAAAGCGTGAGGATGAAGCTAAGAGGTTCTTTGACGAGTATTCAAAGAGTGGGAATATTACGAAGTCCATGCAAAAGATTCGTCCTGATTTAAGCGATAAGAGTGCTTATAACAAGGGATATAAGATATTAAATAGTCCTTTATTTAGGAATGTCATACATGAGAGGGTAAAAAAGAGAGATCAAAGGAGTGTTATGACAGTAGAGCAACGCAGACAATGGCTTAGTGATAACATTCAAGACGAAGAAAAGGACATGAAAGACAGATTAGGCTGCTTAAAGGAACTAAATAGAATGGATGGCATTGGAAAGAGCAATATTTTAAATGTTGGAAGTGTAAATAATATTACTGTTGAGCAGAAAAGAGCGATTGCAGAGGAAAGAATCAACGATATATTAGGAATCAACATGGGAAGTGAATTTTTAGATGCCGAGGTAATAGAACACGAGGAGGATGGAAACAGTGAAGAAACAGACTCTTAGTGTTACGGAACAGTATTTTAAGGATGTAGAGGACTTAAAAGAAGCTAAAGCTATTAATAAGAGCCAAGAAGAAGTTGTTAGATTGTTGAATGGAGCTACCCCCAAGTATAAATTGAAGAATTGGACGAGAGGATATATCCCCGAGCATTACAAACGACTAAATATTTCTAGGCAAGAAGCTTTCAGACTTGCGGTTATCGGTGCAAGAGAGGCTTTGACATATTTTCAAGTCAATCTTCACTTCACACAAGCTATGTTGTTCGGTGCGGTTGTAGAGGGTTACGATACAATCTATGCAATTACAACTTCTCAGTATGGCAAAAGCTGGACTTTAGGTATGATTGCTATTTATCGTGCTTATAAAGGACATCAAGTACGAATTGCGGCCGCAACAGGAGAAACCGCTACTATCATCATGTCCAAAGTTATCGGACATTTACAAAACGCAGACGAGTCTATTCAGAGTTCTGTATTAGACTCAGGAAACAAGATTGAAAAATTACAGACTTCTACTTCCAAAACTAAGATTTCGTTCAAAGGTGGAGGATGTGTAGAAATCGTTACATTAGGTGGAAACAGTGTAGACCCGAAGAAAAACAACAACGCTATCGGTAAGGGTGGAGATTATATTATTGACGAAGCGGCCCAAGTCAGTGAAGATGCGTATGCCGAGATAGGACGAAGGGAATTTTCAAGTGTTGACGGTTCAAAAGAGCTTGAAATTGCTATTTCCAACCCACACAAACGTGGTGAGTTCTACGATTGCATGACAAACGAGAAATACCCCGAAGGAACATTAGTTGTTTGGATGGATGTACGTACTGCATACGAAGAAGATCGTATGAAAAGTGCTTCTCAGATACTAAATTCTCATTTTTACAAGAATAGAAGTACTTGCCAACGTTATTTAGTATGCGAATTAGAGGAATTTTCAGACGAAAGTATGTTCAAAACCATGACTTTAGACGACGATAAAGTAGATAGTTCCTATAAAAAGCGTTATTTCTTAGGTGTTGACTCGGCTTATACAGGAAAAGATGGTATAGATGTTGCTTTATGCTCCCAAAATAGATACGGAAACTGCAAAATCGAGACAATTTACAATCTTAAAGAGGGTGTTTGGGTTCAAGGAGTCACATCTGAGAAGATTATTACCAAGATTGTTAAGATTATTGAGACATTAAACATCAAATATGTTTGTGTTGACGTTGGTTTCGGTACTTGGTTGACCGAAGGATTGTCAAAATACTCGGATAAGCTAGGATTTATCCTTGAGGGTGTCAATTTCCAAGGAGGGCCAACAAAAACACGTATCAAGGCAAGACATTACAGTGCAGTATATGCATTTAATCTAAGAGCGGAAATGTATTTAGACTTTCAGCAGCTAATGGACAGTAAGAAATTGACTTTCACAACGGAAGTCGCAAAAAGATTAAAGCCTGAATTGCTTGCTACAAGGACTGTATCGAAGAACAATAAGAAAATAGCCATTATTCCTAAAGAGGAGATAAAACAACGCTTAGGACACTCTCCTGATGCCCTAGATTCCTCAGTACTTTCTGTCCGCAGTTGTTTAATGTATAATCTAAGCAGTGAAATACTTGCGTATGCAGAGAACGATTAGGAGGTGCTAATTTGAGTCGAAGAACAAAGAAAAGACAAAAGGATAGAGTTAAACTAGCATCCAATACCTATGTGTCACCTAACATTTCGCACAATATTCACAGTTCTAATGCAGAAACCGAAGCCGAAAAGGTAATGGAAGCTATGTTAAACTGCAATTCAGATTGCATCAACGGATTTATAAAGACAAATTTTAAGAATCAGTTTGATGAGATTGATTGGATGATAGACAATCTACCAACGCTACCATATGTTATCGGTAAGGTTATTGACTTTATATTCTCAAATGGAATCACAACGGGTGATGAGAATTTAGACAAGAATGTTCTTATGCCATTCCTTTACAAACACAATGTGCAAGGTGTTACAAACTATTCTGTACTTCAAAATGCTATTATGCAGTCCTTATTGTACGGAAAATGCGGTATTCGTTGGCTAGACGAAGATAAAGGAATTGTTACAGAGAATTATCGTAATTATGTTTCCATCATGCGTGAAGATGATGAATATAAAGGCTTTAGAGTTCCTATCTGTTATGCTATGTCGGCAGACGATAAAGAACCTATCTCATTAGGAACAAAGGAAATCGACTTTGACGAAGCGTTATTCCTTAAAACAGGCAAATTAATGTCAAAAGACGGAACAATCATTGTAGAGATTCCTGATAATTTCTGCAATCTTAGAAACGGAACAGACCATGAGAACGGATTATCTTGTTTATTACGTGATAAACAACGTCTAAAGCTATTAGGTGCGGTTTACGAGCGTTTAAACTACGATATTCAGTATGATGGGCCAGGACGTTTGATTTTTTGGTTAAAAGATGGATTTGCCAAAGGAGATACGATTGATTTATCGGCTTCCCAAGTTCTAGACGAATCATCAAGTTCTAAAGCAGACAGAGCCGACAAAGCAAGAATTGAAGCTAAACGTCTAGGTCAGGAAATCAGAAATTCAAAATCAGACAATGTAATCCTTGCAAGTTCTATTTTCGATAAAATGGATCACTTGCCTCGTGTTACGAAAGGTACAGAGTTCTTAGAATACCTTCAAATGAAGGAAGGTTCTATTATTTGTCAGTGTTTCGGCCTTACTCCTGAATTAATCGGTTTAGGGGATGTATCAGGAAACGTATCTATGGAAAGAATCATAGATAATGCCATGACAAATACAATCGTACCAATGCGAGAAAGGTTCGCCACTCAGATTTCTCCTATGTTAAGTGAGAAATTAGGTGTGCCAAAGGTTTATTTTGATAAATACGAATTGAAAGAACAACAAGACAAGTCTGCAAAGACATATAAATTGGCCTTGTCAGTTACTCAAATCGTAGGCGCTATTGTCAACGGAGCAGAAGCGTTAGACAAGAGCACAAAGAATTACATGATGGAATCAGTTACTAGAATGATGGATTCTATCGAGAAAACGCTATAGCGAGAGGAGAAAATAAAATGGAAATGGATATTTTAAAAAGTATCTTATCTGAAAATGAGGTAACACCCCTAGGAAGTTTAAATGGGACTCCGTTATATTCATTTGAAGATGCACAGAGAATCAACAAAATTGGATTGGTAAAAGAGAAAATCCAAGGTAAAGAGGTTGAATTTGGTGAAAGACCTATGCGACCTGATGGATTAGGGTATTTGGAAACAAAAGCCAATGCAATTGCAGTTCCAACTTCTTTCTTTGAGAACAGATACAGAAAAGTAGAAATCGTAAAAACTGTTGCCAATGAAAAAACAAAGAAGGAAGAAACTGTTAAAGATGTATATTACGAAGTCGTAACAGACTACAGAGCTTGCAAAGAACAGGCTAGTGGACGTGTATATACAACTACAATTCATGTATATCAGATTGGAGCTAAGAAAGATTCAAAAGGAAATGCTGATTTATTCTTAATTGGTCAAAGAAATATTTCAGATACAGACTTTATCAACGAGTTCAAAGGTAAATTGAACAAAGAATCAATGGTCAAGATTCTTAAATTGATTGGTAATAACCCAACAAAACAAGTAGAAGATACATTAGAGTTTTAATAAGAAGTAAAAAGTAGAAGAAAACAAGGCAATATTTGGAAATAAACAAAAGGTATAAACAGTTTTCACTGTCTATATAGATTTTTGCATATTTCGAGGTATTGCCTTTTTATATGCAAATTAACGAAAGGAGATACATAAATGTCAATTAAACGTAGTTTCACTGTAAAAATCACTTTTAAAGAAGGGTACGGAGGCCCTATCACTTTAACAGGGAAAGATGCAACTGCTTTTAACGCTGCTTGGAATAACAAATTGAATGACCAAGACGGAGCTATTGGATTTGAATGGCCAGTTATTACGACAACAGGTGAATCACTTAATCAAAAAACAGTAACAACTTGGACTTCGTTCTTATTCTGCAATGTAGCAAAAGTAGAACGCTCAGAACAAACAGAAACAAAGTATACAGACGATCAATGCCATGATGCTTAGAAGGAGAGACCATGCAAAACAACGTACAAACTATTAACGGTGTTACTTGGTTCGATTCCCTAGAAGAAAGAAATGCTTTCTTAAAGCAAAACGGTAGACATGAGTTCGCATTGGAAGAAGCAGCAAAGAACGCAAAACAGTATTTGAAACTTCTTGATGTAATAGAAGAAAAAACGCAAATTGACGTTTATTCAAGATTAGATAGCGGTACTTTGCTATACGGATATGTAGTTCTAGAGCCTAAGAAGAAATATAAGATTCCCGAAGATAAAGTTTTGTTAGAAGCACTTAGAAACAAAACTATTCAAAAAAGATATGATTCCACAATGGAAGAAATATTAAAAGGAGCAAAGATTCCATACGAAGTCAAGAAGTGTAATTCATGTGGTGGAAGGATTCAGAAATTGTTCTATAAACCCGTAATTGTAGTAGAAACGGAGACTAAGAAATAATGCCACAAAAGAAAAGAGTTCCAACATATGTAGAAAGCATTAAAGATAGCCTTGATCGCAGAAAAAAAGGAAAAGCACTTTATGACAATGCAATCACTTTATCGAGCGTAGATAAAGAAAACCATTATGTCAGTGTGAACCTATCCTCAGGGTACGTAGAAAACAAACCTACACGTCTTATTGACGAGGGGGCAATAACATATAAGGGTGGAGATGATATTCGTCTATACATCAAAAAAGGGGCAGTACAAGCGTTCTACGATAGCTTGAGTTCTGATTATGTAGGATATATCAACTTAGCTCACATTGACATTACATCACTCCCTTTAAACTTAGGTACATGGACTAAAGATGATTTAACGGTTGTCGATATTGGGGATGGAAGAAAAGGTCTTGATGTAAACGTCAAACTAAACAGGGAATTGCACATAGTGCAAGATTTATTGAAACAAGAAATACCATTGAGTATTAGTGCAGAACTGAGAGGGACACTCGATTTTGAATCGTCATTCAAATTTAATGCACCATTCTACAACGAAATTGAGATTGCTGGTTTCTCAGTTGTTGCAAATCCAGCCAATGTAAACAGTACAGGCGAAAATTTAAACAGTAAAGGAGACTCAGAAATGAACCTATGGGAAAAGATTTTAAAGTTGAGTTCTGAAAATAAAGAAGAAAAGAAGAACGAAGCTTTAGAAAACAAAGAGGAAGAAAAAGAAGAAAAAGAATCTTCTAAAGAAGATAAAGAACCTGAAAGCAAAGCAGAAGGAACAGAAAACAAAGAAGAAGCTAAAAAAGGCGAAGAAACTTTGGAAACTGTTGAAATGTCTAAGGATGACATGGAAAAAATCAACAAATTTATGGATGCTTTTGAAGCTTTAAGTGCAAAAGTTGAAGCATTAGAACAAGAAAATGCTGAATTAAAAGAAAAATTAAAAAATTCTAAGAAAGAAAAAACAGAATTTGAAAAGAAAGCAGAAAGCACATTAGACAGATTGTCTAGTTTGATCTCAGGACAAGCTAACGACAAAGAAAAGAAAGAAGAAAAATTAGCTTCAACTTCTAAAGTTAGCGGAGATATGTGGGGATAGGAGGTAAACCATGTTAGATTTATTATTTACAAATCCTGATAACACATTATTAGAAAAAATGGCAGTTACACCAGGAATGGTAGAACGTCTAAGTTCTAATATCGAGGATTTAACATCATTTTCAAGAGCTTATATTGATTATGAAAAAGCGAGACAGAATTTAGCAGCAAACGCTTCTAAATCAAATGTAGGAACAGTTGGTATCGGTACTGATTATTCAGATAACTCACCAGCCAATCCATTCCAAAACGTGTTCCCATTAGTTTCTTGGTTAATGAACACACCAGCTTCACGTAAGATGCAAGGTGCTATGAACCGAGGAGCATGGAGCGTAACAAAAAAAGAAGATGGCAAATTCTATATTCAGTTGCCATTCACATACGGAACAACAGAACCTAAATCAACACAAGGTGAATGTTGCTGGGTTCCATTAGATTTAGCTAAATGCGGTAGCAATGCACCATTAGCATTATTGTGTTTAAAGAGCTGCGAACCTATTATGGATAGCTTGGTAAATGAAACACGTAAAATCAAAGCTAATGACATGGTTTGCTACTTCCAACGTGAAGGAGAAACTATTAAAGAAGCTCAGAAACGTATGGATTTAATTTCAATGGCATACTTCACTGCTATTAACGTAATCTTAGGGACAATGTCTACAGGTACTCCTACATTGAAACCATTCCATGGATTATTGGAAGTAATGGAAAATAAAGCAGTTATCAAAATTGTAGGTACAAACGTATTATCTGCGTTTGATTCAGTTGGTTTACGTTTGGCAGCTTTAGGAGATGGCGATTACAAATTCGCTTGTCACCCATTGGTACTTGAAGGCATCAAATCTGTTATTGTTCCAGGTAAATTCAACGGAGAATATCCTGATGGATGGACTCGCAATAAAGAAACAGGCGAAGTCGCATTTAAAGGACATGGATTTATCGCAGATAAATTAGTTCCATGCGACATCACAAAAGGTACAGGTGATGTATGGGTATTAGAAGGAAATACAGTAGGTTTGGTAATGGGAACTACTTTCCAACCATCTGAAAAATTCCAACGTCATACATTCGGTGCTACAGATACACCATCTGAAGGATGCGGTACTCAATGTGATTACTACTACAACTTTGGATGTGCATTTGGAACTGATGCAAACCGATTAATGGTAATCCAAGGTATCCCAATGTCAGCAGCTACATTAGGAGATACATTAAACGGATTAGACCTTGTATTAAAACCAACAACTATCGTACCAATCAACATTGGTGAATAATGTACGAAAAAATTATCGAACAATTGAAAAACTATTGTTCGTGCATAAAGGAAAGCGATTTAGAAGCAGATAAGCTTGAAAAGAATGTTGGAGAACTAATTGATTTAATTAGTACCATCACTTGTTGGAAAAACCATCCTTGTGAGACTTTCCTCTCATCTCAAAGAGAGGAAGTCTTTGATGTTGGTGAATTTAAGAAATGTGGATGCGATTCAGGGATTGTACGCATACCGCTATTCTATCCAATGATTGACCCAACAACGATTGAAGTATCTGTTATCACTAGAGAAAGAATTACATTTACTACTCACAAATTAGAAGTCGATAAAGATTTTTCTTATAACCCATACGACAGTATCGTGTACGTTGATTTATCTAATATCGACTACAAAGATGTGTGCAATTGTGGATGTGATGAATTATCTAAGATCGTTGTCAGTTATGTAGCTGGATATGAAACGATACCTGAATGTCTATTGCCTGTATTCTGCGACTTTCTACAATTTGTTATCGCAATGAATAGATGCGAATGTGGTTGTAGCACTTGTGAAGAAACAGATGGTAGTGATGTTCTTATCTCAGAAGAAAATTCTGATGCTCAGATTTCAATTAGTGTGTATGTTCGTGAACATATTACAAAAGCGTATTCAGAGCAGTTAGGTATCTTGTCAGTATGTAATTCAAAAGACACATGGGTTGGTGCAGTAGTATGAGAATTAAATATATTGGAATGAAAAGTTCCACAAAGAAAAACGGATGCCCTGTATGCGGTGCGAAAGCCAAATCAAACACATCTTATGATTATTCAAAACGTATGTGTTTGCCTAGTGGCCTAGTAAAAATATTCCTTATGAACAAAGTTGAGGAAGTATCGTATGAAGACGGTGTATTCCTAAAAGGCTTTAAATACGTCTATGGAGGCAAACTTTATTACCCCTTTATCGAGGTGTAGGAAATGCTAAAAGGCCTCTTAGAAGATGTTATAGAAGCGTGTGAAGAAGATTTTGAAGGATTGGCTAGTGAATTAGAAGAAACTATGCGAGAAGAAGCTCCAAGAGGGAGTAGATTCTATGCTCAAGAAATGACAAGTATGCCATGGAATGAATATAGGCCAGGTGCTTTAAAGGATTCAATCACGAAGGAAAAAGTATCTAATACCGAATATCTAATCGGTGTAGATGCAGACAAACTAGAAAAAGATTCTAGAAACCCTTCTCATGTTGATTACTCCCCAATGGTACAGAATGGAACGAAACGAGTTTATACGTTAGTACGTAAAAACGGAAGGCCATTCGTTTGGGTAGATGAAATGGGAAAGAAACACTTTGCACACAAAATTAAGATGCCACCTAGAAAGGCAAATGATTTTGTTGCTAGAGCGGTATCTAGATTTGATGCAAAAGTTAAATAAAGGAGATTAAAAAATGGAAGAAAAAGTTTCAAAAGCTAAAAAGACTCCTGAACAGAAAGTAGATGTTCAAGCATTTGTTTCACGCAAACTAAACGCTTTAAATCAATTAGGCGGTGCTAAAGCAGAGCGTGCTATGGAGCGTGTACTAAAAGCTACAATGGGAGGGCAAAAATAATGTCTAACTGCAACATTAACAAAATCATTAGTGACAAATTAAGTGTCTCTAAATTAACTAAAACTCAAGAAATTGATATTACTATCATGAGTGATATTGATTCTTGTTTAAAAATCAATACTCGTAAATTTGAAAAGATTACAGGTACTTCTAGTGCTTATACATCACGTACTATTGCACCTGATTTAATTAACGTTTGCGAATCATTTGGATGCAAGAATACAGGTACATTGTTCATCACTTCTAAAGAAACGGATGCAGAAGGTGGAGAAGGAAACAAAGTACACACAAGTGGTGCGGTATTTAAAGCATTGAAAAATGCATTAGACTTTGCAGCAGGTGTTGTTTACTACTACGTAAATGTTCCTCAAGCAGGTACTTACACAATCACAACAAAGATTTCAGATGTTTTAGATCATGAAATGACAAATGCAGACGAATATACAAGCACTTTAAAAGCAGATAAAGAAGGATTCTACCCTGTACAGATTGACTTATCAACAGTTCCTACAAATGTAGTAGGAAAAGGATGGGAAGCAAGTACATCAGGTGTCCGTTTAAGCATTGAAGTAGCATTAACAGATAAATCAGCAGATAGTATCTTGATTGGTCTTTCTTCAATCAGTTTCTTTGAAGAATTTGCAGACTTAGATTCTAATAACGACATTAAAGTAAGTTGCTTATCAGGATTTGATGGTGACGATACTGTAGACCCTGTAGATACAAGTTGCTTTGATGATTCTTATGATGATGATTCTGCTTCTATTGAGCGTTCATTTACAGGCACTCAATTAACATCTAACTACTTAACTATGAACCCATTCATCGGCAAGGGAGATAAATCTCAAGGTTTTATGATGCGTACTCAGGAAGTAGTTATTGAAGCAGATAAAGAACATCCTGAATATGGTTCAATCCATATTGCAGACCACTTTGTTGAAGAATGTGGATTTATCTATGCAGCATTGAGCGACCAATGTAATATCACAGATTCTACATTGAACCGAATTAACACTCCATTGTTGGCTAACTTAGATGAGTCTCAATACCAAGTATTGAACAGTAAAATCAATCCAAGCTTAGATATTGAAGGTTCAAAAATTTACTTCAACAAAAATTTAGTAGGTAAAACATTAAAGATTTCTTATCCAATGACTGTTGATGTATTGCAACACTATGTAGCAAACAACGATAGCTTAAAGAATAAGAGAGCGAAAGTTACAATCACTCGTTATAGAAGTGATGGAACTGCGGAGGTATTTACTTACCACAATGCAAAAATTACTTCATTCCCAATGGGTATCCCTGATGATGGAGCGTTTGAATTTAGTTTAGCGTTCAAGAAAGATACTCGTGGAAACTGGTATGAAGTTTATGTAGTAAACAAAGCTAACGCTAATTTATAGAAATTGAGAGGCAAATGAGATGGAAGAACAAAAGATTTTAGAACCAACACAGTTAAATGCCATGATTGAAAAGTTAAAAGTAGCTCGTGAGGATGATACTCCTCACGCAGTCTATGGCAATGGTGGTGAAATTGCAGTTGTTGGTGATGCAAATAAGACAGATGTTAAAACAATTGATATTGAAGTGAGTTTTAGATTCACTGAAAAAGAGATCGAAGAATATAAAATTGATGTTCCTGATAACGCTAAAAGAGTAGGGCAATATGTTATGTTCGATAAGAAGTTTGAAAATCTAACATTATCTCCTAGACAAGATATGAAGATGGTAGAAGCTTTAATCGAAGTAAAGCCATTGCTATTGGATGCAGAACAAATCCTAGACCCATATAAAGAAAAATTCCAAGAAATCGAGGAATACTATGGTCACAAATTCATTGAAGGAAAAGATGGAATCGTTACAACAGACACAGATGATGAAGAAGTGAGCAAAACTATGGTTCAGATTTATGAAGCGTATATGAATGAAGCAAACGAACAGATTTTCCATTTATACGCTCAATCCTCTACAAATTTAGTTGATGGACTTTATAAAGTTGTTGCAATTTTCTTAGGATTAGATGAATTTTATGAAGATCACATGATGCAATATTCAGTTTTAACTTGCATGATTAGCCTAATTATCAAATATCCTGAATTATTTAATGAGGTAGAAACAGTTTTTATCAAATAATTGATAAGGGGGATGATAAAAAGGATTCAGTAAAAAAAGCAAAGTCTTATGTTGCAGAACTAAATCTTTATTCAACCATGGCTCATTATGTCGGTAAAATTCTAAAAATACGCCCCAATGAGATATTAGACCATTGGGGTGTTTCTGAATTAGTTGTAGCCTTTGGGTACTACGCAAATCTACAAAGCGATAAAACATGGAATGAAATTAACGAGGCAAATAAAAATTCTAAAAAGAAAATACCTCAGATTGACAGATATGCGGTTCATTTCATGCAGAAAACAGATTTAGCGAAGGAGTCCGAAGATGTCAGTACGTGAAGTCGGTGCTAGGTTAGTCCTTGACATTAAGGATGCCGAAGCAAGAATAAAACAACTCGAAAAAGAGTTAAAAGAAATTGAAAAGGTAAAACTCAAATTTGATGCTAACACCCAAGAATTAGAAAGAATTAAGGCAAGATTAGAAGAAATCAAAAAAGAAAAGGAAGCTTTGGAAAGACAAAAACTTTCTTTAAAAGTTGATTTAGATAATCTAGCTAATTTCAAGAATCAATTATTTGATATTAAAGATGATATTAGTGAGCTTAAAAAAGAGTTATTAGCCTTGAGCAATAAAAAGCTTTCTATTGATATTGATTTAAAAGCAAATGCCAATGAAATTCATGATGTCATCAATGACATGACACTAGGTGAAAACGATAAAAGCGATAAGCTTAAAGACCTATACAGTGCACGTGAAGCTCTCAAATACGATATGCGAGAGGTTGGCATTGAAATTGATGAAGTTCAAAAGAAAATTAACAATCTTAACAAAGAAAAAATTAAGATTGAAGCGAACATCAGTGAATTAAATGATGCTCAAAAATTGGTTGATGAGATTGATGATTCAATCGCAGATTTAGACAAAGAAAAAATAAAATTAGAAGCAGATTCTTCTAAGTTAGAAGATACAAATAAAAAGCTAGACGAAACCATTGAAAAAGAGAATGATGTAAGAAACACAAAAGCGGATATTGAGTCACAAGTTATCGGCTATCAAGATAGCTTGAATAAACTAAACAATCTTCAAAACGCTGCTAAAGCTTTGAAAACTGCTAGTAAGATTACATTTGATGTTGGAAATAAAATGTCAAATCTAGGCTCTAGTATGTTGAACATTGCCAAGAATTTCCAAAACAATCCAATAGGAGATATTGGACGATTCTTAGTACAAGGTGTTGGATATTCTAGTTTGTATAGATTGGTTTCAAGTGCACAAAATGCAATTGGCGAAGCAGTTTCAAGTGGTGTTAAAAGGTACGATACAATCAAAGTTGCGAAAAGAACATTGTCCACTGTAGTAGGTGATGTAGACGATTCTACAACGAAAATCCAAAAGATGATTGATAACCTAGATGAAAGCATTTTGGGCCTGCCAACCACTTTAGATGACGCTCTAAGCCATGTTACGAGATTTACTTCAATCAATCATGATTTAGATAGGTCTCAAAAGCTATTCTCGGCAATTAATGATTCCATTTTGACATTTGGTGGAGATTCTGAGGGAGTAAACAATGCGGTTACTCAGTATTCTCAAATCATGGGTTCTAAAATGGATGCTCGTACATTGAGATCAATGGAAGATGCAGGTATGACGCCAGCCTTAACTGCTATTGCAAAGAAATTTAATATGTCATTTGCAGAGTTTAGAGAAGCATTTACAGGTTCAAATCCAACTATTTCATTACAACAATTTGAAGATGCTCTGATTGAATTGGATGAAAAAGGTGGTGGTGGCCTAAATTCGTTGGCAACTATGGTTAAATCATCTGTAGCCACAATCTCAAACGGTCTTGACTTAATCCCTAAGAGATTTAGTAAAGCCGAAGAAAAGTGGTTAGGTGCATTAGATGATGTTTCAACGGAATTAACAGGAGCTACAATTTACGGAAATATCTATAAACTTTCTCAAAAAGTTGAAGGCTTAGGAGATATAGGAGCAAACTTCATTAGAAGCCATAAAAAAGAAATTGGCGAAGGCATAGACTTCATTAAAACGAAGTTCTCTGAATTATTGAGCGTTTTAAAAACGTTTAGTTTCAAAGATTTTGTTGGTGGATTTAAACAAGGATTAGATGATTTCAAAGGAGCAATTGATTTCTTCAAGCCTCTTGTTAGCGGTCTATATAATTTTGCAAAAGATAAAATCACCGAAATGGGAGACGGAAGCTTTTCTAAAGGATTAGGACGTTTCGTATCAGACTACATCCAAATTGGTATTGGATTAAAGTATGCTGGTAAGTTAATGAAACTTGGAAGCGGTGGAATTAGCCTTTTAGGAGATTTAGTAAACATTTCTTCAAAATTCAAAGGAAAAAGTTTCAATATTCCATTCCTAGGAAAATTAGGAAGTAAATTTAGTTCTATTAAAAATGTATTCAAAAGTTCAGATGAGATTACTACTGCGACAAGTACTCCAAAAACTTTTGATGTAGAAGGATTTAAAAATAAATTATCTTCATTAGCTATCATAGCTGGTGGGGCAGGAACAATTATTCTTTATTGCAAAGCGATAAAGGAAATTGAAAAGAATGTTCCAAATGACATTACAACATTGCCTATGCGATTAACAAATTTGTTCTCTGTAATGGGATTGATGATGGGAGCTAACACACTTAATGCAGCAGTTTCAAAAGTATTAGAGATGAACAATGCCTTAACAGGACTAGCAATGATGATTGGTCAAGGCGGAGCTTTATGGCTATTTGCAAAAGCTATGCAAGAGCTAGATAAGACTATGCCTGATGGATTCGACACATTCAACGATAAGTTATTAGGCTTATTTGAGTGCATTGGCTCTATGACACTTATTACAGGTATTCAAGGCGGTGCTGGTGTCCTAACGGGTGGAATCACTACATTGGCCCAGGTGCTAGGAATGGTAACAACAACAGGACTAGCTGGTACGTTGATTGCTTGTGCTAAAGCTATGCAAGAAGTCGATAAGAATGTTCCTTCAAACACAAAAGGATTGAAAAAGAAAATCCAAGGAATTATGGATGTCATTGATATGTTTGAAGGTGGAGGAACATATTCTTCTTGGTGGAGTCAAGTTATTAAAAGTTCTGAGTCTTTATGGAAGAACATGGAGACTTGGAATATCACTAGGATTCTAAAGAAACTTGTTACTATTGGAGAATCAATTTCAAAAGTACAAGGAATGAGTATTGATAGTAGTTCTTTCAACGATCAATTCAAAGATATTCAAGAGGTAATCAAGAATATTAATGATTTTGAGTTTCCTACAGTTAGCACATCAAGTGCAACAAACATTGCGGATGCAAACAGTATCGTTAAGAACTATACAACAATGGCTTCTAGCCTTTCTAAAATGTCTAGTATCAACGGAAGTTCAATTAACGTTGAGAATTGTACAAGCATTTTAAAGAATGTAGCTAGTGTTGTTCAAGAAATGAAAAAGATTGTATTCCCTGATGTTACAAAGAGTATTAAATCTAATTTAAACTCTACAAATGCTCAAGAGTTCCTAGATACATTGAAGATTTTGGAACAGATTGTTCCTGAATTTGGAAACTTGCAAGCAACAATCACAAACAATCCTTTACCAAATGCAGAGGATATTAAAAAGACAATCACTAGTATTTCTCAAGCGATTGGATATATTTCTGTAGCTGGTGTTGGAACAGGAAAAGACAAGAATATGTTGTCTTATAACTTGAGACAAATGCCTGATTCTAAGCTATTTAATAACGCACTAAAGGCGATTACAACTTTAGGCGATATAATCCTCAAGTTTGGAACTTTGAACGTCTATTCAACTGATTTCGACTTTGAATCATTACGAGCAAATATTAAAAGTATTGGAAATGCAGTGAATGAAATGGCAACCAACAAAGGATTAACTGAAAACCTAGAGAACATGGACACAGTTAATAAGACTGTTTCTAAGTTAAAGAAAACGTGTGAAAACTTAAATTCTATCGTTGGATTAAATCTAGACTTTGTTAAGGTTGGAGAAGTCACAACAGGTATTCAAACATTCCTAAACAATGTTAAAGGATTGAAAGTTGGAGAAGCTACTACAGATGTTGTTACAGAAGTAAACTCAATCGTAACTTCCTTCCACAATATGGCAACAACTTTATCAAACATGAAGTCTGAATTTAATACCTCTGGTACAGATATGGCAAATGGAATTATTGAAGGTTTCAAAAGTATTGATATTGAAGGTTCATTTGGAACTAAGATTGATAATGCTAAAGCTTCATTGAAGAAGAAAAGCTTCAAATCCGTAGGTAAGAAGTTTGGAAAAGATGTTGTAAGTGGATTTAGTGAAGGCATCTCTAATATGTCTAGTTCAATCTCTAATCAGATTACTATGATGTATGGATATTCAACACGATTCACAGATTTAGGACAGTACTTAGGAAGTGCATTTAAAAATGCGTTCAACAATCAATCAGGAAACATTAATACAGGCGGTACAACTACTCCTACAGTAAACAGAGGAAATGAATCACAAGGAAAAAACTTTAAGTTTGCTAAAGGTGGCCCAGTTTACTTGAAAAAAGGCGGACAACCTATCGTTATGAAGCCTAGTGGAACAGATACAGTGCCTGCTATGTTGACTCCTGGTGAGTATGTAATGAAACGTAGTGCAGTTAAGAACGCAGGTCAAAGCTTCATGGATAAAGTAAATAACATGGATTTAAAAGGTGCGTTCAAAGAATTGTCTACTAGATATGGTTCTCATGTTGGAAACGTTGTTAATAAGAACGTGACTATCAACAATAACGATAATCGTGTTACGAATAACAGTATCGCTTTCAACGAAGGAAACGAAAGAAGGCAGGCTATCAAAGTAGGTAGATGCTTGAGAGGTTTGGCATAATGACTTGTTATAACTTAAACCCATTAAAAACATACGTTCAGTTTAATGATCTTGTAATAGACAGTGCGGAGGAGATTTCCTCTGCCTCTCTAAAGCAAGATACAAAGACTGCAACGCAAGAATACAGTTACGGACATGGTAGTTATGTTGCTTTCCAAAAGAATCAACAGTTTCTTACGGAAGGTGATTTGTCCTTAACATTGAATTTTAATTATGAACATTTTCATGATGAAGATAGAAGATTCCTACGTGACTATTTCAATTTGAATTTACTTAAACCTGGAAGGTTATGGGCAATTCAAGATAACAAATTGATTTGGGCATGGGCCTATGTCACAGGATTTAGTGAAGATTACAAAAAATACCAAGGTTATCTATCAATGGATATTGATTTTAAACTTTGGGAAGGTGTATGGCATATTGCAGATACAAAGAAAACATTCTTAGTTCCTTACTCTGTATGTAATATCCTTGATTGTGAGGATTTCAGAGATGCTCAAGAGTGCTTATCGTGTTGTGTTACTTGCCCCCCTGATATGGAAACTTGCAATTCGTGTTTATGCGATTGTGGAGACATTACAAAGGAAACATCTTTATGCGTAATGGGAACTAAAGCATTGGAAGATTTTATGAATTGTGGCAATTCATACAAGATTGTCTATGATTGCATCAAAGGTGAACAAATTTTCGGTGATGATTTGATTAAGAACAAAATCTGTAAAAAAGATTATTGTGTTGAGTCAATTGCTGGAATATTCTACAGTGGAACAGTATTAGATACCGATAAGGTCAAATTGATTCTAGATGGTAAATTCCAAAACCCTGAAATTGAAATCAACGGAAACAAAATGATGATTTTAGGTGAATATGATGGAATTTTAACACTTGATTCAAGTTGGAACTTATACTTTACTGCGGATGGATGTTGTGCATCAGAGGAAGTAGATTTAGATAATCTAGTGATCGAAGATGAATTTGGGTTCACAGTACATCATGGAATGAATAGATTAGTTGTCACAGGCTCATGTTGTAAGATGGCTTGTGTATATATAGATGTTGATGAACTTACAAATTAAGGAGGCTTGCAGTGGCGAATGTAAAAAGTTATTGCACTGCTTGTGGAAAGTTAAAAGATAGCAGTGCAGAGTTTATCCAAAATGGTGTTACAGATTCAATCTGTACGTCTTTAGGAAACGATACAGGCTTAAATCCTGATAATGGTAATAATACGTGTACAGACATGGAAAATGCCAATGATTGTCTTACAAAAGGCTTGTATGACATCATAGATGGATTTGATTTGTGTGATTGGAAATTATTCATGAGTCAATATGCCAACAATGATTACAACATGAAAGCAGCTATGATTTGTTGGATGTGTGGATTGCAAGACCAGTTGTATAATCTTCAACTTCAAAATTTGGCAATCGAAACGCAATATACTATTGAACAGTCTACACCTGGATTGAGCGTTGAAATTGACAGACAAGGTAATTTCACATTCAGATATTCAGATTGGATTCACACTAGTGATTACGAGAAAGTGGCGGACGGAGTTATTACAGGAAAAGTAGATTTCTGTATGAAGCCTAACAAAGATAAGAGTGCTACATACAAATTCAACAGTGTTACATTGAAACACTACTCTTATAAAATGACAGGAGTTCAAGCTGGTTCAGCTCCTAATGTTTCAATTCGTGTTCCTAACAAGAGTGGATCGTTGGTATATCAAAAAATCACAAATGCTTCATTTGAAGAAGATATTAACAAAACAGTGGAATTAAGCATGATTGGAACAGTAAAAGCTGGAGAAACAACGAATTGGTTGCAGTTCCTTTCTATTTATGTTGATTGGATAGAAGATGATGAAATATCTCTACACACTCGTTTTGTAAATGATAACAAGGTAAACTTCGTTATCTGTAGAGATTAGGAGGTACACATAAATGAATAAAGATGTTTGTTCTGCTTGCGATTCTTTGAAAGCTACAAGCAGTAATTTCATTCAAAAAGGTGTAACAGATACTATTTGTGCAAATCTTAAAGCAAACCAAGGCTTTGAAAATAAGGGCCACAATAACTGTACAGATATGCACGATATGAACGATTGTCTATTAGGCGGATTGTTAGAAAAGATTGATACAATTGATGTTTGCGATGCAAAAGAAGCTATCAGAGATTTGGAAAAGAATTTAATTAGTATCATGGATGTAATGATTTGTTCTGATTGCGGTCAATGGGAAGAAATCGAAAAGCTATGGGCAGAAATCCAAAAGATTTGGAATGCTATCAGAGATTTACAAAATAAGGTCGGAAAACTTGAAGGCAGCATTGGAGATATGTACAGTGCGGTTGAAAAGATTCTTACAAATCTTAAAAACAGTGGAGCATGGAAACAAACAGGAGATACTGTATTTGAAGGAAAATTCAATGACGGAAGAAGCATTGCTACAGGTAATATCAATATCTTTGGTGGTACTCCTGATGGAAACTCATACATCCGTACTAATAACGGAAGTTCTGAGAATGATTTGGCTGGTGGTGTTTAATGGCATGGCAAAACTTTCACGGAGCTTACGATAACACAGGGCCATACGCAAACGTAGTATTAGGTGGAAATCCAGGCGATACCGCAGACTTTGGATTCCCACTTGCTACCGCCCATGCAAAAGGCTATGGAAAAGGTATCAACTTTTCAGATGATGGAAACTATGGTGTTACGTTCACATTAGATTTAGTTGGATATGGTGTAACGGATGCTGGTCAATATACAGGAAACGGAAAGTATGTACAGTATGGTGGAAGATACAACTATATTTTGATCATTAGTGTTTCTAACAACAATAAAGCCTCATGGAGAGAGATTTACAATCAAGTAATATTCTCTCATGCCGATACATGGGCATTAGCTTATTCATCAGGATGGGAAACAGTGGCGCAAAATAGTCAATGGAGTGGTAAGTTACAACTTCCGACAGATACAACACACGTTAAAGTTGAATTAAGAGGTGAAGATGCTACATTACCTTACGAGAATATATATTCTATTCAACAAGTTATCCCTGATTTTAGACCATGGGCAGTAAGAAAAGGTAAAGTGTTCTATTCTTTGGATAGAGCTACAGGATGGTTTAAAAAGAGAGTTAAAGGCTCTTGGGCCACTATTGGCAAATATAGTGCTGATAAAGCAAATAAAGAAAACCAAGGGTCAAGTAGAATCAGAAAAAATGGTAAATGGGTAGGACAAGGCAAAATTGGTAGTTAGGAGTAAATATGATTCCTTACTTTGAAATATTAGAATTTGGAAAAGTTAAGAAAAGATTCAGAGAGGCTTTAAGCACGATCAGTTTTTCAAACGAGTTAATGACAGTACCTGAAATGCAAATCACAATTCCTAACGAATACTACGATTTAATCTCAGGAAGAAAAGAAATGAGGGTAATCATGGATTGTGGAGTTTTCTACGGAATGATTACCAACTATAAACCCTCTGTAAGTGGTTTAAACATATCTCTAACGCACGTAATCAACGAATGGGAATACAGACAAGTCCCAACAAATTATGCGGTTAAAAACGCTCTTATAAAGAACGTATACGAAAGCGAAGATATGTATTATTCGACTCAGTGGAAGATGAATTTTGAAACTGAGATTGATAACGAAAAGATTGACTATGTTTATTCTAGACAATCTAAATTGGATGCACTTACTAAAACTTGTGAATTGACACAATCTGTTTATTGGAGAGTTCCATTTACAAATGATAAGCAAGTTGAAGTTGGATATTTTGGAAAGAAACAACCTGTTATGCTTTCTAATAAACCAACGTTAGGAAGAAACTACAGAATCATTGGTGAGCCAACAATGGAAACCAATTTTTCGGATGTTATTAACTTAGCTACAGTTTATGCTAATAAATCTGATAGTGGTATGTCCTCTTTGTCATTAAGAGAAGTATATAACGATAAAAGCTTACAGAACCCTAAGTTTCCTGTAGTTATTTTGAGATCAAACATAAATAACGAGCGTGATTATGAATATGTAGACTTTCCTAAATTAGCTCCTAACAATCAATTGGAGTATTCGATTATTGATACGGAATCAGTTGGATATGAAAGCGGTGTATTCATTGAAGGAACATTTGCTTTTGATGATTTATCGCCATTTAGTCTAGAGGACATGACAAAAGACTCTAAAGACTATAAATGGGTAATTCCTAAAGAGCAAAGATTTTTGACGGATACAGAGGAAATAAACAATGCTAAAGCCTTATGGCACTCTTTAAAAGACATTTGGAGCAAATCTGCTATTGCTGCTTTATGTGGTTCGTGTCACGTAGAATCAACCTTAAACCCTAACTTGTATCAAATGGGTGATGTTCCTGATTCTCAAAAAGGATTTGGATTGGTTCAATGGACTCCGTACACACGAATCACCAATTGGCTTGGTTCTCATGGATATTCAAGCTACACAATGTACGGAAAAGGGGAAGTAGCTAAGTTGGTTGAGGAATGGTCAACAAATGCTACAAATGGCCCTTGGATTCCTACTCCTTCATATAACATCACATTTCAACAATGGTCACATATGGAAGCCGATATGAATTACATGGTAATGGCTTTTATGGCAGATTATGAACGTGGTGATACATCTATTGATTTACAGTATCAAAAACGTATTGAATTTGCTCAACGTATTTATGGCTTGATTCCTGAGTGGGAACAAGACGATAACGGAACTACAACCGATACGGATAAAACACAATCTCGTCCTTGGAACGCTCAGAATTTTATCAACACATGGAATGGTCAATCTATCGACATGGATGGTGTACCTCCTGAACAACCATATCAATGTGTAGATGCATGGAAAAAAGCGTTGCAAACATTAAATTATCCCGACCCTACAAGAGCTATTGGCGGTGATGGATATGCAGATTACATTTGGTATAACAGAGATGAATTAGGCTATTCTCAATTCTTTGATTATGTTGATACACCTCAATTTGGCGATTGGTGCATATTCGGTAGAGGCGGTGACACACCTGCATCACACGTTGCAATGTACGTTTCAGATGCTGGTAATGGTAGAGCTAATTTCTTTGGCCAAAACCAACCTTATCCGTATTGCAATACCACAACAATAAGCACATCAAATATCATTGGTATTTTCAGAGTAAAGAGTGTTTATGTACAACAGAGTATTGACCCTGAGTCTACAAACGGAACTACTATCATTACTGATAACGATAGAATTTATGCGGCCAAGGTTGTATATGATTGTGCCTGTAGAAAACTAATTAATGCAAGAAGAAAGTTTGCTATCAACGTTTCTTGTGAAGCATTACCTAAAGAAGTAAACGTAGGCGATAGAATCAGATTTATTTATGATCTCAATTTATTGCAATTAGGAAGTTGTAATAGATACATGAAACGTATTCTAAAACAAGATGATTGGTTCTATATCACAAGTCTACAAAGAGAAATAGATAAAACAGGAATTGAAATAGATACATTGACACTAGAGAAATTCCTAAGAACAGATAGAGACGGAAAGAGTGGTTAGTTATGGATATTAGTAAGGCGATAAATATATTAGCTGATAGTGTCTATGATTTGAAAGAAAAAGGAAGATACAATTCCATTCAACGTAGAAACCATATAGTTGATTTTTATGGGTACGAGTTTCCTAGATGGGGATGTTCAAGTTCTAAACCAGCGGTAATAGGAATGTCAATTTCTCAGGATTTGATTTATTATGAGCGTTTTGAGTTTAAACTAGTAATAGATAATTCTACTGCTACAAACTTTAATGTTGAGATTGAAGGAATAGACATGACACCATATTTCAAGCAGCAATTCAACGGAGCGTGGATTACAGGCAATGGACTATGGCCTGGGCAATACTCGAATTTTGATGTTCTTAAAGCTTGTGGGTATCTTTCAGAGGATGAGAGAAATAGAATATTAGATCCAGGATATAAAACAATAAAAGTAACAGGAAACGGAAATTTTGATTGTACGTTAGTAAATTATCTTAAATATAGTCATGTAAACAGATAAGAGGTATCTATGAATAGATATGAACAAAGGATTGAAAACCTATCAAATCATGTAAAACAAAATCCTAGAGATTGGCAGTCTGCCATATCGCTATTGAAACTGAACAGTCAACAAATTGACTTTAAAAGAAAACAAAAACAACAGTCTGCTAGATTGTCTATCAAAGCATACAAAAAGGAGGTTGTGTAGATGGAAAACAAATATAGCACTTCGGGAATTGGAGAAGATATTATCCGTAGTTTTACACAAATTGCAAGTGCAGAACTACATGCTAAAACCTTATTAGAAAAACGTATTTCAGAGGTTGAGAACGGATTAATTAGTGAAGAAGAAATTCCTGATAATTTAGAAAAGATTGAAGCACTAAAGGATGAAATTGATGATTATGCCAATATCAGACGTTCTCAAATGCTTTATCTATACAATTCTTTTGGCGGCAAAGGGGATAGAGAACAGTGGTGTTTAGTTAAACATTTAAGTATGGCTATGTACACTGCATTTGAAGCATATCAAGCTTCGAATAGAGACCCTGAATTATTGAATATTGCTTTGGAGATTAACAAGAAGTTTATTGAAGCTTGTACAAAATTCTTAGGTGTAGAAATTACTTCTTGTGCATCTTGTTTTGCAGACATTATGAAAGCTGGAGGAAAATAATATGCAACCTGTAGTATGTAACAAAGATATGGCAGTAGTATTTCCTTTAAAAGATGGTGATTGTCAATTTTGGCTAGAAATCGTTGATTCAGTAAATGATATTACTAATCCAAGTAGAGACCATGCGTATGTTGATTCAAAAGGATTATTCTATATCTACAACGGAAAAGAAATTCAAGTAATCAATGACCATGCGAATCTGAAAATCAAATGGGGAAATATGATTGGCGATATTTCTAATCAATTGGATTTAATGGAAATTCTAAATCAATTCGTAAAGACAATTTCTGTAAACGGGACAAACATTGCCAAAGACAACGAAAAAAACATTGCTATTCAAGTGCCTATCACAACTATTAAATTAGATGGAAATACAATTAGTCCTGTTGATTATATTGTCAATCTAGATTTAGCTAGTGTTTATGCAAAGAAAACTGAAATCCCTAAAAATGTATCTGAACTTCAAAATGATGCTGGATATATTAAACAAGAAGTTGTAGATCAATTAGTGCCTATCAAAACAATCAAGGTTAATAACGTAACGATACCACCTGATGAAAACCATGTAGTAAATATCGAAGCAATTCGTTACAAAGTTGGAACTGCTGACCCTACTACAACAAATTGTCCTAACGGATATTTCTACTTTCAGATAGGAGACTAATCTATGACTTATGTAGGTGGAGGATGGGCATTACTTGCAAGCCATCTGATTTGGACATACAGTGGCAAATGCAATATGTATTTCCAAGTATACGCATGGAGCGAACAAGATGCTATAAATAATAGGTCTACAGTCCATACAAGAACTAGGATTTTAGTTGAAAATAAAAACCCAAACTATTCAGGCTATCGTGTTGAACAAGATTGGTCAGCTGGTGTTACAGGAGCGCCGAATTACAGTAGCTATGCTACATTAACAGATGGTGGTGCTGGTACGAACAAGGAATATGTTCTACAAAATGGTTCATTTACTGTTGACCATGATTCTAATGGTAATGCATCAAGCAAAGTGCATTATTGGTTTAATGGAACATATACAGGAGCTATAGGTAGCCCTACAAGCACAAATACAGTAGACATCTCGCTTCCTAATATTGATAGAACCGCAGACAAGGCAACAATAAGCAATGTTGGAAGTACATACAAAACAATGTATTGTACAATTTCTGTTCCGTTTTATTCTGAGGAAAACCAATGGAGTCGTGATGGGAAAACATGGATAGATTGGAATAAAGTAATAAAAGCCGATACACCTTTTGTAGATACATGGACAGGATTAAAGCCGAACACAAAATACACGGGATATTATCGCTTCAAAAGGAAATATAATGGAGTTTGGAGTGAAGCAGTTGATTTTACCACAACAACTAAATATCCTAATGCGCCTTCAAAAGGAAGTGTTTCTTTAAGCTCGGTAACGTCCAATTCTGCAAAAGTTAGTTGGAGCGGATTCTCATTAGGAGAAATGGCCACGGATTATTCTTATCAAACATCTAATGATGAAAAAAAATGGACAGACCAAGGTAAAGCAACAAGCTTAACTCTTAGTGATTTGAAACCTAATACAAATTATAAATTCTATGTAAGAATGGTCGATAACTATGGTCAACCTTCGTTAGCAGCTAGTACATCATTTACAACATTGAACCCTGAAAAACCAAACGTAGGTGGTATTGAATGTACACGGTTAACACCGTATGGCGGTATGTTTGCTTGGTATGGATTCTCTGTAAATGAAGGAGCAACAATAGATCACTATGAATATTCACTAGACAATTCAAATTGGATTAATGTGGGAACTGATACGCAAATTCATTTAGACAATTTAAGCCCTGAAACAAGTTATACATTATACGTTCGTGTAGTTGATAACTTCGGTTCTAAATCAGATAGTGCTACATGCGATTTTAAAACATTGGGTGACCAATTTAAACTTGCGTACAATACAAATTTGTATCAAACAGAAATTCTAACTAAAGACGGAGTAGACATCTTGGCTAAGAATGGAGTTAACTTGATTGTTGATACAATTGGAAAAGAGCGATTAAGGACTGCCAAGGTTTTCTACAACGACAATGGAGTTATAAAGAAAATAAAAGCAGTTTACTACAACAAAAAAGGTAATATTCAACACTATAAAAGCTATGAAAATTAAATAGGAGGTACATATAATGGGAGTTAGAATACAAGAATTGCCTGAAACAACAGGCATTAACAAGGAAGATTTATTGATCGTTGAAGATGGACAAGGAACTAAAAAAGGTACTGTTCAACAGTTAGATGAAGCACTAGGAGTAAGTCAACTAAAGGAAGATTTAGTTGAAATAACAGAAACAACAGAAAAGCAAATTGTACTTGAAGAACATCCAGCTAAGAACAGTGGATATTATTGGAATGGTGCTTTTACTAATTCTTCTTATTTTTATTATCATCTTGATGTAAAAGAAGGAGATGTTGTCACTATTCCTCTGTCGATAAGTGCAGAAGCACTTCAAGAAATAAGATTTATAGATGCTTACAAAGGCAGAGAAAGAAATGCCGATGCTTCTATTCAAACGGTTAGTAGATATGTAGTGCCAAAAGGTGTTGACAATATTTATTTATCTGTAAACTTTAGACAGGATTATTATGAATATTATTATGTGTCAATATTAAGAACGGGGAAAGAATTAAAACCAAAAGGAATTTCCGATTTAACAAATAGGGTTTCTGTTTTGGAAAATGTAATTATTGAAAAGAAAAACGGCTACACACTGAAAAAGGAAATGGACAATCTTGCAAGTGATAGTCTGATTACATTAAGTGAGCATATCGACAATAAGAAAAACAAATCATATAGATTTAGTGCGAAATTCAACACGTTTTCAAGTGTTACTGTCGGCCATGGATATAATGTTTATGGCGGGTCTTGGATTACTATTGATAACACAAATGTAACGGCATATTACTACAATGGTTCGCAAGCCGTTCAAATGGGACAGTACGCTCACGGATTGACTATTTCCGACTTTATCGACGTTGTTATAACTGTTGGAAATGTTGAGAATTTAAGAGCTGTTGTTACTGTAATGTCGGTTGGTGGAGATTTTAAACAAACCAATGTTCCAATGGCTGGTTGCAATGGTTCTGTATTTGCTTTTGGTGATCAAAATCTTATTGATGTCGTTTATAGTTACAATCTTACAGATATGCTTTCTGATATTTGGTTGTTTGGGGATAGTTACATTTCTTTAGGCGATCCTAGCAGATGGACATATCAGTTAATGCAATACGGATATAAAGATATACTGATGTGTGGTTTTAGCGGTGCAACATCTTCAAATGAAATTTTGGCATTCAGAGAAATTATGCAAATTGGAAAGCCTAAAATCGTTGTGTGGGCATTGGGAATGAATGATGCAGACAATGGAAAAATAAATCAGACATGGCTTGATTGTGTGAATGAAGTTAAATCTTTCTGCACTGAAAATGATATTGAACTTGTACTCGCTACAATTCCATGTACTCCTAGAGTAGATAACAGTTATAAAAACGCATATATCAAAGAAAGTACATACAGATATATTGATTTTGCAAAATCTGTAAATGCAGAAAATGTCGGTGCTAGTTGGTACGAAGGAATGTTATCAGACGATAAAGTTCATCCATTGGCTTTAGGAGCAAAAGCACTTGCAAATAGGTTTTTGATTGATGTTCCTGAAGTGGCGAAGGGCAATTAATATCTCAACAATATGAAAATATTACCGACAGACGGTACGTAATCAACTAAATAAATAAGAATTTATTTAATTTGTTACTTGTGCTTGATTATTTTAAGCACGTGTAGTAAGTTTAACTTAGGAAAAATGCATAAAAAAAGAAGTTGGAATTGTCCGCTAAAACATCATCCAACTTCAACCTTGATTAGGTCGTTTTTATTATACCATAATTTCGACCGTTGACTATATTTTTTATGCCAGGAGGATAAATTATGAAAGAACAATTTGTGAATGAATTTATTTCGTCTTTATCAGATGATTTTGATAAAGATATTTTAAGTGTATTGTTCAAGAAGTTAACTGTATTTGTTAACGGTTATGAAATAAAGCCTATTGAAACATCTGTAGCACTTTATACCAATTATATGCCTGAGTGCTATCAAACATACTTCGTAACAAGAAAGATTGAAGGAATAAGTATGAAGTCTTTGGAGATGTACGATCTTTACTTAAAAGATTTTTTTAGACAAGTACATAAGCCTATTAAAATGATTACTACAAACGATATTAGAGTTTATCTGTATAAAGTTCAGACTCAAAGAGGAATAAGCAACAGAAGCCTAGATGCTAGAAGAACTGTTATCAACGCTTTCTTTGAATGGTGTTGCAATGAAGAATATATAAATCGTAACCCATGTAGAAATATTAATAAAATCAAGTATGAAGAAAAAGAACGCAAGCCATTATCATCCATAGAACTGGAAGAATTAAGAAATGCTTGTGTAACACTAAGAGATAAAGCTCTTTTTGAATTGTTGTATTCGACTGGGTGTCGTGTTTCAGAAGTTGTAAACTTAAATAAAGAAGATGTTAATTTTGAAACTAAAGAAGTTGTATTATTTGGTAAAGGCAATAAACATAGAACATCATACATAAATGCAAGAGCAGAGATTGCTTTAAAGAATTATCTTAATTCTAGAAATGATGATAATAAAGCGTTGTTTGTTTCAGACAGAAAACCACATAAGAGATTATCAAAATTTGGAATCGAGAAAAGAATAGGACAACTTGGAGAATTAGCTGGAATTGAACGTAGGATATTCCCTCACTTGATTAGACATACAACTGCTACAGATGGTTTGAATCGTGGCATGGGTGTTGAGGAAGTCCAAGCTATTTTAGGGCACGAAAACATTGCTACAACAATGATTTATGCTAAAATATCTAAGAACAATGTAAAATTACATCACACAAAATGTATTGTATAAGTTATAGGACGTGCTACATAAAATGTACGTCCTTTTCTTTTCATTATATAATTGAGATGCCATAAAACAGTACCTTGGAAAATATAAGAGAGATGAAATATTTTTGGAGGTGTAAATTTATGAATGTACAAGATTTTTTAACTTTATTACAGACTGCTGCTACTTTGGTTTGTGGTGGATTAGCTTTGTATTTTAAATTCAGTACAAAAGCTAAAACTAAAGCAAAGGAAGTTCAAGAAGTGATTTCCAAAATTACTGCGCAAGCAGTAGTTTACATTAAAGAAGCTGAGGACAACTACAAAGATACAACTAATGCAGGTGGCAAGAAGTTTGAAGAAGTTGTTAGTAAGCTTTATGATCTAGTACCTGATGCATTGCATGGAATTATCACAAAAGAAATGATTAGTGAAATTGTTCAAAGTACTTTTGATGAAATTGAAGAATACGTTAAGATTCAATTAGATAATGGAATTGATAAAATCAACGTCAAAGGTGACTAATGGGAAAAGTTATCACTATTGATTTAGAATATGTTTTATGGCTTCTAGGTTTCATTGCTTCCGCTTGGGGAGTAGTAAAGATTATTAAAGAGCTAAAGAAACCTAATGACGATTTAAAAGAAACTGTTAGAAAACACGAAGAATGGTTAGCAATAGATAATGAGAGAATAAAATCAATTGAAAGTTTAGTTATCACACAAGAAAGGATTAAGAAAGAATTGAATGAACACTCTCGAAGGCTAGGAGAACATGAAGAAAGATTAGAAGAAGATAAGCAACGTGGTAATTTGACATTAAAAGCAAATATCGCAATTATCAACAATATGCTTTCTGAAAATGATAAAGACAAGCTCCAAGAAACTAGAGATGAAATTCAAGACTTTCTGCTAGATAAAAACTAAGGAGGAAAGAAATATGGGAACTCCACAAGAGTTTTATAACTATGCTATCAATAAGGTTTTTAATAATAAAGGGCAAATAATGAACATCAACTATGTTCAAAGTGTAGAACCATATGGTGGACAATGTGTTTCATTAATTCAAGGATTGATGGCATGGGGAGGGAAGCCATGTATTGCACGTGGCCATGCCAAAGATTGGTGGTTTAACAGAGCAAATAATGGTGTTTTAAGTTATTTTGATGTTGTTACGGGTGCTCCCCAAAATGGTGACGTTGGAGTGTCTGTAGGCGGTGATGCAAGATACGGACATATATTTATCTATTGGGAAGGTAGAGCGCTCTCTCAGAACGTTCTAGGCAAACCTAAAGCTATGTTATGGCCTTTAAACTATCAAGGTGCTATTTGGGGATATTTAAGACCTAAATTCTATACTAATGCTTCTGCATATGACGCTTCTCAATTAATCAAAGAAAATGGAATGGCAACTTTCAACAATGATACTGCTATCGTTATTCATAGAGATACACCAACAGGTGCTTCTTACGGAACATTTGTAAAGGGCGAAAAACAAGTCTATACAGAAAAATGGGTAGGACTTGGACATAGATGGATTTCATGGATTCATACAAATGGAGTCAGATGTTTCGGAGCAGTCAGTGGAAGTGAATCATATGGTGTTGAACCGTGGGCCACAATCGGTGCTCCTGAAACACAAGATATTGAATTAACTCAGGAAGATGGTATCGCAACATTCATTGTTGATGGTGTGCATAAGCACTATGATAATCCAAGTGGAGAAATATTTGGACAATGCAATTCAGGAGATGAGATTCGTTATTATTGGAAGTGCGTTACAAATGGACATAGATATGTTGTAGGTAAAGAAGGAGATAGAAAGTTCTTTGTTGCGGTGTCCGCTACAGAGGATAGAAGCCAAATGTGGGCGAAATTCAGAGCGCCTGATACAAATACTGAGGAAGATGAAAAAGAGCCTTCTAAGCCTTCTACAGAGCCTTCTAAGCCACCTACAACGGATTACACTAAGAATGTTAAGGGGTACGGAATTGATATTTCAGAACACAACAGTTCAGATATTGATTTATCAAAATATGACTTTGTGATTTTGCGTGCTTCCTACGGAGAATACACTGATAAGAAATTTGAATACTTTGCAGATAAATGTGAACAATTAAAGATTCCTTATGGTGTGTATTGCTATGATTATGCGTTAGATGATAGTCAAGCTAGAGCGGAAGCAGAGTATGTATATAATCTAATCAAAGACAGAAATGTTCAATTAGGTGTATGGTTTGATATGGAGGATGCAGATAATTACAAGAAGAAAGCTGGTGTCTTAACAAAAGAAAGATGTTCTTTCTCTTGTAAAATATTCTGCGATTATATGAGTGCTAAGGGATATTATACAGGTGTTTATACTAGTACTAGTTGGCTAGGAACATTTGTAGAAACAACATATCCTATTTGGATTGCAAATTGGGGTACGAATGATGGTAATATCAATTCAGATCATTCAGATATTGCAGTTATACATCAATACACATCGAATCCGTTTGATAAAGATGTGGTTTATCACGATATCGAATTCTTCAAATCTGATCCAAAACGTGATGAGCCTAAAAAGGACGAAAATGGTTCAAATTCCGAAAAAGATGAGTCAAAAAACGATAAAAGTGATGGAAATAGTTCAGATTCTGTCAAAAAAGACGAAATTAATGTATCTGGAATCAATAAATTGATTGAACTGTTGCTAAAGATCGTTGAAAAAATCGCTAATTTGTTCAAATAATTGTACATAATGTAAGAAATACGACATAAAACACTCATATTTGCACAAAATCTGCAAAAAAGAGGTTTATACGTTTGTAAATACATTATGATCTTGTGAACTATCGTGAACGAAAATTTAATTGGTGGAAATGAAAATCATGTTGCTCCTTAAATATCACGCAAGCTCGAGATAGCCAATTATAAAATAGCTCGTCTACTAGTGTAGAAGGAGTTTCCTAGGACGTATGATTTATACGTCCTTTGCTTTTTTGTGTTAAAATATAAGCACATAGATTAGTAGAGTGCACAATACGACAAATACCATAATATGGTATAATATCTATGCTTAGGGGAATACAATCGTATTCTTCTTTTTTTATGCATGAAAATATTTGTGCTTGTGTTATAATCATGTTGCTAGGAAAAGTAGAGCGATAAAGGCCTAAGCTCTCTTTGGTGTAGTGCAAATTGCAGACGTGCAATTGAATCTTAACATTTCTCTTTGTGGCACTAGCAAACAACTACAAAATGTGACAATTGCTAAAAGCTCCCCTTTTTAGATACTGTCACCAAAACGATTCCATACCTCATCCACATCAGGTATGGTTTTTGTTTTTTTAACAAATCTTGAAAATTATATGCTATATTATTGATGTGTTCTTCGTGGATGAACACACCCTTTCTAAGATAACTAAAACTTATGCAAAAGAGTCTCCTTACCAAGCGGGAGACTTTTTTGTTTATATATTATAAGGAAAGGAAACAATAATATGTTTTTGGCATAATGGCATAAAGTGCGTGGCATAAAACATGGAATATTTTTTTAGGTTCAATTAAATAAAATGTGGTCAAAAACGAGAAAATATGAGAACATAAAGTAAACTAGATGAATAAAAAATAAAGGAAAATAAAGAGCTAGAAACTTATAAATATCATTCAACAAAAAGAAAATTGCTTTATATAAAGTATGATATATATTATTGGCATGATATTGGCATAAAATAGCCTTGTTTTTCACCTATTTTCACTAGTTTTTTATAAAATTTATATGTTATCTAAAGAAAGAGGGAAAATTACATGGCAGTAAAGAAAGATGAAAAAACAGGTACGTGGTATTTCTATGGTTCGTACAAAATGAAGAATGGAAAGTATAGACAATACAAGAAACGTGGCTTTCCAAAAAAGAAAGATGCAGTAAAAGCAGAGATCATATTCAAAGAGAATGTTAAAGACCCATACAAGAATATCACACTTGAGGAACTGTTTAATATTTATGCAGCATACACCGAAAAGAGAATAAAAGAAAGTACCTATAAAGTTCAGAACAGATTGCTTGAAAGATGGATTGATATTTTAGGTGATGTGAACATAAAGTCTATCACAACAAACGATATAGAGGTTGCAATGGAATTAATGATTAATAACGTAGGATATGAAACTGCAAAGAATTATTTATCTAGAATCAATAAGATGTTAAGATTTGCAGTTCGTAAAGGATATTTAGAAACAAATCCTTGTTCCCCTGTTGAATTGGCTAAAAATCCAAACGAAAATAACGAAGAACAAATTCCTATCATTCGTATACACGATTTAAGGCACTCATGTGCTTCGTATATGATTGGCAATATGGTAAGAGATGGAAGCTCACATTTTAGCTTGTATGACGTTGCAAAGCGCTTAGGAGACAATCTAAACACTGTATTGAGTGTTTATGCACATTGGCTACCTCAAGCAGATAAAGGAATCGCAAAATTCATGGATAAAGATAATGCACTAGATTAATTTCTAGTGCTTTTTTTGTTTGTAAAAAGAAAAACACACCCTTTAGCGAGTGTGCCTTCCATGAAATAGAGAGAGATGAAAATACAGTTGCCTATTTACAGGCACTTAAAGTTTATCATGTTTTAATGCGGACGTTTTGTGCTACCTCTAATTATCAGATGATTATTATTCATCAATTCCTCGTTGCTTTCGTATGGTGTCAACAAACATTATTACTGATTCTATATCGTTATCAGTTAAATCACATACTTTGTCGAATAATTCATTAAGAAGATTATGGCTAGATAATTTATTACATATGGTCTTTAATCGTATGTCTTGTTTGTTTGGTCGTTCTTCAACTTCATATCCAAGAAATACAAGTGGTGATACATTAAAAATTTCTGCCATTTTTTGAATTGTTGATCTTTTCAAATTTTCAACTCTTCCTTTTTCATATTTTGCTATCGCAGATTTCTGAACGCCTAATTTTTCTCCTAATTGTTCTTGTGTCCAATGGTTTTGCATACGTAGCTTTTTAATCATTTCTCCTTATATATTGATTCTAACAAATATGTATCGTGAAATTCAACTTACAGTTTAATAAGTTTCTAAAAAAGACACATTTCATGTTGCAAAAAGATAAAATAGTGATATACTATAAGTGTCTTAAAAAAGACACCTCAAAAAAAGGTGGTGATAAAATGGATAAGAAAAAATTAAAGTCATTAATGGTATTAAATAATGATACAGGCAAAACATTATCTCAGTATTTAGGCATTTCTGAGCAAACTTTTTCCATGAAATTGAATGAAAAGCATGGTAGAAGTTTCACTAAAGATGAGGTGGAAGCAATATCTAATAAATACTCGTTAACGCCTCAAGAAATGGTATCTATTTTTTTTAAACATATAGCGTCTAAAAAAGACACAATTCAAATTTAACAATTTGCTACACATAAACAGAAAGGAAGGATATTGAATAAATGAATGAATTATTTAATGTAACTACAAACGGTGGCAAGTTAACTTTGTCGGCTAGAGAGTTGCACAAAGAATTAAATGTTACGGACAGATTTACAAGATGGTTCGAACGAATGGGAGAATATGGATTTGAAGAAAACATAGATTTTACAAGTGTGAAAAGTTCCACACTTGTTAATAACGGAGCAACTAGAGAATTGCAAGACTACCGAATCACACTTGATATGGCGAAAGAAATTGCAATGCTACAACGCAATGAAAAAGGAAAAGAAATTCGTAGAAAACTAATCGAATTAGAGAAGGCATGGAATAGTCCTGAAAAAGTTATGGCACGTGCATTAGACATTGCACATAAAACAATTGCTAATCTTCAAATCGAAAACGAAGAAATGAAACCGAAAGCGATCTTTGCAGATGCAGTTGCAACTAGCGATACTTCAATTCTAATTGGTGACTTAGCTAAATTGATCAAACAGAATGGCACAGATATTGGTCAAAAACGATTGTTTGAAAGAATGAGAAATGACGGATATTTGATTAAGAAAGGTACTTCAAAAAATATGCCAACTCAAATGGCAATGGAAAAAGGATTGTTTGAAGTTAAAGAACGAACAATAAGCAATCCTGATGGTTCAACAAGAATCACGAGAACTACAAAAGTGACAGGCAGAGGTCAAATCTACTTCATAAATATGTTCAAAAAAGAATTGGCCTAAAACGATAAGAAGGGGTGAATAAAATGAACGAATTGAAACAATTTAATTTTGAAAACAATCAAGTAAGAACATTACTTATTAATGACGAGCCTTGGTTTGTTGGGAAGGATGTAGCAGAAATCTTAGGGTATTCAAACCCAAGAGACGCATTGTCAAAACACGTTGATAGTGAAGATAAGAATAGCGTCGCAATTCACGACGGAAATAAAGGAAACCCTAACTTGACTATTATTAATGAATCAGGTGTATACGCATTAGTATTTAGCTCAAAACTTCAAAGTGCTAAAAAATTTAAACATTGGGTTACAAGTGAGGTACTTCCAACACTTAGAAAAACAGGAAGTTATGCTACACCGCAACTTACAGGTGAAGAATTAATGGCTAAGGCCTTGATTGAAGCTAAGTCAGTATTGGAACGACAAAACAAACAGATTATCGAGATGAAACCGAAAGCGTTGTTTGCCGATACGGTAGCAGCTAGTGATAGTTCAATCTTAGTTGGTCAAGAAGCTAAATTGATTAGTCAAAGCGGATGTAAGATGGGTCAAAATCGTTTCTTTGCTTGGCTAAGAGAAAATGGGTATTTGTGTTCTAAAGGCGAAAATTACAATATGCCAACGCAAAAATCTAGAGAAATGGACTTGATCGAAATCAAGATTAGAACAGTAACGAATCCTGATGGTTCTGTAAGAGAAACTAAGACACCAGTTATTACAGGCAAAGGTCAGATTTATTTCATTAATAAATTCAAAAATGCATAAAACGATAAGAAAGGGTGAATAAAATGGCAGAACCAAGTAGAAGAAAGGATTCAATCAGTTTAATCCATGAATCAGTACAAGCGGAAGGAAAAGTTTTTGATGTGCTAATTAAGAACGGATGTTCTAAGGAAGATTTAGTAAACGTATCTTCAATTCTTCAAACCATTTATATGTGTGGATTTGAAGTTGGGAAAAGATGTGTAAAGGAATGAAAGTGTTGCTTGGCTATAGAGACATCATGGAACTTGGTGTTTCTAAGAAAACCGCATACAAGATGTTGAATCTTATATGCGAATCGGAGGCTTATAAAAAGTCCAATCTATCCAAAGTGATAGATACAAAGAAAGTTCCAACAAAGTTATTTATCAGGATGTTTCCTGAGTTCAAAGAAAGGTGTGAACAACATGATGAATGTAGATGATTTAAGAGAGTTAGATGACAACAGATACATTGATGAAGATGAGGAGGAAGAACAAGATGAGTACAGTTACGAAGACTACTGCTACGACTTCTGCAAAGCAGAAAGAGACGAAGAAGCCTGGTTCTAAATCAACCGCAAAGAAGAAAGCAGTTGAATTAGGTGATTGCATCACGCTTCCTTCTTTTGCCAATAACGAGTATGAAACTCAATATTCTATGGCGGTTAGAAGTCAAAAGCAGACTCATATGGTTAATCGTGCTGCTAAATTCAATTACATTTGTTCTCTTATTTGTTTCTTAGTTTCTTTGGCTTTCATTGTGATAGCTAATTGGTACATAAGAGGTTTGTAAAATGACTCAAACAGAAAGAGTCATAAAGCACCTAAAGGAATATGGAATCACTCGTTTGGGTGCTCGTATATGGGATTTAAGAGACTTGGGATATGACATTGAAACTCAAACCGAAACATCAAAAAATCGGTTTGGAGATAAAACATCATATGCCAAGTACGTATTAAAAGGAGGGGCTAAAAATGAATCTGTATCAAGACACTGAAAAGTTCAGTGTTGAAAAGTATGGAAGCCATGAAGAATGGCTAAAAAAGCGTGGACGTGGAATTGGAGGGTCTGATGCAGCGTGCTTCATGAATTTGAATCCATGGAAAACATTAAATCAGTTGTGGCACGATAAAAAATTCGGCTCACAACTGATTACGAATGATGCAATTGAGTATGGAAATACCGCAGAGCCTTGTTTAAGAACATTATTTCAGGCGAAACACCTTGAATTAGATGTTCAATACGTGGATAACGTTACGTTGGTTTCTAAGGAGCATGAGTTCTTGAGATACAGTCCTGATGGACTTATATACAACAAAGAAACAGGTGAAAGAGGAATCTTGGAAATCAAAACATCCAAGATTATTAATTCTAATAGTTTGCAGAAATGGGGTTCTAAAGGAAACGAAACAGTTCCTGACAACTATTATTGCCAAACATTGGAAGGACTAATAGTAACGGACTTCGATTTCGTTATCTATTGTGCAGAGCTTAGATTTGCAGATGGTGATGCACGAATTATTGAGCGTTCCTACAGAAAAGAAGAAGCTCTAGACAGTATGAACGATCTAAAACAAGCAATGTTAGAAAAATGGGATAGGTACTTTATCCAAGATGTAGAACCACCTATCACATTGTCCATATAGAAAAAGAGGAGATGGAAATATGGAATTTAATTTAGAGGTACGTGCACAAAACGGAAAAGTGTACACAAACGCTAGTGAATTATTACCTGATATTCAAGAAGGCTTAAAGCACTACAACTATGTAGTAGATGAAGGCAACTACAAGAAGGCTAAAACAGATAGAGCTGCTTTAAACAATTTGGTAAAGCTTGTATCTGATAAGCGTAAGCAAGTTGAAAATGATGTCTTTGCACAATGGATTCAGGATAAAAAAGACATTATGCAAGTCGAAAAGACTATCAAAGCTGCATCCGATAAATTGGGTGATGGAATCAATGAAGTTGATAACGCAGAAAAAGAATTGAAACGTAATCAGATTAAAGAACTATGGACAAACATGACAAATGATAAGTACCCATTTGATTCAGTTTTTGAAGAAAGATATTTGAACAAAACTGTTAAGAACAAAGAAATTGAAGAAAGCCTAAGCAACAAATTCATGAAGGCCGAAGAACAATTATCGTTTCTTGAAGCTTCTCTTCCTGAAGATGAACTACAGGCAGAACAAGTTATCCAATTGTTCTGTAAAACATTGGATCTAAGCAAAGCTACAGAGAGAATAAACGAAATCAAGGAAGCTAAAGCAAAGCTTCAAGCTCAAATGGAAAGAGAAAATGTAGTTCCTAAACAAGCTCCATTTGAAACTCCTCAGGCTCAAAATCAGACAGAGCCAAGAAGATACTGCGTATTCCGTTTTGAAGGCCCTATGAGCAAATTACAGGCTTTTAATCCGATTTTAAATAAGTTCATGCGTGAAAATAACGTAAAAGTGACAATTGTAGAAAAAGGAGAGTGTTAACATGATTCAAAACAATATTGCCAAAAAGCCACAGGCTTCATTTGCATCTTATGTTAAATCAGATGCAGTGTTAGCCAACATTTCAAAAACTTTAGGTAGTGCAACGAGAGGTAAAAAATTCGTGGCATCTATCATTAGTGCAGTTAATACAAATAAGCAATTACAAGAATGCGATTTTCCAACGATCGTAAGTGCAGGAATCGTAGGTGATTCTTTGAACTTATCACCTAGTCCACAGTTAGGACACTACTACATGGTGCCATTCAGAGACACTAAGAACAATCGTACAGTTGCTACATTCCAACTTGGATATAAAGGATATCTCCAATTAGCTATTCGTTCAGGTCAATACAAGAAAATCAATGTTGTAGCAGTTAAAGATGGTGAATTGTTAAGCTATAACCCATTTACAGAAGACATTGAAGTAAGAGCTATTACTGATCCATTAGAACGTGAAAAAGCTCCTACAATTGGATATTACGGAATGTTTGAATTGACTAATGGTTTTACTAAATCAATGTACTGGTCAAAAGAAACAATGGAAGAACACGCTCAGAAATATTCTAAAGGGTATGCAGCTCATAAGGGATATACATTCTGGGAAAAAGATTTTGACGGAATGGCTTTCAAAACTATCTTACGTCAATTGATTTCTAAATGGGGAATCATGAGCATTGAAATGCAAACTGCAATTGAAACAGATATGTCATTTAAAGATGATGTAAGTTCTGAACCTGTTTATTTCGATAGGGATGAAACTCAGCAAGTAGAACAAGATTCCGAATATGAAAAAATGTCTGAAGGAGTTAGCTTAGTTTAATGGAAGAATGGAGGAAAATTCCTTCTTTGGAAGGATATTACGCAAGTAACTTAGGAAGAATAAAAAGCACAAGGCAGAGAAGGTTTCAAAATATAGGCGAACATATATTAGTCCAAAACACGTGTCGTGAAGGATATAAAAAAGTACGAGTTATGAAAAATGGGAAAACAGAATCGATGCGTGTTCATAGACTTGTTGCTGAAGCGTTTATACCAAACCCTGAAAATAAACCGCAAGTAAATCACATTGATTTTAATAGAGCGAATAACTGCGTAAGTAATCTAGAGTGGGTTACAGGAAAAGAAAATTGTTCACATTCTGCTGCAAATTACAGTAAAGCTAAAAAAGGGAAAATAATTATGAAAAATAAAAAATTACACCATATCGAAGTAATGAGTAATGGATTTAGAGTCACCATTTGTAGTAGGAGAAAATGGTTTAAACATTTAGAAGATGCAATTTCTTACAGAGACGAGGAATTGAAAAAATATGTATAAATCAAAACGTAGCCAAGCTACAGATATTCCTAAATCAGTTAAAGATATTGTATGGGAAAGAGATGGGAGAATGTGTATCTTTTGCGGTTCTCCCTTCGCATTTCCAGAAGGACACGTAATTCCAAGATCGCAATCAGGACTTGGGGTAGAAAAAAACATTATTACAGTGTGTAGAAGGTGTCATAACCTACTAGACCAGAGTTCAAATAGAGAGAAAATGCTAGGCATTGCCAAAAGATATTTAGAACGCATCTACGGACATATTGATGAATCAGAGGTGAAATATAATGCTAAGTCAAAATGAATTACTGTTTAAATATAATCCATTCAAAGTTAAATATTGGAAAGATGAAGAAATCCAAGAGCAACTTTCAATCTTAGTTGATGCATATATTCCTGATGAAAGTGCAGTAATGGAAATGGCATTAAACGTAGAAAACCTTGCAAATCAAATGTTCTTAATTGGTGAAATGATGGCTAGATTACAGGAACAATCGAACATTCTTAAAGCAGATATTGAAAATAAAATGACAAATGCAATTTATGTTGAGCGAAGTACTTGGGAGCGTGACCATGACGGGAAAGCACCGAGTATTAAATTCTTTGAAGCACTAGCTTGTCAGAAAGTAGCAGATGAAAGAACTAAGCTTGCGAAAGTTAATTCTGATTTAAAACGTTTCAAAACTGCTTATGAAAGTATCGAAGCCAAGATGAATGCGACAAAGAAAAAAATCGAGGTCACTAAGTTTGAGATTGGAGGTGCGTAAGATGATTTTAGGCATTGACCCAGCAAATGAATACAGTGCATTTGTTGTAGTTGAGAATGATTTATCGGCAGTTGTAGATAAAGGGAAAATTCCTAACAAAGAATTGCAAGATAAAATCTCAAATTGGAAAGCAGAGAATTATCCAATTGATTATGTGGCGATTGAAGGAATACAGAGTTTCGGCATGCCTGTAGGTCAAACAACATTTGAAACTTGTTACTTTATAGGTCGTTTATTAGAGCAATTTGAAGCTTTTGACATAGAACCAACATTAATATACCGAAGTGAAGAAAAAATGACTCTATGCCACTCTATGAAAGCGACAGACGCAACTATTAGACAAGCTCTGATTGATTTGTTTGCTAAAGATACTCCAAACAAAGGAAAAGGAACAAAAAAAGAGCCTGGATATTTTTACGGATTTAAAGCGGACGTTTGGAGTGCGTTTAGTGTCGTTATAACGTTTCATACAAAGTACATAGGAACAGAATGTTAGGAGGTGTGAAGTATGGCAGTGATTAGAGTAAATAACACTAAAGGATTTACGGTAATGAGCAATTACCACTTTCAAGATAAAGAAATTTCACTAAAAGCAAAAGGACTTCTTGGTTTGATGCTTTCTTTACCTAGTAATTGGGATTATTCAGTAAATGGATTGGTTGCAATCGTAAAAGAAAATAAAGCAGCAGTTCAAACCGCACTAAAAGAACTTGAAGAACACAAATATTTAAAGCGTACTAGAGTTCAAGATGAAACAGGAAGGTTTGATTACATCTACGATATTTACGAGAAACCGTATGACAAATTACCGTGTACGGAAAATCGGTGCACGGATATTCAATGCACGGAAGTTCAGTGCACGGAAAATCAACCACAAATAAATACTAATAAACAAAATACTAATAAACAAAGTACTAAAGAATTAAATACTAATGAATATAAAGAAAAAAATATAAAAAAAGAAAGTGTTCAATCTGTTATTGCAGAATATACAGAAAACAAAGATTTGCAAGATGCATTGCATGGTTTTGTTGAAATGAGAAATAAAGCAAGAAAGCCTTTGACTGCTAGAGCTATGAAGTTGTCTTTAAATAAATTAAATGAATTAGCATTAGATGATGTTACCAAGATTGCTATTGTAAATCAGAGCATTGTACATAGCTGGTCAACATTCTACAAATTGCAGAACAATAACAATGGCGGTCAAAGACAATTGACGAGAAAAGAAATGGGGTATGCATTTTGACATTAGAAGAAACTGAAAGAATCTTACAGGTGCTAAGAATCAATTACCCAATGAGTTACAAAAACATGACTCAAGAAGATACACAAGCCTATTTAAAACTTTGGCAAGTATCTTTTAAGAATTATGAATATTTAACTGTAGCAAATGCAGTGAATCAAATCATCCAAAGTGATACAAGAGAGTTTGCTCCAAATGTAGCACAAGTAAAAACAAGAATTAGTAAAACTGCGATTGGAAAAACAAAGGAAGCTGGAGAGGCTTGGGAAATCGTTTTAAGGAACGCCAAGTGTGACCCTCATACTAGTAAGGTCAACTACGATAAACTGCCTAGAAACATTCAGAAAGCGCTCGGAGGGAGCTATCTGTTAAGAGATATTGCGTGGAGCAATAAAAAAGACTTGCAATATTACCGAGATAGATTTTTACAAACTTATAAAGAGGTTTGTGAAGAAGAAGTACAGTTATTAAATTCAGGTCAAATCAGTTTGGAAATGTATCAACAACACGATCAATTGCCTGCACCTCCAAAAAAGGAGGAAGGAATGAAGATGTTGGGAGATTTGATGAACGGATAAGAAAGGGATGTGTGGAAAGTGCATTATTATATGTTGGATAAAAACGATATATCAGTTGTACGTGGAATCGTATCTTCAAAAGAAGTAATGAGGGAATTGTGCATTACAAATGCTAAGTTCTCCAAAATGGTTCGGAACGAGGAAACCTACAAAGGATGTATTCTTCTTCCTATTGAAACAGATGAGGAAGAAAGAAGAAAAGTAACAAGTCAAGATGATGAACAATTCCAACTACTGGGCGAAAGCAAAACAGGAATCAGATATTACATTACAAGTTATTTAAGAGTTGTTTCTGTTGACTTAAAAGGAAACCAAAAAGAAATGAAAGCTAAAAAGGAAACGGAATCAATTTACAGAGTTGTAGTGAACTTTAAAGAAGGGAAACGATACTTGAATGTATTATTTGAAGCTTACAAAGCTTTTGTCGGGGAAATAGAAAAGAATGATTCTATCGTTTGGGATGGCGAAATGAAAATTGAAAACCTAAGAGTTATCAAACTAGCTCAAATTCAGGGATTGAGAAACAAGAAGAAAGTGAGAATAGGCGATACAGTCTATAGCTCAATTGCCGAGTGTGCTAGAAAGAATTTCATTTCTAAATCACATATGTATCAGATGATAGAAGGAATTAGACCTAATTCAATAGGTGTTGAATTTGTATAAAGGAGTTGAAAAGAAATGAACAGAGTTATTTTATCAGGCGAAATCGGTAGTGATATCACTTTAAAGAAAACTGCTACAGGACAAAGCCTATGTAATTTTTCTATCGAAGTTAAGGAGAAAGGGAAGGACGGACAAGAACGTAAATATTTCTTCGATTGCACTGCGTGGGGAGATAATGCAGAACATATTAATCAATATGGATTCAGAGGACAACATATCGCAGTTGACGGAAAGCTTCAAAAAAGCTCATACACGAACAAAGAGAATCAGAAAGTGTATAAGACTAGTGTGTACGTTATGGACGTAGAATTGAGCGTAAACAATGCGACAATGCCACAAACACAAGCTTATCAACAGACGAAACAACAGATGCAGCAGCCACAAACAGTACCATTTACAAATCAAGTAAATTATCAATCATATCCTTCAAATGATGATTTAGGAGAGGGGATGCCATTCTAGATGATAGCGAAAAGATATGATGATGAACTTATGTACAGTGTTCAGAAATGTTATGGAGATAACAAATACAAATACTGTACAAAAGATGGAAAACTAGCTTTTAAAAAGCCTGGAAAAGATTTTTTAGGGGTAACAAAGCAGAACTACAAGAATGTGTATGTTATCAAGGGAGAAATTTACATTGGAGAATATGTTGATGGTGGTGACGATAGATGAATGACATCAAAAAATTTAATGGGCTTAATGTAAGTAGTAAATTTGCAATTTGTGGATTACCAATAAGAATTGATTCTTATAAAACGTGCTCATTTGGGTGCAAATATTGTTTCGCAGAAAACAGAAAGATAATGCAATATGGAAAAGAGATACAAGTTGCGAATGTTACTCAAGTTAAAAACAAGCTCAAAAAAGTTTTTGATGATAAGAACGTTGATGATACGAATTTTTTAGAAACATTAATAAGCAATGGAATTACATGGCATTGGGGGGGATGAGCGACCCATTTCAACCGTGCGAGAAAAATCTTAAAATCACAAAACAATTGCTTGATGTAACGAATAAATATGGAATACACGTATTATTTTCAACAAAAAGCGACACTACTTATGATTGTGATATAAGACCAGATTTGCATACATTTCAATTAAGTATTACTAACGTTGAAAACCATACCAACATTGAGCCAAATGTTCCAAGCATTGAGAATAGGTACAAATTTTACAGAGAATTGAAAAACAGAGGGTTTAAAGTCGGTATTAGAATACAACCATTTATCCCTGGTGTCTCAAACTTGAAAATTGTAGAAATGTTTAAAGATGCAGATAACTTTACATTGGAAGGAATTAAAATAGTTCCACAAAACGAGCAATGCAAAAAATTTATTCTAAATGAGTTGAATTTAGAAAAAAAAGACTTCACGCAAATGGGACTTCTTAATTTGAAGCCTTCAATCAGATTGGAAATGTATAAACCATTCATAGAATATTTTCAAGATCATGGCATACCATTTTCTATCGCAGACAATGACTTACACTACATTGGAACAAATAAGTGTTGTTGTGGGGATAGATTGGTAAATAAAAGCACAACTTTTAATAACACTGCCATGATAAAGAGATATGGTAATGAATACGCTAAAGAGCAACTTGATGAAGAAATATTTGATTGTGGTGTCAGAGATTGCAAATGTAACCAATTATTTACATCAAATAGGCAAGAGGGATGCATTAGTGTACAAGATTTTTACGATAAAAGATTTTATAGGAAATCAAGTCCATTTTCTCCCATGTTTCAATTTGATGAAGATGAAATACATTGTAAAGAAACAGTTATTAACAAGAATATTTTCACATATAACAATAAAAAATATGAACAAGAAACGTTGTTTTAAATAGGAGTAAAAGAAGATGAAAGTACATTGTTTATTTGAACAATCAGGAACATTCAAGAATGAGTTCAGAAAGCTAGGAATCAATGCTTATGACTACGATATTCAAAATGAGTTCAATCAAACTGATTATGTTATTGATTTGTTCAAAGAGATTCGGGGGGGGGTATCATAACGAACCTTCCATATTTGACGGGATAAAGAAAGATGATTTAATCATTGCTTTCTTTCCTTGTACAAGGTTTGAAGCAAAAGTTCCTATTTGGTTTAGAGGACAAGCCAAGCAACAGAAAAATTGGGATGATATAAAGAAATTAGAATATAGCATGAAGCTGCATGATGAACTACATGAGTTATATGAATTAATCAGTATGTTAGTTGTTGTAGCAGAAAAAAGAGGATTGCAGATGATTATTGAAAATCCATATACGCAACCTCATTACTTAACAAGTTATTGGTGCATAAAGCCTTCTATGATTGATAAAAATAGAAGAATGGACGGAGATTATTTTGAGAAGCCGACTCAATATTGGTTCATTAATTGTGAAGTACAAAACAACTTAGATTTTGAGCCTATTGAATTTGTACCTAAGAAAGTAATTTCTAAGGTCAAAAAAGGTGAATACAGTGTGCAAACACAAAGAAGTATGATTCATCCACAATATGCACGAAGATTTATAAAACAGTATGTTTTGAAGGAGTAAAGAATGAAAAAGAAATGCAAAGTGTGCGGTAAAGATTTTGAAACTAAAAGCAACAGAGCGATTTATTGTAGTGATAAATGCAAACGTGCAGCTATTAGAGAAAAAGAAAAACCGTCAATAATTAAAAGAGCAAAGGATATGTCTAGAGATAAAAATAAAGTTTACTCATTGTATCAATTCAAATGTGCTATATGTGGATGGCAGATAAGTGAAAATTTGGTTATTCACAAAGGAAAAGCATTGCCTTCATATGGTTGCGAAATACACC
>ERZ779850.533-NODE-533-length-45638-cov-30.939714_pt1 | contig 45638 bp, 31 predicted proteins | sample MGYA00511249_ERZ779850 | MGnify/ENA primary metagenome ERZ779850 (study PRJEB29588, sample SAMEA2162475) | human gut metagenome | biome: human gut; feature: human-associated habitat; material: faeces | place: Denmark | collected 2008/2010 ...
AATTTGGTGGCCGGATCGAAATACGAAGTCATAAGGCTGGTAGCCTCATTGATGCCGGCAAGACCCTGTCCCTGTGCGAAGGCACCTGCCGCTGCCAGCACACACAATACTGAAAATAGGATTCTTCTCTTCATTGTCGAATCATTTTGGGGTTTGACATAAATGTTGAATTCGACTGCAAATATATAAGGCTTAAACCGCTGTGATACAACACCGTCATCAGGTGTCACCAGATGTCATCAGATGTCATTCAGGAAGCCTTACAGACATAAAAAAAGCATCCCGAAAAGATTTCCGGGATGCCTGAATATATCGGTGTCAGATATATTTCCGCCACTCGTCAGACGGTTCATTCCCATCCTTTACTTTAAGCGGTCTGGGATTGCCGTCCTCGTCAAGATACCTGTCTATCAGTTCCTCTACAATCGCGGAATTCTCCATATTGGAAAGGAACACGTCAATCAGGCTGGTCTGCCTGATGGAGAACAGGACACGAGCTGCCTGCATGGCCTTCTCATGGTCGGCTTCATCCTGATGTGTCAGATATTCGCCGAGTACTTCCATGTCCCTGCTGGACAGAACAGGTGATACGGATTCCACTTCGGGAGACTCCGCATCAAGGTCTTCCTGGACTTCCTGCAGGAGTTTCATCTTATCCAGCTGAAGGTTGCATTCCACATCTTCCTGCTGCACGTCCTCCTCCTCACCGATAAAATTCCTTTCAAGTGGCTGGCTCATGAAGGGAGCGGCAGTCTTTCCGGCATTCTCGTCCAGATAGACATAACGGGTACTTCCCATCACTTCTGTATCTGAAACCGCAGATTCCGTTACGACAGTTTCTTTCTTTTCCTTCTTCACGCAAGGTTTCCCATAAAGCAGGGTACAAACAGTTTCGATACGCCTTCTCCAGCCATACACGCTGTACAGCAAATAGCCTATACAGACAATCCGTACACAGAAGTATATCAGCTCTTCCATAAAGAATCCTTATAGAGAAAACATTCAAGTTCATTCTTCAGCAATTCTCCGTGGCGTTTCAAGTGTTCCTCCACGATATTGCTCACATAGACTGAAACACTCATGCCGGGAGCCATAAACGGAATAAGGCGACTTGCCTTGTTATACAAACCGTAACGAATACGAATCTGACGTCCTTTCCCGACTGGAGCATCGTTCAGATAGACACGGCTATATTCGGGAAAGCAGTTCGCTATTCCTATTTTCTCATTCAAATCTCTGACCTGTCTTTTCAGTGAACAAATCTTATTGGACAGTACATAAACGCAACATAACAGCAGACCGCAAACCAATACGGCAACAGTCAATACAATCCACATCATTTTCAGAATGTTTTTGGGGTTTTTCGGCGAAACAGCTCGCCAAGCTCTTCACTGTAAGTCTCAAGATGGTGTGCCAGCACATTATCCAAAAAAGCGGGCACACTCATGTCATCACTCAGAAGGGGAAGGATACGGGCCAGCCTGCAATACATGTCATAGCTGATATAGGTCTGCTTTCTGTGTACGGACTTCTTTCTGTCCAGAAACAGTTCCTTGTACATTTCCACCTTCTCTTCCAGTCCGGGGTCAGCGCGAATCGTTTTGCGGGACTTTTCCTGTCCCTGTGTTTTTACTTCCGACACATTTTTTTCCTTTTCTGTGACAGGAAGAACATTCTCGCCGACATCTGCTCCAGATTTACCACAGGAAATGGATTCACTGGCCATCATGTCCTTCAAGGCATCCTCATCCACCTTGAATATCTCTCTTTTCTTTGCCATAGTTCTTATCCCGGAAATATGATACGTTCCATCTCCTGGGCAAAAGCCTCAAGACGGCTGTCTTTCAGTAGTGATTCGGAAGGAGGAAGAAGGGTGCAGCGGAAATGCTGTCTGGAAGAAGGTGTCATTTCCTTGTTGAAGCGTTCAAGATCCGGAAGTACGGTTTCAAAGACCTTCAACCCCATACGGAGCACTATTGCATTATACATTACATACAGTTCCTTGGAAGTACGACTGTCCATACGGTTCCAGAATAAACGTATGTCCTTCAGGGGAGCTTCCGGGTGCTGTCCGATAAAGTCCTGAACGGTCGAGACAAAGGAAAGGCTGCTCTGCATGACCATACGGTCCTTCACGATGGGAGTAAAGATAAAATCCATGTTCATGACGGACTCGAATACGCCACGGGAATTTACCGTTCCTGGAAGATCGAAAAATATCAGGTCATAGTCGCCTTCCAGTTTGCCGGGAATCTCTGCGGCTGACTCAGGAGAGGAAGTGACAATCGGATAGGCCTTGCGGGAACCGTCCTCAAACTGACGGCAGAAAAGACGTTGGTGATACTCGCTTTTCTCAAGGTTCTTCAAATCCCTTCCCCTCAGTTTTTCCAGACTGAACTGGGGATAGTCACAGTCAACGACAGCAACTTTCAGACCTCTTACATAATTAAAATAACTGGCAAGAACCGCTGTTACCGTGGACTTGCCCACACCGCCTTTCTGATTGCTGAAGGCGACAAGAATCGGACGTTTGTTCATACCTCTTGTTTTTGGGGTTAATATTCACTTTTTTCTTTCACTAATCCAACAATGGCATTACGCTATTGTGATACCGGCATAACCGTTTAAGGACATGCTGCAATAATCCTGTACATATATACATTGTAATGTTATTGCACTATTATGTTGCCATATTATTATGTCCTTATGTTATTGCACTATTATGTTACCATGTTATTGTGTCCTTATGTTATTGCACTATTATGTTGCCATGTTATTATGTCCTTATGTTATTGCACTATTATGTTGCCATGTTATTGTATCCTTATATTATTGCAATATTATGTTGTTATGTTATTGTGTCCTTATGTTATTACACTATTATGTTGTTATGTTATTGTGTCCTTATGTTATTATGTCCTTGATGTTATTGCACTATTATGTTATTGCAATATTGCACGCTTAAACCGCGTCAAAAATAAGGTCTTTCAGGCATACAGGTAATATGTAACCGGCACCATGACATCAGATGTCATCAGATGTCGTTATATGTCATACAATCCACTATTTCACAACTGTTTACCCGGCCATAATTTTGCAAAGTCAGAACCAATGGATGGCTTGGAACATCTTCCGACGGACAGCAGCACGCCGCTCACGTCGCGCAGCAATCCGCCGGAGGTGGATTCTCTGTTCAAACGAACAGAGCAAGTTGTGTTTTTGTACGACAGAAATTATTCTGCCATACAAAAACCAACTTGCCCTCCCTAACGGTCGGGGGATTTTCCTCCAAAGTCGGAAAATCTGACGGAGAAAGCAAAACAACCCAAAAGCAGAAAAGCATGGAGAAAAAACAGGCAAGAAGGACAGGCAGAAAACCGAAGACTGATCCGGCGGACTACAAGTACAATTTCCGTCTGAACGCACAGGAGAAAAGCAGATTTGAGAAACTGTTTCTGGAATCCGGAGCAAGGGATAGGACAATCTTTATCAAGAAATCAATCTTTTCAGAACAACTGAAGGTAATCAAGGTGGACAAGGTTTCCATGGACTATTATATCCGGCTCGGGGAATTTTACAGGCAGTTTCAGGCAATAGGCAACAATTACAATCAGGTCGTAAGGGCCGTACAGAAAAATTTCGGGGACAAAAGGGCGATGTCCCTACTTTACAAACTTGAAAAGGCTACCCTGGAACTAATATTGCTCAACAAGCAGATTATGGCATTAACCAAAGAATATGAACAGAAATGGTTGCAAAGATAAGTCACGGGACAAGCCTTTACGGAGCGCTGGTCTATAATCATGAAAAGGTATTTCAGGGGACAGCGGAAATCCTGTCCGGACACCGGATGATTTCCGACCGCCCGGGACTGCCGAGCGAGGACATACGTCTGGCTCTCCTTTCATTTGAAAACCATCTGACGGCAAACAGGAGGACGGACAAGCCGGTCCTGCATATCGCCCTCAGTCCGGCACCTGAAGACAGGCTGGACAATGACAAGCTGGCGGAACTGGCAGAAAAATACATGCAGAAAATGGGATATGGTGACCAGCCGTTCATCGTGTACAGACATGGCGATACCTGCAACACGCACGTACATATCGTGAGTGTATGCATTGACGATGAAGGAAGGAAAATCAATGACTCCTATGAACACCGCCGTTCAATGACAGCCTGCCGGGAACTGGAACAGGAATTCGGACTGCGTAACAGTGCGGATACGGAAAGACGGAATCCGAAAGCGGAACTGAAAAAAGTGGATGTCTCACAGGGGGATATACGCCATCAGATTGGAAACACGCTGAAGGCTGTACTGGAAAGCTACCGTTTCCAGACTTTCGGAGAGTATTCCGCACTGCTTTCCACACTGAACATTGAAGCCCGACAGGTACGGGGCGATTACATGGGAACACCCTATACGGGTATCATCTATTCGGCTACAGACGACAGAGGGAAAGTGGTCTGCTCTCCAATAAAAAGTGCAAGGTTCGGCAAGCGTTTCGGAAATACGGGACTGTCCGAACTTATGTTACGGCATACACAGGACTTCAAGGAAGGCAGATGGGCTCCTGCCATATCCGGCAAGGTCGTATGGGCCATGCGTAACGCAAAATCGGAACAGGAATTCAGGGAACTGCTGAAACAGGAGCACATTGATGTGGTATTCCGAAGGAACAATACCGAACGTATCTATGGCGTCACATTCATAGACCATGAACGACGCGAGGCGTTCAACGGTTCACGTATGGGAAAGGAGTTTTCTGCCAACGTATTCAACGATCTTGTCTGCTGGTGGGAAGGAATACCCTGGCAGGAGAGACAACAGTCCGGTCCGGAGGAACTTTGGAAACGGTACGGCCACCGTATGGAAGAAGGCAGTGCGCTTGAACAGGCGGCAGGCATATTCTCCTTTGAGGCAAATCCGGCAGTCGATTACGAGGAAGAAGCGTTCCGTCGCCGTATGAAACGGAAAAAGAAACCTCATAAACGCAAATCACGCGGTATCTGATCAATCAAAATGACTCAACAACAGGGGGAACAACGGATTCCCCCCACAATCATCTACATCATTATGCAACAGGAAGACGATTTGAGAGCCCTTGCCAAGATTATGGAATTCGGCAGGGCAGTCAGTATTTTTATTCTGGTAGTCCACGTTTATGTGTACTGCTATCCCAGTATGAGTGCCTGGCATCTGAATCTGGATGTCATAGACCGGATACTGATGAACTTTGACAGGACAACCGGTATATTCGGCTGTATCCTTTGGACAAAACTGATGGCAGTTCTTCTGCTGGCCATATCCTGTATGGGTACTATCGGAGTCAAGGGTGAGAAAATAACCTGGCAGCGTATATGGGCGGTACTTACTGCCGGGGCGGTTCTATTTTTCATGAACTGGTGGCTGCTTGACCTGCCTTTTCCACACGAAGCGATTACTGCCCTGTATGTGGTAACACTTGCAGCCGGTTATCTATGCCTGCTCATGGCAGGACTGTGGATCAGCAGGCTTTACAGACATAACCTGATGGAGGATGTGTTCAATATGGAAAACGAATCCTTCATGCAGGAGACAAGGCTGATGGAGAATGAATATTCTGTCAATCTGCCCACCAGATTCCAGTATGGCGGCAAACTCAACGACGGATGGATCAACGTGGTCAATCCTTTCCGTGCGACCATCGTATTGGGAACACCGGGTTCAGGTAAATCCTATGCAGTGGTAAACAACTACATCAAACAGATGATTTCCAAAGGTTTTAGTACCTATATATATGATTATAAATTCGATGATCTTTCTACCATTGCCTACAACACCTTGTTGCACAATATGGACAAATACAAGGTAAAGCCGCATTTTTACGTCATCAATTTTGATGATCCGCACCGTTCACACCGCTGCAATCCCATCAATCCGGAGTTCATGACGGACATCTCTGACGCATACGAAGCAAGCTATACCATTATGCTCAACTTAAACCGCACCTGGATTGAAAAGCAGGGTGATTTCTTTGTAGAGTCTCCGATTATCCTGCTGGCAGCCATTATATGGTATCTCAAAATATTCAAAGGCGGTATCTACTGCACGTTCCCTCATGCCGTGGAACTGCTGAACAAGCCTTACTCAGATTTGTTTACCATATTGACTTCCTATCCGGAACTGGAGAACTACCTTTCTCCTTTCATGGATGCATGGAAAGGCGGGGCACAGGATCAGCTCCAGGGCCAGATAGCTTCAGCGAAAATTCCGCTTACCAGAATGATTTCTCCACAGTTGTACTGGGTCATGACAGGTAATGATTTTTCTCTGGACATTAATAATCCGAAGGAGCCTAAAATCCTTTGTGTAGGCAATAATCCGGACCGACAGAACATCTATTCCGCTGCGCTCGGACTGTATAATTCCAGAATCGTCAAGCTGATAAACAAGAAAGGGCAGCTTAAAAGCACGGTAATCATAGATGAGCTTCCAACCATCTATTTCCGAGGACTGGACAACCTGATTGCAACGGCACGTTCCAACAAAGTGGCAGTCTGTCTGGGATTTCAGGACTTCAGCCAGCTTAACCGTGACTACGGTGAAAAGGAAAGCAAGGTAATTCAAAATACAGTCGGCAACATATTCAGCGGTCAGGTGGTAGGTGAAACGGCCAAGACACTTTCCGAACGTTTCGGAAAGATTTTGCAGAAACGTCAGTCCATATCCATCAACCGTCAGGATGTCTCCACATCGATCAACACCCAGCTGGACTCCCTGATTCCTGCTTCCAAGATTTCCAACCTCTCACAGGGGACGTTTGTCGGTTCCGTGTCGGACAATTTCGGTGAGAAAATCGACCAAAAGATTTTCCATGCGGAAATTATCGTGGACCATGCCAAAGTAAGTGCGGAAGAAAAGGCTTATAAAAAAATCCCGGTTATCAACACGTTCAAGGACAGTGAAGGGAATGACATCATGCTCCAGCAGATACAGCGTAATTATGACCAGATAAAGGCGGATGCCCAGGCTATCATCAACGATGAAATGGAACGTATAAAGAACGACCCGGAACTATGTGAACGGCTGGGAATAGAAAGTGTAGAAGAGGAGAAAAGAAAAGCTGAATAGATACAGAATGACAAATAAATCCTGAATCAATTTGATTTTCAGGGAACATTCCTTATCTTTGAACTTGAAATAGAACATAACGGCGGATAACGGGATGTTTTCCGGGCTCAACGTAAAAGCCTGAGGGTTTCATTGATTAAGCATAAATTTTAGCCAGCCTGAATAAAAAAGAAGAATCAATATAAAAAGCTGAGAAACCCGTCGACCTCTATAACCTATTCAACTTATTAAAATATTCTCTTACAAGTTTATTTCATACAGCTATTTTTTCACTTCTCGGTATCATCATTCGGCATAAAACAATAACTTTGCCCGTACTTTAAGAAATTCGACCGATTATGTGGAAGTATTATGCACTGCTGTCGGCGTTTTTTGCCGCACTGACAGCTATCTTTGCCAAGATAGGCGTAAAAGACATTAACTCAGACCTTGCTACAGCTATCCGCACCACGATTATCTTGTGTATTACGTGGGGAATCGTTTTCTGCAGCCGGGAAACCGCAGGCATCAGACAAGTGAGTGAACATACGTGGATATTCCTCATCCTCTCAGGAATAGCAACGGGACTGTCGTGGCTGTTTTATTTCAAGGCACTGCAAACCGGAGATGTGTCGCGTGTGGCTCCGATAGATAAGCTCAGCGTGGTCATGACCATCTGCCTGTCGTTCTTGTTTCTGCGCGAACCGGTCAGCCTGCGAGTAATAATAGGGGCTCTCCTGATTACCTGCGGAAGCATTGTAATGCTTATCAAATAATCCATAACAATCCCGTAAAACAGCTTTTTAATGACCAGACTGCCTAGACATAGAGTTTCCGACATTTCTGAAACAGGAATACGCCTGCGGCTATTCTCTCCGGACAACATACGAGAAACACCGGTCAACTATGTACATCAAGACGATTATTATATATTTGGATTTATTGAATCGGGGACTTGTAATATCCGCATCGACTTCAAGGATTATGAACTGGCGGTGAACAAAACGGCTCTGATCTTGCCCGGACAAGTACACTATTTTACGCACTCTGACCAGCTGTCGGCGTACCTGCTCATGATAGACAGCGCTTTTGTGGAAGAAACCTCTCAAAGGGCTTTCGAACAATATACCCTGACATCGCAACTCATCTGCTTATCTCCCCAACAACAGTTCTCCATTGCCGCCATCACTTCCTCTCCTTAACTTTGTCTGCGTAAAAACATTGGATGTACAGCTCTTAACACACCGGCACGCAGTAATCAAACATGCCGAAAAATGTATAGGCTGCATGAAATGCCTCAAAGCATGCATGAATCAACAATCACCAAAAGACAACAATATGAATAAAAGAATCGTATTTTCAACAGACTTGACACTGGCGGTTCTATGGCCGATAATACTCGCTACGGGACTGATTATGCACGCCGCGGACCATGGAATCGTACAGCAGGGAGGCCAATTATGGACAGCATTGCATACCCTATTCGGAATCTTGTTTTTCACAGCTTCCCTCCTGCACATCAAAGCGCATTGGAGATGGTACAAAAGTCTGGTCAGAGGCACCAAATGCCACAGCAAAATCACAATGGGACTATCGGTGGCCTACTTGCTGACAATCGTCACTGCCATTATTCTCATATTGCAAAAAGGTCCCGCAGATATACATTGGGGCCTATTACACTATCAGGTAGGTATTTTATTCAGCATTTTGGGATTATGTCACCTGATCAGTCGCCTGAAGTTTCTACTGAATCACTTTTGCCTCGGAAAGTGAAAGCCCTACCACCTCCTTTGGAAGTGGATATTCCGGCTTCATCGAGGGACATTCTGTTCCTAAAGCTTTAATTTCTAAAGCACTAAATTTAGTGTTAATTCACAAAGCCATAACATCACAATCCAAAAAGGCCATTATTATTTACAGCACTTTTTCGTTTTCTCCACACACTGCCCGAAAAACTCCTGAAAAAGCCCGCTGGCCAGTTTCCAGTTTTCACGGTTTATGCAGTACTTCACCTTCGGAGTTTCCACCTCACCTTGTATAAGTCCCGCATCCTTCAGCTCCTTTAAATGTTGAGATACGGTAGCCTTGGCAATAGGCAATTCCTCATGAATATCACCAAAATAGCATGTTTCCTGCCGGGCAAGAAAATGCAGGATAGCAATCCGTGCCGGATGTCCCAAAGCTTTGGCAAATCTTGCCAACTGCTCTTGTGTGGCTGTATAATCCTTTTTCTCTTCCATCGTTTCTTATCGTTCGCAAAATCACGAATAATCTTTTAAATTGCAATAAAAAAATTCCTTTATGCTGAACAGAACGGTAAAATCCATCCTTCAGCACAAAGGAATTTTTCACTTATCAGAACAACTTGCTCGGATATTCTCCAGAGTCGGCAAGTGCTTTCAGCTTATCTACAACTCCCTGACGATCGGCAGCATAAGTCACACCGAACCAACGAGAAGTCGTATCAAGTACTTCTACTGTGGCAGTACCTTCGTTGATCAACTTGTTCACCATGAGCGGAATATAATATTCAGCTTTCGGCTTGTCAATATTCTCTTTCAGGAAGTCTACAAAATAATCTTCAGAATACTTGAAATAGTCGGGAGTAAAGCCCCACATATTCATAGAAACCGGTGTATTATCTTCGATGCCTACCCATTCACCGTTCTCGTCCTTGTAAGAAACAACGCCGTTGATACGCATGATTTCAGTACGTTCAACTACCGTAGTCAGGTGCCTGTGTTCATCGGTAGAGCAGATACCGCGAGCTACTGTACCACTATCGCTCAACGTATTACCAACACGGAATCCTACCATGCAGTATGTATTCTTGGCTCCTTCGGGCAGTTCAGACAGATATTTGCCGATAACGGCGAAACTGTCGCGTCCGTAGAAGTCGTCGGCATTGATAACAGCAAAAGGTTCACGAATCACATCTTTACCCATCAGCACAGCATGATTGGTACCCCATGGCTTTGTACGCTCTGCCGGGCAAGTGAATCCTTCGGGCAACTTGTCTATGCTCTGGAAAACTACTTCCACCGGAATATGATTTTCGTACTTGCTGATGATTTTCTTACGGAAATCCTCTTCAAAATCCTTTCTGATTACAAATACGATTTTTCCAAATCCGCCACGGATAGCGTCGAAAATAGAATAATCCATGATTGTTTCACCGTTAGGTCCCACGCCGTCAAGCTGCTTCAAACCTCCGTAACGGCTTCCCATTCCTGCTGCCAGGACAAATAAAGTTGGTTTCATAATATGTCTTTAAATTAAGTTATACCGCAAAGGTAAAGAATTTATATAAATGGCGCTAAATTGTTATAGAACAAAATGAATGTTGTTTCGGTTATTTTATATAAATTCGCAATAAACTATACGCTTTATTTAGCCTATGAAAAAGTATTTACGATGGACTGGGATTGCCGTCGCATCACCGTTCATACTATTTATACTACTATGCATTTTGATATACATTCCTCCTATCCAGAACTTTCTGGTGAATACGGCTACCCGTTATGCTTCCGAGGCCACAGGAATGCAAATTTCCATCGGACGGATTTCGCTCTCCTTCCCCTTAGACCTGGTAGTCAACCATACGGTTGTAGTCGACAAGCAGGACACAATTCTGAATGCCGAACGGCTGACTGCCAAGGTACAGCTCATGCCGCTCCTACGGAAGAAAGTAGAGCTGGACGGACTGCAACTTACCAAGGCTTCGGTCAATACAGCAAACCTGATTGAGGGTCTCACCCTGAAAGGCAATCTGGGAGAACTCTTCGTTTCCTCTCACGGAGTAGACCTCGACCCGGAAACAGCCATTGTCAATACACTGTCGCTGAAAGATACACACCTGTCGGTATGCATGGCAGATACGACTGCTGCCGACACGACCAGCTCGGCACCGCTGTACTGGAAAATACAGCTGAAAAATGTCGATTTGGAAAATGTATCGTTTGCCATGCAGATGCCTTTAGACTCCCTCGACATGTCAGCGTCCATCGGGAAGCTGTCACTGCGCAACGGACTGGTAGACTTGCATAAATCGGCATACTCTGCCCAGACGCTCAATCTGAACAAAGGTACGGCTTCCATCAATACTAATACGCTTGCTCCCGCACAGGGACTGGACGTAGCACATATCGCCATCACCGACATTAACCTACGTCTAGACTCGGTATATTATGCCGGGGAGGATATCTATGCCAATATCAAAGACTTCAACCTAAAGGAACGTTCCGGACTGGAAATAACCTCAACGCAAGGTAAACTAATCTCCGACGCGAAAACCCTCAAGGTACCCTCGCTCCAGATAAAGACTCCCGACTCGTTCATCGAGTTTAACGCCTCTATGGACTGGGATGCTACGCATGCCGATAAGGACGGACAAATCAACGCCCGCCTCATGGCAGACATCGGCAAGAACGACTTGTTGAAGGTCGTTACCAGCATGCCTGAAGCGTTCATCCAGAAATATCCGGCTGCTCCCCTACAAATACGGGCAGGAGTAGACGGCAACCTGAAAGAGATACGCCTCACTACACTCTCGGCAAACATTCAGGGAGCACTCAAGGCACAGGCGTCGGGAAAAATTTCTCTGCCACTGGACAGCATACGCCGGAATGGTTCGGTCAACCTGGAGGTAGAAACGGGCAATCTGGCTTTCGTTGAAACCATGATGGAAGGTATCGTGCTGCCTCACGGCATGAAGTTGAACGGGGAAGCGCGAATCAACGGAAGCAGACTGGGAGCCGACTTACAATTCCTGCCAGGCAGGAAGGCCAACGTATCTGTCAAAGCAGACTACGACATGCAGAAGGAAGCCTATCTGTTCGACCTGAACGTAGACAGCCTCAACCTGCACCGTTTCATGCCTCATGACTCCATCTTCGGACTTTCGGCTACCATTCATGCTGAAGGCGAAGGCATGGACTTTTTCTCTCCGCGTACAAGAGCAATGCTAAAAACCGAAGTTTCTCACTTCCGATACGGGTCACTCGTATTCTCGGGAGTGACATTGACGGCAGGACTGCAACGTTCTCAAGCTTCGGCACTGCTGAACATCAACAACCGTGCGCTCGACGTATCGGCGGAATTGCAGGCATTGTTGCATCCCAATCTGGTAAAAGCCGATCTCAATACTAGCATCCGGTTGCTGGACTGGCAGGAACTGGCACTGATGAATACGCCGTTCCGCTCGTCCATGAACATTGAAGTTCATGCACAGACCGACATGAAACAGCGGCACAGTGCACGGACAACCATCAGCGGAATCCAGCTGGCCACGGCGGAACGGACATTCAAGACCAAGGACCTGCATGCTGGATTCAACATGGCGCCCGACTCGGTACGAGGATATGTGAATGCCGGTGACCTGACTTTCCTGTTCCGAACAGCGAACAGTCTCGAAAAATTCATGAACAAAACCGACCGCATAGCACAAGAATTCAGTGCTCAGTGGAAAAAGAAACATATCAACCAGCAACTGCTCAAGGAGATAATGCCGACAGCCCAGCTGAAGATATTCTCCGGTTCCGACAATCCGGTTGCCAATTTTCTGGCAGCACAGCACATCAGTTATAACCGCCTGAGAGCAAACTTCAGCATGTCACCCGAAAAAGGACTGGACGGTTCTATCGACTTGTTTGGCCTGCATACTGACAGTCTGCAACTGGACACTATTTACTTCAGGGCCTCACAGGATTCTGCTCGCCTACAGTTCAACAGCGGTGTAAAGGCACTTGCCAGCAAGCGTCAGGAAGCATTCAATATATCTCTGAACGGTTACATAGGTTCTACCGACGCACAGATGCTAATCGGTTATCTAAACGGGAAAGGAGAAACAGGCGTAGACCTCGGCCTGCAAGCCCAGCTACGTCCCAACGGAATCAGCATGCACATTACTCCCGACACCCCCACACTGGTATACCGGCCGTTCAAGGTAAACCCCGACAATTACATTTACCTGAGCGACCAGGGACGCATCCATGCCGACGTAAAGATATACGACGAGAACCATTCGGGACTGTCGCTGTACTCTACCCCCGATTCTCTCGCTCAACAAGATATTACGTTAGGACTCAACCAGATAAACATAGCTGAATTCCGGCGCATTATCCCTTACATGCCCGACATAGCCGGGTTCATCAATGCAGAAGCCCATTATATACAGACCGAAGCCACTACGCAAGTAGCTACCGATATAGGTATCAACAATCTGGCCTACAACAAGCAGCCATTGGGCAACTGGGAAATGAGCGCCGTCTATCTTCCTAAGGAAACGGGAGAGCACAGCATCGACGGTTTTGTCATGCTGAACGGAGAAGAAATCATGAGCATGAACGGAAGTTATCTGTCGGCTTCGGACAAAAACGACAAAGACCATATCACTGCCGACGTGAACCTGCATCACCTGCCGCTGAAGATAGCCAATGCATTTATCCCCGACAATATGGCAAAGCTGCAAGGCGACCTCGACGGAGCCATTTCCGTAGAAGGCTCTACGTCGCAACCCGTATTAAACGGACAATTGGGAATGGATAGCGTCATCGTAAACATACCGCAGGCTTCGCTGAACCTTCGTTTCGATGACCGCCCGCTGAAGATAGAAAACAGCCGGTTGATATTCGAACGCTTCAATATCTTCACCAAGGGAAAAACGCCGTTCAGCATCGACGGATATGTCGATATGACCGACATGGCTGCCATGGATATCAACCTGAAGATGCAGGCACATAATTTCGAACTGATCAATGCCAAGCGCACCAAGGAATCGCTGGTTCACGGCAAACTGTATGTCGATGTCAACGCCATGCTGAAAGGAAGACCAGATGCCTTGACCATGCGCGGAAACATGAACATACTAGGCAACAGTGATTTCACCTATGTGCTGAAAGATTCACCGCTTACCGTGGAAGACCGCCTGAACGAAACCGTAACGTTTGTCGACTTCAGCGATACCACCCATATAGAGAAGCCCAACATGCCGGTTATGTCGCTGGGAGGAATGGATATCTTGATGACACTCCACATTGATGAAGCCGTACAGGCACGTGTCGACCTGAACGACAACGGCAGCAACTACATGCTGCTGGAAGGTGGAGGCGACCTCTCGTTCCAGTATCAACCCGACGGCAACATGCTGCTGAACGGACGGTACTCGCTGATGAGCGGAGAAATGAAATACGAAATGCCTATTATCCCACTGAAAACCTTCTACATACAAGACGGAAGCTACATAGAATGGACTGGTAACTTGATGAATCCTAATCTGAACATCAAAGCCTCCGAGCGTGTACGCGCCTCGGTTTCATCCGACGGGGGAGAAAGTACTCGTATGGTTAACTTTGATGTGGGTGTTAATCTGACTAACCGCTTGGAGAATCTAGGATTCACCTTTACCCTCGAGGCCCCCGACGACGGAACCATGCAGAATGAACTGGCATCAAAGTCGGCCGAAGAAAAGAACAAGCTGGCAGTCACCATGCTGGTAACCGGCGTATACATGGGCGACAGCAGTGCCGGAACGAAAGGATTCGATACCAACAGTATGCTGAACTCTTTCCTGCAAAGCGAAATCAACAAAGTGGCGGGAAGCGCACTGAAAAGTATCGATATCAATTTCGGTATGGAAACGACGGACGAAAGCGGTACCGGAAATACCCGTACCGACTACAACTTCCAGTTTGCCAAACGTTTCTGGAACAACCGCTTCCAGGTAATTATCGGCGGAAAGATTTCGACCGGAAACGACGTACAGCAGCAAGATGAATCATTTATCGATAATATATCGCTGGAATACCGCCTCGACAACAGTGGAACACGCTACATCAAGATTTTCCACGACAAGAATTACGAGAGTATTCTCGACGGCGAAGTGATAGAAACCGGTGCCGGTATTGTACTGAGAAAGAAAGTAAGCAAACTGGGTGAGCTCTTCATCTTCCGCTCGCGAAAGAAGAAGCAGCCGGAACAAGAAACAGCCAACTGATTTTTTAGACACATAAAAACAGATTCATGAAAAGACAGAACATATATTATATAGCCATTCTGCTGGTAACGTTACTCTCAGCGTCATGCTCTACTACCAAGCATTTGCCTGAAGGGGAAACATTGTATTTAGGATTGAAAAAGGTAACCATCAACAACGAAGACAAAAGCAAGGCAGGACAAAACGCGCTGGCAGAAGTGGAAGGTGCAATCAGCATCGCCCCCAACTATGCCATTACAATCAATCCCAACATACGCTTTCCGATCCCCTTCGGACTATGGATATACAACCGCTTCGAGCGATATGAAAAAGGATTTGGCCATTGGGTATTCAAAAAACTGGCCTCCGATCCCGTATACGTTTCTACCGTCAATCCTGAAACTCGTATCAAGGTAGCAACCAACCTGCTGCACGACTACGGTTATTTTGACGGCAAGGTAACCTACCGTGTAGACAGCACGCGCAATCCCCGTGCCGTAAAACTGAGCTACGATATCGACATGGGTAAGCCCTACTATATCGATACTCTCATCTACGAAGGCTTCCGGCCACGTACCGACAGTCTGATCCGCGCCCACTTCGATGAACGTCTGGTACGCAGCGGCGACAACTTCGACGTGACCGTGCTGAATCAGGAACGCCAACGCCTGATAGACTTGCTGCGAGACAACGGATATTACTATGCCCGAAACGAATTTCTGACGTTTCTGGCCGACACCATCATGCGCAAAGGCTACGTCAGCATGAAGATTGTACCACGACAGAGTATACCCGAAGAAGCACTCCGCACCTATTACATCGGACACACCTCGGTGTATCTTACCGGCTACAACGGCGAACAGCCCACCGATTCGCTGAAACGACGCAACTTTACGGTTTATTATTCCGGCAAGAAACCCGGCATCCGGTACGGCGTACTTCGCAAGCGTTTCCTATACCGCAAAGGAGAAGTCTATTCACAAACCCGACAGAACTATACGCAAGAAGCACTGGCACGACTGGACGTATTCAAGTTCAGTGACTTTCAATACACTCCCCGCAGCGGAGCCGAAAAAGATACCCTCGACATACGGGTAAATGCCATGTTCGACCTGCCCTACAACAGCGAGCTGGAACTGAACGTCACGACCAAAAGTACCAAGCAAACCGGTCCGGGAGCCATCTTCAACCTCTCGCGCAAGAATTTCCGCGGCATGGGTGCCTCACTCAACCTCGAACTCAAAGGCTCGTACGAATGGCAGACCAGCTCTACCGTCGACGGCGACAAGTCGGTCATGAACTCCTACGAACTGGGTGCCGCCCTTTCGCTGGAGTTTCCCCGTATCGTACTCCCGTGGGTACGCAACCGCATCGACCCCTTCCGCTTCCCCTCGCAGACCAACTTCAAGATTTATGCCGAACAAGTAAACCGTGCCCGTTACTTCAAGATGCTTTCCTTCGGCGGAAGCGTAGCGTACAGCTTTCAGCCCTCACGCAGCATGAAGCACACCGTAACACCGCTCCATCTGGCATTCAACCATCTGCAACACCGCACGGCAGCCTTCGACTCCATAGCTGAAGCCAACCCGATGCTGTTCCACAGTCTGGACGACCAGTTCATCCCATCGGTGACCTATACCTTTACCTACGACAACTCCTGGCAGCAGCGCCGGATGCGCCTGTGGTGGGAAAACTCCTTTACCTCGGCAGGAAACGTCACCTCCCTTATTTATGCAGCCTTCGGACGAAGCCTAAAAGAGAAGGACAAGAAGTTCCTCGGAACACCTTTTGCACAGTTCATGAAAATTTCAAGCGAAATACGTCCGTTGTATTACATCAGCGACAAGCAGCAGATAGCTGCCCGCTTCATGGCAGGAGTTATTTGGTCGTACGGAAACAAGACCATCGCTCCCTACAGCGAACAGTTCTACGTAGGAGGTGCCAACAGTATCCGTGCCTTTACGGTACGTTCCATCGGTCCGGGCCGCTTTCATCCGGCAGAAAGTTCCACCTATTCGTACGTCGACGAAACAGGTGACATTAAGCTGGAAGCCAATCTGGAGTACCGTTTCCGTATACTGTCGAGCTTGTTCGGCGGCAACCTGAACGGAGCCGTCTTTCTGGATGCCGGAAACGTATGGCTGATGCGCAAGGATGAAGCCCGTCCGGATGCCGAATTCAGCTTCAACAAATTCTTAGATAGCATTGCACTAGGCACCGGTTTGGGTATCCGATACGACCTGTCATTCCTCGTGCTCCGCCTCGACTGGGGAATCGCCCTTCACGTACCTTACGAAACGGGTATCTCCAAGTATTACAACATTCCCCGGTTCAAAGACGGCATGGGTATTCATTTTGCTATCGGATATCCATTCTAAGAACCGAGCCACCTACACATAAAAAATGTACCCACCTTGCAAGCAAGTACGGGTACATTCTCTTTTTATGAAAAAAGTTGAAAAGAAATAATCAATTGAAAATAATGGAATTCATAATCTGCCACTCGTGACGAGCATCGAGCACGAGCACTCCGGCCGTACTCAAGTCAATAGGCTCATCCTCACCATAGTTCTGCGACTGATTTTTCTCTCCCATCGTATACAAGCGGTTACGCACAATACTGAAACATGTTTCCGTATCAATATTGTCAAGTTCGGTAATCACGGTACGTCCGTTCTCTCCATCGGGCAGCGACACCAGCGTACGGTTCTCACCAGCCGTTTCGTAATTACGCAAAATGACATCCCAGTACTTTATCACTTTTCCGTCTGCATCAAGCATCTGCATCTGGAAAGTAGGCACACCCGCATCCACATCCTCCTGCGTCATGACCACCGATATCCAGAAACTGTCGCCGAACACCGTACCCCTCGGCAGCGAAATCGTGCCCTTAGGATAAGCCTCCTCGTCGGTCTGCCAGTTCGTATCGGCACTGTCCAGATAACCGTCGCCATTCATATCCAGTGGCAGCAGCCCGTTCTTCGTATTTCCCGGGAACCACTTGCACAGGTCAATCTCGTACACAGAAAACGCATTATTTACAGCCGATCCAGCCAAAGCACAATCATAGTCCGTACGCGGATTCATACCATTTATCACATTATCCTTATGAAAATCGAAAGCATCGTCCACACTTCTGAATCCTCCGAAAATAACAGTCTGATTACGCTTGGTAGCAACCAGCCGAAGCTTCGCCACCGTACTGCCATTTACCTGCACCGGCACACGGGTAAAATAGCCAAACGTACCCGCTACCTGCCGGCGAGCCACCATCAGACCGTGCTGTGCTTCCGCCTCATCACTCAGTTTGGAAAGAATTACGCCATTTTCCACCCAGAAAATTTCCGCTCCGGCAAACACCTCTTCGGCATATCCATCATCGGGTACGGTAGCCACCTCCGTGTGGTTGAAAGAATCGCCTACCTCCACACCTTTGAACGGCTCATAGCCGCCATACGTACCGCTTTGATAACCTATTACGTAAGCCATGTAAGTCTTGCCTTCCTCCAGACACTCACTGCCGGTAAGTGTAATCGTGGCATAACGTCCCATTCCATCTTCCGTACTCCAAGGAATACTTGCCTTGTTGTCCGGATTGCTCCAGTTGTCAATCGTCTTTTTATACACCACCTTTGCCGGACTCTGATACTCCACAATCAGTATACTGAGCTTGTCGAACGTCTGCGTAGGCGTAACACTCGAGATAGGACGGCGTGACGCCACAGCAGCCGGATTCACTCCCTCTCCACCTTCAAAAAGCTCGCCCACACTTTCTACTGCAACCGAAAACGTCTGCTGCTGAGGCTTTCCACTCTGCCCCTCTGCATCGGGCGACGAAGAATCGCTACAGGCAGAAAGAAGCATCAGGGCGATGCCTGCCAAATATTTCATTTTGTTCCACATAAGTACACTTATTAATTCTTATACCCGCCAATCTCTGTTTCAACTATGGTATTATCGTCTTGTCTGGTTACATCCCAACGACCGTCAAGGCTGATATTTCCTATGGCTATATTCGGCAATCTTAAATCCAGATTCTTCAACAGGCTTGACTGAAGAGGTCCTAATAATGACTCCTCTAAACCATCTACTCCACCGAGCAAACCAGAAAGCACGCCCGACAATATACCATCGCCTAAAATTGCTGCAGTAAGTTTGCCAGCATCTAAAACTTCTGATAATGCAGTTTCTATATTAATAGTCTCACCTTCATCTTGTGGAGACGAATCAGTCAATTTAAGACTCAACAAATCATATTTCGTAGTATATCTCTGATTCGATTCCTGCGTATAAGCCAAAGAAGTTTTTATATTGATCAATAGTCCAGCAAGCAATGCATCATCTATTTCACTAGCAGCAGGACGTAATACCTTAATTGCATCATTCAAACCATTAGCTTTCGTATCATGAACCTTAGCTTCTATCAGTGTGAAAGGTCCATTCAAAGAAGTGATGGTGAAATTAGGAGCTTTATCATTATCTTCTTTTATAGTAATCTTTTCTATCGATAACGGATCACTATAAGATTTAACTCTTCTATTCAAATCAATACTCTTCGCCAGAGCAACCTTAGCATCAATACTGCCAACTGTTGACCATGGATTCAGAATACTGTATAATGCATCACTATTTTGCTCTGAAAGCAATTCCTTTTCCACCAAATCTGTTACCTGCTCCAACACAGCCTCATGCAAGGCATTTACCAAATCACCTAACAGTATATTTACCAGACGGTCTACCACAGTTGTCAGAGGATATAACAGGCTATCACCCAATAATGGTTCAAGAATCTTCGTAAGTTTCGTTCTGAGTACTCCCTTCACAATATCAGTCGACAATTGACCATCCTTAATCTGGTCAACAATACTCTGTACCAACATACCAACAGCATCATTGGTATCAATAAGGTCTCTGGAGAAAGTGCTTTGCGAAACCAGACGTTGCAGTACAATCTTCGGAGACGGATTATTTATATTAAAATCAGCCGCCCCCATATAAAAAGCATTCTGATACACAATATCATTTGTCATTGGATAGAAAGCCTGCGGTCCATTACTCGGTAAATTTATGCGTACATTATCATATTCGCCATCGCTCAAATATACAATATCCGAATTTTCATCTTGACCAGTAAACTGACTTTCCATCATATTACCCAAGAACACTACACGATAATCACCGACGGGTAAGGTAACTTTCAACCGATTTTCATAACCGGCAAGTGGCCAACTATATTTCTGATTAACCAATCCACTACCTTGATTTGTTGCTCCGAATACAATTCCGAATGATTCGTCTGCATTATCCGGTTTATAATATACGTATTTCTCTTGTCCGTCATCATCAGTTTGCTTTTTGAAGAGCAAGAATCTCAACGACTGAACGGCTGTACTCTCCCCATTTACCAATGCCCTGGAAAAGTCGCATGTGGTAGGCATCAAGTTAGCAACAAAATATCCTTCAGGAACTTCCGTTTCATTTGCCGCACCTTGCCCATTCCCGTTTTCAATAGTTTCATCCACGAAAGCTTCTTTCTCACATCCTGTAAAAGCGAACGATACACACAGAAGCATCACTAACCATTTATTGTATTTCATTTTCATAACCGTATCCAACTAAAATAAGATTAATAATTCTGCCATCCATCCCAAACATCATCTTCCAGATGAATGCCACCATCGCCTGAGAAATCAACTGTAAAATTCCCCTCAGAGTCATCCCCGTTTCCTAATGTCAGCCAAGTGACCTGATTAGGATAAATAGGAATACTTCCTTCCGAAGATTTTAATGGATAAGTTGTTGTTACACCAGTTTTATCTTTTATTATCAGTTTGTTATCCGCAGTTTCAGTACCGTCTTTAGCAGTTATATCCTCCTGTGGCAACAGATTGATACGTATTCTGGTTTCCGAGCTTGTCAACTGTTCAGAAGTAAGCATTCTCTTCAGCGACAAAGGAGTGTCCGACAACACCTGACCGCCCGTTCCATCGTGAAAGTACATATACTGGGTACCATTCACCTGAAGAGTGACCTCCTGCAACTGCATATTCCTGATTCTGATTTCAACAGCTCCATTCTGACGGGTCAGTACAGCATTGAAGGTCGTATTCGATACCGTAGGTTTAATAGTCAGCACATCTCTGAATATCTCGTAATCACATTGTGCTCCCTCGCCCTGAAATTGTGTCTTAGCTTTCAAATAAGACGGAACAGATTCTGTACTTCCTGTAGAAATATCATATTGAGCATTAGGTACAGCCAAAAGCACCACCTTATATTCTTGTCCTGAATTCAGTCCGTCGATAGTCAGCACAGAAGCAAGTTTTCCCTCCTTGAAAAAGCTTCCATCACTATTATATACATAATACATTCCTTTGTATCCTGATTCAGGATATGGTACAACAGCTCTCGATGAAGTTTGTTCTATTCCACTGTTGATACTGATACTTACATCGCCATTCTCCAAGAGCATTTCGCTATTATTATTGCATGCAAAGAGCAACATAACCAGCATGGAGCAGAACAATAGTCTGGATATAACTTTTCGTTTCATAATATACGATTGCTTAATCGATTAAACTTTTATTTACTCTTTCCTTCTAAATTTCCGGCATTGTGGTTTCCCCAAGATGTGTCCATATTCACTCCCTCTCCTTCATTATCGCCGAGATGACCACCGTAATATTCATCCTGAAACTCATCGATTGATACCACAATTTCCGCCTCAGAAGCATCAAGGTCCACCGGATTGTCAGGAGTTCCTATCCTGTAAAAATGATTGGCCATAATCGGATAATGGTAGCGGGAATCGTAAGGATATGTTATCGGTCTGTCTATAATACCGGTTCCTGCTCTTGATGAAGCTATTTCACTCTTTGAAAGATGTACTATTTTCTTGGAAGAAAGCACATTATAATCCTTATCCAACAGATAAAGCATCATTGTACTGTTACTTCTGGTTTCATCAGGCGAGAACACCACCGGGGGCAAATATCCCATAAGAGTTACTACCCCTTCATTAACTTTAATCAAGTCCTCATCAGGATAATTCTCAGGCTCATCATCATCAGGTCCCCCACCTCCAATAGCTCTCGATTGGAATGTTTCCATGTTTTCCGGTAGAGGTGCAATAATCGGGAACATACCCTCTTCATATATATTATCCTCATCATTCGGAATATAATCCTTATACTCAGCACCATCGGAATCAATCGGCAATAATGGAATCGCTACGTTATAACGGGTCGGAAAATCTTCGTTAGGACCAGTACCTATGGCAATATATGTTACCTTTGTGTCATCTATCTGCTGCGGAATTCCTTTCAGGTAGGCCTTTACACCCGCTACACGCCGTTCTGCCCTAACTGTTATCTCAGGCATATTTTTCTGCCCCGTCACATAAGTACACCCTGCAAAAAATTCAGAACGAGCTATGGGGTTTATCTCACAGTTTTCATCCTCAACAGGGAAATTTCCACTTATACCAGGAAAAACAATCTTATCATTTACTATAGAAAAATGGTCAGACAAAAGTAGTTCTATAGAAGATAAATATGCATCCACTGAATTACCTGCTAAAGCAGGAGGTATAGTTAAAGAACTTTCTTCAGGAGTTCCTTCATATCCCTTGCTTGCATCCAGCCCTATTGCCACTAAACAATACTGTACTCCAGGCTCAAATAAATCCTCAGAGATTGGATGATAACCCACGGCCTCGTTCCTTCCCAGATTGATATCCTTTGGGATATTCTCACTCCAGTTCACCGGTGCGTTATAAACAAGGTTATAGAAATTTTCCTCCTGTTTAAAAACAAGCAATTGCACATACGTCACATGCTGCATACCATCTCGATCTACATCATCCTCATCCGGACCAATGACAGGAGTTCTGGTAGCGAGCATACCCGGAGACACCTGGATTTTTATCCGGACAGCTTCAGCACCCGTTCCACCTACTATCTCATCCATGGATTCCCTCTGCGAACAGGAAGAAAAGACACCGACAACCAACATTACTGTTGAATATATCATATTCTTTAATTTCATAAGAAAAACCATTAAGCTATTATACATTATAATTTCTGCAAATACAATCTGCTCAAAGTAGTCTTGATAATACCCAAACTAATTTTCACCTCACCGTTATTCAAACGATATCGCTTGCCTGTAAGAGTATCAACTAGTTCCCATCCTCTCCATTTTGCATCATCAGTCTGAATTTTCAGTGTCACATCTTTACTTCCATCCACCATCAGTCCTACGGGTATTCTATTCAGATTATTCATACATTGTATAGCCAATGCCTTGTTGTCGGCAATGGTAAAGACCTCTACCGCGCGCCTATTCTTCCTGTCAGCCATCATCACCGCATCCTCCATTTCGTTTACTCCATTATCAGCTCCGGAAAAACTCCATACAGCCGCATACGATATACTTTCTCCCCCCTGAGCTTCCAGAAACAAAGCATGCCTTCCATTATTGGCAGAGCGGTTGCTTCTTGTAGCGGCAGCAATCGGTGGACAAACATTGTCTGCACGAAATGTAACTTCATATTCGCCACTGCCTGAGCTCTCAGATGTAGAAATCATAAAACCTTCAGCCGGATTAAGAAACTTCCTTCCTGACGGCACATTAGATATTTCATCGGAGGTATAAGTTATACCATCATCCAATGTTATATTTTTCACCCCAGGATTATCCTTAAAGAATCCTTCAATCGAGAGGACTGACATAAAAGGATTTCCAACAACTGCCAATCCATTACGCGATACATTACTAGAAGTTTTCACAGTCAATTTATATTCTAAATCCGTTACCAGTTTTCCTATAAAATCTGTACTTCTATCAACTTTTTCTTTCCTCCCAGTCACTTGTTTTCCATCCGAATAATAATAGTTATATTCTGTATAACTCTTTGGAAACCTGAACCGGTAGGAGGCAGATTCTCCATCTTCACCCGCTCTGAGATAAATTCCCATCCCTGGTACATGTTTATAATTCAAATAATTAAAATCTTCCGTCCAACCACTAAGCTCATTTACTGCCACTTGTTGTGTGCCACCATCCTCCAGAATTTGCCAAACTCTATCTTTTTCCGTTTTCCAAATTCGCTGGTATACAATGGGAGAAACACGTTTCTCCGGATAGTTAATATCATTCAGTTCGGCAAAATAATTTTCTTTCGTCCAGCTGACACCCGTATTCACAAAGAAGTCTCCCGAATAAGTTTCACGCAGAGGTGCAGTAATCATTCTGTAAGTACCTCCCTTCACAAGCATATCCACAAAAGCCAGATCATACGTCAGGTAATTGATATGCTGAATATACGAGCCCTCTTCAAAATGAATATTCGCACAAGCAGATTTTTCAGTAAGTACCGGATAGTAAGGTACCCCCTTGCGCAGAATCACATTTGTACAACCCGACGGCTTACCGTTAGTCCAGTTATCCCAGTCATTCCAGTCGGTAGACAAGCCTTTCCATTCTGTCAACTCCGGATAAACATACGCCACCTGATTATACATTATCACTCCGGTAAGAGGTGAATGGACTGCAATAGAATAAAGTCCAGCCGACAAGCCAGATAATACAATTTCCTTATTTGAATTCACTGCAACCTGCTTCTGGAATACTTCTTTCGTTTGTGAATTGGTACATTCGAAGAGATATTCCTGGCCTTCCTGATATGAACCGGTCGCCTTAAGAACCAAATCGTTCGGATAACAAGTTTCGCCTTCACTGAAAGTAAAACCGCCATCGTCCGATGCACCCGGATCGGTTACACAATCGGGAATACCGTCACCATCTGAATCCTTACGGGTATATATACCGGTTATTCGGGGAGCCTTCAAAGACACATTTAACCCACCCAAAGTAATCTTCAATTTGTTATAAACTTTTGTAGGAGTCATCTCCAGATAGAGTTTCCCGGTTTTATTTATCAAATCCAAATCAAGCAAATCGAAAGAAGTTTTCTTTTCAACTTCTGCATCATTATCATGATATACCGTCATTGTTATTCCACTAAGGGCATTGACATTGGCAAGTCCTTCCATTCCATCCAGTACGATACCAATAGGCTGACTGGCCGGCATATCATTGAATTTCAGTCCTAAAGAGATGCCACCAATTTTTAAAAGTCCTCCTATTTTAACACCTGTATCCAGATCATTATCTATAAGGTATCCCAATCCGTCGATATTTTCTGTCAAGCCCACCAATGAACCGCTATTGAACACACTATAGTCCAAATCAACCCCGTAATTGGAGTTGTTCATCACCTCCATACACAAGTCTTGTGCAAAACTGGTACTGCAATAAGTATCTTCGAAGAAAGCGCCATATATACGTAACTGACTGAACAGAGAAACATCCGCCAAACCTTTGCTCCATAATTCAAGACGATTGAAAGCCTTATCAGTTTCCACGTACACTCTCAGGCGTCCGTTACCGTCGCCAATCAAGTCAAGTCCCAGTACCTTGGAGTTCTCTCCCGAGGAAGTCGCTCCTTCATCTACACGCGTATTTCCATTATACAGTCTTACTTCGTAATTTTTCAATAAGTTTACATCCAGCAAGCCCAAATTAGGCTCTATAATGAATCCGGCACGTACAGAACTGTTTCCGGCATTTACCATGCGCGTAGTCTTCATGGCATAGATGGCAGTACTTTTTACGACATCAATTCCACTTCTTGTAGCGTAGTTATTATAATTGTCGTCCACTACAGCATCCGGATTTTTCAAGCCCGATAATATAGATATCAAACTACCATTCCAAGAGTCAAGGGTTTCCGTAGGATATGCCCCATAACTTGTTGTCGTAATATAGGTATTACATCCAGAAGCCGTTGAAACCCGACTTTCACGGTAGATAGTAGATGTATAGCTCACACCGACTCCGTCTTTGTTGGTATATACAGCCTGAATAACATAAGCTCCGTTGGCTGTTGCACCGGTTAGTTTCCCATCTACAACCGTTGGCTCATTCTCACAGGCATTCGGCCAACTAAGAACAGTATACGTTACCGAAGAATGCTCCTGTTGGGCTACTGGTAATTGGTATGTATCGGTATAGATAGTAGCTTCCGGAAAAGCAAAGTAGCTGCTGTTGTCTATGGTAACAGGTTTACGGATGTAGGCGTAATAGACATTGATACCACTTATTCCTCCCACCAAAGCTCCAGGTGCCGTTATTTTTACCTTCGAGACACGCTTTTCTCCATTCGATATAATCATACTGATTTTCGCATTATCAGTATTCAATATATCCAAGCCTATCAAAGAAAATTCTTTAGATGATTTTTGTACCTCTTTTCCTGTTTCATCAATTGCAACAAGTTCAGGAGCATTGTTCAACAAGTTAGCAATATCTATGACACTTCCAAGTCCGCTTAGCAATCCTGTAGATTCGTAGACAAAGCCAACTTCATACCCACGTAAATCTTCATCTCCCCAATCTATAGTCACATATTGAGAAGGCAGAGGAGGAAGTAATGATGAACATCTAAGATGTAAATAATTTTCTTTTAAATCATCATCAACCAATTTATCAGCATCTTCTTGGCTTATTGTTGTTGACTTAGAATCTATTTTCGGATATTCCTTCCCCTCTTTTTTAATCGCATTCTCATCACTATTATCGCCAACGAAAGCATATTTGATACCAACAGACTCACTTAAGGCAGTGACAGCAGTCCCAGAAAATTTCAACCTTACTTCGTCAAAGATGCAGGGTGCTTTTACAATCAGCGTCTGTTCCGTGTTTCCTCCACTACTTACACCCAGTAAATCGAGACCGATTCCACCAGTATCATCTTTATTAACCGTTACCTCACCAACAGAATGATTATTGAGATAAAAAGAAATGACAGAGCCATTCAAAACATCAAGGCTCAACAAGGAACCGCTTCCCGGATCTATCACAAAACCGACCTTCTGATTTGCACTATAAGTACGATAGATATCACGAACTGCAATAGCATCAGCTGGTTTTAAATCAACACCGACCAATCCACCAACCTTATATGAATTTTTTAAGTCAAGATCGACTATCGCGCCTAAATCACCCGTTCCTGAAGCCACACTTACTGTTTCTTTAGAAACCTGATTTACCACACGCCCTACACCTACCAACGGGACACGAGCATTTTCAGCCTTCCATGTACCATCCTTCTGTTGCACCAAAGCGCTGGGATTATCAACCGATATAGGAGCATTCGTTCGTGTCTCTTCGGTCACGACGTCTCCGGCGGTTATCCGTTCAAAATCGTCATAACATGAGTATAGCACAAAAGGAACGCCAAGAACAAGCGCAGCGCGAACCAAAAGTCTTTTCATCATACTTCTATCTTTAAGCATTTTCATTATTCCTGTCTAAACAAGTATCGAGTATAATTCATTTATCGTAATGCAGAAAAATCGAATCTTTTCTGTGTTACCACAAATGCAGATGAAGCTAAAGCCATAAACAGAGAGTAAAAATTCAGAGAGAAAAAGCCTGACCTGCTGAAACTTTATATCACTTCTGAAGGTTTATCGTATTCTAATGTTGTTAAATCTATTCATAGCATAATCCCATACGGAACCACGCCATGAATAGTTAAGATTTTAATTTATTCAGCTTATTCTTCTACGCCCATATTATGAAGCACTTTCCATGCATCGTTCACAATAACTTTAATATCGGTGTTACCGCTCAAATCTACAGGTTCATCTGGATCTTCCGGATTGGGATCACCTCCATCGGTTGAATCTGTATCCAGTTTCTTACCGATTGAATAGAAGTTGTTGCAACGGATATCGTAAGCGTTTTTAGTTCCATCGCTTGGAGTTGTCTGCTTATCTGTCACTACATTCAAAGTTTTCAATGCTTTCCCATTTTCATCCTGCAATTCTACAGTCAGTGTCTGTGAGTCAACATGTTGATCGTAAGGGATAAGATATCTGCCACCAAAAATAGAATTTTCAACAAGTTTCAGTCCTTCAGGAGCCGTGTAACCCGTTGCAAGCGGAGCTTTAGTCGATCCACCGAGCTTACCGTTTGTCCAATTCTCAAATGTATAAGTACTACCTGTAGGAGTACCACCGTTCCAATTTGTAGCAATAGCAGATATATCAAATTCCATTACAAGGAACTTACCTTCTTTATCCGCCGTAATATTTGCATCTACTCCATTAAAATCCGGAGCGGTCAACAACTGTGCAGGAAATTTAAATTTAGTAAATTCTTTATTGGCATACACTCTTACATACTTCACAACAGCCTCTCCAATCTTGGTAGGTATATTTTTAAAATATCCCAGCATACCTGCTACCTGACGGGTTATCGTCACAGAAGCTTCACCATTGAAAGCAGCTTTATCCGGATTTGTGGTACAGTCTGCTGATACACCGGCAAAGAGTTCTTCAACCTCATAATCGCTCTTTGTCGTCGTCGTAGTTTGAATGAAATTCTCTAAAGTAGTTTCCCCTGTTGGAGCTGGCAAAGTTCCATAAGGATAAGTAGTACCATTATATCCAACCGCTACAAATTTGTAAGTTGTACTTTTACTCAATCCTTTAAGAGTGAGGATTTTAGTCTGGTCGGTGTGATTTTCCATAGACGGATTTGCATGGTCATCGACTGGTTCCAATCCTGTAACCGTAAAAATACCATTTCCACCAGACACACCATCTAATTCATTAGAAAGCGATATCGAATTATCAAATGTATAATCCGCGTTACCGTTAGAAGTACCTGCTTTCTTAAACACATACACCTTCACCTCGCTCACATTATTGGCGGCAGCCGAGCTACCTACCGGACGTACGGCACGAGATGTGGCATCGGTGCTTGATACAGTAATTTTCAAGATTCCTTCTCCTTCTTGGAGTTCTGCATTTTCAATGGGATTTCCGTTTTCATCTACGTAAACAAGCGTTTCATTCTGACAAGCCGTGAATGCCAATGTACCAGCAAACAGCAAGGCTCCTAAAAATGTCTTTTTCATAATCGTAATTTTATTTCAGATGTTTTTTACGGGGTAAAATAGTATTGCCTGCATGTCAGGCAATACTATTTGATTTATCGGTCTGAAAATTAATCCAGTTCCATTCCGTGAATAACTTCCCAGTTATCGTTCACTCTCAATACAAGTTCCTGCTTGTTGTTCAATGATTCTGGTTTGTCTGGATCTTCAGGATCTGGATTTGGATCCGGATCTGGATCTGGATCTTCAGGATTTGGATCTACACCTGGATTACTTGGGTTATCATACATTCTGGTACCAATACCATACAAATGATTACGTACGAGACTGTACGAGTTTGCAGATTCGACAGTTGCATACTCATCCCAAGCTAGGCCAGTCCAATATGTAACTTTATTGTTATTTTCATTAGACGTTACCTGTTTATCTGCTGAACCCAGATTTACTTTCCAGCTTCTAAGTACGTCTCCATTATCCTTTGTTAATTGCAAAGTCAAAGTCTGCTTTCCATCTACATGTGCAAACGGAATTACAAATTCACCACCAAAAACAGATCCTTTTTCGAAAAGAGCATGTCCTTTATATTTCTCCGGTTTTGCCCAATTATTATCAGTATCAATCAAATTATCACCATTCTCATCTTTGATAGCAGTAAACCATTCATTCAAATCAATAGAGCTAATCTCATAAGTTTCACTTTCCAATTTACCATTGGTACCGTTTACTACATATTTTACATTAGCATCATTACCAGAACCATTTCCAGCAAGATCAACGCTATTGAAGTTACCAAGAACCAATGACTGATTCTGAGCACTTGCCACCAGCTTCAGATACTTAGCACCTTCCATAAAAGGAATATCCTTCACATAAGCAAAGGCACCTGCTACCTGACGGTTCAGTACTATCGGCTTCTTGAAACCTTTTCCAGTTTCTACAGTTAATTCCATCTGTCCGGCAAAGATTTCTTCGCCAATCTTATTCGTAGCGCCCTCTTTAATTGGCAACACCATGTTTATCTTGTCTTCGCTGAAAGTATATTTACCTTCACCTTCCACTGTCTTTCTAACTTCGGTAACCTTTTCTAAGTTATAATCACTGTCAGAGCTATAACCTACGGCATACACTTTATAACTACCGGCAGCAAGTTTATCTGCATCCTTCAGTTCAATAGCAGTCTGACGACCGTGACCACCAGTAGTATATACAGTTGAACCATCAGTATTCCAATTAGAGATTTCTTTTACATATACTACCTTACCAGTATTATCACAAATCCACAGCTTCACATTTTCAATAGTCTGTTTAGCCTCAGCACTATACAACGGACGTCCGGCACGGGTAGCCAGTCCGTCGCCACCATTTTCCACCTGAAGTGTGATAATCTGGGCGCCGGCAGCCACACTCTCTACACCTTCTCCATCTTGCACATAGATCACTTCTTTGTCGCAAGAATAGAATGACAATGAAGCCATCAAAGCCATTCCCAATAAGTATTTTTTCCTCATACCAAAAAAAATAAAATATAAATAATAACATTATCAATAATCGGTCAATCAGTCCAGCTCCATATCGTGCAGCAACTCCCAGTTGTCGTTCACCCGAAGGTAAATCTCGAAGTCGCCCTCACCGCTTCCACCTTTGTCTACATACACATACTTCAGAATGGTAATCTCGTTACGCCCCATGGTGATGTTTACGTCCTGTGGTTCCAGCATAGGATAGGTTGCCCTACCCTGAGTTCCGACTGCCGACTTGTCGATAAATGTCACGCTCAGCGTAGAACCTTCGTACGACGGCGAAGGACACATCAGGGTTTCGCTTTTTATATTGTTGTATACTTCCCAATCAAGTTCAGTATGTATATCTGTCAGACTGGAATAATGGAAGCCATTGTCCACAAAGCTGAATACATCCTGTATATCCTTGGTGGAAAAATCGATGTTATCGGGAATTCCCTCAGCCTTGATAAGCAGGTCGCCCTTGGTACGTTCCATGGCCAGCGTATGCTTTTCATTGCCGTAACGATAGTCGAACGTGGCACTTGCCAGATAAATATCGTTTGCAGCCGCACCCACAGCTTCCATTTCAGCGGTAGTGGCATCTTCGCCCAGCGGTTCGTCGCTCTTCATGTTTCCCCATACGGTAACGGTATATTTTCCATACGGCAGCGACTCGGGAAGAGTGATGAGCTGTGTCTGGCTGTCGTTGTCAACCGGTGTATTTTTCTGCTCTGCCACTACCTTTCCTTCGGCATCGTTTACCACGTAATACAACGTGCTCACGTAGTCACGAAACGGCAGGTTTTCTGCCTTGCGTTCCATCAGTCCCAGCTTCACGGCATCGTCGATGTTGAAGTAGTTCTTGTCTTTTACCGTAAGTGTAACCTGCAGCGGCGGACAGGGAGGAACCGTATCGCGTATGCAACTGCTCCACAAAAGGCACATAGCCACCGGCAATACATATATTATCTTCATTCCTTTACTCATAGTCTTTTCCTCCTGTCAATGCTTGAAATGCCGGTGTCGTAAGGTAAGGAAGGAAATCGGGCTCGGTCTTCATTCGTTCCTTCAACCGGCTGTCGGGCAGTGCTTGTTTCAGACGGGCTGCTACCTCGTCGGCCTCTTTCTGCATGCGTGCAGCTATCAGTGCACGTACGTATTCCGCCAGCGGACTATTGTCCTCACAGCGTTCCATGATAGAAGCTGCATGCGGCGTGTCGCCTACACTCAAAGATACTACTGCTGCATTCACATCTTCGTAGCCCTGCATCAGTGTGTATGCCTCCTGCAACTTTCTTTCCTGTGCCTTGAGCAAGGCCAGGTTGTAGCGTGCCTGAGGCAGCTCGGTATTGGTCTGCAGCAGTTCGATGGCCTTTTCGTTGTTTTCCTTATACACATATACCGCTGCCTTGGTATTCAGTACCTCGGGCGAATACTCCTTCAGCCCGTCGAGCACAGCCTCCGCCTCGTCTGCCTTGTCTTCACGCAGCAGGAGCACCGCCAGATTGTTGGCTGCCACCTGCGACTGCGGGAAGTAATGCAGAATGGTGCGGTATACCTCCTTCTTCTCTTCGGGAGTCTTCTTCAGGGTCGATACGCGCAGCAGCTCTTCTTCGTTGAAGGCATCGGGACGCTTGCCGTACATGTCGAGCAGTTCGGCATCGGTAGTGAAGCTCTTCAGCGTATACGTATATACATACTCTACCTTACGGTCTTTTTGCAGGTACTTGTTCTTGATGTCGTTCCAGCAAGACAGACGGCGGATATAGCGTTCTGCCACATCGTCGTTCTCGACATTATACTTATCTAATATCTCTCTTACCTTCAGCGAGTCGGGGTGTCCGTCGGCTGTCATTGCCTGAAGCACCGGCATCCAGCCCTCGGGACGGGAACCGATACTGAAACGTGACGCCTGCGAAGCATTGAAATGAAGCTGGTCTACCAGCCAGTTCTTCGCCGAATTGGCACGGTTGCGAGCCAGCGTGGTATTGAAGGCATACGAACCGTCGGCCGACGCCATACCGTAAATGCTTACGCTGTTCAGCGTGGCAAGCGAGTCGGTCACGATTTTCTGCAGCGTGGCAAGCATGCGGTTCATCTCGTTACGGTTATCGCCCAGCGACAGATTGATGTCGTAACGGTTTATCACGAACTGCAGCAAGGCTTCTCCTCTGCCTTCCATAATCTTGGGACGGATTACGAACTCCGGCTCAATCCAGTTAAGCTGAAGCGATTTCTTAGGTTCTATCAGGGTAGGGATGTTGTTGATGTAGGCAATATCTACGGTATCGGCAACGCCGCATTCACCGCATCCGTCGGTAGACAGGACGGCCACAATACGCCCGCCGTCGATATCGGCAGGAACAGCTACCCGCTCGGAATAGTTTACATCGTATTCCTTGCGGTTGTTTACCTTGCGCGCGGCATTTGCCAGCGTATCTACATAGCCGTCGAGAAGCACACGGCGTTTCATCTTCTTACTATAAATAGGCGCATCGAACACCATGGGAGTATATTCCGCCAGCATCGAATCTTTCTGCAGCAACTGCGGGACGACAATGAGGCGGCTTCTGCCGGTAAAGGCATGGCTCGGAATATGAATGTTGACATCCACGTCGACAGTCGACATGCTGTCGGGGGTAAGCGTACGTACCGGTGTGACCGAAACTTTCTTACTCATACCCGATGATGCACAGCCAGCCACTCCCAGCGACAAGCATCCGGCACAAAACAAATATGTATATCTGAATTTCATATTGCAAACGTTTAAAAGATATAAGAAACCGATACAGCCAATTTTGTAAGTCCCCAATAATCTTTGGTCTTATTTTCGTGACACTTGCTGCAAGGTATGCGGGGACTCTCCTTATACCACAGGCGTGCGTATCCGGCACCAATCAGCGCCTCCAGGTTCCAGTGCGGCGACAATATCCAGTTATAGCCATAGGTGACACCTCCCCCGGCCAGATAACCGTCGTAACGCTTGTCGTTGAAACCTCCGTAATATTGTGCTCCGTGCAGGTGGACTCCCACAAAATGTCCTTCGAATTTCTCACAAAACCAATATCTCAACTCCGGCTGCACCAGCCAGAAACGCATTTTCTTGTCATCCTTGAACGTCCACGGATTGTATGCCAGCTGCCAGTCGGTAGTAAACTTCCTGCTTAAACCAATTTCAATGCTGGCATTTGGAGTAGCAGCTCCCCAGTAAAGGGCGTTGGTCTTCAAAGCAACATTTTGAGCATTTCCACTACCTCCAAAATACAGAAAGGCGCAGAGAAAGAATAATTTTCTACTTTTCCGCATCATTAATAGTATCTTTTTGATTTCTTTGCAAAGGTAAGCCACTACCGAAGATTGAAAATTACAAATTCGCGTCAAAAAATTACACTTTACACGCATTGCCCGCAAGCGGACATCTGTTCATTCAAGTTGTCCGGCTTTTTCTTCAAGCGCTTTCTTACGCAATTCATTAGGTGTTTTTCCAAAATATTTTTTACAAAAGGTTATCAGGTACGACGTAGAGGAAAACTGGTACTTCTCTGCAATCTCACTGAAAGGCAGGTTGCTCAGCGTGACATCGCTTCTTACAAACTCCTGCTTGCGTAGTAGCAGCCACGTCTTTGCCGTAGCATTGAAAGTTTCCTTGAAGCGCCGGTTAAACGTGCTCAGGCTCATGTTGGCACGTATGGCAAAATCCTTAACATCGAATATCGAACGGCTATTCATCAGTACAAAATCCTTGAACTCCATATCCTTACCCAAAATCGGATAGAAGAACAATGCCAATTCTTCCTTTGTATAGCCGGCACGTAGATACAAAAACAGTTCATCGCGCTTTATCTGATGGTAATGTACGCAACCTAGTCCCTCTCTCAAGCTGCTGACAAGCAAAGGAAGAAAGCCCTGAATACGTTCGTCCAGCTTCAGGCAATAAGGCTCCTGAGATATGTCTCCGATTACGTAACGCGACAACTGCTGGATGGAAAAGCGCGAACACAACTTCAAGTCACTGGCAAAGGAGCACAACAATAAAGTCGTAGCTTTACGGGCATAAGCAGTAATCTGCTGATTTTTAGGGAGCAAAAATATATATTCCACCAGAGGATAGAAATATTTGTCTACCTCATACCGTATCTCTACATCGCCTTCCAGCATAAAGACTAGAAAAGTAGTATCCAGATACTGACGTTCCACAACATGGCCTTCGGGGATTTCCTTCAATAAAAAGATCTTATTGAATCCTTCCGCGTAATTGATGCAAGAAATATGCTCATTTTTATAAAAGAATGCCATTATATCTTTATTTGTGACTGTTAAACTCTCCTTTATAAAATCTCTCATCTAAAAAAATTCCCACATTATTTCCTAATAGAGACGCAACAAATATAATTATTTACTCCCGTATAAAAAACATAAAAAAAAATTTTTTTTCTAATTAATATTATATATCAAGTTTTTCAAGATTTTTCACCGACAAAATAAGGAAGAAAACACATCAAGAAACTGGTAAGTCTCAGAAAAATGCTAGCAGGAATCTTTCCTTTTTTGTACAAAAAATCCGAAAATTTGTACAAATATCTTCGACTTTTTGTACAAATTTTCGGATATACACCCCAAGAAAAAACAAAAATTCTATTATTTATTTTTCCGCTTGTCTCTATATTCGGTAGGTGTCATACCGAAACGCTGCTTGAAGCATTTACTGAAATAACGCGGATCGTTGATACCTACCATGTACGAAATCTGAGTCATATTGAACTCTCCCGTTTCAATAAGCTGAGCAGCACGCTTTACACGCATCTCTTTGACAAATTCTATCGGCGCAAGTCCCGTCAGCGATTTCAATTTTTTAAAAAAGACTGAACGACTTACTGCCATCTCGTGTACCAGATCATCGATCACCAGATCTCCATTGTCGATGTTACGCTCCATAAACTCTGTCAGCTGGTCGAGAAACCGCCTATCCTGCTGCGACATCATGTCTACTTCCTCTTCTTCATTGGTAACCTCAGGAGAATCAGGATCCATTAAGTGCTCACAATAGAACTGACGCAGTTTCTGACGACGGGCCAGCAGATTGTCCACACGAGCCTCAAGGTAAGTAGCACTAAAAGGCTTAGTAATATAACTGTCGGCACCTAATTTCAAGCTCTGGAGCTTGGTATCGATATCAGTCTTCGCCGTAAGCAGCACTATAGGTATATGACTGGTAGTCAAATCCTCTCGCAATTCACGGACCAGTGTAATACCATCTTTTTCGGGCATCATGATATCGCTGATAATGATATCGGGGATATACTTCACAGCTTTTTCCATACCTTCCACCCCATTGGCAGCTTCTATGATACGAAAACGAGAGCTGAATATGCTGCGTAAGAAGAACCTCAGTTCCAGGTTGTCTTCGACAAGAAGCATGGTCTTTTCAAAAGAAGTTTCAGAGGGAGCACTCCCAGATGTGGAAGTTTCTGCAACGGTCACCACACCATCCGGTGTTTCCTGCTTGCTAATAGCATCTACTACTTCTACATTATCGGACAAGACAAATTCTACATCTTCGCCATAATGTTCTTTCCCCTTCAGGAAATCTACCATAAAGCAACTTCCCTCTCCTACTTTACTTTCTACACGTATGGTAGCGTGATGCATTTCCACCAGCTCTTTCACAAGTGAAAGCCCGATGCCCGAACTATTCGGATTGAACAAATTCTTGTCGAGCAACGTTTCGAAACGCACAAACAAAGAATTTTTCTTGTTTTCCGGAATACCGATTCCCTGATCCTGTACGCCTACTGTTACGCTTTTTTCATTATCGTGTACAAATACGGTAATGGTTTTCCCCGGCTGTGTATACTTAAATGCATTCGACAAGAGATTGAACACAATTTTCTCTACTTTATCGGCATCTACCCATAATTTCAATTCCGGTTGCTCACTCTCAAATAAAAAATCAATCTTATTCGATTCTGCCACCGATTCAAAATTTTCCATAATATTGTGTACAAACGATACGATATCAATCTGCTCGACCGAAAGTTTCATCTTATGGTTCTGTATCTTACGGAAATCCAGAATCTGATTGACCAGCCTCAGCATGCGGTGAGTATTGCGTTCTACCACCTGCAATTGCTCACGTACTTCCTTGCTTAAATCCGCACGTTTCAAGATATATTCCAGCGGTCCTTCTATCAGTGTAAGTGGCGTACGGAGCTCGTGTGAAATATTGGTGAAGAAACGTAACTTCATATCTGTAACCTGCTGCTCAACAGATACCTCATGCTTCAGGCGATAAATCAAGAACAGAATATAAGCTCCTCCCAATAGAACGAATATAAACACCAGTACATATAGGACATAAGCGTAAGGCGTTTCCCAAAACGAGGGCTTTACAGTAATATTCAGCGTATGTTCGTTCTCTACCCAGATACCTGCCCCATTGGTCGATTTGACACGGAACACATAATCTCCCTTAGGCAGATTGGTATACGTAGCCGTACGCTGTTTACCTACATAGTTCCACTCTTTGTCGAAGCCCTCGAGTATATACGCATACTTCACATTTTCGGGAAAACTCATATCTAGTGCTGCAAACGATAACGTTACGGTATTCTCTTTATGAGAGAGCGTAAGATGCGACAAGCTGTTTAACGACTCCGGCAAAACAGAACCGGGCTTTGGAACAATCACTTGATTGTCTATCTTCAAACCAGAAAAAACAATCTCAGGAATATAAGCATTTTTTCGGATATGTCCTGGTACAAAGGATAAGAGTCCTCTGTTTGTTCCAAACAGCAGACGTCCATCAGTCGAAGCAATCGCCGTACTTTCCTCGAATAGCAACTCCTCACCAATTTCCTGCTTCAGGAAATTGTCAAAATGACGTTTTGCCTTATTCATCCTACTCAATCCGCTTTCCGAACCCATCCAAATATTACCGTCCTTGTCTTCGGCAAGCGAGAATAGTACGTCCGTAGGAAGGCCATCCTTGGTACCATACGAAACAAACCGTGCATTACCCAGATTGTCGATATGTGTCAGTTCATTCAATCCACCACCAAACGTAGCAAAAAACAGTTGTCTATCGTGCGTAAGCAAAATATCGTATATATCGTTACAAGTCAAAGTTTCCTGCTGACCAGGTGTACTGACGTACAAATGAAAATTTATATCATCAGGTCGTGCAAATTTCTCACTGAACGACAACAATCCGTTGGAAGTTGCTACCCACAAGGTTCCCTTTCCGTCCTGACGTATACGGCGCACCTTATAACAACGTTCTATCGGATACGATTTCAGGTTATTGTGCGAGTTAATAAAGCGTACGCTGCCATCGTCTTGTCTTTCTATATAGTTGATGCCTCCGCCAAACGTAACGACCCAGATACGTCCAAAGCTATCTTCACACAAATCGTAAACACTGTTATGACTCAGGCTGTAAATATTGTTGGCATTATATACATAATGATTCACTTTGTATGTGTTTCCCTGAGGAATGAGCTGAAGCAATCCATTCCCCTTAGTAGCAATCCAGATATGCTTATGTGAATCTTCTATTATTTTATAGGCCGATCCTTTAAAAGGTGTTCCTAAAGTAGAAATCCGTCCATCAGTAGTGAGATAACCCTGAAAATGAAAGTCGAGTGAATAAACCGAGATTTTGCTGTCGCGTGTACCAATCCAAAGCTGCTTCCGGGAATCCTCGCACAAGGCTCGTACCTGATTGGCATTGGTATCATAATTACAATCGAAAGGCTTAAACAAACGAAATTTATTTTTAAAGAACGTTACTTTATCCAGTCCCTTGGAGTGCGTTCCCAACCATAAGTTACCCTGATGGTCAAGCATCATGGCATGCAACTTATTGGAAAAGCGCCATGAATCGGTACCGGCCTCATTATAAAAAGGCTGCAGACGGTTATTTTTCCGATCAAACCACGACAAACCTCCTCCTCCCGGATGTACCCACAAATTTCCCTGACCGTCTTCACAAATGGCAAACTTGGGTGCATTGCCAGGTTCCTGCTCCACCGCAATCTGTTCTACCTTGAATGTTTGAGTAAACGGATTGAAATGGCAGACACCACCAATCTTTTTTACTTCAAACCATACCTCATGGCAACTATCAACATACATAGACCGTATCGGATACTGCATGAAATCGAATTTATCGACCGGATTATAATATGTCAGGCTATCCAGTGCTGCATTGCCCACTATAAAGCCCGATGTACGGGTAGCCATTATAAGCTTATTGCCCGGCAACTGGTGAATGGCTATAATATCATCTTTCACCGATAATTCTTTCAGCTCGAAAGAAGCATCTTTCAACGAGTACTTCCAAACTCGTCCGTAACTGGAAGTGAAATAAACGTGTTCGTTCACAGAAGTTGCCGAAAAAAAAGATTGTCCCGTATGACCAGCCTCAAGCCGCGTATGTACAAAAAAAGAAGATCTTTTTCCACTTGCACCATCTATTGCAAATAACCCATCTTGCGTCAGCAACCATTCCCTGTTATTCGCATCCAGATAAATAGTATTGATGGCAATTCCTTTCTCCTTGTTTGTAGTCGACAGATAGATTTTGGAAGTAAATTTTCCCGTTTTTTTATCAGGTACCACTCTGATACCTCCATTTCTATCAGTAAGCAACCACACCGTTCCATTACCGAGTGGCAAGATAGAATTAATAACCAGTTCCTTTCCTATACCATCGGCAGGTACTTCGGTAAAAGTTTCCATCCGCTTATCAAAGCGAAACGCCCTGCCATCGTAAGTAATGCACCATACATCTCCTTGCTTATCCACCTGTAAGTGATCTACACGATTGGAACTCCAAAGCATATCATTTTCCTTACGAGCCTTATAAACTTTAAAGTCATAACCATTGAAACGATTAATGCCATCCCAAGTAGCAAACCATATCATTCCGTCATGGTCTTGCACCATATCCATAACCGAATTTTCCGACAAACCGTTTTCCTGCGAATAATGCGTAAAGGTACAGTTTAGCTGAGCATGAGCTAAAAGACTAACAAACAGAAAAGAAAGGATATTTAAAAGCTTTTTCATAACATTATTTTCAGCGAGTCGGACAAAAATAATGAAAATTAAATGATTCCGCAAAAAAGAAGAAAAGATAGTAAAATACCTCTTGCCTGATTTATAGCGCCAATACATAGAGAAAACAATTAAACAAACAGAGCCCTAATTGGGGTAAAAATAAACCTTAAAATTAAAATCAAGAAAGCTTTACAAAAACAAATAAAGAGTCGTATCAATACTCCCAAACGGTGAAGTGCACCCCAAAAGTTTTCTGTCTAACTTTTGGGGTGCACTTTATGATACGACTCTTTTATATTTTACAACTTCAACCTATAACTTAATGGTGTGTAATCATTTACGCCTGAAATCTCTTTCTAGGTTACACAATCTCCAACGAAAAGAGTCTTTCGTTTGGGATCATCCTTTTAAGGATTTTAGAAACGATGAGGAGGCCCACCAAATCCACCTCTTGGTCCTCTCCCAAACCCAGGACCACCTTTAGGAGCATCCTTTCCGCCAAACAAATTCAGACGGTAAATGAAGTGTACCATGCAATAGCTGTAGATTGCATTATATTCCGTATCCTGACGCATGGCAGCACTGATGGTACGGCTGATGTTGCTCTGGTTTCTCAAGATATCGTAGAATTGTATGCTTACCGTAGCAGCATTCCCCTTAAGGAAGTCCTGAGAAATCTGTGCATTCCAGATCAGCTCGTCGGTATTCATGCTCGATTCAGTATACCCTCTTCGGGAGTTCTGAGACAAGTCAGTAGAGATAGACATATTCCACGGCAAACGCACATTCGTACTGGCACCATAAGAAAACTGATACGTATCCATATTATTGCTTTCCTGATAGCTGTTACGTGAATGTGTGTAATCCAGCGAACCATTCAGCGAAAACTCCCACCAGTCATTACGATACGTACCTCTCAAACGTTCTCCCAAGGACAAACGCTTCGTAGTATTTTTGTCGGTATCGGCAACAACATTCTTATCGCTGATGTAACTGATCATATTCTGATAATTTGCCCGGGTAAATGTATTGATAGTATATTTTTTGTTGCGCAAAGCAATGTTAGTACCAACCATTCCCATCAAGTTCCAGTTTCCGTTGATGTTTTCAGGAGTAGTCACATATCCACCTGTCTGCGGATCGTATACTCTTCGGTTACTGATGTCGTTCAAGACATTCTGATAACGGAAGAACGAGAACATACCCCGCTGATTTTCTGTATTGAAGAAATTATATTCGGCGCGCAGCTCGTTAGTAAACGTAGGCTTCAGTCCCGGATTACCGTTCTGAATATTCAACGGGTCTGTATTATCCGAAATCGGCAACAAATCTACCATGTCCGGCTGGGCAGCCTTTCCGCGATAACGAATACGTAACTGACTGGTTTTTGAGAACTTATATCGGAAATCGAACGTCGGAGTAAAGTTGAATACATTTCTCACGGTCATTGTATCCAGTTCTCCCTTCTTATACGACAAATCCGACTTCTGCGGTTGGAAGCTAAGACCAGCATTCAGGCTCATCTTCTCACGCACCCAGCGGAACGTTACATCCATCTGGTGATTATAATAATTGTATACTGCATTTTTACTTAAATCTGCGTTGTATTCTCCCTGTGTATCACCGTTCAGTCCATCATTCACCGTCCAGTCATCTCCCATATTGAACGTAGAGTTATCAGTTGTAGAATGTTTATACTGGAAATTATAACTGAACTGAAGAAAACCACCCGTAAAAATAGGCTCACTGTACGTCAGTCGTGCACTAACATCAGACGTTTTAGTGGGAGTCGTTATATAACGGTTCAAAATTTCCAGACGTTCTTCCGGAGTTTTTTGGAAATAATCTGTTCGTGAGGTAGAAAACTGTTCACTACTGCTATTGGTATAATTATATTTGCCACGGAAGGTTATATTTCGGCCAGCCTTTCCCAAACGGCGATTAATCATTGCAGAACCTCCAGCCGTAAGATCATCTCCCTTTTTCAAGGTATTTTTCAAAACCGTATTCACGATATTTTCTTCGGGAACCAACGAGGTCAGATCATCCGTTCCAAACAATTCATCCGTAGAATAGCCAGGATCCTGTCCGAAGGTATACGAATTTTGACTGGTAGAATTATCCGTCTTACCATAACTGATACGCGGACGGAAGATAAAAGTAGTCATAGTATCCGGTTTCCATTCGATGAAAGCATCGGCCAACATGTTAGTCGTTTTATTACGAGAATGATCAATCGCATTCTTGAATGAACTGCTCTCCGACGATACAAACGTTTCAGAAGCTTGCTTGCTGATTATATCTCCATCCTTATAATTGAATTTCACACTTCCTTCGGTTTTCAACTTCGATGTTTCAGTAGCGAAATTCACTCCACCCATCTTTACAGCCGTCAGCCCGTTATCTCCTTTGCGAAAGCCACCTCCACCACCAGGGAAGCTATTGTCGTTTACATTATTTAAAGAACCAATAGCAGTAAACTGTCTTTTCCCTTGAAAATAATTTATCATAGCCTTTCCACTGTAACGATCTTTTGTTCCAGCCGCCAAGTCTACATTACCTACCCATCCTTTGTTCATACCAGGCTTGACAGTCAGGTCGAGTACCGTTTCCTCCTCTCCATCGTCTATTCCCGTCATCCGGGCCATATCCGACTGCTTTTCGTAAGCACGTATCTTATCAATGATATTCACCGGCAAGTTCTTCATTGCGATATTCGGATCGTCGGCAAAGAACTCTTTACCGTCAATCATAATCTTATTGATTTCCTTGCCGTTGATGGTAATTTTCCCACTTTCATCAATTTCAGCTCCTGGCAATTTTTTAACGAGTTCCTCCAGTGCCGATCCCTCTGGCACACGATAGGCTGAGCTATTATATACCAGCGTATCTTCCGAAGCCGTAACCTCCGGCGCCTGAGCTACTACAACCGCACCTTCCAGCATAATCGCATCCGAATGCAGTTTAATCGTACCCAAATTGATACGTGGCTTTGACTGTGTCAGCGTTACCGGTTGAAATGCAGGTGCATACCCTACAAAAGATACTTTCAACAAATACTTTCCCGGACGCACAGATAAAGCAAAACGTCCGTCATTATTTGTCACATCCCCCGTAACCATTGAACTATCCCGCACAGCAAGTATCTGCACCGTTGCCTGCATAACCGGAGAATTGTCATCATTATCGATGACAGTTCCCGAAACCAAACCTTTGCTACCTCTGCTTTGTGCAAAAGCGACTACCCCACAGGATATCAGTAGCAACCCCATCACCCATTTTTTCATTCTTACAATCTAATACAAATGTTTCAACGTTGGTTTGACATTGAAATATTTTAAAGGTTTAATTGCAAAACCTTTTTTAAGGGTTATTTTCTTCTAAAAGCCTTTTCAATACGATGCTTCTGCAAGAAAAACTCCCAGCAAAGTACATTGATAATCATATATACGATACCGACAGAATTATCGGCAGACTGCACATCCTGATTAATGGTTCCCTTTACCAGCATAACAATATAGTATATTCCCCACAAGTATAAGGCATACTTCATCGCCTTACTGCGAATACTGGCTATTTCTTCGTTCTCTTCCTTAGCCTTTGCCAAAAAGATCATGAATAGTGAAATCCAGATAACAAGCTTTATACATAGCTTGACATACAACAAATTACCATCGTGTACAAGTCCAAACATGTACATCAGTAAAGGTACAAAAACAGATAAGATAAGTAAAGCATAGCCTGCATATCTACACGCAACGGGTAATATTCCTTTCATAAACAAATCAATTTATTGGTAAATACTGTACAAAAATAATTAATTGTCAACGTACGGGCATGTACTTTTTACTTTTTTTCTATTTTTGCAGGAAAAACAAAAGATTTATGAGCAAACAAGAAGTTGTCATTTGTCATGAGCTGGAAGAAAATCTGCGTCATGCAGTTTCCAGCCAATCCTACGATAAAGTGTTCATCCTGACCGATGAACATACCCGCATGTATTGCCTTCCCATTATTGAAAAATATCCGTTTTTAGCTCATGCCGAACAGATATGTATCGGAGTAGAAGATATACATAAAAATCTGGAAACCCTTGCTTATGTATGGAATCAACTGAGCAGCAAGGGAGGTACCCGCCATTCATTGCTGATTAATCTTGGTGGCGGCATGGTTACCGACTTGGGTGGCTTCGCTGCGGCTACTTTCAAACGGGGTATCGATATGATTAATATTCCGACTACCCTGCTGGCTATGGTAGATGCTTCGGTAGGCGGTAAGACAGGTATCAACTTCAATGGATTGAAAAATGAAATCGGAGCCTTTGCTCCGGCCAACTATGTACTGATAGACTGTGAGTTTCTGAAAACCCTCGATCATCCCAATATTTTGTCGGGATATGCAGAAATGCTGAAACACGGACTTATCAGTAATGTAGAGCACTGGAGTGAACTTCTCAATTTCAATCTGGAACATGTAGACTACAAGCATTTGCAAAAACTGGTAGATACTTCCATTCAAGTAAAAGAAAAGGTTGTGGAACAAGATCCGTTTGAAAAAGGAATCCGCAAGGCACTGAACTTCGGCCATACCATAGGGCATGCATTCGAGAGTTTTGCCCTCGAAACAGAACATCCTGTATTGCACGGGTATGCAGTAGCCTGGGGAATGGTCTGTGAACTGTATTATTCTCATCTGAAAGTAGGTTTTCCGAAAGACAAACTGCGCCAAACCATACAGTTCATCAAAGAACATTACGGGAAACTGGATTTCAGCTGTAAAGATTACGACCGTTTGTATGAGTTCATGAAGCACGACAAGAAAAATGCTTCGCTGGGTAACGTCAACTTTACCCTGCTGGGAGAAATCGGTGATGTTCATATCAACCAAACTGCTACACAGGATGAGATCTATGATATGTTTGATTTCTATAGCGAAACAATGGGATAAACAGCCGGAGCCGTTGCAGGAACAGTCATGTTTCAGGTAATACTGAGACAAAAGTCTATCTCTTTTGTTTTCAACCATAACCGCCCAAGCTGACATTTTGCTGCAACGTGCTTCCTTAAAAAAGTAGAAAAAACTATCCCAAATAATTTGCTAGTTTAAAATAAAGCCTTACCTTTGCATCCGCAATTCGGGGTGTAGCTCAGCCCGGTTAGAGTACGCGTCTGGGGGGCGTGTGGTCGCTGGTTCGAATCCAGTCACCCCGACTGGTGAAAATGAAGGAGTTAAGTAATAAACTTAGCTCCTTTTTCTTTTATATATGACACATTTATGACACAAATCAAGATGTTTCCCATCACTATATCACTTCGATTAAGAAACAAAAATAAAATAACTGGGGATTATTTATTTTTCTTTATTTAGGTTTACCATAGTTTTATTCAACATATAACATACTTTCGTAGCATATTGAATAAAACAATTTAATATGATTTACGGATACATTAGAGTAAGCAGTGACAAACAGACTGTAGAAAACCAACGTTTCGAAATTAATAATTTCTGCGAACGTGAAAATTTAAAAATTGATGGTTGGATAGAAGAAACCATCAGCGGTACAAAATCCTATAGCAAAAGAGAGTTAGGTAAACTACTCAAGCAAATCCAAAAGGACGATCTTATAATTTGTGCAGAACTTTCACGCTTAGGAAGAAATCTTTTTATGATAATGGAAATTCTTAACCTTTGCATGAGTAAAGAATGTAGGGTCTGGACAATCAAAGACAATTATCGTTTAGGCGAGGATATTCAAAGCAAAGTATTAGCATTTGCCTTTGGCTTATCTGCAGAAATTGAACGTAATCTAATTAGCCAACGCACCAAAGAAGCATTATCACGAAAAAAAGCAGAGGGTGTAATTTTAGGCCGTCCAAAAGGAAAGAAAAGCTCTCCTGAAAAATACAAATTATATAAAAAAAGGAACTTGATTCAGGAACTTTTAAATGCAAATATATCTAAACGGAAAATTGCTGTAATATGTAAAGTTGATAGAAATACATTAGCACGCTATATCAAAACCTTTTTGGTAGAAACATAACGAGC
>ERZ779850.540-NODE-540-length-45386-cov-33.885884_pt1 | contig 45386 bp, 37 predicted proteins | sample MGYA00511249_ERZ779850 | MGnify/ENA primary metagenome ERZ779850 (study PRJEB29588, sample SAMEA2162475) | human gut metagenome | biome: human gut; feature: human-associated habitat; material: faeces | place: Denmark | collected 2008/2010 ...
CGTAAAACGTTGGATAGCAAGAAAAACCTTTAGTGAGGGATCAAACTTGGGTTAAAGAGGACACCTCTTCTAACTGTACTTCCAATATTTTCTTCTTCTCAAGCAATCCGTCTAAGGCAACCTTGGCTTCCTCCAATTTTGTCTCCTTGTTTACCTTACCATTTCGGATTTCCTCAACCTTTTCTTGGAGAGGATTTAACATCCCTTCAATTAGTTTTTGTCTTATAGTATTGATAATTTTATCCTTATTAGCAAAAGCACCTTGCAATGAATCTCCACAATCAAAACTGTCACGTTTGCTATTAATAAAATTCAACAAGTCTATCTTGGTTGAGTTATGTGTAAGTGCTCTTCCTATCACACCAACAAGACCAAAGCTCATTCCATTAATGAAGTTACCAAGAATACCACCGATAATATCCAACCAGCCAGCATCTGTCACCTCCTCACCTTCTTTACTGAACAAAGAAACATTATCCATATCAAGTTTAATCTTTCCTTGTAATTCTTTAATGAAATCTCGGGTGTCAATATCAGGAAGATACTTTAATAAGATATCTTCAGCATCTGTAAAAAAGTCTTGAATTGATGACATAAATTTGCGACGACCTTCATCTTGTAGATTCTTCATCTTTCTCTTCATATCACGATTAACCAAATTCGAAGTTATTTTATCGAATTTAGGTTGTAACGATTCAACTTTAGTGAAGCGTTTAAAATCTGTCTATACAACATTTTCCATTTTATTGCAAGCAGAATCCACTAGGCCCTCAAGAATGTCTTCACCATTATTCACCAAAGTTCTTACGTCATCATTCAGCGATTCTTCAAGAAAACCCATTTTTTTCTCTAAACGTCTACAAGCCTTTGACAGATTGTACTCTCTTTCCTCCAAATCATCATCAGGACTTTGCAGCATTGTTATTTCTGCCTTTTTCTGATTGAGAGCAGCCTCATTGTCCATCTTAAGCTTTCCACCTGCCGCATATATAGCATTCAATGGCTTAGCAAACAGAATTTGACTCTTTTCCTTATCTATCAAATTGCGAATCGCGTTGACCAAATTATCGATATGGCTCCACTTACGCATTTCTGGCTGTGAACCTATACCAAAATTCGAACAATGACGATTCCATGCAAAATTCAAAGCTTCTTCTGAGTTCACTTTTGACATTGGCAACTCTGACAACAAAGCCATTTCAGCCGACAAAGGAATAGGTTCTGCCTCACTCAGAATATCAGACAACGTATTGTCATTTGACTCACGACATGCCTTAGCAATCTCAGACTTTACATAATCCTTGATCTGCTCTTCATCCTCAGGATTTACTTCACTACAATACGGTATATCATACTTGTTTATACCAATGAGTACTTTACCAATACCACATTGACTAACATTCTTGAAGATAATATCCCTGTCAGTCGCATCAAACGGACGGCCGGCAGAAAGCATCATCAATACGACATCTGCCTTTTTAAGGAATTCTTTAGTACGCTCTTCGCGAGAAACAATAGGGTCGTTAAATCCCGGAGTATCTACAATTTCAACTCCCTTGAGATATTCTTTAGGATAGTAAATCTTTACAGATTTAGTGATAGAAACATATTTACCATCTGCTCCTACATACTCTATTATATTATCGAAAGAATCCTCTCTTGTCTTACCTAAACAATCTTTTAAATTAGAGCCGAGTCTTGAAGCTTTAGATACAAGTTCTTTTGCTGCCTTTATTTTGGATTCAGCCATAGTATCCCCAGCAACATCATCCAACGAACGAGCAGCTTGAGCCTTCTGCTCTTCCCACTCATCATTGGTATAGAACTCAGCAACCACCTTCTTCTGTTCTCCGTATGTTATCACAGACAGAGCTGCAGTCATAGGAGTTGTAGCAGCTGGTAATACCGTATCCTCAAAAACAAAAGAATTGAGGAACGTAGATTTACCACACTTCATCTGACCGATAACACCGATCGTCAAAATATCTTTCTCCAATTTATCGATGAGTTCTTTACAACGATTCTCATCAATCCATCCAAAGTCCTTGGCTTTCAATGCCAAGGACTTTAATTTATTCTTCTTATTTTGAAATTCTTCAAAAAGATTCTGTTCCATATTTACTTAAACTTTTTAGTTTCTTTTTTATAAGATTCAAGACATTTTTGTACTTGAATAAACTGATTCTTGCATCTATCTAAATAAGCATATGCTTCGTCCCTTTCACTTTGAATTTCCCGTAAACCGTTAAAAGCTGAGACAAGATCGTCTGTTTGTTCACCTGCAATATCCGACAAAATACCAATAAGTCGTTCTCCTTCATCTCCGGACATTTCATATCTATCTTTAGAAAAAATATGCTCTCTCCATTGCGGGATATCTTCAGCTTCGATACAACTATCACATATAGCAGAGAGACAGGTATTCACATTTTCAACCTGCTTGTTGTATGTTTTAGTATGTCTGTCATATTCGCGAGAAGCATCTTGAACTATACTTTCGTATTTATTTAACAAACCTACCAAATCGTTTTGAACATCATCTACAAAAGTGTCACTTTCAGATGTAGAACCAACAGACTTGATTGGCGCCATTATATCCTGCAAAGGTGCCTTTGCCGAGAAGCGGATATATTTTTCCACTTTTAAGCCAGCATCCTTCAATGTCTTGCTTATCAGAGCTTCCACCTTATCAACCTCCGACTTTGGCTTAGTATCCACCTTATTAATCACTACGTACAAAGGCTTATTAAGCTTTTCCTTGATTAGTGATATAGAGCTGCGATTCACAGTTCCTGCATTAACATCAAAAACCCAGAACAAAGCATCACATTCATTGATAACTTCAATTGTTCGTTCCTTATCCTCACTATCGTTAGAATTAAAGCCAGGAGTATCCAATATACTCAAGCCATCAAGGTTAGGATTCTTATAAGTCATCACAAAGTACTTTATCAGCGAAGATACTCCCTTTACTTGATCAAGAACCTCCTTTGACACTTTCTTGAATGTGGATTCAGACAAATTCTTCTCAACATTATCTGGAGTAACAAAGCGATAAGCTGTTGATACACCACCTGCAATATATGTTGGGATTGCAGTCGTAGCTTTCGTACTTACAGGCAATAAAGGAATTGTCTTATCGTCTTGCGAAAGAATTCTATTCACGATAGAAGTCTTACCAGCAGAGAACTCACCAACAAAAGCAATCGTAGTCTTACCATCAAGCCAATGTTTCTTTTTCATAGCAGCCCAATGGAAAAAACTTGACATTAAATCCTCTTTCTTCTTATTGTAATTGGTAGTTCCAACTTTTATACCTTTTTCCGCCCATGCCATTTCATAGCAATCAAGAACCTGACCACGTATAACTGACTCTAAGAAGTTTATATTTTTATACAGTTGTACAGAATTATCCGCCTTTGTCTGTTGAGCCGAAAGAATTTCCTGAATAAATTCCAAAGACCCTATCTTTAATTTAAGTTCTTCGGTTTTCTCATCCAATTCTCTCTTGACCTGTCCAAGCTCCTCGCTCATCTGCTTTGAAGCCTTGCATTCCTTGTCATAGGTTTCTTGCAATTCAGACAATTCTGAATCCTTCTTCTTCAACTTTTTCTTGTAGTTGTCAATATCATCCTCATTGTCTTCAATCTCATCTTCAAGGTCTGTAATACGTTTCTTTAGTTTTACGACCTCATCAAGTTGAGCTTTAATAGTTTCATCGCAATTACCACTTATCGCTTTCTTAAGTTGCTCATCAAGTTTCTTGCATTCTGCTTTTGCTTCACTCAAAAGTTCCTTGTACTTAGACTCTATTTCCTTAGCCTTTTGAACATTTTCAAGACCAGCTTCCGCATCCTTCAACTTAGAGCAAACAGCTGAATATTTATCCTTCAGTTGTTTGTTTTCCTCTTCAAGATTTTTGGTATCATCCTCCACAGTGGGAACAGTACCTTTCTGTCGTCCCAGAAAGAAACCAATAGCAAGAGCTATAATGACGCCTACCAATAAGACTATCCACTCTGTCATAATCAACCTAATTTTTCTTTCAAGTTTTTGATTTCAATCTCATAGGTATCACAAGCTTGCTTATGCTCCTTAAGAGAACGCGACAACTCCTCATTCTCTCTCTTCAACTTTTTAAGTTCCATGCGAGCCTTCATCAAGTCGTCTTCCATATCGTCCTTGTCGTCTTCATTATCCTGTGAAGCCTGACGTATTTTTTTCAGTTCAGAGAGTAAGTCTTCAACCTGTCGCGAGAGCTTCTTTTTGTCTTCACGTAGGTTATTGTTTTCTTTGTAAATACCCTCAAACTCACGAATCTTAGCTTGCAACTGTGGATTACCTATAAGTTTGTCCTTTGCAATAGCGCCAGTAACGCCACCGACAACCAATGCACCTAAAATTTCTATCATATCCATATTATTAAATTGTTGATAATTTTTCCTTATATTGCTTCAAGGTTTCTTTTCTACGAGCAAACTCAGCCTTATGCTCCGAACTTTGTTCTTTAAGTTCATTCAACATTGCAGTCTTCTGTGCTATCATTTCGGATGCATCATTCTGCAAACTACCTCTAACCATGTTTACAACACTCTGACTCAAGTTCTCCATTTGAGACTTGAATTCAGGCGCCAAAGTACCGTCAACATAATTTCTGACAGCTCTTACACGTTGTGGCTTAGAAAGCAATCTCTCCGTGGAAAAGCCAACCATAGAAGAAAGAATACCTTTCTTATCTGCCTTCTCTATCTTATTGTACTTATCCACAGCTTTACCAGCAAACTCCTCTGTCTTGGCAATACGTTTCATCATCTTGCGTGTATATATGATACTACCAACATCGGTTGCAGTATCTACAATATCTACAGCCTTAGATGCGGCAACTGTTGTTGCTACAGTACCTGCTGCGCCAGCAGTTCCCACTGTACCCGCAGCTGCAGTTCCTGCTGTTCCTGCAGCTCCTGCTGTAGCAACAGCAGCTGCAACGGTAGCAACAGCAGCAACGGCAATAACACCAGTTTTGATCATTCCGTCATACTCATGCCCCATAGAATTCAAATCAAGATTATAATTCAGTCCTGAAATTTGAATTTCAGACAGATCTATAGACATTAATGAGTCAACGGGAATTTCGCTTTCTGATCCTTGTGCGCTTTGCACCTTTGACTTCAAAATGCCCATAATGTTATTCTTATATTCCGACAACAACAATGAAGCGGTATTATTTATAACAGAGAGAGCATCATTGTCCACATTTGCACTACCACCTGCAACAAGAGCACCTAACTTTTCATACATAGAATCTTCAAACCTACGTGATATATTGGTTCCATCCTCACAAATATCACTTGCCATAGAGTCAATCAATTTATTGATATTTCTCTTGATTTTATCCAAATCAAGTTGCTGACGCCTAATCTCCATGTCAAGATTCTCGTCCGAAGAAGATGCCGTCAACATCTCATCTACGCGATTTACAAGTATTTGAGCTAAATCCTTGATACGCTGACCGTCAACTTTTGCTAAAATCTCATTCTTTGACTTTTGTATTGTCTCTAAAAGAGCATACAATTCCGAGATATTGTCGTTGGCAGCACTGACAACAACGACTTGTTGTACAGGCAACTTACAGTTGTCGGCAATATACTGCTTTGCAGCCTCTATCTCAGATACAGATTTCGTATCAGATTTTGTCAATACAATATAAACTGGACGCTTTGACAGTTTTATCATATCTATGAAATCTGTCAACGAGCGGGTCACCTGCTGATTAATATCAACTACCAACAAAATGGCATCGGCAGACGGCAAAAAGTCAACCAACACCTGACGATGTTTTACAACAGGTGAAGATAATCCCGGAGTGTCAACCAAAATAGTTGATGATGGAACTTTCGTTGATGTATCGAATACAGTCACAATTTGTGCATCTGAGAGCTGATCATTTTTAAGTTCTCCCAAATCATCAAAATGAGCGACTTGTCCATCTGACAGGACAACATTCGCCTCACACTTATTACATCCAAAATGGATTTCATAAATTGTAGCAGTTGTCGGTTTTGTTGCTGTTTCAAGTTTTTTGCTATCTGTAAGAGCGTTCAACAACGTTGTCTTACCAGAACTGAACTCACCTACCAATGGTATCAACAAATTTGCATTTTGCTGAGATGCTCGTTCCTGAATAGCATTTAAACTATTCAAGATATTTTGCTGGCCAAGTTCCTGAGCTACTTCTTTTAAAAATTCAATATGTTCCATTTTTATATTATAAAAAAGATCTTCTAACTACTTTATTCTCTTTGGGTTTCTCATTATTCTGAACGACTCGTTCATCTCTGTTGGATAATTGCTTAAGTTGTTCTTCATTTTCACAAAACAATTCTTCTTTAGTTTTTTTTGTATCTTGTCTTTTATTAGCCAAGATACCTGTTAAGAACGCAACAATAGGATTTGAGTTTTCAACTTTTTTGTCGAACAATGCGTAGTCGCAAATCTTCAAGTCATAGGATGTAGTAGCTAAAGACTTTTGAATATAGAAGCTATTCTTCATGTGCTTTATAGCCGCAACCTCACCCCACTCTACACTAAAGCTTTTTTTCTTATGATTCAAATTGAAATAGCAAATGCGTTGATCTGTGATGATACAACCTGAAGGTGTTTTCTCATCATCGTCTTTCGCCTTCCAATTAGCTTTATGACGCGACACCCATAACAGATGTTCACCTCTTCTCAATGTAATATCATTAAGAAGTTTATTCGAAATAGCATCTACATTGTTCAATCCCAAGTGTACACAATCGGGCCATGAAACAAACGGTTTAAACAACTGTTTGTTTGACATAAATTCTGTATATATGTTATTATTTTCCACAGGCTCTTGTTTTATTGGATTATTAGCCTCACGGATTGCATCATTTAAAAAGTGAATCCACAAAGAGGATATTGTCATATCATCAAAACGACCTCCTAACAGCTGCGCATGCAAATAGCATGCTTCATCATCTTCATTATCATTCAAGACAACGATATCGTCGCCATCGTCATCAGTAGACCTTTCGGCAGAGGCCAGTTGACTCCATTCACAATAGTAATAATACTCAAAATCATGCTCTTGATCATCTGTAACATACAAACGAACAAAAATACGCTCATCAGTAATCAACAGACCACTAATTAAATGTGAGTCAGTATCTTGATATGGTTGCAAACAAATAGCACCATAAACAAGGGTCTGATTTGAGATTTCATCAGAATTGAAAACTGAAAGAATGAATTTTTCCTCCTCATCAAATCTAGATTCATTCAGATAATTAGCACAATAAATACTATACCCCTCGTCTGTATTATCGAAGTATGCACGCGTATTTTTCACAACACTTTCAATAAAGTCGTAGAAACGACAAGACAATTCGGAAATTTTATTAACGAACTCAACCATAAGTGCTCATTTTTCATCATTGCTTAATAAGCAATGATTTATAGATTTCTTTTTAATCTAACTTCCTAAATTCAAAATCACTTGGATAGCAGCACGCCTTCTTGTAGTCGAAGGCGTAGATGCGCATATAGACTTCTTGCAGCTCTTTGGCTCCATTGTAGAATGGAGTGGTGGTGTGCTGCAAGGTCGTTACCGTCACTTTCATATCGGGAGTGAGAACGGTGCCGTTGGAGCGCTTGATGCGCTTAGGCCATACTTGAAACACTTTACTCATAGGCAATAGGCAATAAAACTTGTTGGTCGCATCTGATGTTGCCATTCAGGATACGATAGGTAATGATGTTGCAAAAGTAAAGAATAGTTTTGAGCCATACAAGTTCATAATGGTTCACAAATTGTAATCGTCGAATCGCAAGGCTGTTTATTTTACCCCACTTGACTCAACGACTGTGGCAACACGATCCCGAGGCAGGGTTTGACCACAAAAATGGAGACCTTGCCGATGGCTGCTTATCATCGACACCGATGGTTGCTTATCCCTCGTCGTTGTCGTAAGAGTGGGCCTCAGGGAGCTCTCTCATGGGCCTGTAGCGCAAGGATCGCATCTGATTAGCGCAAGGATCGTAACCGATTATCGCAAGGATCACAAGCGATTGGTAAGTTTTGCCTACGATGCAAAATGCCATCATGCCATCATGCCGTAATGTCATCATGTCATCATGCCGTTAAGAAAAAAGGGGATATGAGAAGTCAAAGAAATAGTATATATAATATTTATATTATATATACTATTTCTTTGAGCCCATATACAGCGTTTTCCAGTAAAATCCTTAACGGCATGATGACATAACGGCATGATGACATAACGACCAGACTGTATGATGCCCTGTAAATCGATGTCGCGCTGGTGGGCTGTTTTGTGGATCCAAGGCGGGAGGCGCAGGGGTGGCATCCTGTTTTTTGGGGCAAACTTCAGCGAATTCTCTTCAAAAGCCCACCACCCTTTCGGCGAATTCTCACAAAAGTTTTCAGCAAAACTTTCACCAAACTTTCTCTAACTTTCCCCAAACTTTCTCCAAAAGACCCAAAAAGGGGTGAAAAAGTGGACTTCTTTCTCTTTTTCTTTCTCCAACTTTCCCCCGACCCTCAGAAATTCGTCGGGCACGAAAGTTTCCCATACCTTTGCACCGTCAGTTGAGACCAACGAGGCCCGCTGACGGTGCTGGTCTTTATAGCCCTCATAGCGCCGTCTCGCCTCCTGCGCCCGCCAGCTGGCAAAGTAACAGGTCAATAACAAAAGGTCGCGAAAAGGCGCGACGTAAAACAAAAAAGAGAACTATGCGTATTTCACATTCACAGGGTCTCACGGTAGTGAGACTATTGCATGAATCTGACTTTTGTTTTCACACTAATCATCATTCATCGAGACATTAAACTGACGTTAATCGAGACATTAATCGTCATTAATCGAAACATTAATCGTCATTAACAGGATTGGCCCAAGGGCCAATTTTGTAAACAAAGAAAATGGCAAACACCTGAGTTGAGTACGAGGAGGATATTCCATGGTAAAGCGCGCAACAATCCACGTCTCTTCTCGCACAAAAAAGAATCATCCGAAACATGGAGGAATCAGGCGAATAAAAAGACCTACTCAGCAGGTTGCATCAAAACAACACGACACAACTTTAGATGCCCTCCATTTGAGGATAAAAAAACTATACAGTTATGAATAAGAACAATAAAACCAACAATGGCAACGAGAACCATGGCAGCCATTGCCAGCAGATGAGCGACGGGACGTTCGACTTCGTGCCACGGACGAAACCAAAGAGCCGCAGCGTGCTAATCCGCAAGCTCGCTCACGAGCGCAGAAGCAGGACGCAGGACGACGTCCTGCAGCTGACGTTGAAGTTTTTCCGCACGGAGAACGTGGTCATCGCCCATGCCATCATGGACGAGGCGCAGGACGCCATCGACGCCCTGCTCAATGAACAACTGACGAAATAACAAAGAAAGGAGAAAGAAACTATCATGAGTGTACACGTAATATATTATCAGCAGGGCCACAAGATGATGAAGGCCGTGGAGACCGAGGAGGCCTACCGTCGATACAGAGACAGCCAGACGCAAGTGCGCAATCTCACGCTGATCCGCCATCCGCAGGAGGATACGGACGTGGCCGCGGCGAAGCGCAAGCTGGTGCAGTTCAACTATAGCTGCCTGCCTACGGAGGACGGGTGCCTCAAAGGCGCGACGCGACTGAGCAAGTCGGTGGGCATGGACATCGACCATCTGAGCGACGACGAGGTGAACGCAATAGCCGCTACGGCCATCGACAAGAAGGAGGAACTGGGCCTGCTCATGCTGGAGCGCAGCGCGCGCGGAGGCGGCTTGCACGTCGTCTTCCGCCGCCATCCCGAGATGGATCAAGAGGCCAACCTGCGCTGGGCCTCCGACCTGCTGGGCGTGGAGTACGACGCAGGGGCGAAGGACATCACCCGCGTATTTTTCGCCACCACGTCCGAGGACTTGCTCTACCTGCACGAGGACCTCTTCGACAACGGGGAGTGTGGGGCTTTCACGGGCCAAGAGACTGCTTTCACGGATTCAGAGACCACTTTCGCGAGCCAAGAAGCAACTTCAACGGACCAGGAGACGTCCTTCACGGGGCAAGAGGCATCTTTCGCGCGCCCAAAGACAACGACCCAACCAGCAAGCGGCTCGCCGGAGGAAGGCGAGGACTGGGAGGAGCAGGAAGGCAAGCAGGCCGGGAAGACGAGCGAAGGGGCGAGCCCCTTGAACTACGATGGCGTTCCCTACGACCGCATCATCAAGAAGTGGTGGGCCTTCTACAACCAGGGCAAAACGCCCTCGAAGTCCAATCGCAACACGCTGACCTTCGAGCTGGCCGTCAACCTGCGCCACATCTGCGGCTTCGACCGCTCCGTGCTCGACCGCGTCATCCCCTGCTACGACGGATTTGCCGAGGCCGAGAAGCTCTCCTGCATCGACTCGGCGCTGGGCGAGAGAAAGACGCAGATGCCACGGCGCCTGAAGGAGGTGGTCGAGGCCGTGCGCCAGGACATGATCGTCGAGGGCAGGGAGGTGGACTCCATCGACGAGGCCATGGAGCAGGACGACCTCCTCTATTATAATGAGCTGCCCCAGATGCCGCAGGGCGTGAGGGAGAGCATCAACGCCGTGGGCCCACACCTCGCCATGCCCGCCATCTTCGCCATCACGCCGGCCATCGGCATGCTCGCCACGGGCGTGCGCGTCGACATCCACGGCAAGTGGTCGCAGCTCAACCTCATCAGCTACATCGCCGGCGACTTTGCCTCGGGCAAGGGCAGCATCGACCCCATCGTGGCGGCCTGGCTCGCGGAGGTGAAAATGGTGGACAAGGGCTATCTGCAGGCCGAGGAGGAATGGCGCGCACGAAAGCGGGCGGCCAAGAACAAGAAGGAGCAGCCCGAGGACCCGAAGTATCCCGTGCGCTGGCTGACGCTCAACACCACCGTGGCCAACCTGGCCGACCGACTGGCCAACACCCAGGGCAAGCACGCCTTCTCCTTCACACCCGAGGCCGACACCGTCTCGCAGAAGTGGCGCACGGCGATGAGCGACTTCTCCGTGATGCTGCGACAGGCCTACGACGGCACGCCCTACGACCGCGAGGCGAAGTCGGCCGAGGCCGTCAACGTGCACATCGACAAACTGCTGTGGAACGTCGTGATGTGTGGCACGCCCGACGCGCTCTATCGTGTCGTGACCAACTATACGGACGGCTTTCAGAGCCGACTGGCCCTGGCACGCACGCCCGACAACACCTTCTCGCCGCTCTCGGAGAGCCTCTACCGTCTGACGGAGGACCAGGAGACGAAGATACAGCAGGTGGCCCATCTGCTGCCGCTCATGAGCGGCGACGTCAGGCTGCCCCTGCTGGAGAAGAGGGGGCGCCAGTGGTTGGAGCAGATCCGACTGGAGAGCATCAAGAACGACGACAAGACGCTGGCGCGCCAGCGCTTCCGCACCTGCCCCACGGCCATGCGCATGATGACCTGTCTGATGCTCTGCCGCGTGGCCGAGCGGCTCATCAACAGCTACGGAATGCAGGGGGCGGAGACGCGGCTCAAGGGAGACCCCACGCTGTGGCAGAAGCTGATCCTGCGCCAGCAGACGCCGCAGATGCTCGCAGCCTTTGACGTGCTGGCCGACTACATGATCGACAATGCGATGTACTTCTTCAAAGAGCGCATCGAGATGGCGTTTCGATCGGCTGCCTATGCACCGAAGGCAAAACTGCGCAGCCGCAAAACCAAAAACGACACCATCTTCGAACAACTGGGCGAACACTTCAACACGGAAGATGCCTACTGCACCACGGTCAGCACAAGAGGATTTGACGTGGCCCGGGCCAGGGTCATCTCCATGCTCTGCCGATGGGAGCGACAGGGCTTGGTCGAAAGGATAGACAAGGGAGTCTATAGAAAACTGACGACGAACGTCGTCGTAGCATAAGCGTCATCATGCCGTAATGTCATCATGCCGTTAAGGATTTCGTAGTCGTCAAAATCAAGACCCAAGAGACGTTTCGTCACCCGCCATGGGCAGCAGCCGCCAAGCCCGGAGCTACTCATGGCTCGGCGAAGCGTCTCATTTCTTCTATATTTTGTGTTTTCATCGCCAAAAAGGCGTGTTTATAACAATTATAGAGAAAATGATTTCATTTATGTGCTATTTTCAAAAAGAAAGCGACAACTTTACAAAATGTCAGCCAAAACAGGTGGTTTTCGCATACAAATGCGCATTACGGGGCAAGAAAACACCAAAACATACATTCCACAGTTTACACTTGTCGATTTCGAACAATCGTTGAAACGGAAGCAAAGTAAAGATAAATCGAAACTTTTTTGTTAATTGTAGTTAATTTATTTGGGCCGTTTTGGAAAATATTCCTAACTTTGTACTGCAAAAACGAAGGTTGGGTTTCGATAAGAAAGAGACTGCAATCATGCAAGAATCTGCCGAATCAAACCACAAGACCTGCATGAACCAAGATTAGAATACAACAAAAACAAGGAGTTTAGGAGACCTAAACCACACGACAATGGATAGAAACAAGAAACAAGAGTATGATGTCATCATCATCGGCGGCGGCATAACAGGAGCCGGCACAGCACGAGACTGCGCGATGCGAGGCCTGCGCGTGCTGCTCGTCGAGAAGTATGACTTCACCAATGGAGCCACAGGACGCAACCACGGTCTGCTGCATAGCGGAGCACGCTATGCCGTGACGGATGGCGAGTCGGCCAAAGAATGTATTCAGGAAAACATGACGCTGCGCAAGATAGCACGCCACTGCGTCGATGAGACCGACGGTCTCTTCATCACACTGCCTGAGGACGACCTCAACTATCAGGCCACTTTCGTAGAGTCTTGCCGCAAGGCGGGCATCCGCGCAGACGTCATCTCCCCTGAGGAGGCACGCCGCATCGAGCCCGCTGTCAATCCCGATCTGATTGGTGCGGTACGCGTGCCCGACGCCTCGATAGACCCCTTCCGCCTTACTACGGCCAACATCATCGACGCGCGCCGTCATGGCGCCGACACGCTGACGTATCACGAGGCTCTGAGCCTGCTGATCGAGAACGGACGCGTGGTGGGTGTACATCTGCGCAACAACCGCAACGGCGAGGAGCAGGACGTACACGCCCGTTTGGTCATCAACGCTGCTGGTATCTGGGGGCACGAGGTGGCCAAGCTCGCTGGCGTCACGGTCAATATGTTTCCGGCCAAGGGCACACTGCTCATCTTCGGCCACCGCGTCAACAACATGGTGATCAACCGCTGCCGCAAACCGGCCAACGCCGATATTCTCGTGCCGGACGACACGGTCTGCGTCATCGGAACGACGAGCGACCGCGTGCCGTTTGAGACGGTGGACGACCTCAAGATCACCCAGGAGGAAGTAGATATCCTGGAGCGCGGCGCCATCGACCTGGCTCCCGCTTGCGCCACGACCCGCGTGATCCGCGCCTACTGCGGCGTGCGTCCCCTCGTGGCAGCCGACAACGACCCGTCGGGCCGATCCATCAGCCGCGGCATCGTGCTGCTCGACCACGCCACACGAGACGGTTTGGAGGGATTCATCACCATCACGGGTGGCAAGATGATGACCTACCGCATGATGGCCGAAGTGGCTACGGATTTGGCTTGCAAGAAGCTGGGCGTGGACAAGAAGTGCGAGACGGCCACCACGCCGCTGCCGGGAAGCGAAGAGCCGCTGCAGGAGCACACGACGAGCAAGAACGCACAGACCGTGAGCCTCTACGCCGCTGAGGGACGCCACGGCACGATGACCAAGGACGTGCCGACGGGCAACAGCATCGACGACGCGCTGGTCTGCGAGTGTGAGGACGTGACGATCGGCGAGGTGAAGTTTGCCGCCGAGAAACTGCACGTTCACAACCTCATCAACCTCCGCCGCCGCACACGCCTGGGCATGGGAACATGCCAGGGAGAACTCTGCGCCTGCAGAGGAGCCAACGTGCTCTGTCGCGTGGCCAAGATGAAAGCCGAGGAGGCTCAGCGCGACCTGGCGTCCTTTATCGCCGAGCGCTGGAAGGGCATGCAGCCCGTGGCCTGGGGCGACACGCTGGCCGAGGCACAACTCACATCCATGATCTACGAGGGTCTCTGCGGCATCAACCGCGTGGCCGGAAACAACAAGGAGGTAGCACGATGAGATACGATACAATCATTATAGGAGGCGGACTGTCGGGACTGACCTGCGGCATCGCCTTGGCAAAGGGCGGCCAGCGCGTGGCCGTCATCGGAGCAGGACAGAGCACCCTGCATTTCAACTCGGGGTCCATCAGCCTTTTGGGCTATGACACGGAGGGTAACACCGTCGCAAGTCCGCTGGAGGCGATGGAGCAACTGCCCGCCACACACCCCTACCACCGCGTCGGCGACAAGGCCGCACGGGCCGCGGAGGCCGCACAGCTGCTGGCCGAGGCGGGACTGAAGATGAAGGGGGAGGCCAAGGCCAACCACTTCCGCCTGACTCCCATCGGACTGACGAAGCCGGCATGGCTCACGATGGAAGGACTGGTGACGAGCCAGGAGGCTGACAAACTGCCATACAAGAAGGTGACGGTGGCCAACATCCGTGGCTACCTCGACCTGCCCACGGAGTTTCTTGTGGACAACCTGCGCCGACTCAAGGTGGAGGTGGAACTGAAGGAGTTTGCCACCGATACGCTCGACTTTGCACGCCACACGCCCTGCGAGTTGCGTGCCACCAACATCGCCAAGTATCTGAGCGACTACGAGCACCTTGCCGAGGTGGCTGAGGCTATCAACTCGCTCAACGCCTCGGGAGAGGTGATTCTTCTGCCCGCCGTGCTGGGACTGACGCAGCAGGCCGAGACCATCGCCCGCCTGCGCAAATTGGTCCGCAAGCCCATTGAGTTTGTGGCGACCATGCCGCCGTCGGTGCCGGGCACGCATATCCAAATGCAGCTGATCAAGCGCCTGCAGCAGCTCGGCGGCCGCTACTTCCGCAGCGACACGGTCAAGAACGGCAAGATCGTAGGCTCCAAGGTGGCCTCCGTCGAGACGGAGAATCTCGCCGACGAACTGCTCCTGGCCGACCACTACGTGCTCTGCTCCGGATCGTTCCAGAGCCGCGGACTGAGAAGCAACTACGAGGGCATCTACGAGCCAGTGTTCGGACTCGATGTCCTGGCAGAGAAAAACCGTGCCGACTGGCACGCCGACTATGTCTTCGACGCGCAGCCCTACATGGCCTTCGGCGTGAAGACTGACGAGAAGCTCCACGCGACGATCGACGGAAAGACCATCGAAAACCTCTACGCAGCAGGATCGGTGCTCGGCGGACACAACTCTATCAAACTGGATGACGCGACGGGTGTGGCCATGCTCACAGCCCTGGAGGTCGCACACAACATTCTTAGTAAATAGAAAAATATCATGGCAGAAGCAAAATCCATACAGATACAGAAGGAAAGCAAGAGCACACACAACTTCGAGCAGTGCCTGAAGTGCTCCATTTGCACGGTCTACTGCCCGGTGTCGGCGGTAGAGCCAAACTATCCCGGACCGAAACAGTCGGGTCCGGACAACGAACGCTACCGCATGAAGGGGGCACAGTTCTTCGACGAGAAACTGAAATTGTGCCTCAACTGCAAGCGCTGCGAGGTGGCTTGCCCGGAGAACGTCAAGATAGCCGACCTCATACAGGAGGCGCGCATCAAATATAGCACGGCCAAGCCGTCGCTGCGCGACCGCATGCTGGCCAACACGGACTTCGTCGGAACGCTGGCCCACAACTTCGCACCCATCACCAATTTCGCCCTGGGACTGAAGCCGGTGAAGGCGGTCATGGACAGCGTGCTGAAAATCGACAAGCACCGCACCTTCCCGTCCTACTCGTTCCAGACCTTCGAGCAGTGGTACAAGAAGCACGCGGCAGAGCAGGAGGCATACAAAAAGCACGTGGCCTACTTCCACGGCTGCTACGCCAACTACAACTTCCCGCAACTGTCGAAAGATCTGCTGAAGATCCTCAACGCCTGCGGCTATGGCGTGCGCCTGCTGGAGAAGGAGAAGTGCTGCGGTGTGGCACTCGTAGCCAACGGACTGAGCGACCAGGCCAAGAAGCAGGGAGAACTCAACATGAGCTCCATGCGCAAGGCCATCGCCGCGGGCGACGACGTGCTCACGACGAGCTCCACCTGCACATTCACGATGCGCGACGAGTATAAGAACTTGCTCAAGATTGACAACGACGACGTGGCGCCGCATCTCTCGCTGGCCACCAGATGGCTCTACCGTATGGTGGAGTCGGGCAAGATCAAACTGGCCTTCCGCAAGGACTTCCACCAGAAGTTGGCGTACCACACGGCTTGCCACATGGAGCGCATGGGCTGGGCAATCTACTCCACCGAACTGCTCCGCATGATCCCGGGCGTGGAACTGACGCTGCTCGACAGCAACTGCTGCGGCATCTCGGGCACCTACGGATTCAAGAAGGAGAACTACAAGCGAAGCCAGGCTATCGGAGCACCGCTCTTCAAGCAGATCGAGGAACTGAAGCCCGACTTCGTATCGACCGACTGCGAGACCTGTAAATGGCAGATCGAAATGTCAACGTCGAGAAAGGTGAAGAATCCCATCTCCACCATCGCCGAGGCACTCGATGTGGAGGAGACGCGACGTCTCAACAAGGCATAAAAGTTGCCCTCTAGAATAGAGCTTTTTACAATTACACAAATAACTAAAGTACATTGATTATGGGAAATTACATTTTGGCACTTGACCAGGGAACAACCAGTTCTCGCGCCATCGTCTTCGACCACAACGGTCAGATCTGCTCAGTAGCTCAGAAGGAGTTCACACAGCATTTCCCGCAGCCGGGATGGGTGGAGCACAACCCCAACGAGATCTGGTCGTCTGAGGCTGCCGTCATCGCCGAGGCCATCTCAGCCATCGACATCAACGGCAAGGACATCGCCGCCATCGGTATCACCAACCAGCGCGAGACCACCGTGGTATGGGACATCGACACCGACGAGCCGATCTACAACGCCATCGTATGGCAGGACCGCCGCACGGCTGAGTACTGTGACAAGCTCAAGGCGCAGGGATTGGTGGACAGAATTCGCGAGAAGACGGGTCTGATCATCGACGCCTATTTCTCAGGCACGAAGATCAAGTGGATCCTCGACAACGTGCCCGGAGCACGCGAGCGCGCCGAGAAGGGCAAGCTCCGCTTCGGCAACATCGACACATGGCTCGTATGGCGACTGACCCGCGGACAGGTGCACGTGACGGACGTGACCAACGCCAGCCGCACGATGCTCTTCAACATCCACGACCTAAAGTGGGATGAGGAGCTGCTGAAGTTGCTCGACATTCCGGCTTCCATGATGCCGGAGGTGAAGTCAAGCTCGGAGGTTTATGGCCACACCAAGACCACGATCTTCGCCCACGAGGTGCCCATCGCCGGTATCGCTGGCGATCAGCAGGCGGCCCTCTTCGGACAGATGTGTCTGGAGCCGGGTGCCATCAAGAACACCTATGGCACGGGCTGCTTCGTCATGCTCAACACGGGCGACAAGCCGGTCATGTCGAAAAACAACCTGCTCACCACTGTGGCCTGGAAGATCGGCGACCAGGTGAACTACGCACTGGAGGGATCTATCTATGTCGGCGGTTCGGTCGTACAGTGGCTGCGCGACGGACTGGGCATCATCCAGAAGTCGTCCGACGTGGAGACGCTGGCTTCTACCGTACCCGATAGCGGTGGTGTCCGCTTTGTCCCGGCTCTGACGGGTCTGGCTGCGCCCTACTGGGATGCCTACGCCCGCGGCACTATTACGGGTATCACCCGTGGCACAACGGCGGCTCACATCGCCCGTGCTGCCCTCGACGGCATTGCTTTCCAGACCTATGACATCGCACAGGCCATGTCTCGCGACCTCAACGCCCCGCTCACGGAGCTGAAGGTAGATGGTGGTGCAAGCCGCAACAACCTGCTGATGCAGTATCAGGCCAACCTGCTGGGTATTAACGTGATCCGTCCGAAGATCACGGAAACCACCGCCCTGGGTGCTGCCTATCTTGCTGGTCTCGCTGTAGGCTTCTGGAAGGACATCGACGAGGTGAAGAAGCAGTGGCAGGTGGAGCGCACCTTTGAGCCGGCTGGCGAAACGACCGAGATAGAAGAGGCCAAGAAGGGCTGGAAGGATGCCATCCAGCGCACGCTGAGCCGCAAGTAAACCACACTCACACATACGGTCTCCCTCCCGACGAATCGTTAGCAAAGGGAGGGGGCCGGTATTCTTGCATCATTTGACAAAAACAACATTTATCAACTACACAAAAAAACGAAATTATGGATTCTACATTGCTTTACAACTGCGCCCTCGAATTCTTGGGTACGCTGATCTTGGTCCTCCTCGGCGACGGTGTCTGCGCTTGTATGGGACTGAATAAGAGTAAAGGCCAGGGTGGTGGCTGGATCGTCATCACGCTCGGATGGGGTCTCGCCGTCATGGCGGGTGTCTTCGTGGCCCACGCCTCGGGTGCTCACCTCAATCCGGCCGTCTCCATCGGATTGGCTGCCGCTGGCTTGTTCCCTTGGGAGAATGTGTTGCCCTACTCGGTGGCTCAGATGATTGGCGGTTTCGTCGGTGCCATTCTGGTATGGATCATGTATAAGGATCATTTCGATGCTACGGACGATCCTGACGGCAAGCTCGGCACGTTCTGCACCATGCCGGCCATCGACAACAAGCCGCTCAACTTCCTCCAGGAGGTGATCTGCACCTTCGTGCTCGTGCTGCTGATCATCTGCTTTGGCACCTACGGCTCAGACGTGGTCAACATCGGCGCTAGTAGCGCATGGCCTGTGACGATGGTCATCGTCTCCATCGGTATGTCGCTCGGTGGTGTGACTGGCTACGCCATGAACCCCGCTCGTGACCTCTCACCGCGTATCGCCCACGCCATCCTGCCCATGAAGGGCAAGAGAGACAGTGGCTGGGGGTACTCATGGGTGCCTGTACTCGGCCCGATCGCTGGTGCTGTACTCGCTGCCCTCGTGGCCTCACTGTATCACTTCTGCTAATCCCATAGCAAAGAAAATCATTCAACCGTAAAGAAAAAAGCAAACATTATGATGAAGTCTATATTTAAGGGTATGTTCGTGCTGGCAGCACTCGCCCTCCCGACAACGATCAATGCTCAGAAGCTCCACTACAATGCTGGTCTCGAGACCTCACACCTGTGGCGCGGACTGGAGGTTTCCAAGGGCCTGACCTTCAACAACGAGTTTGCCATCTCCGACAACAACAACCACTTCCGCCTCGGCGCATGGGGCGGTATGCAGGTGGACGGCGACTACAAGGAGGCCGACATCTACGCAAGCTACACCATCGGAGGTTTCAGCGTAGCCGTGTGGGACATCTACAATTTCTCCGACGGCATCTATGCCAACGACAAGCAGTATCGCTACTTCAACTATGATGCTCGCACGACGGGCCACTTTCTCGACGCTGCCATCAGCTACAACTTCGCACAGCATGGTCTGCCGCTCTCACTGAGCTGGGCTACCGTACTGGCCGGCCGCGATCGTGGCAACCTCAACAAGCAGAACATCTACTCTACGTTTGTGCAGGCTGCCTACACCGTCTATGAGGATGACAATTGGAAGGTGGATGCCAGCGTGGGTGGCAACTTCGCCCTCAGCAACTATGACGAGAACGACGGTGCCACGTTCTATGGCAAGTCGGCTGGTGTGAACGACGTGCGCCTGGGCTGCACCTACAAGCTCAAGGTAGGCAAGGCCAACCTCCCGATCACCTCGCAGATGATGTGGAACCCGGAGGCCAACAAGGGCTACTTCCGTGTGGCTATCAATCTGCTCGACATCTAAGTCAGAAGTCGTAAAGCCAACAAAGGAAGCCTACTGGGACAAACCTGGCAAGCGGGCTTCCAACATAGTTTAAATGAGATTAATGGGAACGTGTCCGGCCTTGGGCTGGACACGTTTTTTCATGTCCATCAGCATTCCTTTTGCCCATCATTTCCCTTTGCCCATCATGTTTCCTTTGTCCATTGGGCCTCCCCTGATCCTTCATCTTTCCCCTTGTCCATTGGGCTTTCCTTGGAGCTTGGGGGCAATAGGTTTCTCACGTTCCCATGCTTATCCGTTCGGCTTCCTGCGGCCTGTGGTCCACGGTAGGTAGCGATAGATGGTCCATGTGACGAAGGTGATGAGAAGAAGATGAAGAAGAAAGACCACCAGGACTTCGGCATAGCAACCACGGTAGGTGTAGCCGAGGCGGGAAAAGACGGCGGTAAGGGCTGTGGGAATGCCACTACTGAAGAAATAATAGACGATGGATCGGCGTCCTGTCCAGGACACCATCGCGGCAAGCCAGCGAGGCATCTGCTCCACCCACCGCACGCCGTCTCGCTGCGAGATCGTGAAGAGGAGATAGAGGAGGAGCACGGAGAGCGCGTTCTTGACGAGAAACAGGCGGGGAAGAACGAGCGCGCCTACCAAGACAGAAGGCCACGAAGAACTCGCCACAAGGACATTGACAGGCAAGGAGAGCACCAACAGCAGAGCGAAAAGGCCAAGTCGCCAGCGCGTCCCGAGCTTATCGAAACGATGGACCATATAGCCCAGGAGAAGGAATGGCAAGGCCACGACGGCTTCATTCACGTGCCACCAGTTGGCCTCAAAAGCCAGACGACGCGTACCGAAGCCATAGGCCAGGGCTACGGCGAAAAGCCCTGCTCCGGCCAGCCAGCACCAACGCGCATGCGACAGCCACAGGAGGAAACAGAAGAGGAGCTCGGCGACGGCCAAGGAGGCAATAAACCATGATCCTTGGCCCGTGAGGATGGTCAGCAGCAGGTCTGACAGCGATCCGCCGTCACCATGGAGCCAAGCCTTGGGAAGCGCCAGGGCACTCGTGAAGATAAAATAAGGCATGAGCACTCCGCGCAGCCACGAGTGCAGCTTATGCCGCAGGCGGAAACCCTCGGAACGATAGAAGAGATAGCCCGAAAGGAAGAAGAAGGCCATCAGCACGTCGGGGACGTACATCCTATAGGGAACGATATTATCGCCCGTGAAGCAGATCTCGGTGTGGTCGAAGATGATGGCAAGCATCAAGAATCCACGCAGAAGGTCGATCCAAAGCAGACGGGGCGCAGAGGCGGCGGGAGAAGCGGCAGAAGGTGATATCATCGGAACAAGAAGAGTCGTAGAATCAAGAGGAGGTCAACCTGGACCCTGTTAATTATCTCTCCAAAAACACCCGTTAGTTATCTTTCCAGAATGCCTTGGTGAAGAGCACGAGGACGGTGAAGAGTTCGAGACGTCCCACCAGCATCAGAAACGCACAGATCCACTTCGCCACATCGGGCAACTGTGCCCACGACATCGTCGGACCAATCTCAAGGCCCAGGGTCGGGCCCACATTGCCCATACTACTGATGGCAATAGTGAAGGAGTTGGTGGAATCAACGCCACAGGCCATCATGGCAAATCCCAGAAGGAAGGCCAGGATCAGATAGAGTCCGACAAAGGCCAAGAGCGTGACGCGCTTCGACTGGGGGACGTTGTGCCCATCGACATTGAGGGGCAAGACGGCATTGGGGTGGAGAATCTGGCGAAACTCATTGCGGATAATCTTCAGGATCATCACCGCGCGAATACTCTTCATGCCTCCACTCGTCGAACCAGAGCAACCGCCGACAACCATACAGAGGATGAGAGCAAACCACGTGACATGGGGCCATTTGGAAGCGTCATCGCTGAAGAGGCCCGTGGTCGTGATGAAGGAGACCACCTGGAAGACACCACTGCGGAAGGCGCGCTCCAGGTCGTAGTGGTTGTGCCACATCAGTTCCACCATGACAAACAAGGTGCAGGAGGTGACGACGAAGAGATAGAAGCGAAACTCGTTGTTGCGGAAGAGCTGTTTTATGCGAAAGCGGGCCACGGCAGCATAGAGCATCGTGAAATTGACGCCCGAAAGGAAGCAGAAGAGCGTACAGACATATTCCTCTGCAGGGGAGCGGAAGGTGGCAATGGATCCGCTCTCCGTGGCGAAACCTCCTGTGGCCGTACTGGTGAAGGCGTAGTTGATGGCATCAAACCAGCTCATACCGCACAGTTTATAAGAAAGGAAGCAGGAGATGGTCAGCACGGCATAGACCGCCCAAATCCATTTGGCTCCCGTGCTGAGCTTGGGGTGGAGCTTGGTGACGATCGGACCTGTGGCCTCGGCAGCAAAGACGCGCGTAGACCCACCGACAAACGAGGGCAGGATGGCTATCGTGAAGAAGACAATACCCAGACCACCAATCCACTGGGTGATGGAACGCCAGAAGAGCAGGCCGCGTGGAAGCCGTTCAGGATAGTCGATGATGGTAGCTCCCGTCGTCGTAAATCCCGATATGGTCTCAAAGAAGGCGTCCGTCACCGAATGGAGATATCCGCCTATCAAGAAAGGCATCATGCCAAAGATCGTGAAGAGCACCCAGACGGTCGTCACCACGAAATAGGCATCGCGTCTGCTCAGCGCATTGGAAGCCTTGAGGCCCAGCAAGCGGAAAGCTACACCAGCGGCTATAAGCACGACGACACTCCACGTGAAGGGCATAACGTCGCTGCCGCCATAGTAGAGGGCCACCCCCAGGCTACAGGACATAAGCAGCGCCTCGATGAGCAGCAACGATCCGAAGATTTTGGAAATAAGTTTGGTATTGAGCATATCGCGCTTTTTGTCACTATGCTAATTGTCTGTACACTATTGTCACTATACTTATTGCCAGCACACTTATTGCCAGCACTATTGTCCGAACGCTAATTGTCAGTACAAGCAGGAGGTCAGTTGAAAAGTCCCTCCAACTTCTTGACGCTGACGTTATGGCAGAACACCACCACACTATCGCCTGCCTCGATCTGCGTGTTGCCCGAGACGAGCATTCCCTCGCCGTTGCGCACCAGTCCACCGATGGTCATTCCTTTGGGAAGTCCCAAGTCCTTGACGGGACGGCGCGTCACCTTCGACCCCTGCACAGGCACAAACTCAGCCACATCTGCGTCTGCCGACATGAGGAAGCGCACGTTGTGGACATTGGCGTCGAGCATCATCTGATAGATGTGGCTGGCAGCAATGGCGCGCTTGTTGATGATCGTACCTATATCAAGGCTCTCCGCCATATAGGCGTAATCGACGTTCTCCACCATCGCCACCGTCTTTCTCACTCCCATGCGCTTGGCCATCAGACAGGCCAAAATATTGGTCTCAGCCTTCCCTGTCAATGCGACAAAGGCCTGAGTAGAGCGGATTCCCTCCTCGCTCAGCAGCGAAAGGTCGCGACCGTCGCCATTGATGACGAGGATATCATCGTCAAACTTACTGTTGAGGGCCTCACATCGCTCCACGCTCTTCTCGATGACCTTCACCTGCATGTATTCCGGCATTTGGCGGATGGCGCGGACTGCGGTAGACCCACCACCCATCACCATCACGTTCTTCACATCCACGTAGTGTTCCTTGCCCACCACACGGCGGATATAGGGGATGTAGTTGCGTGTGGTCATAAAGTAGGCGAGGTCGTAGAGCTTCAGCACGTCGCTTCCTCGCGGGATGATCGTGTCTCCGCGACGGCGTATGGCCACGACGTGGAAGGGGTCGTCGGGTCCCGAGATCTCATGGAGCGGCTTGTCGAGCACCTTGCAGGTCTCGCGGAGCTTGATGCCCAGCATCACCAACGCACCGTCGTGGACATCCCATCGCTGCCGCACCCACGACATTTTCAGACCATTGATGATGTCGCGGGCAGCCAGCATCTCGGGATAGATGATGCTGCTGATGCCCATTTCGTGGAAGAGTTCCTTGTTCTGCGGATCCACATACTCCGAACTGTCGATCTTGGCAACGGTCTTCTTCGCACCCAGCGCCTTCGCCAGTCCACATGCCGTCATATTATAGCTCTCATCGGGCGTGACGGCGATGAAGAGGTCAGTATCCTCCACCCTTGCCTCTTTCAGACTACGGATGCTGGTGGCCGAGGCATGCATGGTGAGCAGATCATAATCAATGGCCAGCTTGCCCAGTTTCTCCTCGTCCTGATCCATGAGCACTACCTCCTGCTTGTTGCGGGAGAGCAACTTGGCAAGATACGACCCGATGGCGAATGCGCCTGCTATAATTATCCTCATACTTGATTTATTCCTTACTCAACAATTCCTTAATGTCCTCATAGCCGTAGCCACAGAGGTGGCGCAACTGGCCGACCGTGCCCTGCTCGACGAAACGGTCAGGCATACCGAGGCGCGTCATGCGTGGGGCAAAACCGTGGTCGCTCATCCACTCCAGTACGGCCGACCCCATACCGCCCGTACGGATACCGTCCTCGATGGTGACAACACGATCAAAACGACTGCCCACCTCCTGCAGGATGCGCTCGTCGAGCGGCTTGAGGAAGCGCATGTCATAATGGAAGATCGTGTGATGCTGGGGATTGCCTTCCTCGGCCAGCGTCTGGATGACACGCTGCACATCATTGCCCACAGGGCCGATGGTCAGCACGGCCACGTCGCCGGGCTTCGGTTCGCCCTCGGTCAGTCTGCGGCCCGTACCCACCTCTATCTCCGTGAGCGGGCAGCGCCAGTCTGTCAGCACACCACGGCCGCGCGGATAGCGGATGACGAAGGATCCCTTGTCGGGCAACTGAGCCGTGAACATCAACCGCCGCAACTCGCGCTCGTCCATCGGAGAGGCTATCGTGAGATTGGGGACAGGACGAAGGGCGGCCATGTCGAACGCACCGTGATGGGTCGCGCCGTCTTCGCCGACTAGTCCGGATCGGTCCAGGCAGAGCACAACGGGCAGGTTGAGGATCGAGAGATCGTGGATGATGCTGTCGTAGGCTCGCTGCGAAAACGCACTATATATAGCACAGAACGGCAACAAGCCGTCCTTGGCCATACCGGCTGAGAAGGTGACAGCATGGCCTTCGGCTATTCCCACATCGAAGGCGCGGGTCGGCATCTCGTTCATCAGTATGGAGAGCGAGCTACCACTGGGCATGGCTGGGGTAACACCCACGATGCGGTCGTTTTGGCGCGCCAGTTCCAGCAGCGTCTCGCCAAACACATCCTGAAACTTCGGTGGCTGCGGTTCGGCGGATTCACTCTTCAGCCGCTTGCCTGTCTCGGGATCAAACTTGCCTGGAGCATGCCAGATCGTCGCGCTCTCCTCGGCAGGCTTATAGCCTTTGCCCTTCTTGGTGTGAAGATGGAGGAGCTTCGGCCCCTTCATATCCTTGATCTGTCGGAGGATACGCACCAATTCCGTTACGTCGTTGCCGTCGTAAGGACCAAAATAGCGGATGTTCATCCCCTCAAACATATTCTGCTGATGGGCCAACGCACTCTTCAGGGCGTTGTTCAGTCGGATAATGCCTTTCCTCCGGTCGTCGTTCAGGTAGCCACGCTCGTGCAGCCACTGGCTGGCTTTGAAGCGGAGACGGTTGTAGGTCTCGTTCGTGTCCAGATTGAGCAGGTATTTCTCCATACCGCCCACAGACCGATCGATACTCATGTCGTTGTCATTGAGGATAATGAGCAGGTCGTTGGGCTGGCTGGAGACATTGTTGAGTCCCTCAAAGGCCAGTCCGCCACTCATCGCACCATCGCCAATGATAGCCACAGCATGGCGGTTTTCCGTCTTTTTGCCGCCGAGCTTCGCCGCCACGGCCATTCCCAGCGCCGCCGAAATGGAGTTGGAAGCATGGCCACAGGTAAACGTGTCGTACTCGCTCTCCAAAGGAGACGGGAACGGACGAAGTCCGCCCAACTTCCGATTGAGCTTAAACTGCTCACGGCGTCCGGTCAGGATCTTGTGGCCGTAGGCCTGATGGCCTACGTCCCAAACGATCCGGTCGTCGGGAGTATTGAACACGTAATGTACGGCCACGGTGATTTCCACGACACCGAGGCTCGAAGCCAAGTGGCCGGGGTTGACCGCCACCTCTTCTATAATGTTTCTGCGAAGCTCACGACACACCTCTGGCAGGTCCTTCACCTCCAGTTTGCGCAAGTCGCTTGGATAATCTATTTGGTCAAGCAGTATCCGATGGTTTTCTTCCGCCATTTCTTTTCCCACTTATAAATTTTTGCAAAGTTACGAATAAGCGAGCGCAAAGCCAAAGGAAAAGGGAAGAATTTCCCTTTTACGAGGGCTTGGCCGAGCGAAAGTAACTTATTTAGAGTTACGAAAGTAACTTATCTGGGGTTGCGGAAGTAACTTATTTAGAGTAGCGGAAATAACTTATTTAGAGTAGCTGAAATAACTTTTCAGAACGGTCGCTATCAACTTTTGTAGCCTAACATTTGGTGGATTCGATGGAAAATCGTATTTTAGCGGCTGAAAACCAAAAGCGACAAGAAACATGACGATAATCGGAGAAAACTACATACGGTTCGACTGGGCGATGAAACGCCTGCTACGCAACAAGGCCAATCATGCGGTGTTGGAAGGATTTCTGTCCTCATTGATAGGAAAGAAGTTTAAGATACAACGGTTTCTTGAGAGCGAGAGCAACCAGGAGGACGAGACCGACAAATACAACCGAGTGGATATATTGGCAGAGAACGAGAACGGAGAACTCTGCATCATAGAGGTGCAGAACAACCGCGAGCTCACCTATTTCCACCGCATGCTCTACGGTGTGTCAAAGGCCATCACGGAATATATTGGGCTGGGAAGCCCCTACGACAAGGTGCGTAAAGTCTATTCCATCAACATCGTCTATTTCGAATTGGGCCAGGGCAAAGACTATGTGTATCACGGCAAGACAGAATTTAGGGGTGCGCATGAACCACATGACATTCTCAAACTCTCCGTCCGTCAGAACAAGAAGTTCTTCGGTATCGATGAGCGGAGCCTTATGAGCAGAAAAGAGGCGGGCGACCTGTTTCCGGAATACTACATACTGCGCGTGAACGACTTTGACAAAGTGGCCACTACCCCACTCGACGAGTGGATAGAATTTCTCAAAACGGGACAAATTAGCGACAAGGCCACGGCCGAAGGCCTCGCCGAGGCGCGCGAATGCCTACGGGTGGACTCGCTCTCCGACCAAGACAAGCGAGCGTACGTTCGACACATGGAGTCTATACGACACATGAAAAGCATTTTTGATACCAGCCACTACGAAGGCTACGAAGAGGGGATAGAGGAAGGAAGAGCAGAAGGAAGAGCCCAAGGAATAGCGGAAGGAAGAGCAGAAGGAAGAGCTCAGGGAATAGCGGAAGGAAGAGCAGAAGGAAAAGCACAGGGAATAGCAGAAGGAAGAGCAGAAGGTGAATTGGAAAAGAGCTTGGAGATAGCACGCAACCTTCTTTCCCTTGGCATACCTGTCTCACAAGTGTTGAAAGCTACAGGGCTGACCCAGGAACAAATCAACAAGATATAAGAACAAGACGGCGGCACGTTGCACACAAAGACACTCAAAAGGCTGGCAGGGGACCAATTCCCTTGCCAGCCTTTTGAGATGATAGCTGGGATAACAGCCTCTTTATACTATTACGCGCCAAGCACGGCAGCGGCGAAGGCTTTGCCATATTCGCGCCACTTGCGCTCAGCCTCCGTGTCGGGAGCCCAAAGCTGCTTGCCCGGTTCGGCGGCAATCTCGAAGCCCGCTTCCTCCAATCGCTGCTGGATGCGCTTCTCGCCACCGCCGCCCCAGCCAATGGAGCCAAAGGCCGCAGCCTTCTTGTTCTTACACTTCATACCGTGGATCATTTCCAGGAGTCCGGCAATGGCGTAGGTAATGCCCATATTGACCGTCGGGCTGCCCACCATAATGGCCTTGGAGCGGAACACCTCGACGAGAATGTCGTTCTTGTCGTCCTTGGCAGCGTTCATCAACACCACACGGACGGTCGGGTCGAAATCGCGGATGCCGTCGGCAATGGCCTGGGCCATGCGTCGCGTGCTCTGCCACATCGTATCATAGATGATGGTGATCTGATGCTCCTGATAGTTGGTTGACCACTGGAGATACTTTTCTACGATCTCGCCGATATGGTTGGTCCAGATGACTCCGTGGGACGGAGCGACCATCTTCAGAGGCAGGTTCATGCCTACTATTTCCTTCACCTTGCGGTTGACCATCGGGTTGTAGATATTGAGGATGTTGGCATAGTACTTCTCAGCCTCATCAAACAGGTCCTTCTGGTTCACCGTGTCGTCGTAAAGGCTCTCCGTAGCGTAGTGCTGTCCGAAGACGTCGTTGGAAAAGAGGATCTCCTCCTTGTCCGCATAGGTCACCATGGTGTCGGGCCAGTGGCACATCGGAGCCTCAACAAACGTGAGCGTGTTCTCGCCGATGCAGAGCGTGTCGCCCGTCTTCACGTTATGGAAGTTCCAGTCCTTATGATACAGTCCGCGCAAGATACCTTCCGCCTTCTTCGTGCAATAGATCGGCGTATCAGGAATCTCGCGCATCAGCACGGGCAGTGCACCGCTATGGTCGCTCTCGCTGTGGTTCACCACGATGGCATCGATTGCATGGAGGTCGATCTCTTCCTTGAGATGGGCCACAAACTCCTGGTCATAAGGATTCCATACCGTGTCGATGAGGACGGTCTTCTCGTCCCGGATCAAATAGGAATTGTAGCTTGTACCCTTGTGGGTAGAAAGCTCGTCGCCATGGAAGGTCTTCAGTTCCCAGTCAATCTTGCCTACCCATGTCACTTTGTCGGTTATTCTCTTTCCCATAATGATTTGCTATTGATTAGATGTTCGTTCGGGGGGCAAAGGTACAACTAAATATCGACAATCTATAGAAATTACAAACAAAAAGTCTTTAAAAGAAAAAATAGTGACAAAGCACGCTGCGTGACAAATGCTGGTCCTACGAGAATTGGCATTATTTTTGCAGCCAAATTTCCAGTCGAGATTGCTGTCGTAATTGCTGTCGATTATCCATTCAAAAATTGTAGTCGAGATTGTAGTCGAACAAGAAATTATCACAGAGCAAAACAATTATAGAGCAAAACAATCAGAGAGCAAATGAATATAGAAGAAGTAAGGAGCTATGCGCTTTCGCTGCCAGGCGTGACCGAAGACCAACCGTTTGGTGAGGACAATGTCACCTTCCGCGTGGAAGGCAAAATCTTCCTGTGCCTTTGGCTGGGTAGAGAGGGACAAGACTGGAAGGGCGGGCCACGCTTTGCCTGCAAATTGCCTCCCGATCGAAACGAGACGTTGCGCCTGCAGTATGAGGCGGTGACGCCAGCCTTCCATTGGAACAAGAAGCATTGGAGCGACGTATATTATGAGCAATTGGCCACACCGCTGGTAAGAGACTGGATCAGAGAGTCGCACGACCTGGTCGTCAGCAAACTGCCCAAAGTGCTCAGGGCGAAATATCTCTGAGAGACATACGGCCAAGTCGCTCACCACAGCAAACCACTTGCCATAGAAAGCTGCTTGCCATAGAAAGCTGCTCACCACAGCAAACCACTTGCCATAGAAAGCTGCTTGCCACAGAAAACTGCTTGCTATAGAAAGCTGATCGCCATAGCAAGTTGCTCGCCACAGACAGAAAAGGCTGCGCTGGTCTTCTTTCGACACCACGCAGCCTTTGTTGCTTACTGATCTTGCAGAACCACTTTGTCAGTCCGTCATCATTTGTAGCGCATCCACTTGATGATTTCCTTCATGCTCGGCTTTTTGCCGTACATGAGGATGCCGACACGATAGATCTTGCCACCAGCCCAAATCATGAAGAAGGCCGTGGCGTAGAGCAAGACGACGCTCAGCAATTCCTGCCACAAGGGCACGCCAAAGGGGATGCGCACCATCATGACGATGGGAGAGGTCAGGGGAAACAGAGAGGTCCAGAAAGCCAGCGGACCATCGGTATTCTCGACACTGTACATGGCGGCGTAAAGACCGAAGAGGGTGATCATCGTGACGGGAATGACAAACTGCGAACTGTCCTCCTGCTCGTTGATACTGGCTCCCGTGGCAGCGAAGAAACTCGCATAGAGGAGGTAGCCTCCGACAAACATGAGCAGGAACATGATGGCCAGTTCGGCCAAAGGCAAGTTGCCAAGCATAGAAAGCATCTCCTGCGCCTCGACATTGGGCTGGGCCTGAGCCGCCTGCATCACGGCAGGATTGGCAGCAGACATCGTGTCCATGGCGTTGATACCGAAATAGACGGACACACCCGAGAGAATCACCACAAGCAGGATGGCCCAAATAGCCATTTGAAGGAGACCTACGAGCATCACGCCAATAATCTTTCCCATCATCAGTTCAAAAGGCTTGACACTGCTCACCATCAGTTCGACGATGCGGTTGGCCTTTTCCTCGATGACGCTCTGCATCACCTGGCCTCCATAGCCTACGACGAACATATAGATGAGGAACGTGAACAGGAATCCCACCACCATGGCTACGACACCGCTGGAGATGGTCTCGTCGCCCTGGTCGTTCCACTTCACGGTCTCCACCTTCGTACCTTTTTCCACCTCGCTGATGATCTTGTCGAGCTGGGCAATGCCCGAGGCTTTCAGCCGCTGCTGCCTCACCTGATCGTCCAGGGTCGTCTGGACGTAGGAGAGCAAGTTGACAGGCACCTCCTTCCTGCTATAGATACAGACCTTCGCCTTGTTGTCGAGCAGTCCGCGGGGAATGCTCACCACGGCGTCGTAGGGAGATTCCTCGCTACGCATCTCGTTGTTGAGACTTGGCACCAGCGTGAAGTGGAAGGTCTCCGTCTCCTTCAGCGCCTTGAAGTATTGTCCCGAGGGATCGATGACGGCCACGTGCTGCTGCTCATCGTTCTCGATCGACGAGAGCCAAAGCGGCACAAAGATGAGCGCGGCCATGATGAGTGGCGAGACGATGGTGAGCACGATGAAACTCTTCTTCTGAATGCGCTTGAGAAACTCGCGCTCGATGATAATCAATATTTTGTTCATGGTTGCGGGGGGTTAAAGATTGCTGGAGGGATTCACACTTTCTTCCGCCTTCGACTGCTGACGGTTTTCTATCTGCTCATCGGCCCACTGCGCGTCTTTGCCGATCAGCTGGAGGAAGATGTCGTTCATCGACGGGATCTGTTCGGCAAAAGCGCGCACCTCCACCTTGCCGGCCAGATAGCCGACCAGTTGGTTGCCCGTGGCGTCGCCGTGAGCCTTGAGCAAGTAGGAGTGGATACCTGCGCGCTCCTCCTGGCGAACTATGCCAAAGGGGCTGTCAGGCTCCACAGAGAGCACGTCGGGCGTCTGAAGCTCATAGAGGCCCGTGCGGTGAGCCTCCTTGATCTGCCTCATGTCGCCCTTGAGCACCACCTCGGAGTGGTTGATGAGCGCTATGTCGTCGCAGATCTCCTCCACGCTGGCCATGTTGTGGGTCGAGAAGATGATGGTGTGTCCCTTCTCCTTGAGTTGGAGAATCTCCTGCTTGAGTTGCTCGGCGTTGACCGGATCGAAGCCCGAGAACGGCTCGTCGAAGATGAGCAGGTCAGGCTCGTGGAGGACGGTGATGATAAACTGCACCTTCTGCGCCATTCCCTTGGACAATTCTTCGAGTTTGCGGTTCCACCAGGGCATGATGCCAAACTTCCGAAACCACTCCTTGAGGCGGGTCTCGGCCTCGCGCCTTGTGAGCCCTTTGAGTCGGGCCAAATAGACCGCCTGCTCGCCCACCTTCATCTTTCGATAGAGTCCGCGCTCCTCGGGCAGATAGCCGATGCGGGCCACGTCGGCGGGCTGCATCTGCCGTCCGTCGAAGATCACCTCGCCCTTGTCGGGAGCAGTGATGCGGTTGAGGATACGGATCAAGGTGGTCTTGCCCGCACCGTTAGGGCCAAGGAGTCCGAAGACGCGGCCACGACGCATGGTCAGCGACACATCGCTGAGCGCGACGTGACGGTCGAACGCCTTGGTGACATTTCTCACTTCAATAAAATTCTCCATTTGTATTGTTTAAGAGTAAAAAAGAAATCCCCAAGCGCATGATCTTCCTTCTTGTATCCTATATAGTCTTTGTTGCGTCCTATATAGTCCTTCTCCATATCCTATATAGTCCATTCTACAGTCCTATATAGAATGAGACAAGCGGGAGTCCACCATGCGATTGGGGATGAAAGATTGTCAAATACTATGCTTCGAAGTTCTTCAAGTCGTCGGCGTGGAAGGCCTGGATATAGGCGGCCTTGCCCATCACCTCCTCCTCGGCCATGCGCACAAAGACGTTGGCACTCTTCTCAAACAACTCCGGCGCACGCGTCGCGTCGTCGAGGATGAGCAGGGAAGCGACGATATCGGCAGTCATGTCGTAGAGACGACGGCCCAGGAAATCGTGCTCGTCCTGGTTGGCGCCCGCCTTGACCTTGTCGAGGCAAGCCTCGTAGGTAGCCACGAGTTTGGCCACGCGCTCCTGCAGCGGCTTGAGGCTCTCGGAGACCTCACCCTGCAGCATCTCCTTCATGATGTTGAGGTAGGTGCCATTGGTGATGTAGCGGATGGCAGCCACTACCTGCAACTGGGTCGTACCCTCATAGATAGAGAAGATACGCGCGTCGCGGAAGAGGCGCTGCGACTTATACTCCATGATGAAGCCCGAACCTCCGTGGATGGAGATGGCGTCGTAAGCATTCTGGTTGGCCCACTCGGAGTTGGTGCCCTTGGCCAGCGGCGTGAAGGCATCAGCCAGTCGGTTCCACTTCTTCAGTTCCTGACGCTCCTCGGGCGTCAGTTTGCGGTCGCGGCCGATATCCTCCAGTGCCTTGTAGAGATCGACATAGCGTGCCGTCTGATAGAGCAGGGAGCGACCCGCGTCGAGCTTGGCCTTCATGCGCGAGAGCATGTCATAGACGGCGGGGAAGCTGATGATCTTCTTGCCAAACTGCATACGCTCCTTGGCGTAGGAGAGACCCTCATTGTAAGCCTCCTGCTCCACGCCGACGCTCTGTGCGGCAATGCCCAGGCGCGCACCATTCATCAAGGCCATCACATACTTGATGAGACCCATGCGTGTGCTGCCACAGAGCTCTGCCTTGGCGTTCTTGAAGACCAGCTCGCAGGTGGGCGAACCGTGGATACCGAGTTTGTGCTCGATGTGGCGCACCGTGACGCCGCCGCTCTGCTTGTCGTAGATGAACATCGAGAGGCCACGTCCGTCGTGTGTGCCCTCCTCAGAGCGGGCAAGCACCAGGTGGATATCAGAGTCGCCATTGGTGATGAATCGCTTCACACCGTTCAGACGCCACGTGCCGTCCTCGTCCTGTGTGGCCTTGAGCATGACGCGCTGCAGATCGCTACCAGCGTCGGGCTCCGTGAGGTCCATCGACATCGAGGCTCCCTCGCAGACGCGGGGGATGTACTTCTGTCGCTGCTCCTCCGATCCAAACTCATAGAGCGTGTCGATGCAGCTCTGCAGGCTCCAAATGTTTTGGAATCCCGCATCGGCCGCCGAGATGACCTCGGAGAGCATGGAGAAGACCACATTGGGGAGGTTCAGGCCACCGTACTTACGCGGCATGGAGACACCCCACAGGCCCGCCTTGCAGGTAGCGTCGATATTCTCGACCGTCTTGCTCGCATAGACCATGCGTCCATCGACGAGGTGCGGACCTTCCAAATCGACCGACTCACTGTTCGGCTCGATGATGTTGGCGGCCACGTCGCCCGTAATGTCCAACACGCGCTTATAGTTCTCTATCGCATCTTCGTAGCAGACGGGAGCGTCGGCAAACTGATCCTTGTCAGCATAGCCCTTCTCCTTCAGCTCCACGATGCGCTTCATCAACGGGTGATCGAGGTGGAACTCAATCTCCGGATGGTCGGTATAGTAATTTGCCATAATATGAATTCCCTGCCGCCCGGCCCTTAGGAGCCCGGCATGAGGGTCTTTTTTTACTTAGTATTTTCCTTATAATATTTAATCAGCTTGGGAACCACCTCCTCTACGCTGCCCGTGATCACATAGTCGGCAATGCGGTTGATGGGCGCCTCGGGGTCGGTGTTGACCGAGATGATGATGCCCGAGTCCTGCATTCCGGCGATATGCTGGATCTGTCCCGAGATGCCACAGGCGATATAGACCTTCGGGTGGACCGTGATGCCGGTCTGACCGATCTGACGATCGCTATCGACCCATCCTGCGTCCACGGCCGCGCGGCTTGCGCCGACCTCTCCATGCAGGAGGTTGGCCAACTCAAAGAGCAGGTCGAAGTTTTCCTTCGATCCCACGCCGTAGCCACCAGCCACGACGATCGGCGCGCCCTTGAGGTTGTGCTTGGCCTCCTCGACGTGGCGGTCGAGCACCTTGACGACATAGTCCTCTGCCGGCACATACTTGGCCACCTCAGGATAGACCACCTCGCCCTTGGCCTTGCCCTCATAGAGCGCCTTCTGCATCACGCCCGGACGCACCGTGGCCATCTGCGGGCGGTGCTCAGGATTGACGATCGTGGCGACGATGTTGCCACCGAAGGCGGGACGAATCTGATAGAGGAGTCCATCATAGTGCTTTCCGGCCTTGCGGTCGTCGAAGTCGCCGATCTCCAGTTCGGTACAGTCGGCGGTCAGTCCGCTCGTCAGCGACGACGACACGCGCGGTCCCAGGTCGCGTCCGATGACCGTGGCGCCCATCAGCGCGATCTGCGGCTGCTCCTCCTTGAAGAGGTTGACCAGGATGTCGGTATGGGGAGCGGAGGTATAGGGGAAGAGACCCTCGCCGTCGAAGACAAACAGTTTGTCCACACCATACGGCAGGATCTGCTCCTCGACCTTTCCCTTGATGTCCTTTCCGGCTACGATGGCGTGGAGCTCCACACCCTGCTGATTGGCCAGTTTGCGGCCCTTGGTGAGCAACTCCTGTGACACCTCGGCCACCTTCGTGCCCTCTATCTCGCAATAAACAAATACGTTATTCATCTTGTCGTTTGTCTTAGCCAATAATCTTTTCGTCCAACAATTCCCTTACGAGGCTCTCGATATCCTTGTCCTCGCCGGTCAGCGTCTTGCTCTCCTTGGCCTGGAAGACGATGTTCTTCACGGCCTTGACCTTGGTGGGCGATCCGCTGAGACCACACTGTGAGGGGTCGCCATCGACATCGGCCACGCTCCACTGGTGGAGCGTCAGGTAGGGGCGATCCTCATAGAGCTTGCTCCAGGGCTCCTCGCCCGTGCGCTCCATGGGGCAGGTGGCATACTTGTACTTCATCACGAGCTTGGCGTTGCACGGGCGGCACGGGGCAGCCGATCCATTGACGGTGACGACGACGGGCAGCGGTGTCTCCACCGTCTCCACACCTCCGTCGATATGGCGGCGGATCGTGGCCTTGCCCTCCTCCACCTTGAGGATCTCCTCAGTATAGGTCACCTGGTTGAGCCCCAGCTTCTGTGCTACCTGCGGGCCCACCTGGGCCGTGTCGCCGTCGATAGCCTGTCGGCCACCGATGACGATATCCACATCGCCAATCTTTTGGATGGCCGTGGCCAGTGCATAGGATGTGGCCAGCGTATCGGCACCTGCGAAGAGGCGGTCCGTCAGCAGCCAGCCAGTATCGGCACCTCGGTACAATCCCTGGCGGATGATCTCGCCCGCGCGCGGAGGACCCATCGTCAGCAGGCCTACCGTGCTCCCCGGGTGCTGCTCCTTGAGGCGCAAGGCCTGCTCCAGCGCATTAAGGTCTTCGGGATTGAAGATGGCGGGCAAAGCGGCGCGATTCACCGTTCCTTCGGCCGTCATCGCATCTTTGCCCACGTTTCTCGTGTCGGGTACTTGCTTGGCAAGTACAACAATCTTTAAACTCATAAATCCTGTATGTGTTACTTATTTTCTTATTTCTATCTTATCCTCCAGTCTTTTCACCGTTTTGTATTCCACCAAACCGCTATTCGTGAAACAACCTGAGTGATGTATCCTAAAAGAACCGCTGCAAAGGTAGTTATTTTCCCCGTTATGGGCAAACATTGTGCACAAAAACGACAAAGATGTGCACAAATCGGGGCAAATGTGTAAACAAAATCCCTCATTTTGGGAAGAAGCCGACCGACTTTCTTGCCAAAACGAGGGATTTGAGACTTTATTCCAACGGCGCCCCATCGCCAGTAGGCCTATATGGCTCGACTACATGAGCGACTATATGGTTCGACTACACGAGCGACTATATGAGCAACTATATGAGCAACTATATGGGCGGCTATTGGAGCAGCTTATAGGGTTCGACAGCTTATACGAGGGTAGCCACCACCTCCTCGCGCGACTGCGGGAGCAGGTCGATGACCGGTATCTCGGGCAGGGTGTAGCATCCCGGGGCCAGTCGGAAGGAGGCGCGGGCCACACCGACCAGGATCTGCGCCGTGAGCGCCGGGTTGTTGATGCTCATGTCGAAGGACATGCGCTGGTTGGGCGTCTTGCCGCTGGTGCCCTTGCGGGTGAGGTGTACGCCGTGGCCCATATCGCGCACGTCGTCCACCGACTTCACGGCGAAGACGTGGAGCTCGTCGTGGGCAAAGTAGTCGTCAGCCTTGAGTTCCGCCTCGACCTGCGCCACGGTGTAGCCGTCCTCCAGTTCCACATAGACCATGCGGCGATGGATGCCCTCGCCCAGGGGGATGGTCATGGAGAGCGCGTTCTTGACGCCCTTCTTGGAGCGAGCCACGACGCTGTGGCCCATCGACATACCCGGACCGAAGTTGGTGTAGGTGAGGCCCTTCGGGGCGAGTGCCTCCAGGAGCACGCGCACCACGGAGTCGCTTCCCGGGTCCCATCCAGCGGCGATGACGCTGACGCGGCCCGCCTTCTTGCAGTTTTCCATCTGTCGCGTGCGGTATTCGAGGATGCTGGTGTGGATGTCGAAGCTATCGACGGTGTTAATGCCCAAGGCCACCAGGCGCTCGGCGTAGTCGGGGCAGGAGCGCGTCGGCGTGCAGAGGAAGGCCACGTCGACCTCCTTGAGCTTCGTGATGTCGTCGACCACCTCGTAGGGGGTCAGTTCGAGTGGTTTGTCCTTGTCACCCTGACGGCGTACAACGCCTGCAATCTCAAAATCGGGGGCAGCCTCAAGAGACTCGACCGTGTAACGTCCGATGTTGCCGTAGCCAACTACGGCGGCTCTGATTTTCTTCATAGGTCATTAACTTTTTGTTATTCTGCAAACAATTTTCGCCGACAAAAGTACATTTTTTCCATGAAACGAAACGTCACCGACTTGTTTTTTTAACAAAAATACCTACTTCTTGTCATAAATCAAGCATCCGAAGTTTTGGGCCTCACCACTCGTTGTCATCAAATCGTAACCCGCAAAGCGCGCCGCGTTCCACATTTTTTGCCTAACTTTGCCCCCGATTCATGAACATATCGCAAATATGGAAGACAAGCATTATCGCATACTGGTGGTCGACGACGAGGCCGACCTCTGCGAGATTCTTCAGTTCAACCTGGAGGCGGAGGGCTACCGGACCGACGTGGCCTACTCCGCCGAAGAGGCGCTGACGCTGGACATTGCCGCCTACGACCTGCTGCTGCTGGACGTGATGATGGGCGAGATGTCGGGGTTCGAGATGGCCAGAAGAGTGAAGGACAACCCGCTGACGAAGCAGACGCCCATCATCTTTCTGACCGCGCGCGACACGGAGGACGACACCGTGGAGGGCCTCAACCTCGGCGCTGACGACTACATCTCGAAGCCTTTCTCGCTGCGCGAGGTGCTGGCCCGTGTCAAGGCGGTGCTGCGCCGCACGGCGCAGGACGAGGAGGCGGAGGCGCAGGACGAGGAGGGCGTGATCCGCTTCCAGGGCCTCGTCCTCGACGACAACCGCAAAGAGGTGTGGGTCGACGGGGAGCACGTCGCGCTCACGCGCATCGAGTATTCGCTGCTCCTGATGATGCTGGAGAACAGGGGGAAGATCCTGAGCCGCCAGCAGCTCATCAATCATGTGTGGCCCCACGACGTGATCGTGCTCGACCGCACCGTGGACGTCAACATCACGCGGCTGCGCCGCAAAGTGAAGGCCTACGCCGAGCATATCGTGACGCGGCAGGGATTCGGCTACGGATTTGAGGTGAAGACCAACTGACGGGATAATGGGAGACGGAAGGATGAAACAGAACAACCAAGGGACTACGCAAGGAACTAACCAAGGGACTACGCAAGGGGACAACCAAGGGACCGCCCAGGGGCCCACGGGGCTTCCTCCCTTCGCGCCGCTGCGCACCCGCATCCCCGTGGGAATGCGCCTCTACCTCGGGGTGCTCTCCATCTTCCTGCTCTTTGCCTTCACCTTCATCGTCTATCAGCAGCGACGGGAGAAGGACTACAAGGTGTCGGTGCTCGACGCGCGCCTCCAGGACTTCAACGTGCAGATGAGCGAGGCCATCACCTCGTCGCCGAAGGACATCAAACCGTTCATCGACCGCTACATCGTCGACAACGACATGAGGGGGCTGCGCGTGACGCTCATCCGCCCCGACGGCACGGTCTTCTACGACACGTGGCAGAAGGACCTGAGCCACATCCACAACCACGCCAACCGCCAGGAGGTGCGCCAGGCCCTCGACGACGGCAGCGGCCACGCCATCGAGCGCAAGAGCGCCACCGTGCCGCAGGCTTTCTTCTACTCCGCCACCTATTTCCCCTCCCACCGCTACATCGTCCGCAGCGCTCTGCCCTACAACGACAACCTCGCCAGCGTGCTCAACACGGACAAAAACTATCTTTGGTTTGCGCTCGGCGCCGTCGTGCTGCTGACGCTCCTGCTCTACAACTTCACGCGCCGACTGGGCAACAACATCACCAAGCTGCGGCTCTTCGCCTCGCGGGCCGACCACAACGAGTCGCTCGACATCAAGGACCTGGCGGTCTTTCCCGACGACGAGCTGGGCGACATCGCCGAGCGCATCATCAAGGTCTATAAGCGCTACCAGCGCACGCGCAGGGAGCAGGACGAACTGAAACGCCAGCTCACCCACAACATCGCCCACGAGCTGAAGACGCCCGTGGCGAGCATCCAGGGCTACCTGGAGACGCTCATCAACCATCCCACGATCGACGAGAAGACGCGCCAAATGTTTTTCGACCGCTGCTACGCGCAGAGCCAGCGGCTCTCCTCGCTGCTGGCCGACATCTCGACGCTCAACGTCATGGACGAGGTGAAGGACCTGCACGGCAAGGAGACGGTGGACATCGCGCGGATGGTCCGGGAGATAGAGCAGGAGACGGCATTGCAGTTTCAGCAAAGGCAGATGAGGCTCCTCGTCTCTCTGCCCGCCGAGCTGACGGTGAGGGGCGTCAGGAGCATGCTCTACAGTATCTTCCGCAACCTCATCGACAACGCCCTGGCCTATGCGGGAGAGGAGACGACCGTCTATGTCAAGGCGCGTGCCGAGGACCACAGTTGGCAGTTTACCATCGCCGACACGGGCCGCGGCGTGCCCGAGGAGCATCTGCCCCGCCTCTTCGAGCGCTTCTACCGCGTCGACAAGGGGCGAAGCCGGTCGCTCGGAGGCACAGGACTGGGGCTCGCCATCGTCAAGAACGCCGTCATCCTCCACCGCGGCAGCATCCGCGTCAGCAACCGCGAGGGGGGCGGACTGCAGTTTGACTTCTCCCTGGCCAAGGAATAAAAAAAACAAAGGTCAGCAGGAAAAACAACTAAAACAATGGTTGGTTTCCTTATTATCCTTAACGCTTACACGACTTGTCCTCGCTTAGCGAGGAGGCGGAGATGGAAGTGGGGAAGCCTTAACGTAACATGTAACATGTAACATGTAACAAAGCGACTCCATGCGACCATACAACGTGTATCTGAGAAAGGACCACAGTTGGCAGTTTACCAGCCTGAGCGGTCCTAAAAAGGGCTCATCAAACTTCCTTATTTGGATTGGAGGGTGTCAAAAACTTATGCCTCACGAAAACGTTTTTCAAGCAAGGCCATTCTCTCCAACAATTCTTTAAATGTAGGCTTTTCTCCGAATATCATGGAGGAGCACATGCTTTTGTAATCTTTCTCCCATGCAGCTTGTATATCTAAACGAGGAACGAGTATTATCCGCTTACGCACATCTGGAGCATAATCCACATCTCTGACACTTGTGAAAATCTCCCTATGGTGCCTAATGGACTCCCACAACTCATCATCGTTGATAGCGTCTATGGCAAAGTCTTTATCCATCATTCTTGACAAGTCATAGAGATGTCTTGACTTACGCTCCGCGGTTTGTCCTCGTCCTTCAACGGAAAACAATTCATGCAGGAGAAATGCCTTTTCAAGGAATGTCTTACTGGCCAATGCCGTTGCTACCAAACTGTCAACAAGTGTCGTCTGAATGGTAGGGAACTGCTCTTCTACCATACTGCGGATATTAGTCTGTGTATTGGGTTCCAACAAAGACCTTGCACCGATCTCCAACATGACCACGGGAGAAAGATATTCTATTGGATCTGCACAGACACTCTGATACTTCACAAATATCTTTCTTGGTTCTGGGTAAGTATTATCGCCTTCACCATCTGGTTGTGGTTCGATCGAGCATAGTGCAGACAGTCCATATTGTTCTATTCCCCTTTGGAGAGCAGGACAGAACTCTTCACTAACAAACAGCGAGGACATCTTGCGGAGTTTCTTGATTTGCTTCTTTGTCAAATCACCTTCCATTCCGAACAAGGAACGGTCAACCGCCAAGTCTATATCCTCAGAAAAACGTTCTATCTGACACCACACCTTGCTCAAAGACGTACCGCCTTTAAAGATGAGTTTGTCTGAAAACGGCAAGGTGAACACAATTTGAAGTATGGTTGTCACCCACAAGTCTTTTTCTATTGCTTGTGGTGGCAATCCTAAACGAGCCGAAGCTTGTCGCAAAACGAGCTGCTTGTCTTCCGTTGATAGATAGAAATAGTTATTCATAGGCCTTTGTCACAATTTTTCTTATCCAAATAGGCATAAGTGCCAAGTCTGCCAACACGGATTCCTTGTCTTCTTTTCTCAGCAATTGTCCTATATGCTCTATCTGTTGTGGTGTTACATTTTCTTGTTTGATAGATTTCAACGCCGATGTTACCAACATGGCCAATCTGTTCTTGAATGCCAAATTCTTGGGAGTTGTTTTTTTGAAAACAATTCCCCTACCTCCTGATATTTCTATCCTACGGGGCGTTCCGTCAGTCAAATAGACACAGTTCATTGGGACCTGCGTTGACAGTCCTAATACATTCAATGCGTAATCTCCCGTCGGTACGATTCGAGCATGTGCCCGCTCTGCTATGGCATTGGCTATTTCGTCATAAGAAGGCATGAGCACCCCAAGACCAAGCCTGTCGTCAATCGTTGGATAACAATAAATGCCTTTCGCTATACGGACAATTTTGTCACTTTTAGCACAACGAAGCAATATCTGCCGTATGTTTTCGGCAGTTCCCATGTTCACAAAATCATCAGCAAAGAAAATACTTCCCCTGCCTATATTGTCTATTGAACTTTCTATTTTCTGAGCTGTACTATTCATAACCCTCCGAATTTTGTCACAAAGATAGCAAATATTTGTGACAAAGACAGGAGGGGCATGCGAAGCTACTACTCTTTTTAATGTTTTTTGTCACAAAAACAGTATTTTTGTGTGACAAGCGCTATCCACGGGAGAAGGAAGGGAGATGGAAGTGGGAGGCCTTAACGTAACATGTAACATGTAACATGTAACAATGCGACTCCATGCAGGATGAGGCATAAAGAAGAAAAGCGGTCTGCCGCGGCGTTGTAACCGTATTGTAACGCGATAGCAAAAAGTTTGTAGCATCGTCGGCGTAACTTTGCACCCGAAGAAATTAACAAACATAACATTTACAACACATGGAGACCATTTATCTGTGTATCGTCATCTTCCTGCTCTGCCTGGCCGTCTTCGACTTGTTTGTCGGCGTGAGCAACGATGCGGTCAACTTCTTGCAATCGGCCGTCGGCGCCCGCGTGGCGTCGTTTCGCACCATCCTCATCATTGCCTCGGTGGGCGTGATGCTCGGCGCCGTGATGTCCTCGGGCATGATGGACGTGGCCCGCCACGGCATCATGATGCCGGCCCACTATTCCTTCCACGAGGTGATGACCATCATGCTGGCCGTGATGGTGACGGACATCATCGTGCTCGACGCTTTCAACACGCTCGGCATGCCCACCTCCACCACCGTCTCGCTCGTCTTCGAGCTGCTGGGCGGCACGGCGATGCTCGCGCTGCTCAAGGTGATGGGCGACCCCACGCTGGAATACGCCGACCTGCTCAACTCCGACAAGGCCTTGCAGGTGATCATCGCCATCTTCGTCTCGGTGGCCATCTCCTTTGTCATCGGTATGGTGGTGATGTGGCTGAGTCGCGTCGTCTTCACCTTCCACTACTCGAAGCACAGCCGCTATAGCATCGCCATTTTCGGCGGCATCGCCTTCACGGCCCTCTCCTACTTCATCTTCATGAAGGGCATGGGCAAGAGCCCCTACCTGCCCGAGAACGTGCGCGACTACATCGAGGACCACACCAACTGGCTGCTGCTCTGCACGTTTCTCGTCTCTACCGTCGCGATGCAGCTCCTCCACCTGCTGCGCGTCAACATCTTCAAGTTTACCGTCCTCATGGGCACGTTTGGCCTCGCCATGGCCTTCGCCGGCAACGACCTTGTCAACTTCATCGGCGTGCCGCTGGCTGGCCTCGACTCCTACCAGGACTTCACGGCCCACGCCCACGGCCAGACCATCGACACCTTCATGATGTCCTCGCTGATGGAGAGCGCCACGACGCCGCCCCTCTACCTGATCCTGGCGGGCCTGGTGATGATCTTCGCCATGGCCACCTCCAAGAAGGCGCAGCACGTCATTCAGACCTCCGTCGACCTCTCCCGCCAGGACGAGGGCGACGAGATGTTTGGCTCGAGCCGCGCCGCCCGCGCCATCGTCCGCTGCTCCCAGAACCTGATCGAGGGCGGCAAGCGCCTCTTCCCCGCCGGCCTGCGCCGCTGGGTGGGCACGCGCTTCAACACCAACGAGGTGGAGCTCCAGGACGACAAGGCCGCCTTCGACGTGGTGCGCGCCGCCATCAACCTGGTCATCGCCTCCATGCTCATCACCTTCGGCACCAACCACCAGCTGCCCCTCTCCACGACCTACGTCACCTTCATGGTGGCCATGGGCACGAGCCTGGCCGACCGCGCCTGGAGCCGCGAGAGTGCCGTCTTCCGCGTCACGGGCGTGCTGAGCGTCATCGGCGGCTGGTTTATCACGGCGGGCGTGGCCTTCATCGCCTGCGCACTGGTCTGCCTCGCCATGTGGTTTGGCGGCGTCATCGTGCAGTGTGGCTTCATGGCGCTCGTGGTCTTCCTCCTCTACCGCAGCAACCGCCAGTACAAGGCGAAGAGCGCCAAGGCCAAGCAGGAGGACGACACTTTCCGCCTGATGATGCGCACGCGCGACCCGGAACTGGTCTGGGAGATGCTGCGCAGCCACGTGCGCGACACGCAGAGCACGGTCTGCAAGTATATCATGGAGCAATACAACGGCATCGTCGAGGCCTTTGCCACGCAGAACGTGCGGGCGCTGCGGCAGAGCCAAAAGAGCATGCGCCGCGAACTGGACCTGCTGAAGAAGTATCGCCGCCAGGAGATGCTGGGCCTGCGCCGCTCGCCGATGGACTTGGCCATCGAGCGCAACACGTGGTTCCACGTCGGCATCAACAGCGACCAGCAGTACGTCTACACGCTGCGCCGCATGCTCGCCCCCATCAAGGAGCACGTCGACAACAACTTCAACCCGCTCCCGAAGGCCTACGAGACGGAGTATGAGCCGATACGCCGCAGGGTCAACGAACTGATGCGCGCCACCTACGACCAAATCTCCACGGGACAGTACGCCAACTACCGCGCCACGCTGGCCGAGGCCGACGGCTGCAAGGACGACTTGTCGCTCGTGCGCAAGGAGCACCTCAACCGCATGCAGAAGAGCCACGGCACCAAGATGATACAGGTGGACCTGGTCTATCTCAATCTCCTGCAGGAGACGCAGCAGCTGCTGAGCGTCATGCGCCACCAGTTGCGAGCCGCCAAGAAGTTTATGGAGGAGGGCCAGGGCCAGCTCCAAAGTCTCGGCGAGTGATCGCAGGGGGGCGGCACGAGAACCGCAGCGCACGCAGGGGGCTTCCCCCCTGCCCCCTACCCTCTTTGCTTCCCAAGCAAACAGGTATAGATTGCATTTTTTTGGATAACCAACAGGGCACCCGTCTTCTTTGCCGACGAGTGCCCTTGTTTTTTGTTTGTGTGGATCATGCTGAAATCCTTAACGGCATGATGACATGACGACATGATGACATGATGACATGACGGCGAGACAGAATGATGCGCTGCCAGCTGCGGGCCACCAAGAAGTTTACGAGGGATAGCCATCAGCTGCATTCAGAAAGCTACAAACCTCTATGGCAGATAATTCTCTTGTTTGTGTGCAGATATGAAAGCAGTAGAACTGTAAAATACGATAGTTTTGAACGGACAAAACAAATATTCTCCGTAGAAAACTATCGCTTTTAAGGATAAAGTTGTATCTTTGCAGCAACAGAATCCAGCAAGGGGAACTACCGATACAATATGATAGACTTCACACCAAATCATCAATATAAAGAAATAGTTGACAGCGATGTACAGGCGGAGATTTCTGCCAATAAAGCGGTACAAATAGTTATAGCCATAGCCGTTGTAGCCAGTATCATTTGTTTGTTTTTAGGATTTCAGAATCTATCATGGTGGATAATGATACCCATCACTATCATCATGATACCTGTTTGGATTGTTGCTTTGTTTTTCTATGCCTTAGCATCCTATCGGCCTCTATCAAAAGCTCAGGTTGCGAGTATAATTAAAAATGTTATTGGGTTTGATTTCGGTGATGACTTTACACTGCTGCAAACAAGTAGTCATGATCATGAGGAATATCTCTATCTATTCTCGGAGTCATCTTTTGAACCATTAAAGAAACATCTGGACTCCATTCCTGACAAGGATGGTCAAGAAGGTGAGCGTTCTATCAAGCATCAAATAAGCGTGAGGCTACCCACGGAGATTTTCCCTACGCCGAAGGCCGGTTTCTATCTATGCGACAACCGGCAGGTCAATGGCATGGGCAATATCGAGGCTATAGAGGTCGATTATCAAGAACGTACGCTGAAACATACATTTACTATATATTGAGGTGGTGCGAACAGAACTGTGTCACGGCTTTGTTCTTTACTCTCTCATTTACAACGATTTGGCTTGACATTCGCACCATGCTGAAAACGGAGGATATCCACCCACCCAAAACGGGGATATCCGTTCACTTTTC
>ERZ779850.637-NODE-637-length-40898-cov-11.611194_pt1 | contig 40898 bp, 31 predicted proteins | sample MGYA00511249_ERZ779850 | MGnify/ENA primary metagenome ERZ779850 (study PRJEB29588, sample SAMEA2162475) | human gut metagenome | biome: human gut; feature: human-associated habitat; material: faeces | place: Denmark | collected 2008/2010 ...
CTATAGATTAAATTATTGAATATCAGCGAATAAAGATATTTTTAAGGGACGACTAACTAAAACTGAACGATATGATAAAAGAGATTCTGGATTTCAACAAACAATTTGTTGCCGAAAAGAAGTATGAGAAGTATATCACGAGCAAGTATCCCGATAAGAAACTCGTGATTGTATCGTGCATGGACACACGTCTCACCGAGCTGCTGCCAGCCGCTCTCGGACTGAAAAACGGTGATGCGAAACTGATAAAGAATGCCGGCGCAACAATACTTAGTCCGTTCGACAGCACAATACGCAGTCTGCTCGTGGCAATATACGAGCTTGGAGTGACAGACGTAATGGTAATCGCGCACACAAACTGCGGCGCATGCCACATGAACGGAAAGGAAATGACGGAACTGATGATACAGCGCGGCATTAAGAAAGAGACTCTCGAGACACTGCGTCACAGCGGAATAGACCTCGATAATTGGCTTGAAGGATTCCACGACACAGAAGAATCGGTGAGAAAGACCACCGCATGCATAGCCAATCATCCGCTCATTCCGAGCGACGTGACCATTCACGGATACATCATCGACTCGACAACCGGCGAACTGAATGAGGTTGTCTGATACGACAAAAAGAGAATACTGATAAACATAATGCAGCCGGTGACAAGATAAATAACCTGTCACCGGCTGCATGTTTTTTATTTTATGATTACTGTATAAGGTTTCGCCTTACGGCAATAAGCATGTAAGGCGAAACCGCTAACAGTCATTCATCACTTCACATACTTCTTTCCATTGACAATGTATATGCCATGACCGAGGCTGTTGATGTCGCGTCCGAGATAGCGTCCGTCGATGCTGTACACACGGTTGTCAGCCTTCTTAGTTACGCCGGTCACTACTTTATCTATTCCGTCGGTCTCCGGGACATACACTCTCACGTCGTCTATGAAGAAACGTTTGGCAGCAATGAACTCCAGCGAGCCTGTTCCGACAGTCTCAAGAGGTATGGTTATTGTGCTCCACTTGCCTTCTTCAAAGGTGTATGTACCGAGATTTGTGACTCCGAAGTATATGTCGAGCGTGTTGTCATCGCCACTCCAAGGAGCCGCAACGATGGTAAGCACTGCTCCACTCTGCACTTCAAACTCAGGAGAAGTCACAATACCGGCATTCTTACTGTTACCGATACGCATACATTCGTCACCACCATACAGATTGTTTCCGGTCCAACCGGCCACATCACTTACCAGTGCAGAAGATGCAATCGAGCCACTCCACAGTCCGTCATTACCGCCGGTGCCGTTACATTCATTGAATGTCTCGTGGAAGAATTCGGTTTCTGTCGGAGTGACATCAGACGGTTCGTCTCCCAACTTGAACTTAAACGACACAGTTCCGTCATCGTTTCGTGTGATGCCATACACCGTCTTGTTCATCAACTTGCTGCCATCAGTATTCGCATTATAGAGAACTGCTTTCGGAGTTGATGTATTGCTGAGACTGTTGTTACCTTCATAAGGATAAGGATCGCCGGCAAGATCGTCTGCGTCAAGGCCTCCCCCGTAATTGTACATACCATCCGAATTATCGGCATGGAATATCGTACAGCGCTGACGCGACGCACTTGTGTTCACCGTATTGTTGTTCCATACAGTCTTGTTATAATCCACATGCATTATAAGAAGGCCGTCACCATATTGTGCCGCATCCCATCCCGTGCGCTGACGGTTCTCCAGAATGTAGAACTCATCCTTGTGATTGTCATTATATATAATGTAAGCATCGCCGCCTTCGCTTGTAGGTTTCAGGTTGTTCACCTCCGTTTCTTCTGTCAGTTCGACAGGAGTGAGCCATCCGGCAACCCATTTTTCGTATGCAGTATATCCTGAAGGCACAAAGCTATTGCCATTGTAATTGCCGTAATCCATCAGGTCCCATGTCGCCATTCCGAAATTATTGCTGACGGTATCATAAATATCAGGATAGCCTAGACAATGAGAGAACTCATGGCAGAAGGAACCTATACCATCAACAACGTCAGGATAGCCGGGCGAATTATAATCTTTCGTCATCTCACAACTGCACGCATAAGTATTTACCATGACTCCGTCGAGTGTCAGAGGACGACCATAGTCGCTGCTATACAGATTCCACATATGCGGCCATACGGTATTTTCGCCACCACCTGAAGCCGCACCAAGTCCGGCATAAAGAACGAACACCTGATCCACCATACCGTCTCCTGCCCAGTCATAGTCGGCAAAATCAACCAGACTATCTACTGCAAGGCATGCCTCAGCCACCATTTCCCCGGGACGTAAATCATTTCCCCAATAGTCGTTTTCTCCATAATATGAATACTCATTTGGCAGCGTAACAGGACCCACTACATCGAAGTCGAGCTCGAACATTCCATTGCTCTGATCTTTGAAATAGTCGCTCACGCTACCGCGGAAACCGTCGTCTGTAGTGAAACCAGGCTCATTTGCCACTCTCTGATAAAAAGCATTGTCATGATTGCTTTGGAATTTCTTGTTAGAGAACTGCACAAGTATGATCAATCCTTTCTTCTTTCCGGAAAACACATTGCCTACTCCTCCGACACGTTTCGGGGCCTGTTTTCTTATTACTGCGTTCATTTTGCTGCGACGCTGAGCCGCATGGCTTTTCAGCAAATCCATATCCGCCTCACGATAAAGACCGTCTTCACCGGCAACATACTTTTTTCCGTCATCCGTAACAAAATAATGCATGGTTTCATCACCTACCAGTCGTGCCGTCACCTCTGTGCCGTCGACCAGTTTAAGCGTCTTAACAACTCCCCGCTTTGCAGGAACTGCATAAGAAGCCATAACAAAAGCTGCCATAAAGACAGCAAAAAACAATCTCTTCATCTATAAAATAATATTTAGTAATTATCAATATTCAATAATATCAAAAAGAGCATGCAAATATAACAAAATTATTTTTATTCGAGCAAAAAGCTGAAAAATGTCATTGATTTATTGGCATTTATATCAAATTGGAGTACCTTTGTACAATGAATGAAACATAAATACATTGAGTCAGGACGGAACCTGCATCTACAGCAAAGTACCTTTGTACAATGAATGAAACATAAATACATTTATGTCATTCAGATATACACAATGAGGCAAACGTTGGAAAAGAATAGAATAAATTATACAAATAAGATTATGACAGAAAAAGAAAAAGAAACAGTTAGTCTGCCGGAGAACGCGTTCAGAGAACTGAAAGACGGTGAGAGCTACCGTCCGATAATGGATCCTAAGAGGCAATATCCGGAAGTAAACGCATGGTCTGTGACATGGGGAATACTGATGGCAATAGTATTTTCGGCCGCAGCCGCTTATTTAGGACTGCGTGTCGGTCAGGTGTTCGAGGCAGCCATACCTATCGCAATCATCGCGGTCGGTGTGTCAACGGCAGCAAAGCGCCACAATCCTTTAGGCGAAAACGTGATCATACAGAGCATCGGCGCATGCTCGGGAGCCGTTGTTGCCGGCGCCATATTCACCCTTCCGGCCATCTACATCCTGCAAGCCAAGTATCCGGAGATGAGTGCTTCGTTCCTCAAAGTGTTCATATCGTCGCTCCTCGGAGGTATAATCGGAATTCTGTTCCTCATTCCTTTCCGCAAATATTTCGTAAGCGACATGCACGGAAAGTATCCTTTCCCCGAGGCAACAGCCACGACCCAGGTATTGGTTAGCGGTGCAAAGGGCGGAAACCAGGCCAAACCGCTGCTCTTCGCGGGTCTCGTGGGCGGACTGTACGACTTCATCGTTGCCACGTTCGGACTGTGGAACGAGAACTTCACCACCCGTATCGTAGGCTTTGGAGAGACGATAGCCGAGAAAGCGAAGCTCGTCTTCAAGGTCAACACCGGCGCCGCAGTATTCGGACTCGGTTATATCGTAGGTCTTAAATATTCGCTTATAATCTGCATCGGTTCGTTTGCTGTGTGGTGGGTCATCATTCCTCTGATGTCAGTCATCTTCCACGACCAGGTTCTGAACGCATGGAATCCTGCAATAACCCAGACAGTGGGCAGCATGAGCCCTGAGACAATATTCAATGAATACGGCAAGAGCATAGGTATCGGAGGCATAGCCATGGCCGGCCTTATAGGTATAATAAAGTCGTGGGACATAATAAAAGGTGCAGTGACACTGGCCGCCAAGGAAATGAAAGGCAAGAGCACAGACGACAAGAAACAGCTCCGCACACAGCGCGACCTGTCATTCAAAGTCATCGCAATAGGCTCAATAGTCACTCTTCTGGTGACATTCATTTTCTTCTGGTTCGGCATCATGGACGGCAACCTTATGTTTGCGGTTGTCGGAATACTGCTTGTGGCAGTCATAGCATTCCTCTTCACCACCGTCGCAGCCAACGCCATAGCAATCGTGGGCAGCAATCCGGTTTCGGGAATGACGCTCATGACGCTCATCCTTGCATCGGTTGTCATGGTGGCAGTAGGTCTTAGAGGTGTCAGCGGAATGGTTGCCGCGCTCATAATGGGCGGCGTTGTCTGCACGGCATTGTCAATGTCGGGCTGCTTCATCACCGACCTCAAAATAGGTTACTGGCTCGGAACTACACCAAAGAAGCAGGAATCGTGGAAGTTCCTCGGCACACTTGTCTCGGCAGCGACCGTAGGCGGCGTGATGATATTGCTCAACAACACTTACGGATTCTCCAGCGGTCAGCTCGCAGCTCCGCAGGCCAACGCCATGGCAGCCGTGATAGATCCGCTCATGAACGGCATCGAGGCACCGTGGATTCTCTATATCATCGGTGCGATAATCGCCATTGTACTCACTCTCTTCAAGGTTCCGGCCATAGCATTCGCACTTGGAATGTTCATCCCGATAGAGCTTAACACTCCGCTGCTTGTAGGTGGTATCGTAAGCTGGTACGTGACATCACGCTCCAAGGATCAGGAAGTGAACAACAAGCGCGGCGAGAAAGGCACGCTCATTGCCAGCGGATTCATTGCCGGCGGCGCGCTGATGGGAGTGCTGAGCGCTCTGTTGCGCTATCTGGAATTCAACCCGATTAACGAGAAATGGCTCGCCAATCCGCTGTCTGAGGTATGCTCTCTCATTGCATACGCACTGTTGATAACTTACTTCATCAAGGCATCAAAGACGAAATAACATTTCAACAAGACACATAAAACGGCCCGGCAGGGAAACGCCTACAGCATCGCAACGATGCAGAAAAGACGCTCCTGCCGGGCCGTTCTGTATATATTGACTTCCGACACGGGGAAAGCATCACAACAAAAAACACTTACAGACATTCGGTACGGACACGCGTTAAAACCGTACATAATGATATCACGGAAGTATTTTTGGCTTAATGGAAATTCCGAGTGGAGCGGTTATAATAAAAACAGCGGGTTAAACCCAAATCGATCATTAGACCGCATACGGTTTTATATATTTTATGCATTCATGCTTTCAGCCGTCTTTCTGTTTTCTATTGGCCTCTTTTCGTTGTATTTTTCTTGACATAGCCCGCTATGCCTGCAAAAAATACGACGAAAATAAGCTCAATATAAAGCAAAAATACTGACTGAATTCTAATGACCGATTCGGGTTAACTTCCGGATAAGCATTGTTTTCTTCTATTCTGATGAAAACGATATAGACCACTTTCAAATTGTAACCGGATTTTGATTTTTCCGTCTGAGTTTCCAGATATACCCCAAAAAATAAGCGCGTATTTACGGACAGACTTTCCTTCGGGCGCAAATACGCGAATTATGAGAGGCTTACATAAAACACTGAATATCAATGATTTATGTTTAACGAGCATTTTATCGTCTTGCGAAAAGCACCATTTTGGCTTACGAAATGGCCCATTTTATGGGATGAAAAGCACCATATCACACCCTAATATAGGCTTTTTCGTACTGCGAAATGGGCTTTATCAGAAAACAAGATAAGTATTTTCGGACTACGTTACGGGGTATATGAAGCTGTCGTTCGGGCTGAAATAGCCTCCATAAGGCGTGATTTAACATCCATTCACACCTCTTTCGCGAAAATATTTTGTCAAAATTATGTCAAGAAAAACCGTAAGTTCGTTTTCTGAGTTTCCTCCAAAAATATGATGAAACTGTGTTTTCATCCGAATGACCGCCCATTCCATATTATATTATAACAAAATCCTTATTATATTATAACAAAAAACGGTACACAACATCGTGCACCGTTCATAATCATAACGTCATATTCTCAGTCGAACAACTTCTGTAGCGGCATCATGAAACGTGTGAGATACTGCCTGTGCTCTTCGTTATGATAGTCGCGCCGCGTAGTGCAGTAAGAGACATAAAGCCTGCGTTTGGCGCGCGATATCGCGACATAGAACTTCCTCGCGTCCTCCGCCAGCATCGCGCTATCGTTCTGACTGAAGAAGTTTGGGATTCTTCCTTCTATCGCGTCGAACACAATCACGTTGTCAAACTCCAGTCCTTTCGCCTTGTGTATGGTGGTCACGAAGATGCGTTCCTTCAGACTTGCACTGTTGCATAGGTCGGCTTCCTTAAAGGTGTTTATTTCCATCATATACCGCCCGAGCTGTTCGGCAAGCGAGGGATATTCGGAAGCGTCGATGACATCGGCCGAAAGGAAGCCCACAATGTAGTCGATGTTCCTTACAGGAAGTATTGTTCCGTTATCGACAAGATTATCATAAAAATGCAACATCTCGCCGACAAGCACCGGACGGTCTCCGTTCCGTCCACGGTCGTACATCGTATGCCTTGCCCTGCGATAAAACTCCGCATAGCGGCGACGCAGTGCCGAGACATAGTCGGCCACCCGACGGTCGTTAAGAAAGCGCCGCTGCTCCTCTATCATTGTGCGCGCCTTACCGTAGCAATGGTTCACGACACTGCACGTGGCCGCCACATCCTCATCGGCAAGATGTGAGTTGCTGCCTTCCAGACCGAGCACCGCAAGCAGATACTTCAGCTTGTGCTCCTTCAGTTCTGGTTCAAGCAACCTCACGAGTCTGAGCGAGTCGAGATAGCGCGGACAGCGTTTGCGAAGCTCCACTCCACTGCCACAGCGTTTCAGATTGTTCTCGAGGATGTTGTAGTCGTAGTCGGCATTGTGGCCGAGGAGCACGCTGTCGCCCACGTAATCCATAAACCTGAGCAGCGCTTCCTTTCTGTCGAGCAGTTCGTGGTGGCGCATCTCCTCTATAATAGGATTCTCCACATCGCCCAGCATGCGCGGTATCTCCCTGTCAGTGGCGATGAACAGCGACAAGGCCGAGCCTTCCACAATCTTTCCACGGCGCATTTTCACTGCCGCAATCTGCACAATATCGTCTTCAAAGACATTGAGTCCGGTGGTCTCCGTGTCGAATATCACAATATCAGAATTGTCGTAAACCGATACGAATTCCTGCAGATACGTGCCGTCGGCGTCGTATTCCACGAGGTCGGCAGGCGATATGGCACGGTCGAGAAGAGCACGGACAAACCTACGCGCAGTGGAATTCTGGGCGAACACTTTCAGCCCTTTCAGCAGCCGCGCCCACGCTATGAAGTTATTGCCGTTGGCAAGTATGTTGAGATGGGCAAGCAAAAGCTTCACTTCAGGCGACGAGAACAGGTCGGAGCCGGACACCTTGAAATGACTTATCCCGTGCTCCGTGAGTTCCGTACTTATCAGGTCGGCGTCGCGGTTGGCGTTCACAATGACGGCCGTCGTCTGGTCCTCATATTTCCGGAACAGCTTTTCGGCTGTCTCCGCAACGTCTCTCACTTCCGAGTCATAGTTCTCACTGCTCAATATCTTCAGCTCGTCGCCGCTGCGCTCCACGTCAAAACTGTGCGACGGAAGCAGACTGCTGTCTATGCCGAGCACCTGTGAGGCATAAGTGTTGAACACCTTCAGCATATAGGCAGGCGACCTGTGATTGACGTTGAGATGATGAATGTTGCCCTCGCAACGCTTCTTCAACATTCCGAGTGTGTCTATCTTGGCGCCCATGAACGAGAATATGGCCTGCTGCTCGTCACCGAGATACATCACGGCAAGCGGACTGTCACCGCCCAGCTCATCGATTATGGCCAGCTGCAGACGGTTAAGGTCCTGCACTTCGTCCACCTGAATCCACGGATAGCGACGGTATTCGCCGGTGCGGTCAGACGTCAGTGCGTCGTATGTCATCACCAAAAGGTCCTCGAAATCCAACAACCGGTTGGTGCGTTTATACTCTTCATACTGATGAGCGAGCGACATCTTGCGCAACAAGGTGGATATCATTGCCTTCACGCCATAATCGTAGCCCTCGCCTTCGGAGGCGTCGCGATAGAACGATGTGTTGTCATATATATCGGTCATTGCCTTGGCATCGAACGTCATCTGCTGCACCTCGCATATCTTGCGCAGCGCACTTATGTCCTCCAACTTCAGACACTCGGGGTGTATGCGCAACGACTTCGGGTGTCCATGTCTTATCTGGTGCATGAAAACCGACAGCTGCATCACCTCCGCATACTCCCTGCGGCGGCGGTTGTTCATCGTTATGTCATACTCGTCGTCGTTCATTATGCGTGCCAGAATGCTGAACGCGTCCTCATCGTCTATCACCGACGACTCCGCAGCCACGATGCCGTTGGAGAAGAGGAAGCGCGAACAGAACCTGTGCACATTGCCCACATACACGTCGGAGGCGCCCTCATCGGTTATGTTTGCGCTTATTCTGTCGGCCATACCGCGTGCTGCCCTGTTGGTGAACGTAAGGCAAAGCATGTCGTCAAAAGACACCCCCACTTCATGAGCCTTGCGTATACGCTCGGTAAGAATCTGAGTCTTGCCACATCCCGGAGGTGCCAGAACGAGATGCATGCCACGCTGCGCGTCTATCACCCGTTGCTGACATTCGTCCGGCATCCAGCCTCTCGTATTCTCATTCATATATATACAATAAAAATTCCGGCCGTCACCATCGGGGTGCCGGCCGGAACACGATGTTTAAAGATTGGTTTTCTCTATGTCCTTGAAATAGCGGTAAGTGCCCACTTTCAGCTCATCGGTCGAAGCCTCATCACACACTATGATGCCATGAGGGTGCATCTGCAGGGCACTTATGGTCCACATCTGTGTGACAGGACCTTCCACTGCGGCCTGCAGGGCACGTGTCTTGCCATGTCCGTTGACAAGAATCATCACCTCGCGGGCATCCATCACCGTGCCTACACCCACTGTCAGGGCAAGGCGCGGCACCTTGTTGATGTCGTTGTCAAAGAAACGCGAGTTGGCGACAATGGTGTCGGTGGTAAGTGTCTTGACTCTTGTCCGCGAAACGAGAGAACTTCCGGGTTCGTTAAATGCTATGTGACCGTCGGGGCCTATTCCGCCAACAAAAAGGTCTATTCCTCCGGCTTCCCTTATCATTTCCTCATAGCGCAGGCATTCTTCTTCGAGATTGCCGGCATTCCCGTTAAGTATGTGTATGTTTTCTTTCGGGCAGTCAATATGATCAAAAAGATTGCGCGCCATAAATGAATGATAGCTCTCGGGATGGCTTTCAGGCAGTCCTACATACTCATCCATATTGAATGTTATGACATTCTTGAACGAAACGCGTCCTTCCTTGTAAGCCTTCACAAGTCCGGCATACATGCCTTTTGGCGACGATCCGGTGGGAAGTCCGAGCACAAACTTGCGTTCGGGCGTGGGATTGAATGCATTGATGCGTTCCACTACATGGTCGGCAGCCCATCTTGACAGCTGCTCATAATCTGGTTCTATAATTACTCTCATGTCAGTTATTTATGTTTTATATTATTTTCTATCAATTGTCAGCCCACGGCGATACGATACGGTCCGGCCACAGATGGCGTGCATAGTTCAGATTGTAAGCATCATACAGGTTGAGCAGACGTGTAAGACGCTCCACGAATGCCTTATAATCCTTCTTACCGGCAGTCCACTGCACCTCGCAAAGAGCTGCCATACGCGGCAACACCTGATATTCCGCCTGATTCGGATACTGTATGTATTCAGTCCACAAGTTGGCCTGCACACCCAGAATGTGTTTCTTTGCCTCATCGGAGATGCCTTCGGCGTAAGGTTCAAACGAATAAACCTTCTCCACAGGCAGATATCCTCCACACAGCGTAGGCTCATACTTGGCGTTCTTCTCGTCGGCCTGGTTATAGTCGAAGTAGCAGTGCGATGTCGGCGACATGATGACATCGTGGCCTGCCTCGGCTGCCTTACGTCCGTATTCGGTGTTACGCCAGCTCATGATGGTGGCACTTTGGTCGATGTTTCCGGCCAGTATCTCGTCCCATCCGATGATGCTGCGACCGCGGCTGTTCACGAATTTCTCGATGCGAGAAGTAAAGTATCCCTGTATTGTTTCAGGCTTCAGGTTGTGCTCTGTTGCCACTTTCTGGCATTTCGGACAGTTTGTCCATCTCACTGTAGGCGACTCGTCGCCTCCTATGTGGATTAGTTTAGACGGGAATATCTGCATTATCTCATCAAGCACTCCCTCACAGAACTCATACACTTTCTCGTTACCCAGACACAGCACATCGTTGTATATTCCCCAGCGGTGTCCCACCTGATAAGGTCCGCCGGTACAACCGAGGTCGGGATAAGCGGTGAGTGCAGCCACCATATGTCCCGGCATGTCAATTTCCGGCACGACAGTGATATATCTCTGACGTGCATATTCCACTATTTCCCGTGCTTCGTCCTGTGTGTAGAAGCCGCCGTAAGCAATGCTGTCATCAAGCATTGTGTTGAAGCCTATCACCGTTCCGGTGCGCTTCGAGCCGATGGTTGTCAGAAGCGGATATTTCTTTATCTCTATGCGCCAGCCCTGGTCATCGCTCAGATGCCAGTGGAACACATTCATGTTGTGCAGCGCGAGCAGATCGATATAGCGTTTCACAAAACTCAACGGGAAAAAATGGCGCGAACAGTCGAGCATCATACCGCGATGACCGAAGCGCGGGCAGTCCTTTATCTCCACCGCCGGCATGAGTATTCTTGTGGCATTGCCGACAGGCAACGACTTGCGCAGAGTCTGCACACCGTAGAACACACCGCGCGGAGTGCTTCCGGCTATGGTGATGCCCTTCTTATCCACCACAATGGTGTAGGCCTCGTCGCCCTTCACCTTCTTGTCGAGCACGAGACGCATGCCCTTCTTCGCCTTTCCGGGCATTACGTTGAGAGTCATTTCTGTGGCATCAGCCACATACTTTGCGAGAAAACGTGCATTACGTTCCATGTCAACATTTCCTTCAGGATAGCTAATAGTTGCTGACTGGGTCAGTTCAAACGGTTCGTTACCGGTCATTGTCACGCTGTTCGGAAGCGGTACGACATTATAATCTGCCGTCGTAACCGATGCCGCCATACATGGAAGAACGGTACATACTAATAAAACAAAAAAAAGTCTTCTCATAATGTATTTAGTTTTCAGTCATTCTGAATCTCACATCATCACAAACCGTCACATGTTCTGTATTATTAAAGGTGACACAATATGTACATATCCGGCATAGCAATGATGAAACAAACACAAAGATAGAAAAAATATCTTTTGCTGTCAAACAAAAGAAAATATTTCTTCAAATACTGTGACCGTCCCTCATTATACAATATAAATAATGTGTATCGCAAAGAATGTATGTTAAAACTATATCAATTCAAATAGACTTTTACACTAAGTTTCCAATCACTTAGAAAATACAATCACAGATTATATATAACAATTATTATAAACCTCAAAACATCATTATGAAGATCACATATGGAAATATTGGTATTTTTGAGATATAAATTTGCATATTTTATAGCATTTTATTATTTTTGTACTCAGATTCCTGACATTGCTACATACAAACGCATAAAGTCAGACTCTCTCTCTATATATAGATCAACGACAAAATTAATTATAATCACTATACATTTTATATTATTTAACATTTAATTATGAGAAAATACTTACTACTCACAAAGATTGCCGTAGCGGCAATATCGTTATGGGGAGGGGCATTGTATTCAATGGCTCAAGGTTATCAGGCAACAATCCCGTTCACTGAGACTTTCGACGATGAGACACATTACACACTCGGCGGAGATCTGCCTGACGGATGGCTCGGATGCTCTGGAAACGAAGGAGAGAAAGGCTTCGTAAAGACCGAATTCTATGACAACGGACTGAAACCGTACTCTGGAGACTACTATGTGTCAAGTGAAGCAAACACAATAAATCACAGAAATGACTTCCTTTACACTCCTCTGATGGCAATGCAGGGAGGAAAGGAATACACTGTTTCATTTTATATGTATGCGACCAGCTACAACACAGGACGCCAGCCTTCATTTGAAATTACGGCAGGAACGGCACAGACAGCCGATGCACAGACTACCATAATTTCAGAAACCCAATATATAACATTCACAGACTGGACTCTTGTGGAAGCAACTTTCACTCCTGAAACAGACGGAGAATACAGCATAGCACTACATGCAACGGCTCCGATAACAGGCTCTGGAATTATATTGGTTGATGACTTCTCTATAACGGCAGAAGAAACCCCGGAGCCTCCGGTTGTAGAATGGACCGCATCAATCCCTTACGCTGAAAACTTTGATGACGAAACACATTACAATGGAGTTGACTTCTTGCCTAACGGCTGGTTTTCAAGCGGCGAGAATCCGTTCGTGACAGCCTACTCTTCAAGTCTGCCGGCAGTATCAGGAGAGTACTACATGGTAGCTCCAAGCTCACCGATAAGCAAACGCCGTGACATTGCATACACACCGCTGCTCGAAATGGAAGCTGGACAGGAATACACCGTGTCATTCTATCTTTGCATGCCCGGAAACACTTCTGAGCCATCATTCAAGTTTACAGTCGGTCAGGATCAGGCTTACGACATGCAGAAAACTGTTCTGCTTGAATACACAGGCACAATAAACGAATGGACACGCTACGAATATAAATTCACACCGGAAACAACAGGCGAATACTGTTTCGCATTCTGGGCTCAATCCAAAGAAACCGGTGACGGTCTTATTTGTGTAGACAATTTCAGACTGAGCAAAACGGATGAAATATTCGCTCCGGAAACTGACTTCAAGTTCGGCAACGCTCTTTACTCTCAGTTCACAGGCGGGCCTAAACTGTTCCAAGGACAGACGATACAGATGATAAACGCAACGGATGATGCAGACAGTTTCTTATGGACTGTTACAGGCGGAGATGCTACAATATCTGACGCAACTGCTGTCAACCCGACCATTACATTCAAGGAGGCTGCAAGCTACACAGTTACATTGGAAGCGAAGAATGAAGGTGGAACAAAAGAAGTATCAAGAAAGTTCAATCCTGAATTTGCCGTTCCTGGAGAAACAGATTGTGTACAGACGACTAATGAGTATACGGACAAAATTTACCAACAAGACAATGCTCCTGCATTCCGCGAAGACGGTACTGTAGAAGACGTATATACCTATGAGACATTTATGGATTATGTAGTGGGTGTGAATCCATACTACCGGGCATTTGCAGAACGATTCGATGTTCCGCAAAACTGCGGTATGGAGCTTACTTCCATAAATTTCTTCACACATAATTATTATCTGTTCGATCAGACCTTAGGAGTAGGCAACTTCGACAAAGAAAAGCAACTCACTGTTGTAATCTATCCCGAGAAAGACGGCAAACCTGATATTGCAAATCCTGTATACAGCAAGACTGACTTGATAAGCAACATGATTAAAGATGATTATCACTCAGTGCGCCAGAGTATAAAATTTGATGATGCTTCAGAACCAGTAGTTGTAAATGGCCCGTTCTACATTGCACTTGAGTTCGACTCCCTCACAATAGTTCCTTACGATCCAGGATATCTCTCACGCTCATACTTTGGAGCTGACACCCGTATACACGACAACGGGCAGACCACACTATGGGTTAAACCGGAAAAAGCGATACCAGGAAGTGATTTCGAGAAAAACGGTAATCTCAAAGAATATTGCCGTGCCGACGAGTTCTCAAAAGAACTTACAGGCTATAGTTTCGGTGTCATGCCTTGGGTTGTATATGGTGAGATGAGCACTGACGGTATCAACGGCACCGAGAATGATAACCAGAATGTAAAGGTTTACGCAACAATAGACGGTGATAACTTCAAGGTATCCGGTCTAAAACCAGGAAGCAACGTACGCGTTTACTCTTCAAATGGCTCTGCAGTATTCGAGAAGAAAGCCGGGGACAGCGAGATGATTATTCCTGCCGGCGCATGGACCAAAGGTATTTATGTCATATCCGCCGACGATCAGTCAATAAAAGTGACAAAATAAACACTGCAATAGAAAAAGCAATAAAATAATAATATTTCAACAAGCATCAGATGAACAGGCTAATAAGATTATCGCTAGTCATCTGCCTGCTTAATTTCTTCTGGATGCCGGTACATTCAGTACCGGCATATCCGGGAGAAATTTCTTATAAGCAGCCTGATGGCACAATAGTTAAATACAGACTTAAAGGCGATGAACACAGACACTGGATGGAAACTCCAGAGGGCTATTTGCTGAAACGCGCTGACAACGGATTTATCATGTATGCAGAACAGGACGGTAAAAGCATCAAAGCCTCCTCACTTCCTTACCATGGCAACGATACTGCGGCAAAAAGTAAGATGCGCTTGCTCCGTCACAACGACTTAGGCACCGCTGAATTGACAGTAGGCGATCCGACACTATCCACCGGCAGCACATTTCCCACAACCGGAAAACGCAAGTTGCTCATGCTTCTTGTAAACTTTGCCGACACAGAACCCGTCATACCGGCATCGGAATTCGAGCAGATGATGAATGCAGAGAATTACGAAGGAACGGGCAGTTTCCGTGATTTCTTCCTCCAAAATTCATACGGACAGCTTGACATAGAGACCACCGTAGTCGGGTGGATTCAGCTCCCATCCAATAAATACATGTACAGCACTGAAGACATGACGCGTCTTATATCCGATGCCCTTAATGCCATAGGTGACGACATAGACTTCACACAATTCGACAACAACGGTGACGGAGTGCTAGACGGTCTGTCCATCATACATCAAGGCACCGGAGCCGAAGTCACAGGAAGTTCAAGTGACATCTGGTCACATAGCGGGGGACTCCTCTCTGAGATCTATGCAGGAGGAATACGTGTCAACACATACACCATACAGCCGGAACTACTAGGCATCTCGTCACCGACGCAGAAAATGACAGTAGGAGTGTTCTGTCACGAGTTCGGCCACAATCTGGGAGCACCGGACTTTTACGACTCCGATTACGAACAGAGTGGCGGCGAATTTGAAGGCACTGGTGTATGGGACCTTATGGCCGGAGGAATCTGGAACGAATCGTTGCAGCCAGGTGACTCACCATCCCACATCAACATGTGGCAGAAAATGCAGTTCGGATGGGTCACCCCACAATACCTGACTGAAAGTCAGACTGTAACAGATATTCCTTCCGCATCGTCATCCCCTGTGGGTTACATCGCACAGACATCGCGCGAAGGTGATTATTTCGTGCTTGAAAACAGGACTCAGGAAGGCTTCGACCGTGCACTTCCAGGACACGGTCTTGTGGTATATCATGTCGATGAACAAAGACTGCGCTCTAACGTCAACATTAACTCCATTAACGTTGACAGCAAGCAAAGCGTCTACACCGTATGCGCATCCGCCGGAACAGAACCGGGGACAACGCCCGCATCCTATGGCGACATAAACAGCGCCGGAGCTCCGTTCCCCGGAGAGGCAGGTATCACGGAGTTTTCTGATGCGACATTACCTTCCACCCATTCCAACGACGGCAAATATTCATACTTTTCATTGAACGACATCCGATCTGACGGAACCACTGCATCGTTCGAATTCGTTAAGGGCGAAGCTCCTGCAACGGTGAGAAACCTCACCGTCACGGCACAACGCGGTATCGTCTCGCTCCGCTGGGACGCTCCGGAAAGCGGAGATGTCGACACCTATCGCATATTCAGAGACGAAGAGCTCATCGCCGAGACAAAAGACATGGAGTATGTAGACCGCGGACTCACATCCACAGTTGCCACATACAAAGTGGATGTACGCTACAACAATGGTCTGTATTCACCATTTGCCACTAGTATGGTGAGAGTACCTGAAAACAAGATCGCATCAGTATCCTCACTTACAGACGGGCAAGACGTTACACTTACATGGAAACTCAACACCATGCTTACACGCATGAATCCAGATCTTGCCTCAGCTTCCGAAAACGCAGCCATTACCGTACTCAACGGCAGCGAACTCGAAGTAGCCCAACAATTCAGAGCCAGCGATTTGAGAGCATACACCGGTTATACAATAAATGAAATCTCCTTCTTCCCGTTCACCGCACAGAGCGAAGTGAGCTACAAACTGCGCGTCTACAGAGCCGTTGAAAGCGGAGAGCCCGAAGTGATAAGCGAGCGCGACGCGTCTGAATATGGATCCGGAACATGGCGTACCCTCAAACTGCGTACTCCCGTAACAATAGAACCGGGTTACGACTACTACATAGGCTTTGCCGCCGAAAGCCGCATCGGAAGCGTGGCTGTGGTATGCGACGCCACAACATCCGATCCGGGCCTTGGCAATCTGGTACGCATTGACGGTACATGGCACAGCGACATGCTCGACTCCAACATATTCCTGCGCTGTGAGCTCCAACCACGCACATATGATACAGGAGACTTCCTTCCAGGAGAAGAGCCTGTGTTCAATCCGACATTCGATCCAATCTCAGACGTCACATACCCGCTTGGTTTCAATGTCTACCGCGACAACGAACTGATAGGTTTCACTTCTTCAGGTATTTTCATAGACCATGGAGTAAGCGCAGGAAGTCATACTTACGGCATTGCATGCCTTTATGAAGGAAACAACGAGTCGCGTATAAGCGAGACCACCGTAACCACCACAACAACAGCGATAAACGGACCCGCCGGCAGTGAAGCCGCAACGGTATGCGCAAACGGCCACTCCATTATCGTCAAGTCATCCTCAGACTGCGTGGTATCTGTCTATAGCGCATCGGGAGAGGCCATCACAGCTCCTGCATACGTAAAGGCAGGAACAGAGGCATCCTTCACCGTGAAATCAGCAGGGCTCTACATTGTGAAGACAGAAACTTCCGAGAAAACATCAACAGACAAAATAATCATAAAATAAGAAACATACATGAACTGTTTAACAAGAAATACTCTTGCCCTCGCACTGTGCGCATGGGCACTCACAGCATCAGCCGACAACGGAGTGTGGACAAAGCGCAACACAGCGCGCAAAGCCATACCCGCTGCCACAGACGGCACTCCTCTGAAACGTCTTACCGGAACCCACGCCTTGGGGCGCATCAACACGCAGCCGCAGGCCGCACGCTCTGAGGCCAGAGTCGCAAAAGCCAACATCGTGACCGTAATAAGCGAAAACTTCAACAAGATGACATCGGGAGCGGACGGCGCTCCCGACCTCAACACCAACATTGTCGGCAGCGACGGAGTTATCTATCAGGACTATGTGCAGACCTACGGATGGGCCGGAATCAACATTTTCCAGGCAGGAGGCAGCTGCTATCTGGCCGACGGGCAGACTTCCCTTCTCGCAACCCCCGTGCTTGACCTCTCTGACAATGGGGGCGACTTCACCGTAACCGTGACGTTCCGCGCCGAGACAGAACCATGCCGGTTCTATATCGCGGCAGGCAACAGCTCAACGATTATCGGAGGCGGCTATGTCGATGCAACAACCGAATGGGAATACGTGGAAATACCGCTTACCGACGGAATGCCACAATCCATGATACAGTTCTACGGCACGGCTCCAGTCTACATCGACGACATCATCGTGACTCAGACCGAGGAGGAAGAAAAGCCAGTCACCATAAACGCACCAGAAAACGTCAGTGCCACAAACATGTCGGCAACCGGATTCACCGCCAACTGGGGTGCCGTGATAGGAGCGACAGGCTATCTGCTTGATGTGTTCAGCTACGGACAGGACAACACAAAGACCTATGTATTCACCGACAAAGCCGTGGAAAGCACAGAATACGATGTGAGCGGACTTGAGCCCGGGCACATTTACTTCTTCTCTGTGCAGGCTACAGACGGCACACTCATATCAAAAGAGTCACAACAGTGCATCGTAAAAGAACCTTCGGAAAGCGTCGGTACACCGACGGCCATGGAGGCATCAGAAGTGACCGATGAAGGTTTCAGAGCCAACTGGAGCGAGGCCGAGAACGCAGCATGGTACACCCTCTACACATACTCCTACCACCCTGTCACACAAAACGGCATCCTCGAAGTGGAGAACGAGACATTCGGCAAGATCACGGACGGCACCACCGACAATCCGCTTTACAACAACCTCTCACAGGCACTGAACGACTGCACTGTCTATCCCGACTGGCAGGGTGTCACAACGATGAGAGCCGACGGCATGATAGGACTGCGCAACTACTATGCTCCACTGGGTGTATACTCAATGCTTTACTCACCCATATACATGACTCAATCGGAATCGGCTCCCGGAAAAGTAACCGTGAGAATCACAGCAATGCGTGACGCCGATTGCTCTGAGGCGACTCTGATAGGCGTGGCTTGCGTCGATGCCGACAATCAAGATACCAACGTTGAATGGCAGCAAAGCCAGGTCACGGACATCATGCAGGAATACACATTCACATTCGACGCTTATAAAAACTACTACATAGCCATAGCATACAGCGATGAGAACAACACCGGCTACACCGGACAGGGCACCGTATGGATAGACGGCATAAACATCAGTCAGGAGATGAGCGCAGGCGACATTTTCAGCCGAATGCACTCGTGCGATGTAGTGTTCTCCGGCACATCATTCTTCGTGCCCACACCTGACCGTGGCAATGATGAGTATTCATACCTTGTGCAGGCAACAACCAACGGTCCGGAAAGCAACATTGACTCAAACCTGTCCAACGAGATATTCGTAGACCGCACAACCAACGGCATAGACGCCGTGGCCGGCAGTGGTAAAGTGAGCGTGAGCGGAGGTGAAGGACGCATCGTCGTGACGCTGGACAACGCGGCGGAAATAAGCGTCTACAATACGGCAGGCACGGCAGTAGCCGGGACAGACGGCAAAGCCGGCTCGAACGAAATAAGTCTGCCATGCGGACTCTATATCGTAAAAGCCGCCGGAGCAGTGACAAAAGTCATTGTCAGATAAGCACATGGCCTTTACGCGGCACACCGCCACAAATGAGAGCTGTCCCGTGCCGGGACAGCTCTCATTGCTTATATGTACGCCATACGTCTGGGAAGCGCACTCATCCACCATGCCAAAAAACGCATAACCTTGCCGGATAAACTTTTATTAACGAAAACTCCGCACTTTTTTAACACACGCTCACCACACGTTCTGTACGGTGAAAGGCGGTGATGACACCGCCGCAATGGCATGTCCGCGTCACGGAAAAGGCCGTTTCGCCACCGCAACCTTCATCCAGAAGATGCGGAAGAGGCCATCCCGAGACACCGCAAAGCCTCTCTCATATCACAGAACAGGCCATTCGGCAGTGCGAAACGGCTCATACGGCAAAACGGAAATGCACTGCCCGTCACGACAACAAGCCGGAACACTCTGACTGTCAGCACATTGCCGCATATCGTCATAATACGCACACAGATACAGAAAAACAGAAATCAGAAAACCGGAAGATTTTCAGGCCGTTTACGCAAGCCGTATTTTAACATTTCCCGACCTCTGTCCATTCTTCAAACTACAATCCATCGCCCCGTTGCCGCCGTAAATGCCACACTGTCACAAATTAGCCGCAAAACCTTTGCACTTACCCCAAATTATATTATCTTTGTACGATTTATCGCACATTGCAGCCGCAGGAATGTCGCGACACATCCCGGTGCGGCCCGCACCAATCCCTAAAACGAATATTCCGAATGAAAGAATTTGTATTATCTGAAGTAAAGACCGAGACCGCAGTGCTTGTGGGACTCATAACCAAAGACCAGGACGAGGCCAAGACAAAAGAATATCTCGACGAGCTGGAGTTTCTCGCCGACACGGCGGGAGCCGTCACCGTGAAGCGTTTCACCCAGAGAGTGAACGGTCCGAGTTCCGTGACCTACGTGGGAAGCGGAAAGCTGGAGGAAATAAAACAGTACATCAAGGATGAGGAAGAAGCCGAGAGGCCTGTCGGAATGGCAATATTCGACGACGAACTGACGGCCAAACAGATACGCAACATCGAAAAAGAACTGGGAGTGAAGATTCTCGACCGCACATCGCTCATTCTCGACATATTCGCAATGAGAGCGCAGACGGCAGCCGCAAAGACACAGGTGGAGCTGGCGCAATACCGCTACATGCTGCCCCGCCTGCAGCGTCTGTGGACTCACCTCGAGCGTCAGGGCGGCGGCTCCGGCTCGGGAGGAGGAAAAGGAAGCGTGGGACTGCGCGGCCCGGGAGAGACCCAGCTCGAGATGGACCGCCGCATAATTCTGCAGCGCATCACACTGCTCAAACAGCGTCTGGCCGAGATAGACAGGCAGAAGACAACACAGCGCAAAAACCGCGGACGCATGATACGCGTGGCGCTCGTAGGCTACACCAACGTCGGCAAATCCACGATAATGAACCTCATGGCCAAGAGCGAGGTGTTCGCCGAGAACAAACTATTCGCCACACTCGACACAACGGTGCGCAAGGTGGTGATAGAGAATCTGCCTTTCCTGCTGGCCGACACCGTGGGATTCATACGCAAGCTGCCCACCGACCTTGTAGACTCTTTCAAGTCGACACTCGACGAAGTGCGCGAGGCCGACCTTCTGCTGCATGTGGTGGACATCTCACACCCCGACTTTGAGGAACAGATAAACGTCGTTGAGAACACTCTGAAGGATCTTGGATGCGCCGACAAGCCCAGCATGATAGTGTTCAACAAGATAGATAACTACAAATGGGTGGAAAAGGAAGAGGACGACCTCACCCCACCGACAAAGGAAAACGTGACACTGGACGAACTGAAGCACACATGGATGGCACGTCTAAACGAGAACTGTCTGTTCATATCGGCACGCCAAAAACAGAACATCGACGAGTTCCGTGACATTCTTTACAAGAAGGTTCGCGAGCTCCACGTACAGAAATATCCATACAACGATTTCCTGTACAATATAGAAGACACTTACGACGAATAATAATTAATAACACTTTATGAACTACAGACAACTTACCGAACAGGAAATAAGGCTGCTCGAGGACAACAGCTGCTGGGCCGAGGACTGGTCGGCCATAAGCGTTGCAGAGGACTTCAAGGCCAACTATTTCCACCGCGTGATGTTCTACGGCACCATAAAGCTCGGCACGTTTGAGAAAAGCGTGGAGGTGAGCAAAGGTTTCGTGAAGCACTCGGGCATAAACAACGCCACCCTGCGCAATGTCACCATCGGCGACAACTGCCTCATCGAGAACATCGGCAACTATATAAACAACTACGCAATAGGCGACGACTGCTACATATCAAACGTATGCACCATGGAGACTACCGAAGGAGCGACCTACGGTGAGGGCAATCTCATATCGGTACTCAACGAGGTGGGTAACGGCAACGTGATACTCTATCACGGACTGAACAGCCAGTTTGCCGCGTTCATGGTGAAGCATGCGGGCAACCGTACGCTCAAGGACGCCATACGCCGACTCATAAACGAGGAGATAGAACGCAACTCGCACGAGTGCGGAACAATAGGAAACAATGTGAAGATTGTCAACACCAAAGAGATAACCAACACCGTGATATACGACGACTGCGAGATAAGCGGAGCATCAAGACTGAGCGACTGCACCATCATGAGCTCGGCAGACGCCAACGTATTCATCGGTACGGGCGTGATATGCGAGAACTCCATCATCTCCGACGGTTCGTCGATAATCAACAGTGTGAAGATGCAGGACTGCTTTGTTGGCGAGGCATGCCAGATAAGCAACGGATTCACAGCGTCGAGCAGTGTGTTTTTCGCCAACAGTTATATGTCAAACGGCGAGGCATGCGCGGCTTTCTGCGGTCCGTTCACTGCCAGCCATCACAAGAGTTCGCTGCTCATCGGCGGCATGTTCTCGTTCTACAACGCCGGTTCTGCAACCAACTTCAGCAATCACGCATATAAGATGGGACCTGTGCACTATGGGCTGATGGAACGCGGAACCAAGACAGCCAGCGGCGCATACATACTGATGCCTGCCAACATCGGAACTTTCTCGGTGTGCTTCGGCAAACTGATGTATCATCCGGACACGCGCAATCTACCATTCTCTTACCTCATAGCATACAACGACACCATGTATCTCGTGCCGGGACGCAACCTTACCACCGTCGGACTTTACCGCGACATACGCAAGTGGCCCAAGCGAGACATGAGAGCACACGGCGGACGCAAGAGCATCGTTAACTTCGACTGGCTCAGTCCTTTCTCCGTAGGCGAGATACTGCGAGGCAAACGTATTCTCGAGAGTCTGCGCGAAGCATCGGGCGACGACGTATCGACATACAACTATCATGAGTATGTCATCAAGGCAAGCGCACTGCGCAAGGGCATAAAATATTACGACATCGCACTGCGAATATATATGGGTGCCGTGCTCAAACGCCATATTCTGGAGAAACCGCTGAGCGAGACAGGCACAGGAAACTGGAACGACTTGTCGGGACTTCTGCTGCCCGAATCGGAGGAACAGCGCCTCATCGACGACATAATAAACGGAACCATCGACACGACACACGGTGTTGACGAGCGCTTCAGAGAGATAAACGCCAACTATCCGGAATATCGTTGGGCATGGACCTACCGCATGATGCTCGACTACTACGGTCTGGAGACACTGACCGAAGAGGACGCCGAGAAGATAAGACAGGACTATGTGACGGCGCGCCGCGCATGGATAGCAGAGATAAAGAAGGACGCACGCAAGGAGTTCGCGCTCGGAGACATAGAGGACGAAGTGTTCCAGAACTTCAACGACCAGCTCGACCGTGAGGTCGACTTCGAGAATCAGAAACTATATATGTGACACCTGACCGGACCGTGCCGCGCAGACACACCGGTATATACAAATAGACGAGAGATTTAAACACTTTATAAAAACAATTATGATGAGACTGAAATCTTTTATTGTGTTATGTCTTATTGCGCTATGCAGCGTAACACAGGCAAAGGAATTTACTTACAAATCAGTAAAAGGCGACCCGATGGCGACCCGCATATACACGTTGGACAACGGTCTGACGGTGTATCTGTCGGTAAATCATGAGAAGCCGCGCATCCAGACGTATATCGCAGTGCGCACCGGAAGCCGAAACGACCCGCCCGAGACTACAGGTCTGGCACACTATCTTGAGCACCTGATGTTCAAAGGTACACGCCTTTTCGGAACGACAGACGCAGCAGCCGAGGCTCCATTGCTCGACTCGATACAGAACCACTTTGAGGTTTACCGCACCTTGAAGGATTCACTTCAGCGCCGTGCCTATTATCACGAAATAGACAGTCTGTCGCAGCTTGCCGCCAAATACTTCATTCCGAACGAGTACGACAAGCTGATGTCGTCTATCGGAGCCAAGGGAACAAATGCCTACACAAGCAACGACGTGACATGCTACGTCGAGGATATTCCTGCAAACGAAATCGAGAACTGGGCAAAGATTGAGGCAGACCGCTTCCAGAACATGGTCATCCGCGGTTTCCATACAGAGCTTGAGGCTGTGTATGAGGAGTACAACATCGGCCTTGGCAACGACAACCAGAAGCTGTTTACTGCCATGAATGCACTGCTCTTCCCCGGTCATCCGTACGGCACACAGACAACCATCGGAACACAGGAGCACCTGAAGAATCCGTCTATTGTAAACATCAAGAACTACTTTAAGCGTTACTATGTGCCCAACAACGTGGCTATATGTATGGCCGGCGACTTCGATCCGGACAAGGTCATAGCCATAATAGACAAGTATTTCGGCACATGGAAGCCCAATCCTAATCTCTCACAGCCCGAATACGCGCCGATAGCAGACCGCACTGCGCCTGCCGACACGACGGTAGTGGGCCAAGAGTCGGAGCGCATATACATGGCATGGAAATTCGACAAGGCCGCATCGCTGCAGACCGATACCCTCGATGTAATCTGCGACTTGCTGTCTAACGGCAAAGCCGGACTGATGGATCTCGACCTCGACCAGCAGATGAAATGGCTCGGCGGTGGTGCTTTCACTTATCCGCTGGCTGAATATTCAGGCCTTGTCGTAGCCGGATATCCAAAGGAAGGACAGTCGCTTGATGATGTCAAGGCTCTGCTTCTCGGTGAGATTGAGAAGTTGAAGAAGGGTGAGTTCAGTGAAGACCTTATCAAGGCCGTCATAAACAACCAGAAACTTGATTTCTACACATCGCTCGAAAGCAACGAGGGACGTGCCAACATGTTTGTCGACGCATTCATAAACCGTCAGGATTGGAGCGACGTCGTAGGCAGACTCGACCGCATATCAAAGATGACAAAACAGCAGATCGTCGATTTTGCCAACCGTCACTTCAAAGACAACTACATAGCTGTCTACAAACGTATCGGCGAAGACAATACCGTCAAGAAGATAGACAAGCCGCAGATCACTGCCATACCTACCAACCGCGACCTGCAGAGCCAGTTCGTAACCGACATCATCAACTCTAAGACTGAGGACATACAGCCAAAATTCGTCGACTTCAACACTGATCTCACAAAGGGCGAGACCAAGAAAGGCCTGCCTGTACTCTACGTCAAGAACACGGAGAACGGTCGCTTCACACTGTACTATTACTACAAATTCGGTGAGACAAGCAACAAGTGGCTGCCGTATGCAGCTGAATATTTCAACTATCTCGGCACAGACAAGATGACTGCCGAGCAGCTGAAACAGAAGTTCTATGAGCTGGCTTGCTCGTATTACATCACTGTCGGGTCAAGAGACATGTCTGTCAGCATCAGCGGTCTGGCAGAGAATATGCCTGAGGCAATGAAACTCATGGAAGACTTCATCGCCAACGCAAAGGTTGACAAAGACGCTTACGACAAATATGTAGGCATCGTTGAGAAGTCGCGTGCCGACAACAAGCTCAAGCAGAGAGTAAACTTCAGCAGACTGCAGTATTATGGAATGTATGGAAAATACAGCTCCGCGCTCAACTGCCCATCGTCAGCAGAACTGAAAGAGATGGATCCTCAGAAACTTGTAGATATGATAAAAGATCTGAAGAACTACAAGCACAGTGTTCTGTACTATGGTCCGATGGACATGAAGGAACTCACTGCAACAGTCAACAAAGAACATAAGACTGCCAAGAAAATTGTTGACGGTCCGCAGAACAAGCCGTACAGACTGCAGCAGACAACTCAGAACGAGGTTTACATCGCTCCATACGATGCAAAGAACATCTATATGATTCAGTATCACAACGAGGGCAAGACATGGAACGCAGAGCAGGAACCCATCGCAGCACTGTTCAATGAGTACTACGGAGGAGGCATGAACACCGTTGTGTTCCAGGAACTGCGCGAGGCACGCGGACTTGCTTACAGCGCGTTCGCAATGTATGGAACTCCCGGATACAAGGACGACACCGAGTATGCCTATACATACATCATATCGCAGAACGACAAGATGATGGACTGCATCAACACGTTCAACAGCATCCTGAACACGATGCCTAAATCGGATAAAGCATTTGAACTGGCAAAGCAGGCCCTCATGAAACGTCTTGCGTCATCGCGTACCACCAAGTTCAGCATCATCAACGCATATCTCAATGCTGAAAACCTCGGCATAGACTACGACATCAACAAGAAAATTTATGAGGCTGTGCCTTCGATGACTATGGATGATGTGGCTAAGTTTGAGAAAGAACACATGGCCAACAAGCCTTACCGCTACATGATTCTCGGCGATGAGAAACAGCTCGACATGAAAGCTCTTGAAAAGATAGGTCCGATAAAGAGACTCACAACCGAAGAAATATTCGGATATTAACACACAACACCGCTCGGGACACACCTTACCCGGGCGGTGTTTTCTTATATACTGCCTGAACATATCATTAATTAATCTGTCTGTCAGCGGGAACAAAAAGCATCAATAACCAAACGACAGGTGCGGCATATAAACATTACGGATAAATACGCAGGAGCCCGGTGCAGAATGATTTTATTAACAACGCGATACACGATGCAGGAAAACTTACTGACTGCACGGGCGGTATAAGCAGTGACAACACTGACCACGCTAAAAAATAAACCCACATTGCCTTAATCAATCATTTATCCACACACTTACTACGCATCATACTCATACAGCAATAAATTCACTCTGCTACAACAATATATTCACATTGCCGCAACGATATATTCACATTGACACAACGATAAATTAACACCGTCGCAACCACATTGTGTTCATAACACGGCGGATGAATACTTCCCGTGCCCTTATTCACACTTACAATCAGCGTTTCAGAAGAAAACTTATGAAACATACTTATAATTTTTCTTGACTAAATTTTGACAAAATGAATTCGGGAAAGAGGTGTAAAGGAATGTTAAAACCTATATGATAAAGGCCATTTTGTCCCGAACCGTCTTTTGATATACCCTGTAATGTAGTCCGAAAAGATTCATTTTGCTTTCCGAAAGAGCCCATTTCAGCATGCGAAAAAGCCTATATTAGGGTGCGATATGGTACTTTTCAGCCCATGAAATGGGCCATTTCGCAATACGAAATGGTGCTTTTTGCAAAACGATAAAATACCCCTCAAATATAAATCGTTGATATTCAATATCTTATAAAAACCTCTCATAATTCGCGTATTTGCGTCCAAAGGAGAGTCTGCTCGCAAATACGCGCTTATTTTTTGGGGTATATCGGGAAACTCGGACGCGAAAATCAAAATCCGGTTACAATCTGAAAGTAGTACATATCAAGTTTAAACAATGTCGGGCGTCATACGTTCTGTGAGAGTCGTTTTATTATCACTCTGTCTATATTTAATCTTTTTCCAAGACGTGCGGAATATGGCGGAACAACGAATCGGACGGAATGACGGCAATAAAGCAGAGGAAACAAGACGAGAAATTATTATGATGTGAAATGAATATTTGCGGTATTACGACCGATTCCGGTTTCGTTTCGTCAGAAGAAAGTACGCCGATATCCCTATATGATTTCTTCATCCCCATTAATACTCAGGCACTATTCACCTTATAAAAATAAATATCTGACAAAAGAAACGGGCGCACTGCATATCTGCGCAGTACGCCCGGATGTTCTAAATATAATATTTCTATTGTTTCTTTCCTCTAAGCAGGATGTAGCCCAGCACTCCGCCAAGTATCGAAGCGGCGAATATTCCGAGCTTCGCCTGTATGAGATGGGTGGCATCGACGAATGCGAGAGTGGATATGAACATCGACATGGTGAAACCGATGGACGCAAGGAAGCCGACGCCGACGAGTCTGCGGGTGGTCATCGAGGCTGACATACGCGCAAGTTTAAGGCGTGTAAGCAGGAACACGGAGGCAACTATGCCGACAGGTTTTCCTATAAGCAGACCCAGCATCACGCCTATTGCCACATTGTTTGAGAACACCGCATCCATGCTTATTCCCTCAAACGATATGCCGGCATTGGCAAGCGCGAATATCGGCATGATGACAAACGACACGAGCGGATGCATAGAGTGCTCAAGGCGCTGAAGCGGCGGAATGGCGTCGCGAGAGTCGCTCATCATGCGGTCGATTATCTCTACCTGCTCATGCTCGAGCGTTGACACTTCGTTAGGCTTTGCCACTCTGAAACGGTTGATAAGCTTTGAAGCGCGTGCCAGATAAACAGGCTCTGATATGCGTGCGTCGGCAGGTATCATAAATGCCGCCAGCACGGCAGCTATAGTGGCGTGTATGCCTGACATGAGGAAGGCTATCCACACACCGCCGATGCCCAGCACGCCATAGAATATAACGTTCTTAACGCCCAGCTTGTTGGCTATGAACATGGCGAGAAGGAACACCACGCCGAGACCTATGCTAGCAAACGAAATCTCAGAAGTATAAAACAGCGCTATGACAAGCACCGCACCGAGGTCGTCGACAATGGCCAGTGTAGTAAGGAACACCTTGATAGACAGCGGCACCCTGCTGCCGAGCACATAAAGAATGGCCAGCGAGAAGGCTATGTCTGTAGCCATCGGTATTCCCCACCCGCTCGCCGTGTCGCCTCCGGCATTAAGAGAGAAATATATCAGTGCCGGCACTATCATGCCGAACACTGCCGCACCGATAGGCAATATTGTGTTGCGCACGTCGGATAATTCGCCTCCGATAAACTCGCGCTTCAGCTCTAGACCGACTACAAAGAAGAACATTGACATCAGTCCGTCGTTAATCCAATGGTGAAGACTGTAATAAAGATAGTTGTCGCCGTTGAACACAAAGCCGAGCTTATGCTCAAAGAAATGAAAATAGCTGTCGCTCCAAGGAGAGTTTGCCAGCAAAAGGGCAATAACAATACTGATACCGAGCACTATTCCGCCCGACTTTTCCTGATTGATGAAATTCTGCAACGGCATTATAAGCCGATGGTTGATTGTTTCCTGATAATGTTTTATCATATTGATTTTTCTGTTTTCCGCTACATCTTCCGCCGTATGCGACAACGGAACGGATGCGTGACTGAGTTACCCGTGCTTACAAAGTTACGTAAAAAGTTTTGTTCCCGCAACCGGTTCATACACAACGCATAACGGCTTACATATTTAATAATGCGGCATATCGGCGCGCTAAACATTTATTTGCTTATATTTCAGATTATTCAGAAAATCATCCTGTCATCATAAAATGATTGTATGTCAGATCATTGACCTGCTGCATACGGAACAATCCGCATCACGTTGCCCATCCGGAACAATCGTATCATCATCGCACCGCGACACTGATACCTGCCGTTTCTATCCCTTCCGCCACGCCGCGGGTCCGGCACGAAAACACGTAACCGCCTGTCTTGAGAAAAAACCAAAAGGCGTCTTAATAAAGCAGAAATAACGAATCTGGTTTCAAAAAAATTGTATAACTTTGCAATCAGCCTTGAGGCATGAAAACGTAAGCGGGACACGCCGCATCAAAAGGCATACGCTGACTTGGCCGAATGTTTTTTGACACGCATCATACAAGGCAAAAAGACAAAATAGGTTATATAAAAAATACATTATGGCAACAACACCAGAATTCAAGTACGCGCCCATGTTCCAGTTGGGCAAGGACGACACCGAATACTATCTTCTTTCTAAAGAAGGTGTAAGTGTCAGCGAATTTGAGGGCAACAAAATCCTCAAGGTAAGTCCGGAAGCACTGACGATGCTTGCAAACCAGGCATTCCGCGACGTCAATTTCCTGTTGCGACGTTCACACAACGAACAGGTTGCTAAGATACTGAGCGACCCTGAAGCCAGCGACAACGACAAATACGTGGCACTGACATTCCTCCGCAACGCCGAGGTGGCATGCAAAGGAAAGCTGCCTTTCTGCCAGGACACCGGTACGGCAATCATCCACGGAGAGAAAGGACAGCAGGTATGGACAGGCTTCTGCGACGAAGAGGCTCTGTCGAAAGGTGTTTACAAGACATACACAGAGGAGAACCTGCGCTACTCACAGAACGCTCCGCTCTCAATGTATGAGGAAGTAAACACACGCTGCAACCTGCCGGCACAGATCGACATCGAGGCAACCGAAGGCTGCGAATACAAATTCCTGTGCGTAGTTAAGGGTGGTGGATCTGCCAACAAGACATATTTCTATCAGGAGACAAAGGCCCGCATACAGAACCCGGGCACTCTTGTACCGTTCCTTGTCGAGAAGATGAAGACTCTCGGAACAGCAGCTTGTCCTCCTTACCACATCGCATTCGTAATCGGCGGTACTTCTGCCGAGAAGAACCTTCTCACAGTCAAGCTCGCATCAACCCACTACTACGACAACCTGCCTACCACAGGCGACGAGACAGGACGCGCGTTCCGCGACATCGAGCTTGAGAAACTGCTGCTCGACGAGGCCCACAAGATTGGTCTGGGAGCACAGTTCGGCGGCAAGTATTTCGCTCACGACATCCGCGTAATACGCCTTCCGCGCCACGGAGCATCGTGCCCGATTGGTCTGGGAGTGAGCTGCTCGGCCGACCGTAACATCAAGGCTAAGATAAACGAAGACGGTATCTGGATTGAGAAACTCGACGACAACCCCGGCGAACTCATACCTGAAGAGCTGCGTAAGGCAGGCGAAGGCAACGCTGTGAAGATTGACCTGAACCAGCCAATGAGCGAAGTATGCAAGGAACTGAGCAAATATCCGGTTTCAACACGCCTCAGCCTCAACGGTACCATCATCGTTGCACGCGATATAGCACACGCCAAACTGAAGGCACGTCTGGACGCAGGCGAGGATCTTCCGCAGTATTTCAAGGATCATCCTGTACTCTACGCCGGTCCTGCAAAGACTCCGGAAGGAATGCCTTGCGGCTCAATGGGCCCGACAACAGCTAACCGTATGGACCCGTATGTTGACGAGTTCCAGGATCACGGAGGCTCAATGGTAATGATTGCCAAGGGTAACCGTACTCAGGTTGTAACCGATGCATGCAAGAAGCACGGCGGATTCTATCTGGGAAGCATCGGTGGTCCGGCTGCCGTTCTGTCTATGAACAGCATCAAGAGCATCGAGTGTGTTGAATATCCTGAACTCGGTATGGAAGCAATCTGGAAGATTCAGGTTGAGAACTTCCCGGCATTCATCCTTGTTGACGATAAAGGCAACGACTTCTTCAAACAACTGAAGCCGTGGACTCCAAGCTGTAAGTAAACAACAACACATAAATCTTAACGGATGGTCACGGCATGAACACGTCATGCTGTACCATCCGTTTTTTGTTAACACTAAAACAATCCGAATATGAAGAAAATGATGTTCGCCGCCATGATGGCCGTATTGGCATCATGCGCAACCGCACAAAACACTAAAGACATCCAGTTACTGGCACCTAACAAAGACAAAGGCGTAAGCATAATGAAGTCGCTCGCACAGAGACAGTCGCACCGCGAATGTGCCGATAAGGAGCTGAGCACAGCCGACTTGTCCGACCTTCTGTGGGCCGCCAACGGCATAAACCGCCCCGGAGACAACAAACGCACTGCCCCATCGGCACTCAACCGTCAAGACATCGACGTGTATGTAATAAGCAAGACGGGCGCATACAAATACATAGCAGCCGAGAACCGACTGCAACTCATCACAGAAGGCGACCACCGCGACGCCGTGGCTTCAGGTCAGGACTTCGTCAATCAGTTCCCGGTTTCGCTCGTTCTTGTTTCCGAACTGTCTAAACTCGGCGACGCAAAGAACGAACGTACACGCATGACAGCCGCAATGGACGCCGGCTATGTGTCGCAGAACATCTGTCTGTTCTGTGCCGGCAACGGACTCGTAACCGTACCGCGGGCTACGATGAACAGCACCGAGCTGAAGAAAATACTTAAACTCGGCGACACAGCCCTGCCTCTTCTCAACAATCCTGTGGGCTATCCTAAAGGAAAATAATCTTAAGAAACAAGACTGACTTAGCGCGTGCCGCAATCCGGAAAGAACAAGATACGGCACCGGACAAATAAAAAATGAGGTTGCAACCAACACGGTCGCAACCTCTTTATAATTATGTCATGTCAATCGAAATTCACATTTATCTTACCAATGTTCCGTCTTCCTTTATGAGAAGTCTCACATCCGGCTTAGCCAACATCTCAAGATCAATGTCAAAATAGTTCAGCGTCGGAGTCTCTATCCAGTCTGCATCATCCACTGTATAGCCTGCATAGTTGGTGTTGATATAGTTCTGCACCGGCTCAGGGAATGATCCTCTGAAATTCGTTTCGGTGCCTATCCACGTGCCGTCGGTCTCATACCATGCCTCAGCTTCCTGTCCGTTGACCACGAACTCCGCCTTTATCTTGCCGCGTTCCTTTTCCCAATGTGCCATTGTGTTAGGATACTTGGTCTTGAACGCATCCATTACCTTAGCCGGAACATCATTCACACTGAAATTATCATCGTCGTCGCTGCAACTTACTGTCACGAATGCTACCATAAGCACAGCCATAAGATACATTTTCCACTTCATTCTTCAGTTTCCTCCTTTCAGTTGTCTATGTCTATAACCTGGAACTTCTTGTTGAAAGTCAGTTCTATTCCGTTGCTCAGTTTCACGTCATACTCGTTACGGTCTCTCTCAATTTCGAGTACCTTGGCAGAAGAATAATTCTTCTTCACATAGCTGTTGATGGCGGCCGGGATGAGACGTACAGGAACCTGAGAATACTTACATTTCAGTTCGGTCCAGTTGCCGTTGCGGTCGAACTCCACCTTGTCGCCGTTGGTGAAGATGATGTCATAACTTGTATCAAAGAGTCCAGACTCCATCTTTGCCAATGCAACCTTCATTTTGGAGAAATCTTTTTTCAAAACCTGCTGTGCGGTCTGTGGAAGCTGCGACACTTCTATCGGCTTGTCGTTTGAAGCAACTGCGTTTACACTCACTACGAACAGGCAGAGCAATGCTGCGATGCTGGCTTTCAAAAATCTCTTCATATTCATTTCTTTTTTATGGTTATTATTTCTATTGTTTTTTGCTTACGTTGTCCGATTGGTTGCCCCAGATATTCTCGTTCTCCGTCTGCCACCTCTCTGACTTTCGTATTGCAAAGTTGCGATGCAATTCTGAAATGAATCTGAAAAAAACGTCAGAATCTATAATATTAACGTTTATTAATAATAAAACCCTTCAGACCGCATCATCATTACCGTCTGAAGGGTTATCCGGAGGAGTTTTCATGCCTTACCCTCGGTTATCTCAAAGGTATGCATACCATTCTCATAGCGATAGTCTATGTTGAAAGAATAAAGGTTGCACACGGCACTCACCAGCGACAGACCGATGCCCGTGGAGCTTTTCTTGCCGCTCGTGTGATAGAAACGGGTGAATATCTTTGCCTTGTCCAGCGGTCCGTCCTCACCCGTGTTTGCCACGCTCATGCCGTGACTGCCTATGTTCACCACCACACGTCCACCATCAACATTGTGCACAAAAGCGTTTTTCAGCAGATTGCCCACAAGCGTTGACGCCAGCATGGGATTCATCTTCACGTGCCAGTGCTCCGAATTTCCCATGCACACCTCTATGTTCCTCTTCTTAAGCACACTCTTCAGATCGTCGAGCAGACGCTTCGTCATCACGTCAACGTCCACCGTTTCAACATCGGTGAACTGTCCGTTCTCAATCTTACACAGCAAAAGCAGCGACTTGTTGAGCCTCGACAGCGAGCCGAGCGTACCGAGAGTCTTCACCAACTCGCCCATCTGCTGCTCGGTAAGATTGTCGTCGTCGAGCAACATCTCTATGCGGTTCTGGCACACTGCCAACGGTGTCTGCATCTCGTGCGAGGCATTGCCTATGAACATTTTCTGCTGTTCGTACTGCTCCTCGTTACGTTTCATGGAACGCACCACGGCTTCGTTGAGCTTGCTGAACTCTGTCACGTATGTCGGATTGTCCAGTTCGCGGTTCTCACGTCCCAGGCGATAGTCGTCAACCCACTTCAGAAGCACCGCCAGCGGACGCATGCTGCGCTTCACGGCAATGAGGTTGAGCAACACGAAACCGAGCAGGATGGCAACGTAAAGGAACAGAAGCCAGTAGAAGATGGCTTCCTTCAGGTCGGCCTTGTCGATGGTCGGGACCGACACCTCCACCTCAAAAAAACGGCAGTCGTCCGTAGTATATATATAACTTATGACGCGCGCTGGTTCGAACTCACGCTTCTCCCTTATATACACCGTACGGTCCTCATAGCGCACATGGTCGTGTGTGGCGGCATAATCGGCCGACACCTCGTGAAGATAATACTGGTTGTTGGAACCGCTCGAGGCAGTAGGCAGAGGCTCACCCGCCAAAGCACGGCGTATGACAAGCTCGGCATAGTCTTCCAGCGAGTCGTCCACCTCGTCGTTTATCTCGTCTATGATGGCAAAATAGAAGAACACCGACCAGAACGCCAACACCACAGCAGCAATCGCCGACAGACGCAACGATATGTAGTTAATGAGTTTCATATCTCCACGAGTTTGTAACCGAATCCGTAGACAGTCTTTATCTCAATGCCCGCGCCGGCTGTCTTGAGCCTTTTGCGCAGGTTTTTCATCTGCGCATAAACAAAGTCGAAGTTGTCAGCCACGTCTATATAGTCGCCCCACACAGCCTCGGCAAGCATCTGTTTCTCGATGAGCCGGCCCGGACGGTTCATGAAGTATGTAAGTATGTCGTACTCCTTACGGCCGAGCTCAAGCGGCTTTCCGTCCACCTCCACCCTGAAACTGTCGGTGTGAACACACACGTTTGACATCCTCATCACACTGTCGCCGTCGTTGCGGCTGCGCCTTATCACACTTTTCAGCCGCGCGTGAAGCTCTGCCAGATGGAACGGTTTGGCAAGATAGTCATCGGCACCGAGGTCAAGGCCCGTCACCTTGTCCTCTATCGAATCCTTCGCCGAGAGTATTATTACATTGCACTTGCGGCCGCGCGCCGACATATCGCGCAGTATGTCAAGACCGCTGCCGTCGGGCAACATGATGTCGAGCAGCAGGCAGTCGTATTCATAAACAAACACCTTCATGCGCGCAGTGGCACAGTCGGCAGCCGTCTCCACCACGTAACGTTCCTTTTCCAACGACCTGACTATGATCTCGCGCAGGTCGGCATCGTCCTCTATGACCAGTATCTTCATCCGTTTTCCTTGTTTGTCATTAAGCTTAGGGCCGAACACGACGCACATGTCCGGCGTCGGTGCTCACTTGCAACGCATACACAGCAATTGGGTATGCCACATCACAAAGATACGCCAAACGCACGACTTCGCGCAATGCCGATAACAAATATTAAGTTAAAAACCTAAGAAAAAAAGACCGTATATCTTTCACTCATGGAGATTGAAAAGAAATGGACTATGCCTATTTCAAACTGGGGCTTAATTATGAATCAATTTATGCTTATATTTGAAAACAGAATCCAGATATAAGGAGAAACTTACAACTGAATCCTGTTTCCATTTACACAATATTTTGGACAGTGTCTCATATAGGTAAATCTCGACTCCCATTTGGGTTCCATTTTTTTCAAATATGAGATTTAGAATTTTTTATACCCATCGATTCCTATAGTAATCGATGAGATAGTGTTTAGCCATACATCGTGACATTTTTATGAACCATATTTTTCAACAAAAATTCCAGTACATCCTCCCCATGGTCCTTTTTCTGCTTTCAGGAAAGCCCTAAGGTGATTGGCTATGATACGGGCCAGTGTCATATCTAAACACCATGTATCCTCGTAGCTTACATCTGCATATCCTTCCTTGTATTTATCAGAATTAACTTTGTGTTGCCACTTGTTTCTCGCTTTCATAATTACATTCTAATATTAGTTTGGTTTTGATTAACGATAATACAGTTATTGTATCTATTAGGTTGTTATTTTTATTATTGCTAAGTAATAGTTCTAGCCGATATGTAGTATTATTCAATTGTTATAGGTTTTGCTATGCCTCGTTCAATCAGATACTTATTCCCTAAGTTGTTTTCATCATATTTATCATATTCTACTGCATATATATTCTTGGTTCCTAAATATCTTTTGGCAAAATGTACAGCATACATAGTTCCGCTTTCAGGTGAGGATTGCGCTACAATTACTTCTTGTGAAAGACCAATCTGCAACGTTCCACCAGTCTTGTAGGATTTGCTTTAATGCCAAACGGATATTCTGTGATAATTACTCCTCCATTGTTTACTATTTCTTCTTGTAGAATCTTATTGCATTTAGGATGGGTGATATTTAAACCTGAAGCCACAACTGCTATTGTTCTACCATCCGCCTGCAGACATCCTTTATGGGCTGCAGTATCACAACCCAATGCCAGTCCACTTACAATGACATATCCCATAGATGCATATTTGTATGCTAATTGGTATGCAGCCTTTAATCCTTTATCGTCAGCCTTACGTGAACCTATTATGGCTATACGCTTGTTTTCGGAAAATATGTCCGGGTATATGAATTAATAATGGAGTATCATCTCCAAGTATATCCAGTAAACATTTTGGATATAGTTCAGAGTAAAATGGAATAGTTGCTATTCCTCCTTTGTTTTGTTGCTCTAAGATAAGTTCACATCTTTCCATAGTATAATCTTGCATTTGAATGCAAAGCAATTCTTCAACAGAAAATGGCAAGCTACTATCTATATTGCTAAGTAGGTTCATATCCGTGCAATTAAACTGATGCAAATAACATTATTGACTATGCCATATTGGGGGATAACAAATAAAAATCATTTATGCTTCAATCTGGCATATCTCTTTCTATAGATTTGCAAAAAAAGATATAGTCTATTATGAATCTCAAAAGTTTGCTTGAACAGTACAGTTTTGAGGATATATTTTCTGATTTCATGGAACTGTGGAAAATCAATGCTCCTAAGTCAGCAGAACAGTAGATAAAGATGGGTGAAAGAAAAGTTATTGGAAATCACATATTATGGCTATACTGGAGAAATGTCTAATGAGAATTGAAACTTATATTCAATAAAAACTGAGATTAATGCAGATAATATCAGTTTTTTTCTTGTTATGCCTCAATTTGGCATATTGGCGTTCGTATATTTGTCAGCGTAAAATAATGAAAAGATATATAACCTTTAAAATTAATGTATTATGTCAAAAGTATTTAGAGTAACTCCAAAGAGAGTAAAGAAAACAAATGGAACAGTACTGACACCTGAAATGGAAGTCACAGTTACTACACAACAACACACTACCGATCCGTTCTATAACGGTGCAAAGGAAATTAAGGACGCATACATGCGCCTGTATGGATTTGATTATCAGAAAGCATGTTGCAGTAAAAACGATTTTGAATTTAAGAAATTGGATTAGTATTTATGGAGAAAGTAAATGAGGTATTCTTTTCGGAAAAGGGGCTGACTTCAACTTCTGCATCCCATTTAGCTGACCTTGCGCAGGAAACAATTTTTGATAATGAAACAAAACTGAATAATATGAGTTTCATTACCACCAAGGTGGATATTGTAGGCTCACTCTGCGAAAGCGGGAAGACAGTCAGTTTGGGTTATGATGAAAAGGGGTTATCTGAAGTTAAGGGGCTGCTTGAAGAAATTGCAGAAATGAATGCTTTTTGTGCCTGGATGCGCGAAGCTATAAAAGCCAAGGAAAGGGAGATACAGCAAATAAACAGATGCTTCTTTGATGAATGGTGTCAGTCATTCGGATATCCTATTATTGAAAAGACAGAACGTCCTAAAGAAATACGTGCGGAAGACCTTATTGCTGAAATGAATGTGAAAGAGCGAAACCGTTATTTTACACTTGAAACTATAGCCGCAACCATAGGAAAATATATCCATCCCGAAGGAAAGTTTTCGGATGCCAGAGAAGAACTTTTAATCAAGACGATGAAACTTTATACGGCAGACGGAACAGGAAAGGATACCTTGATTTACTCCCATACAGCTTCGGTAAGCCAGGAGAAAGTGGAAGAAGTCTTCTTTGAACTGCAAAAGATACACAGACAGAATGAGCGTGAACTTAACCGTATCAAGTTTGCATTGAAAAGGGAGTCCGACCGGTTGAATCTGGAATCGCAACAGAAATATAAGTCTGAACTGGAAAAAGCTTCATTTCAGTACAAACGGATGTTTTCACAATATAAAGAGTGGCAGATAAAGGAATATGATCGTGTATCCAAACTGAAGATTATCATTCCAGATGCACTTCAGACGACATACGAAAAGTTATCCTTATTGGAAGAATAAATCAGGTTGAAAGAAACTGATATCATAAGGTATATCGATTCTTTCTTTACGGGAACATTATCATCAGTCATTATTTATGAGGATTAGTTTGAGACATGTTTAACTTAAAACACGACGGATAATATATACCATATGAGGTTTGAATGTTACCCGGTCTTTGAATTTGCTTTTGTCCTTGTCTTTGTCCTGACATCATAAACTGATACCGAATGGATGTTCCTGTTCCCGACCTGATTGTTTAAATATTAAAATAATGAAACCTTTACGCAGTATATTATCACATCCTGATATTTCTGGATTTACAGTATTTCAACGTACTGTTGTCTATGTATTGGCATTTCTGGTATTTATGTTACTGCTAGTTTATTTTATATTAAGAAGAAGGATATTTATTGTGTATAATATAATAAAGAAAAGTATATATGGAGGATAATAATTTAGAATTCCCATTTGATTTTCAATTAAAAAAATCATATGTTTCGATAATTGGTATTGGCGGTGGAGCCGGCAGAATAGTGAACAAAATACAGGATTGTGAGTTACCGGATACAGAGTTAAGTGTGTTTGGTATGAACAGAAAAGAAATGGAGGAGCTGTCATTACCGCATAAATACCTGATAGGAGCAGATGGATTAGGCAGTGGAAAGGACAGAAGTCTTGCAGAATCAGAGTGTCAGAAAATATTGCCAAGCCTGGAGAAATTTATTACCGATAAAAAACTGTCCTGCTTTATAGTATGCCTTGGCGGAGGTACAGGAGAAGGCTGTATAAAAACTTTTCTTCAGAAAGCCGTTGACATGCAAATAAAGGTAAAATTACTTGTTGTCACATTGCCTCACCCATCCGAAGGGCTGAAAAAGAGGGAAAATGCTTTACGGCTTCTTGACGAAATAGAAAAATTAGTAGATGGGATTTTTGTTGTTGACTATGATGTTTTGCCTTGCACTACTATTTCAGATTTATATAATGAAGCCGACAGAAAAGTAATGAGTTTTGTAAACTCATTTATAAATATGATAGTAAAACACAGTCTTATTTGTTTTGATTTTAATGATGTCAGAAGTTTCTTGAGATACTACTCTGATACAAAATTTATAGATTTCTTTACGTTATCAGGAAATATTGATTATCTGGATGAAGAATTGAGTGACCTGCTGAAACATCTTCCAACGAAATATCATACTTTAGATGATATTTCCAATTTAATTGTGGCAATTCATTATAATAGAGAGACCGATGATGATATAGTTCGCAAATTTCTAGATATGATAGTGTCTGATGATATTATGAATAAACTGACAAAAGACACTCAGTTAAAATGGACGATGATTCATGACCTTGATATGGAGAAAAACATCTTCAGAATCGATATATTCACCAAATGTAATTAAAAATTTTTATGAAGGCGATATACGGATATGATGTGAATATATTCACAGACAATATAGAAGATACTGCTATTGAACAGATCAGACAGCTGCTGTCCATTGATGTATTCAGTGACTGCAAGATTCGCATTATGCCGGATGTATATGCCGGAGCAGGATGCGTGATAGGATTTACAGGGAACTTAGGTGATAAGGTGATACCTAATATAGTAGGAGTAGATATAGGGTGTGGTATGTTGGTTCAACCATTTACCTGCAACAACCCTATCGACTTCCATGCTTTGAATGAATATATCCTCCGTGCTATTCCTTCCGGACGTGACTTTAGGGATGAGAACTATCTGCCATTGCTGCAAAAATATTCAGAGCTGTATCAGGAAGCCAAACATTTGACTTTGCAGTTACGCTGTTATCGTGAACTGAAGGAAGTTCGCAGACTATACAAATCAATAGGTTCGCTTGGAAGTGGAAATCATTTTATAGAACTTGACAAAGATAAGTCAGGCCTTTACTACCTTGTTGTGCATACCGGTAGTCGAAATTTAGGGAAACAGGTGGCAGATATTTATCAGAAACTTGCTGTTAAATGTCAGTCCGGATGAGATAAACTAATGGAAGAAAAAATCGTATCATTGAAGAGTACAAACAAGCCGGACGAAAAAGTGAATTACAGGATGTCATTAGAAATCTTCACAACTCATTTAAGACCCGCAAACTGACTATACCACAGGATTTATGTTATTTGGAAGGTCAGTTTCGGGAAGACTATCTGCATGATATGTGTATCTGCTAGCTTTGGGCACAGATAAACCGTAAACTGATTGTAAATCTGATTATGGATTTTATCGTTGGAAAAGGCGTTGTTTCATCTGAAGAGCATTTTCAACCTTTTGAAAGTGTTCACAATTATATTGGCAATGATAATATAATCAGAAAAGGTGCAATATCGGCAAGATCAGGTGAAAAATGTATTATACCATTGAACATGCACAACGGTTCTTTGATTTGTATCGGGAAAGGCAATGAAGACTGGAACTTCTCTGCTCCTCATGGTGCAGGAATAATCATGAGCCGTAGTCAGGCATTTAAGGAGATAAGTCTGGAGGATTTCAAAAATCTATGGAAGATGTATATAGTGAAACAGTAACAGAATATACTAAAGACGAGTCTACTATGGTTTATAAATCAAAACATGAAATCATGGATAACATTAATGACACTGTTGATATTGAAAATGTAATAAAGCCTGTATTTAATTTTAAGGCTGCCGATCTATAATATGTTTCAGTATAAGAATTTGTTGAGGTGTTTGAATTTATTTTAGAATGAATTAGTCTTGATTAATAATGCGGCTCTTCCGAAATTTGGAGTGATAAGTTGTGTATAAAAAGAAGAAAACCACTGA
>ERZ779850.640-NODE-640-length-40747-cov-11.693035_pt1 | contig 40747 bp, 51 predicted proteins | sample MGYA00511249_ERZ779850 | MGnify/ENA primary metagenome ERZ779850 (study PRJEB29588, sample SAMEA2162475) | human gut metagenome | biome: human gut; feature: human-associated habitat; material: faeces | place: Denmark | collected 2008/2010 ...
TTCTACTTAATAATAAAAATAAGATTATGTTATGGTAGTAGATAAATATATAGGTTTTTCTCGATTTATAAAAATGAATATTCGGTTATTAGAAAAATATTTTAGATAATTCAATAACAAAATGTATAACAAAACCATAACAGAATTGACTTTCTAAAAAAGTTTTTGTTATGGTGGTAAAAGTGCGTTTTTGTTATATATCTGTTTTTGTTATAGTTTTTGTTGTGGTTTTTGTTAACCGTTTGAGTGAAATCTAACACGACGTCTCAGAGCGAGATTATTTACGCTCCAATCTATTAACGGTATATCATTAGATAAATTTAGATCACACTGTAATAATTGTAACGCGAACGCGTTAGCTTGTAACTCGATCTTACCTGGTATAGTTACCGGACTATCTAAGAATATGCTATCTATATCCTTATGTAAGACCATGTGGCCTAATTCGTGAGCGCATACTATAAATTGCTCCTCCTCGCTTAAATCCTCATTGATATATATTAGATCCTGGTCCATATACCTATGATAAAATCCGTTTACTCCTTTTAATGGTACTTTTAAAATTATAGCGTCCATTTCCTCAGCTATCCTAAACGGGTTTCTCGTACCATGTTTTTTAATAATGTCGTTTACGATTGCGTCATAGTTAAAAATATTAGTCCCCTCCCCCCGGATTATATGTTATTTCTTTTCTGCTTTTCGTCTCGCGATCTCCATACCTACTTCCATAGCGTCTAGTATAGACTGGATCGACTCCTCGTCCGCCGGTTTACCATTAAACATGAGAGCGTGATCGCTTAATAGTTGGCGTTTAGTGTTAGCCAGGATCTCGGTTATATCGTGAGTCTCCTTTTTAACAGGATCGATAGTATACTCGATCTCTCCGTTTGCTAAGGCGTCGGCGCTTATATGGAGCGCGTCGCATATCTTTAAAATGTTGGATAGTGTAGCGTTTTGGATCCCTCTCGTAAAGATACTATTTAATGTAGAGTAGGCCATATCTATTTTTATGGTAAACTCTCGTATCGAACTATATTGATCTAAGATAAGATCCTTTAATTTGTTCTCTATCGTCATTTATAATAACCTCCTTTCTAATTACTATTATATTTCCCTATTTGTGAAAATTCAATAACTATTTTCGATATATCGAAAACATATTTGTGCAAACTAAAAATATATCGAAATTTCAAAAATAGTATTGACATTATCGAAAATTCGATTATACTTGTAAATGAGCTTAACGAAATTTCAAAAATGATTTTTGATAAGTCGTTAATGAATTTCGTATAAACACAATGTAACAATTTATAGCCGGGATAATATTACCGGGTGGCTACCGGAATACAAATCTGGGAGGTGAGAGTATGTATCCTAACGTTGAGGCTGATAAGGCCAGGAACAAGGTGACGCTCGCTATGATCGCGGAGGCTATTAACTGTACTGTTAGTACGGCGAGTCTTAAGTTAACCGGTAAGGCTCCGATCACTTTTAAGGAGGCCGTAGCGATTAAAAAAGTTATTAAGAGCGACCTACCACTCGAGGAATTATTCGAGGAGGTAGAGGAATGAAAGTAATTCACGTATTAGCGGACGGATCGGTAAAGGATGATCTAACAGGTTATGAGGTAAAACCGGAGATCGCCGGAGACTTTTATAACGTACTAAGTAAAATATATAGGAGTGGCACAAATGAAAAGAATAACGAAAAGAAAAATTAAGAATTTTATTTTAAAAACCTTAGCGTATATCGCCGTATTTAATCTTATCTTATTCGCGTTGTTAGTGGATTACTTAACTCGCGACGGTTGGATCCTGGCGTTAATCGTTAACGGTATCGGCGTTATATATTTGTGGGTACTCTTGTACGCTAACGGTTGGATCTATGACACAGATCCTTATTATGAGAGAGAAGAAATGGAGGCTTTGAGATGATGATTAAAAAAATCACAATGAAACAGGGCGATACAGTCGCAATTATTGAACATGGAGAAATTAAAAAGGGTATCCTTAAGGACGTAAAGGCTTTAGATCGTCCGGTAGCTATTGTCGATTTCGACGGAGAGGTTAGAAAAGTATTAGTCGAGGATCTCGCTAAAGTCCAGGAGGATACTAAAGAGGAAACCGAGGATATCCAGGAGGATAAGGAGCCGGTAGAAAAATCCGAGATCACAATTACGCCGGATCAGTTTCGCGATATTACTACCTCGATTATCTGCAAGGAGTGCGCTAAAATTGGGTCGGCCGGTTTAATGCTTGGTATGGATATCGGTATTATTATGGGTAAGATCCATAAGGAGTTATTTATTGACGAGGTGTAAAAATATGAAAGACGGTAGAAAGCTAAGCGAAAAAGAAATGAAAAAAAGAGGTTGTGTAGATTGTGCCGATTTATTGGGTCATGTTCATTGTAAGTTTGTGAAATGTCCTTATCACGAGTTAGATAACGTAAGGACTTACGGAGAATATCTGAAAAAAACTAAAAATAAGGTAACATCCATATTTTAAAAAAGGTGGTGATTGAAATGTTAACTCTATATAGACACCAAGAGGTAGCGTTATCTTACGCTAGATCAAATAACTTCTTCGCGTTCTTTATGGAGCAAGGTTAACGGCACAGGTAAGACGTTGGTCGGACTGTTTAGGATCCTGGATCTACTAAAGGGCGGATATATAGAGGAGGCTTTAATAGTCGCTCCTAAGTCGGCCCTCGGAGCCTGGGAGAGAGATATAGAGTTATTAAACGACCTGGATCGAGAGATCTTAAAGGACGGTATTACTCTCATAAACTACGATAAGGTTTGGAGAGGCGATAAAAAATCTCCGTACTATAAAAAATGGGGTTGTATCATTTTGGATGAGGCTCACTATATAAAAAATAGGACAAGCCGAAGATCTAAATTTATCCTTAAAATCGCGTGTATGGCAGATTACCGATATATTTTAACTGGTACTCCCGTCTCTAATGGTCAATTAGAAAATATATGGTCCTTATATTGTTTCCTGGATCCATACTTCGAGCGAGGCTACGTTTACTCTCGAATATTTGGAGGATCTTATAAAACCTTTGAGGATCGTTACTGTATTCTCAATATGTACCATAAACCTAGTAGTTATATCCACGTAAAGGAATTACAGGAGATTATTAACGAGCATAGTTACCGAGTTAAAAAAATCGACTGTTTAGATCTACCGGATAAACTACCGGACGAGGTTATTAAGGTCGACCTGGTGGAGAAAACACTTTATAAAAAACTCGCTACCGAGTCCGCTATATTGGATCTCGATATCCTGGCCGAAAATCCTTTAAGCCGTCTCGTTAAGTTACGCCAGTTATGCTCCGGTCATATTAAGTTAGATACGGGCGAGATCATGGAGGTAAAAAACGAGAAACTCAGTATCTTACAGGAATTACTTGAGGGATACGAGGACGATAAAAAGATTGTTATTTTCGCCGAGTTTAAATACTCGATCGGAAAGATCGCCGAGTTACTTAAGAAAATGAAGATTAAACACGTCATATTAGACGGGGATCAAAAGGATAAAACGATTTGGAGGAAATTCCAGGCGGATAAAAAGATCCGCGTTATCGTGTGCCAGTATCAAACGGCGAGCGCCGGTATCGATCTTTTCGCTAGTGATACGATTATCTATTACGAGCCTACGTTAAGATCCAATACCCTAGAGCAAAGTCGAGACCGTATCCATAGGACGGGCCAGGTTAATAAGTGTAGTTATATCCACCTACTAACTAAGGGTACCGTCGAGGTAGATATCTACCGAGCGTTATCCGGTTACTCCGATTTTAGCGAGAAACTATTTACCGAGTATATGGACGGATATCGTAGATCGTACAAGTAAAATTTTTTAAACTGAGTTAACGAAAATTCGTAAAAGGAGGCTATGATATGAAAGAGTGTATTATATGCGGTTGTATCATGGACGACGACCACGACGGCGAGATCTGCGAGTGTTGTTTAGACGATATGTATCCGAGAGAGGAGGACCCTCCATAATGAGAGTGGCAATTATTGACGCCGATTTTATCGGTCGTAAGAAACATAGATTTCCTAACCTGGCAAGTATGAAACTTTCCGGATACCATAAGACGGCCGGGGACGACGTGATCCTTAAAACTGATTACTTAGATCTCGATCGTTTCGATAAGGTCTATATCTCTAAGGTGTTTACCGATACTCCGGTAGATCCGGAGGTCCTGGCTCTCTCTAATGTGGAGATAGGCGGTACGGGTTTCTATTTCGATAAGGCTCCGGCTTTACCGTGTGAGATCGAACATAGTCGACCGGACTACCATTTATACGACGATTTCGTCGAGGATCAGATCGCCCAGGGAGTTAAACGATCAGAGTTTAAGGAGTACCAGGATTACTCGATCGGATTTATAACTCGAGGTTGTTTCCGCAAATGTGGTTTTTGTGTAAATCAAAAATACGATAGAGTTTTCGAGGCTAGTCCCTTACGAGAGTTTATCGATCCGGATCGTCCTAAGATCTGTTTACTCGACGATAATTTTCTCGGTTTTCCGAAATGGAGAGAGCGCTTAGAGGAGTTAAGAGATACCGGCAAGCCTTTTAAATTTAAGCAAGGTCTCGACGAGAGATTACTTACTCCGGAAAAATGTAAGATCCTTTTTAGTAGTAATTACGACGGCGAGGTTACTTTTGCTTTCGATCGGATCGAGGACTACGATATTATCGAGGGTAAGTTAAACATGATCCGAGAGACGACTACAAAACAAATAAAATTTTACGTCCTGGTAGGTTACGATCCTACCGGTAAATATGACTCCGATTTTTGGAGGCGCGATATCGCGGATATGTTTAAGCGGATCGAGTTACTCGGACGATATGGAGCGTTACCGTATTTAATGAGATTTAATAAATACGAGGACTCTCCTCTACGAGGTTTATATATCGTTTGTGCCTCTTGGATAAATCAGCCGTCTTTTTATAAGAAACACTCCTTAAAAGATTTTTGTAAAAAGAGATCTGATAGAGAGCGATATTATAAAGAGTTTGAGGAACTTTATCCGGATCTCGCTTATCGATATGGTGAGCGTATATATTGGGGAGGTGTGAGTATGTGATAGTTTACATATACGATATCGAAGTATATAAGGATAACTGGTTTGTAGGTTTTAAACGACCGGAGGACGGAGCGAATAGTATTATCATACATAACGATATCGCTAGACTAAGAGCCTTTTTAACTCAGCCGGATATTATTCTCGGTGGGTTTAATAATAAGCACTACGACGACTACGTAGTTAAGACCATGATTAACGGAGGTACTAACTACCACGTTAAAAAGCATAACGATCATATTATACAAGGTGGTGAGCCGTGGGGGTATAGTCCGTTTGAGTATAACGATATGGTGTTTAAGCGTTTACCGTGTCCGACGTTCGATCTAAGAGACGATATCGCCGATAAGGGTATCTCGCTTAAAGCTATCGAGGGAAACTTAAAACGAAATATCGTAGAGTGTAAAGTACCGTTTGATCTCGATAGGCCTCTCACAGAGGACGAGATAACCGAGGTAATAGCTTACTTAAACGAGGACTTAGACGGTACCATAGCGCTATACCATGAGCGTAAAGAGGACTACCTCGACGCTAAGGCTATGGTCGGAGAAATGTACGGCGTACCGGTCGAGGAGGCCCTAGGACTTACTAACGCTAAGTTATCCGCTAGAGTCCTCGAGGCTAAGTTAGTAAAACGATCAGACGAGCGAGACTACGTAATCCCGGATAATATCGACGTTAACTTAATCCCTAAAGTGGTACTCGATTTCTTTATGCAGATCCGAGATAAGTCGATCCCGGATACTAAATTATTCGGAGCCGGTAAGGGTAAAAAGGGTATGACTCTAAAATTATGGTTTCGTACCTCTTACGGATCTTGTCCGGTTACTTACGCCTGGGGAGGAGTACACGGCGCGAAACCTTGCGTAACAGTCCAGGAGACGGAGGATCGAGTAATCATTAACCAGGACGTAGGATCTCTATACCCTAACTCTATGATAAATTTCGGGTATTGTTCTCGATCTATGAAAGATCCGGAGGCGTACGTTAAGTTAGTTAAAAAGAGACTAGGTTATAAAAAAGCCGGTGATAAGTTGAGAGCGAATGCCCTTAAACTCGTAGTTAATACGGTTTACGGTGCTATGTTAAATCTCTATAACGATCTCGCAGATCGTTGGGCCGGTCGTAGCGTATGTATCTCTAATCAGTTAGCCATGACGGTTTTAATCGTACAGTTAGCGCAACAGTGCGAGACGATCGATTTCGTTAATATCAATACCGACGGTATTATGTTCACGATCGACCGTAAGGAGGTAGCATTATCCGAGGCGATAGTAGCGACGTGGTGCGAGATTACTAAGTTTGAAATGGAGCGCGACGATTTCGCTAAGGTTATCCAAAAGGACGTTAATAACTATATCGGTATTAAGGCCGACGGTCATTTTAAGACTAAGGGCGGTTATGTATCGCTATACGAGGGAGGTAACTTTAAAACTAACTCGTTAAGTATCGTACATAAGGCGATCGTCGATAACCTGGTTAGTGGAGTGGATCCGGAGACTACGATCCGAGAATGTAAAGACATTTTCGCTTTTCAAAATATCGTTAAGACTGGCGGTACTTTCGAGGGATCTTACCATTACGTTAACGGAGAGTTAACTCCGGTACAAAAGGTTAATAGAGTATACGCCGTTAAAGATCCAAAATACGGAGCGGTCGTAAAACGTAAATACGTTACTACGAAAAATAAAAAGGATAAGGCTACCGGTAAAATGGTACCGTATCCCGTAGATCCTCACTGGGAGGAGACTACTATAAGCGAGTGTCCGGATCATTGTTTTATCGATAATGAGAACGTCCTAAGCGTGGACGATCTCGACCTAGATTACTATATCGATATGGCTAAGAAACGTATCGATAAGTATATACATATCGACCGTAAGGTCGAGAATGAATTAAAGAAAATAAAAGAGGAGGTTGTAATAATGGCAACTAAAACAGAAACAAAATTAACAGTTACCGAGGAGGAGTTACAAAAGATCCGAGGGTTAAACGTGTACGCTAAGTTAGTCGTAGCGCGTGGAAAGTTTTTAAGATCCGAAGTAAAAAAGAGTGGTAAGAATACCTACGCCGAGTTTAAGTATTTTACTCTCGAGGATATTATCCCGGTTAAACAGGCTATCTTTACCCAGTTAGGCTTAGTCGATTGTATCTCGTTCGGTACTGAGGTCGCTACTCTTACACTCGTAAACGTGGATAATCCGGAGGATACTATCGAGTTTATGTCTCCACTTAGAGAGGACGAGTCCTTAATTAAAAATCCTATTCAGAAACTCGGAGCGATCGAGACTTACGTAAGACGTTATTTATATATGCTTATGTTAGATATCGTCGAGGCGGACGCGATCGAGGCCGTAACGGATAAACCGGTAGACGAGGACGGTAAACCGGCTAAGACAGAGCCTAAGAAGTCTAACAGACCGGCGACTACTGAGGAGCGCCAGGAGGTTAAACAGGGGTTGATTAACCAGGACGGCGAGGCTACTAAGACTCAGCGTACCGCAATTAGTAACGGCCTTAAGAAACTGAGAGCGCGTTACATGGATGATAATAAAGTTGTATTTAACGAGGAGTTAGAGGCTAAATACGACGGCTATATCCGTGATACAGCTAAGAGAGTAAAGGCCGGCGTAACTAAGACAGAGGCCGAGGATATTCTTATCGAGATCGGTAAAAAGATCGCGGAGGAGTAAATCGTTATGGTAGTAGGAGATACAGTTTATACCGTTAACGCTAAGACTAATAAGGTAGACTCCTGGATCTATAACGGTACGTTACGTACTCCGGACGAGATCCTCGTAAACCTGGTTAATGGTAAAAAGAGTTGCTTTCTTCCGGCTAGGTGTGTGTATCTCTCAGAGATCCAGGCTCTCACCGTAGCGGAGATAAGTAAGTAAATTTTTTTAAAAATGAATTTACGAAATTTCGATAATATAGGAGGTTTTAATATGTATCTTAATGTTATTTCGTTTAAGAATGGTAAAACATTAGCTTTTCAGACGGAGACGCCTTATAGCGTTGATAAGGTAAACGAGGGATCAGATCCTACGAATAAGTACGGAGACTGGAATTTAGTAACCGACGATAGTAACGGACAGATCCTCAGCTTTAGAGGTACCGAGATCGTAACGATCGCCACGGCTCCGGTTAAAGAAAACCGCCAGGCTAGACGCGGTACTAAGAGATCCGGTAAAGGACTCACAACAAAAGTAACTACTGAGTAGAAAAGAGGAGGCTTTAACTATGAATATTAAAGAGATTTTGGATTTACACGAAAAATGGTTAAACGGTGAACCAGGGGGCGAACGTGCTAAACTTAGTTTCGCTAACCTTAGAGGCGCTGACCTTAGTGACGCTAACCTTAGAGGCGCTGACCTTAGTGACGCTGACCTTAGTGACGCTAACCTTAGAGGCACTGACCTTAGAGGCGCTAACCTTAGAGGCGCTGACCTTAGAGGCGCTGACCTTAGTGACGCTAACCTTAGAGGCGCTAACCTTAGAGGCGCTGACCTTAGTGACGCTGACCTTAGTGACGCTGACCTTAGAGGCGCTAACCTTAGTGACGCGGACGGACTTTTATCCGCGATTAATTACTTAAGTGAGCATTTCGAACGTACAGACGAGGGATTTATCGCTTATAAGACTTTCGGCGGACAGTATAATCCTCCGGAAAAATGGGTTATTCAGTCCGGTAGTATTATTACTGAAAACATAAATTTTGATCGTTGTAACGAGTGCGGTTGCGGTATTAACGTCGCTCCGCTTGAATGGGTTAAACGTAATTACGACGATATGGGTCACGATATTTGGAAAGTGTTGATCCGTTTTGAATGGCTCGCCGGCGTATGTGTACCTTATCATACCGACGGTAAAATCCGTTGTGAACGTGTTCAGCTTATCGAGGTCGTAAAGGAGGGTTAGTATATGGAATTTTTAAAAGACGGACGTATTAAGGTGGATCCACCGAAAAAACCTAAGAAACTTACGGCGACTCGTTTCGCCTCGATCCTGGGTTTTAATAAATGGTCGACTCCGTTCTCGGCCTGGTGCGAAATGACTCGTACTTACGAGGAGCCGTTCGAGGATAGTGTTTATACTATCGCCGGTAAAGTGATCGAGCCTAAGATCTGCGACTACTTAAGAGATCGCTACTTTATGGATATTAAGAGTCCGACTGACGTATACGGTCCGGATTACTTTAAAAAAACATGGGGAGACTTTTTCCCGGACTCCGAGGGACTCGGTGGTATGTGGGATTTCCTGGGAGACGATTTCGTAGTCGAGGTTAAGACTACTAAGAGAGTGGAGGACTGGAAAGGAGTAGACGGTAAGGTCGAGCCTCCGATCTACTATAAATTACAGGCGAGCCTTTACGCTTATCTTTTAGGTTTTGACGATGTGGTAATGACTTGTAGTTTCCTTACAGATAAGGACTACGCGGATCCGGACGCTTTCGTACCTAACGTAGATAATACGGTAGTCGTAGAGTTTAAGGTATCCGAGGAGTATCCAACTTTTAAAGAGTCTTATATCGATCCGGCTATGAGGTTTTGGAGAGAGAACGTATTAACCGGTATCTCTCCGGAGTTTGACGAGAAAAAAGACGCGGAGATCCTTAAGGTATTACGTAAGAATACCGTCGAGGTAGACGATAAAGATCTCGCTAAGTTAATGAAAGAGGGCGATCGTCTTAAGGCTCAGATCGATAAGGCCGAGGCTAAGATCGACGAGAAAAAGAAACGCCTTAAGGAGATCGACGACCAGGTTAAAAAGGCTTTAATCGATCGATTTAGAGACGGAGATAAACACGTCGAGGCTAACGGTACTACTTATACCTGGGACGTAAGACGAGACGTAAGTAAGTCTTTCGATAAAAAGGCTTTCGAAAAGGATCAGCCGGGCGTATATGACAAGTACGTAAAAGAGAGTCCTAAGTATGTACTCACTAAAAAAGAGATAGTAAAAGAGGAGGTTTAATTATGAAGTTTGAAAAGTTTTTTAAGTCGGTCGGTACTCACGGCCAGGTAGTTAAGACAGTAAATAACCGTTGGTTAATCTGCGGAGGCGTCGGTATGAAGATCCCGACCGGAGTTAACACTTTCGGAGCGGAGGTAGATCCGGACGATATGTTTAACGCGATCCTTAGCGCGGATATCGAGGACGATCTCTTATCCCTGGTAAGAGCGGAGATCCCGGCGGACGGTAAGGCTACCGATATCGTGAGAGTATTCTCTACCTCATTTAATGACGAGGTAGGTATTAGTAACGCTCAGTATGGTTTATTGGAGAAACACGATAGACTCGTATATCTCGAGATCGAGGACGATAACGCGATCGATCATAAGTACATTTTAATTACAGATATGAAAGGCGAGGAGATCTTAGGATTTATCGCCGGTAAAGATAATTTTTAATAGAAAAGGAGATTTAATAACATGGCTAAAATGAAATTAAGCGAAAGCACTTTTACACTTATCCCGGAGGGAGTAACTACTTTTAAGGTAATGGAGGTCGACGACAGTAAATACGAGGATTTCGGTAAACTCGAGGTTAAGTTACAGACTGTAAAGGGAGAGACTCATATCGAGCGTTTCGCCCTTACAAAAGCTAACGGAGAACTTAACGAGGGCGCTCTTAAGGCGTGGAGTTATTTCGCCCGTACTTGTCTTAACAATTTCAGCGTGGACGAGATCGATACACAGGATATCGTAGGCTGTTATATTACCGCTACGGTTAAACACGAAACCTACACACGTACTAAGGGCGATAAGGCCGGTACTGAGGCTACTACGGTAAGACTTAACGATTATACTACCGCGAGCGGTTTCGGAGGATCTAATACCGTTAAGACAGAGGAGCCGGATACAGACGATAACGACGACCTGGACGACCTGGATCTTTAATAAATGGCAAAGAAGCCGGAAACAAAATTACAGGATAAGGCTATCGAGTATTTAAAAAGTAATGGAATTTATCATATAAACAAGTACGGAGACGGGCGTACCGCTAAAGGCGCGCCGGATCTCCTGGCTTGTATCAATGGTCGTTTTGTAGCGTTCGAGTTAAAGGTCGGCTCTAACGATATGCAAGACGACCAAAAGATCCATAAACTGAGGATCGAGCGATCCGGAGGTTTACATTACTCGCCTTATACCTTAGAGGAATTTATTAGTATAGTGGAGGATTTACTAAATGAGTAAAAGCGAAAGAATAAGACAATATATTCAGTTTATGCCGAGTAACGCGATTATCAATCTCGCTAAATTAGGAGAGTTAAGATTTTTCACGACTCCGGCGTCTACAAAATATCACGGAGCCTATGAGGGTGGATTATTCGATCATAGTTTCCAGGTCGCTAAGACGCTCGAGAGTTTGACTCGTAGACTCGATCTCAAGTGGAGTCGTCCGGAGAGTCCTTATATCGTGGGTATGTACCACGATCTTTGTAAATGCGATAACTATATCCTGGACGTAGAGACTAATAAGTATATCTATAATCCGGATATTGTTATACCTGGCCACGGAGAAAAGTCCGTTATCCTGGCTCAGAAATATATTAACCTTACGGACGAGGAGATCGCTTGTATCCGTTGGCACATGGGAGCGTATGAGACAGATACTAAGTTATGGAATTACTACGGTAAAGCTATCGAGAAATATCCTAACGTTTTATTTACTCATACGGCCGATATGATATCGAGTAAGATCCTGGGCGTTTAATAACCGAGTAGGGCGACCGGAAAGGAGTTAACGATATGGATCAGAGAAAACTAAACGCCTCCGGTTGTAAAGATATGACGGCTTTTAAGGCGTTAGAAAATGTAACTAGAGAGGAAAAGGATAGAGCGAGACTAGATAAGTTACTCGCTACGATCTTTTATATTTGTGATTTAGCCGGATTTCGTATCGAGGGGCGTATTACATTCCAGGATAAGAAAACCGGTAAGATATGGAGGTAATAAAATGGATAACGTTAATCGTTGCGTAGTGTGCGGAGAGATTATCCCGGAGGGGCGCCAGGTTTGTCCTCAGTGCGAAAGCGATCCGGTTAACCGTCCAGCTCATTATACCGACGGTAAGATCGAGGTTATCGATTTTATCGAGGATAAAAAACTCGGTTTTTGCCTGGGTAATGCTATTAAGTATATCAGTAGAGCCGGTAAAAAGGATCCTACAAAAGAGGTCGAGGATCTTAAAAAGGCTAAGTGGTATATCGAGAGACGTATTAAAGAATTAAAGGAGGGGATAGCGTGATTAAGTTTGAAAATACAAATGTTATGAATTTCGACGGGGCTATTAGAGGTATGAGAAATCCTCTTAACTCCTGGAATAAGTCGGATAGTTATTGGAATAACGGTCGCCGTACTTATCATATCGGAGAAAACGATCTCGATCTCGCTCGGAGACTTATTAAAGCCGGATCAGATCATAGAAAATTTTTAAGACAGATTTTCGTAAGCGTGGATATCACGGCTCCGCTTTATTGGTGGAAAGAGTTTGATACTTATAAGGTCGATACCGTATCTAACAGTTGCTCGACTATGCACAAGATCCACGCTAAAGAGTTTACTATCGACGATTTTAGCTACGATCATTGTAAGGATGATCCTATCGTAGAGAATTATATAATCGCTACGTTACGGATCTTAAACAGAGCTAGAGAGCAATTTTTACAGACAAATGATAAGGCTTTTTGGTGGGATATGATACAGTTACTACCTAGCTCTTATAATCAAAAGAGGACCGTAACTCTCAATTACGAGACTCTCCGTAACATCTACGGATCTCGTCGTAATCATAAATTAGACGAGTGGTCTATCGGCTTTATGAAATGGATCGACTCTTTACCATGCGCGGAGGAGTTAATTAAATTTAGTTAGGAGTTGAGGAAATGCAATATATCATATTAGACGGTAAAACGCCTACTCATGGATTTAAAGACGGCCATGGTACTAAGACTAAGGCCGAGGCTATGTTATTCGATAACGTGGCCGTAATAGTGCCTAAAGGATACGTCGTCCTCGATTTCGATACTACGTCCGACGCCGAGATTATGCTTAAGATCGTCGACGGTTTAGGTCTTAAATGTAAAGTAATGAAAACTACGAGGGGTATTCATTGTTGGTTTAAATCTCCGGAGGAGGATCCGAAAAACTTTATTAAAAATAGACTGGCCGTCGGTATATATTGCGATCGTAAAGCCGGTGGACGTAACGCCTACGTAAAGATTAAACAGGACGGCGCTCCTAGAGAGTGGATCCGTAAGGTTAAGGCTGAGGAGATCGAGGTAGTACCTAAATGGTTATACTCAGTATCGGCGCCATCCGGTAAATTCTCGTTTAAGGATATGGGCGAGGGATCCGGTCGTAACCAGGAGTTATTTAACTATATCGTATATTTACAGACGAAAGGATTTAGTAGAGACGAAATCCGTAAGACTATCGAGATTATTAACGATTACGTACTCGCCGATCCTTTACCGGACTCAGAAATCGCGACTATATGTCGAGACGAGGCTTTTAAGCCGGACGACGTTATCTCGGAACAGATCCAAAAGGCGGAGGATAAAAAAGCCGGATTTAGTCATAACGATTTCGGGGATCAATTAATCCAGGAGTTTAAGATTATCGAGGTTAACGGTACGTTGTACGTCTACGAGGACGGATACTACCAGGCCGACGATAAGATCATAGAAAATAAAATGATCGAGTTATATCCTGGGATCTTACAGAGACAAAGGACCGAGGTATTAGCGTATATAAGGATTAAGACTCACGTCCAGGCGAGCGAGTTAAAGGTTAATCCGTACGTTATCAATCTTAAAAATACGCGCCTCGATATCCGCTCCGGTAAGTGTTTAGAGTTTGATCCGGAGGCGATCGAGTTTGATCGTATCCCGGTTACTTATGATCCGTCGGCGTATTGTGCGGATCTCGATAAAATGCTTAACCGTGTATTTTGTGGAGATCGAGAGGTTATTAACCTTTTCGAGGAAATGATAGGCGCGATACTGTTAAAACATAACCGTTATCAGAAAGCATTTTTATTTTATGGCTCCGGATCTAACGGTAAGTCTACGATCCTGGATCTTATCAAAACTTTTTTAGGAGCGCGTAACTATTCAGCTATCGCCCTGGAAAAGGTAACGGATCGATTTAATACGGCCGAGTTAGAGAATAAGTTAGCCAATATCGGCGACGACGTGGATAACGTAACTCTTAAGGATACCGGTACACTTAAAAAGTTGTTTTCCGGTAATGCGATCATGGTAGAGCGAAAAGGAGAGCGACCTTACACGATTGAGCCGTACGCGACTCATATTTATAGCGCTAACTCTATCCCGAGATCGTTCGATAAGTCCGAGGGATTTTATAGACGTTGGTTACTTATTCCGTTTAATGCGAGATTTAGCGTAGACGACGAGGACTACGATCCAATGATCGGCGATAAGATCACAGAGCCGACGGCGCTCTCGTACTTACTTAATATCGGTATTAGGGGCGCTCAGAGACTTATTAAGAGAGGACGATTTACAGAGCCTAAGTGTGTTGTGGACGCTCTCGAGTCCTATAAAGCGGATAACTCTACGGTATTATCCTGGATCGACGATAAGGAGTACGAGGAAAATTATTTCTTAGATAATCCTAGAGACGTTCTTTACTCCGAGTTTGTGGATTGGTGTAAGGTGTCCGGTATTAAGTCCTCTAACATAACAGGTAAAAAGACTTTCTTTAAAGAGGTTGTCGGTAAATTTGATTTCGAGGAAAAACCTAAACAAAAGGCCGACGGTAAAAGGTACTTTATGGAAAAATTATAAAGGAGTGATAATTATGAAAGTAATTAAACGTAATGGAGTGGAGGTAGACTTTACTCCGGAAAAAATTAAAAACGCTATCTCCTCAGCTAATGAGGAGGTGGACGTAAAAGATCGATTATCCGATCAAGAGATCGACGAGATCGTAACCTGTATTACTGAGACTACTAAAATTATAGGACGAGCGGTAAGCGTGGAGGAGATCCAGGATACCGTAGAGAGTCGACTTATGAGATCTCGTAGTCCGGAGGTCGCTCGTAAGTATATCCGTTATCGATATGATCGAGAAAAGGCTCGTAAGGGTAACACGACGGACGACACGATCCTTACTCTTATCGAGTGCGATAACGAAGAGATTAAACAGGAGAATAGTAATAAAAATTCTACTATTATCCCGACTCAACGTGATTATATGGCCGGAGAGGTTAGTAAGGATCTCTCCCGTCGTAAGATCTTATCTAAGGAGATCATAGAGGCCCACGACGCCGGTATTATCCATTTTCACGACATGGATTATTTCGCGCAACACTCGCATAATTGCGACCTGGTAAATCTCGAGGATATGTTAGAAAATGGTACGGTTATCTCCGGTACCATGATCGAAAAACCTCATACTTTTAGTACGGCGTGTAATATCGCTACTCAGATTATCGCCCAGGTAGCGAGTAGCCAGTACGGCGGACAGAGTATTACACTCGCCCACCTGGCGCCGTTCGTAGAGGAGAGCCGTAAGAAATTTAGCAGAGATAACGCGGATCTCCTGGGATTTATGAGTAAGGAAAATTACGACGCTCATATCGAGACTCTCGTACGTGAAGATATCCGCCGAGGAGTACAGACGATCCAGTACCAGGTAGTTACTCTTATGACTACTAACGGCCAGGCTCCATTTATTACGGTATTTATGAATATTAACGAGGTACCGGACGGACAGATCCGTAAGGATCTCGCGGTAATTATCGAGGAGGTACTTACTCAGAGGATCCAGGGCGTTAAGAACGAGGTCGGCGAGTGGATTACTCCGGCTTTCCCTAAACTGATCTACTTACTCGACGAGAATAACGCTAAACCAGGAGCCGAGTATTATTACCTTACCGAGTTATCCGCTAAGTGTACCGCTAAAAGACTGGTACCGGATTATATCTCCGCTAAGGTTATGAGAGAGTTAAAAGGAGACGTCTATACGTGTATGGGTTGTCGATCTTTCCTTACTCCGGATCGTACTACTGAGAACGTCGCTAACGCTAAGAACTGGATCCCAGGTAAAACGTATTACGGTCGCTTTAACCAGGGCGTCGTAACTATTAACCTGGTAGACGTAGCGTTAAGCGCTTGTAAAATTATCGACGAGGATTATAAGGAGAACGGTAACGCCTGGACGCAAGACGGCGCCGAGGGTGTATTTTTCAGTATCTTAGAAGATCGATTAGAAAACTTATGTTATCCGGCTCTTATGGCTCGCCATACTCGATTAGAGGGTACTCCGTCCGACGTAGCGCCGATCTTATGGCAATACGGCGCCCTGGCTAGATTAGAAAAGGGAGAGACGATCGATAAACTCTTACACGGTGGTTATAGTACGATCTCGTTAGGTTACGCCGGTCTTTATGAGGCTACTAAGGCTATAACCGGAGAGAGTCATACCGGAGGCGGTAAGGATTTCGCGATCCGAGTTATGGAGGCCTTAAATAACGCGTGCACTCGTTGGAAAGAAAAAGAAAACGTCGACTTTTCTCTTTACGGTACCCCGCTCGAGAGTACGACCTATCGTTTCGCTAAATGTTTACAGAGACGTTTCGGTATTATTCCAGAGGTAACAGATCACGGATATATTACGAACTCTTACCACGTTAACGTTAGAGAGGAGATCGACGCCTTTACTAAATTACGTTTCGAGGCCGAGTTTCAGAGATTAAGTCCAGGAGGCGCGATCTCATACGTCGAGGTCCCTAATATGAGTAATAATATCGAGGCGGTCTTATCAGTGATCGGATTTATCTACGATAACATTATGTACGCCGAGTTAAATACTAAGTCGGATTATTGCCAGGAGTGCGGATACGACGGCGAGATTAAGATCGTTAAGGACGAGTCCGGTAAGTTGGTTTGGGAGTGTCCGAAATGTGGAAACCGTAACCAGGATAAAATGAACGTCGCTCGTAGAACGTGCGGTTATATTGGTACTCATTATTGGAACCAGGGGCGTACCGAGGAGATCGCCGAGAGAGTTTTACATTTATAGGAGGTAACTTATGAAATTTATTATAAAAAATAAATTATACGATACCGATAAAGCCGAGTTATTATGTACGTTTTCGAAACAATGGGAAAGTAAGACTATCGTAGGTACGTTATACCCTTATCGAGATACAAATTTATATAAAACGGCTAAAGGAGCGTATTTTTTCACTTGTTGCGCGGATTACGGTACTCATTATATCGAAGTAATCGACGAGAATACGGCTAAGTATTACTTAATGCGTAAAAACTACAATAAATACGTCGAAATGTTCGGAGCATTGGAAGAGGCGTAACAATGAATTACGGACGTATTAAGAAAACCGATATCGCTAACGGTCCAGGCGTCAGGGTTAGTCTTTTCGTCTCCGGTTGTCGTAATCATTGTAAGGGTTGCTTTAATCCGGAGACGTGGGACTTTAACTACGGCGAAAAATTCGACGGTATAAATACCGTTAACGAGATCCTTAAAGCATTAGATCCGCCGTATATTTCCGGACTCTCAATCTTAGGAGGAGATCCTATCGAAAGAGAGAACGTCTCCGAGGTCGTAACCTTATGTTATATCGTTAAATTACTTTATCCGGATAAGGATATATGGTTATGGACGGGATATTATTACGAGGAGTTACTACTAAGGGAGCCGGAGATCCTGGAATACGTGGACGTGATCGTCGACGGACCATTTAAAGAAAATCTTAAGGATATCTCGCTCGTATGGCGAGGATCCAGTAACCAAAGAATTATTAACGTAAAGGAGAGCCTTAAGGTAGGCTATCCGGTGGAGGTTGAAATATGAGAAAATCAGAATTTAAAGAAATCGTACAGGACGGTATTAACAGAGGACGCTCCTTTATGGCGGTTAAGATCCGTACACAGGGTAACGCCGGTCCGGAGGTTATTATTAACGGATCCGAGAACTTTAGTAAGAAACTCGCTTACTATGATAAGGCCTATAACGACGATATGGAACTTATTAAGGCTAAGGAGGCCGGTAAGTTAATCACGATTGAGGACGTACTCTTAACGAGTAATCTTAACGATCTTTCCTGGTTTGTATATTAAGGAGGTTTCGATATGGAGATTAAAGTAAAATATTTCGATCCGGAGATCGAGAAAATCCAAAAGATTAGTAAGGGCGACTGGATCGATCTTAGATCCGCCGAGAGCGTGGATCTTAAGGCCGGAGAGTATAGACTTATCCGCCTGGGCGTTGGTATGATCCTCCCGGACGGTTACGAGGCGATCGTCGCTCCGAGATCCTCTACTCCGTCTAAGTTTGGAGTCCTTTTAAGTAACTCGATCGGCGTTATCGATAATAGTTACTCCGGCGACGCGGACGAGTGGCGTTTCCCGGCGTTGGCGATTAGAGATACTCATATCGAAAAGGGAGACCGTATTTGTCAATTTAGAATTATTAAAAATATGGATCAGGTCGAGATCGTCGAGGTAGATCGTCTTAACGAGATCTCTCGCGGAGGTATCGGATCTACGGGAAAGAGGTAATAGTATGATCGGATATATTGTAAGTTTTATCCTCGGCGTTATATTTGGTACTGTTGGTTTGATTTGTTTTTGTATCGTCGCGAACTCCTTTGAGGCTCACAGAGATAGAAATAAACCTCTTAGTAAGGACGAATGGCGAGGCGTCGATTAACAAAAAGCATAACAAAAAGCATAACAAAAACTCAGTTTTAACAAAACCGATTTTGTTATGTTAAAAATTGATTTTTCTGGATCATAACAAAAATTCACTTTATAACAGAATTAAAAACGATTTTGTTATAGTTTTTGTTATTCGTAAATCGAAAACGAATTTTTAAACTTAAAAAGCGCGTTTCGATATTCCTAACAATTTTATATATCTATAACACAATAACATAATTATTACTTAAGTTAAGAGAAAATATATAATATATTAGTAATTATGTGTATGTATTGTATGTATATAAGAGTTGCAAATTTTTTTGTTATTTTGTTATGATCCGGTTTCGGAGGTGTAATTATGGAAGATTTAGAGATCCAGGAGATCGAAAAGAAAAAACGCTCTCTAAAGCGCTATAAAAAAAATAACGCTTGTATAGATCGCCTCGAGGAAAAACTTTTACTCCTGGACGAGAAAATAAAATCCGTAAAATCGCCTAATTACTCAGGTATGCCTCGGGGCGGTACTCCGGTTACGGTTGAGGAATTAATATCCGATAAGATCGAACTCGAGGAGCGTATAAAGCGATTGAAAGGTAAAAGTAAAAATTTAAAACGTGAGATCTTAGAGGAGATAGATACTCTCGAGGATCCTCGCTATTGTGAGGTCTTAGAAAGTTTCTTTATCGATAATAAGACATTAAAGAATATAGCGGAGGACGAGGGTTATACTATACGTCATGTATATAGGTTATATAGTGAGGCGATCAAAGTATTAGCATTACAATAGCATAAACGTGGTAGTAAGTAGTCATTACATATACGCGGTACATAGTGTATTATGTTATTGTGGCGATCTGAGATAAGGTCGTCCACTCGGTTAAAGCCTCCAATACAGATAAGGTTCAGGGTAATACCTGGGCCTTTTCTAATGGCTAAATATAGAGAGGAGGTAGACCTATGTTATTAAAGCCGTGTAATAGGTGCGGTAATCTTATCCCTTATGGATCTCCATACTGTAAGGAGTGTACTCCTATCGTAGAGGCTGAGAGAGAGACAAGGATACAAGAGTCCAGGCTAAAGAATAATAGAGCGTATAACAAGAGGAGAGATCCTAAGTATGTACGATTCTATAATAGTTTGGATTGGCGTACGCTAAGCGCTAAGTATACACAGGATAAAGGTTATAGGTGTGAGGTGTGCGGTGCTATGGCTACACAGGTCCACCATAAGAAACCGATACAGACTCCCGATGGTTGGGAGTTAAGATTGGATTATAATAACCTCGAGTTACTATGTACTCATTGTCATAACGAGCGACACGATCGATTTAAGAGGAGACGAGAGTATAAGAAAGGTAATAGAGGATCGAATTATAATAAATGAAAAAAAAGAAAAAAATATACCGTGGTAGCCTAAAGGGTAGGGGTGGTCGAAATTCTATCAGCCTTTAAGGGGATAACGGTACAGGGGGAGTTCTTTGTAGCAAAAACTCCCCACGAAATATAAAAAGGAGGTTTTATCTGTGTTAGAGATTAATTTTACTAAGTACGACAATTATATTACGGACTGTCTTACTCAGTGGGATCTTAATCAGCAATTAAGAATTACAGGATTAAGCGTTTCGACCGCTCCGACTGTTTTATTTTCAAATAAAATCAGAATTACAGCCGAGCCGGTTAACGCTACGATCATAAATAACGCAATCGTGGTTGATGTCCCTAACGGCCTGTTAACTGAGTCTTATCCTGTTTACGCTTATATCAGAGTTTCGGAAAACAGTGGATCTAAAACTCTGGCTAAAGTTAAAATCCCGGTTACTCCGGCCACTAGACCGGAAAATTACGAGTATGAGGAAAATATTACTCTCCTCACTTACGAGGCGATCAGATCCAAAATTGAAAGTCGATTACTGATTTCGGATTTCAATAAGAATAAGACCGAGGTCGATCAGTCGTTCCTGGTTTTACAGAATGAGATCAACGAGTTAAAGGCTAACGGTACTACGAGCGACGTTATCAAGGCCGCCGTTACTAAGTGGATCGATACAGCTATCGAGGACGGTACCTTAGCTAATTTAACGATCGCCGACGACTCTATTACCTGGGAGAAACTTAAGGGTACAGCTTATAAGTATAGAGGTCTTTCTGAGATCAATTACGAAATCTGTAAATCCGGATATACGATCGATACGTCTACAGGAGCGGAAAAAGAGGCGTCCAATTATTCAATATCGCCTAAAATTTCAGTGATCGGTTACTCTTATATTATCGCTCATGGAAATAATCAGGCTAAAGCTAACTTTTACGACGCCTCTAATAATTTCCTCTCGTACTCAGTATTTACACATATCGATCCTACTCCGATCGCGGTACCGACTAACTCGGCTTACGTTATTGTATCGGCTCCGACGTCCACTATTTCCGATCACGGTATTACTCTGGTTAAAACTAATACGAGTAGTAAACCGGGTTGGGCTTATCCGAATTGGTATAAAGATAATCCATTACTTACGGTCTATAAAAGTGAAACTCTCGGTAATGGATCTTTGAGTCCGGATTTTACGGCCGCTTTTTCAAATAATAGCGTTCCTTTACAGTCCTTAAAAGGTACTAACGCTCGTCGATATAACTTTTTTAATAACGGCGTATTTACTGAAATCAAGGGGACGACTTATCAGCTTTTAGATGAAAATCCTCATATTTACTATTTCTATTATATGAATAGCGGTAATACTGACGCAATAATGGTAAAGCGATACTATGTCGACGGTTGGGTAGAAAGCTGTAAGTGTTCAGGTTTCGGATATGTTTATAACGGTTATAAACCGGTTCCGTTGGATTTTACTCAGGCCGACGAAACTCACGGCGATATTTTGTTTACCTCTATACAGTTAACATTCGCCTCTAACGGATCTACGATCGTAAACAATGACGCTATTATGTTCTCTGATAATCCGGATCTTACGGAGTATTATCCTTACGATAAGCTGTATTATAATCCGAGTAATGAGTTGAAAGACTTTTTTAATTCTTTAGGTGACGGCAATAATACTAAAGTTTATGACGGCGGCGTAATGCTTACGATCGGAGACTCGTATACCGCGTATATGGATAGTCATTTTAGCACGTTTGCGGAAAAACACGGTCTCGTACAGGATAACCGAGGTATCGCGTCCTCCACTATCGCCGGAGATCTCACCGGGAGCATTGGTTATAAACCGTTTTGGGATCGCATTGATACGGCGATATTTGAATATAATGCCGGTCACGATATTAACGGTACGGTTTATAGCGCTGAGGACGTTAAGTTAATTACGTTTATGGGCGGTGCTAACGACTGGTCTACTGTAAACGATACGGTTAATCGTTTGGGTACCGGGCCTAACAATACAGATAAGGGTACTCTTTACGGTGCCTTAAATTATTGTTTTGCTACTCTGTTAAAGAGTTTTCCTAATGCCGATATTGTGTGTATTTTACAGCCTTGTAATTATTCCAGTACAGTACCGACGACTGAGGAAAATGCTAAATCTGTCGGTTTTGAGTCGCTGGCTCAGGTTCAGGAAATGACAGACGCTCAATACTCTGTTTATGTAATGCAGAGAAAAGAGAGGATCGTCCGTACTATGGCCGAACAGTACGGCTTACCGATCGCCGACTGTTGTTTTTCCTGGTATAATCCTTGCAATCCGAACGACGCGGCTAAGTATTGGCGTAGTGATAAATTACACTGTACAAGAGAGGGCCACGACGCTATTATCAAGGTCTTAGAAAAAACGGTTAATAACTTACCGTTTAATCGTAATTAAAGTTGGGAGGTGATAATATGGCCGGACAGAGACAGCCTATCGAGTTGGTACTCGCTAAAGGCTCCAAACATTTAACTAAGGAGGAGATCGCCGAGAGACAGGCTCGAGAGGTTAAGCCTATTACCGACGATATTATCCCTCCGACCTACTTAACCAAAAAGCAGAAAGAGGAGTTTAACAAGATCGCGGCTCAGCTTATGAAATTACGGATCCTGGGAGAGACGGACGTCGACGCGCTCGCTCGTTATATTCTTTCTCGAGATACTTACGTCAAACTGACTAAGCAGATCCAGAAAAAACAGATCCTCGAGGATCCGATCCTCCTCGATAAGTACATGAAAAACCAGGATAGAGCGTTTAGACAGTGCGACGTATCCGCTAAAGCCCTCGGTCTCACGATCTCGAGCCGGTGCCGCTTAGTCGTCCCGGAGACTAATACTGAGGTACCGAAAGAGAATAAGTTTAAGAAGTTTGAAAAGAGGGCATCAGGTGGCTAGTGGATACGCTCCGATTTATGATCGAGTTACTGAGTACGCTCATAAGGTCGCCTCCGGGAAAGTTGTCGCCGGTGAGTTACACGTCCTAGCTTGTAAGCGTCACTTAAACGATCTTAAGAGACAGAGGACGGACGATTTCCCTTACTATTACGATCCGGCTAAGGCTATGGAGATCATAGATTACGCCGAGACGCTGACGATCGCCGAGGGATCCGAGCCGCGTCCGGTCAAACTGATAGACTCTCAGGCGTTCGACCTGGGGTGTACTTTCGGTTGGTTTAAGGTCTCTAATAATAAACGCCGTTTCCGACGTCGCTATAAGAGTATGGCTCGTCAGAACGGTAAAACTTTCGAGAATGGTATAATGGGTACCTATATCGCCGGTTTTGGTGGGTATAACTATGGTAAACTTTTCACGGCCGCGACTAAAAAACGTCAGAGTCGCCTCGCATGGGAGGAAATGAGTAAGTTTATAACCGTCGATCCTGATCTTAACGAATATTTCGAGGTTAAGGATTACAAGTCGGTTATTGAGGCCCTGGCTACTCACTGTACGATCGAGGCTCTTTCTCGTGAGGGTGGTCTCGAGGACGGTTTCCGAGCGATATACGCCTCCGTCGACGAGATCCATCAGCATAAGGATAACAAGATCTATAAGGCCCTGTATAACGGTACTAGAGCCTTAGACGAGACTCTCGTCTCCATGATTACGACTCGAGGCGATAAATTAAATTCGTTCTGTAAAGAAATGGACGATTACGCTATAAAAATCCTCCGTGGTTTAGCTACCGCCGAGGATTTTTTTATAGATATTTATTGCCTTGATCCTAAAGACGATATTTGGGATCCGAAAAACTGGATTAAGGCTAATCCGTTTATCTGCGCTCCTGGTAACGAGGCTAAGTTTGAGACTCTGAAAACAGACGCTCAGACCGCTAAGGATATGGGTGGCGCGGATTTGAGAGACTTCCTTACTAAGTCTCTTAATATGTGGGTGCAGAATACCGACGATCAGTTTATCCACGCTGAGAAGTGGCAAAAATGCGGCTCAGTTCGTACTCTGGAAGATTTCCGGGGCCGCGAGTGTTGGGTAGGTCTCGACTTATCGAGCGGCGGAGACCTTACGACGTTCGCTCTCGAATTTCCGGACGGAGACAAGTATTATTTTTACTCTCATTCCTTTATGCCTCGAGGTCGTCTTGAGGAGCATATCGAGACGGATCTCGCGCCTTATGATCTATGGGTGAGTATGGAACTTATAACCGTAACCGGCGGATCGACTGAGTTTAAGAATGATTACGGCTTTATTATCCAGGAGTTAGAGAGACTCCGAAACGAGTACGATCTTAAGTTTCTCGGTATCGGCGTCGATCCTCATAATTTCGACGGTATCCGGCCGGATCTCGAGGCGTTCGGGTGTCCGGTGGTTATTATCGTCCAGTCTTGTAAGAGCCTTAACGACGCGACCGTCGATATTCAGCTTTTATGTAAGTCCGAAAAACTGGAATATAACCAGTTTAACGAGTTACTAACCTGGTCTTTCCTTAACGCTATGATCGTCCGAAACTCGTTCGACGAGATCAAGGTTGATAAGAAACCGGGTCAGAGATATAAGCGTATCGATCCGGTCGACGCTTGTATCGACGCTCACGCTTGTATGTTGAAAAATAAGACCGCTGAGGTCGTGGACGTTGATAGCGAGTTAGACAAGTACCTTAAGGCTATGGGTTGGAAAAAGTAAGGAGGTGAGGTTATGGATAGTCCTAAAAACTGTATGGAATGTAGAAAAAAAAATAAGTCCTGTAAATCCTGGTACGGCGGCTCTATGTGTACCGAGGTTAAGGACTCTATGTATAACGCGACAAAAGACGCGAGAAATAAAATTATCGAGGAGGTGAAAAGGAAATGAATATCATTAAGAGATTGCAGACCGCTTTTAAAATCATTTTTAACAAGAGCGATCGTCAAACAATCGAACTGAATAACCTCTATAAATTCCTGGGTATTGATCCGGATAAGGACGAGAGGGTACTCTCAGAGGCTACCTATTTCGCTTGTATGAAAGTATTGAGCGAGGCTATCGGTAAATTACCTCTTAAGTTACTGAGGTATAACGAGAAAAACGGCGTCGAGACGGCCCGAAAACACCCTCTTTATCATATCCTACACGATCGACCTAATCCATATATGACGGCCTCGACTTTTTGGTCTACCGTCGAGTATAACCGTAATCACTACGGTAACGCTTACGTGTGGATCCAGGGCGCCTGTAAGGGTATGAAATTATGGATCTTACCTAGTAAAGACGTCGAGGTATGGTACGACGACGCTAAGATCCTCGCAGATCAGCCGGATTTATATTACCTATATTCCGGAGGCGGAAAGTTATACCGTTTTGGATCTGAGGAGATATTACACTTTAAGTCGAGTAACACTCTCGACGGCGTGATCGGTGTATCCGTACAGGACCAGTTAAAAATGACGATCGGCGGAGCGATCAAGTCTCAGAAAATGCTTAACAAAATGTACGAGAGCGGATTTACGGCTAAGGCGGTCCTTAATTATACGGGATCCTTAAACGACGCTAACGTCCAGGAACTCGTAAAAATGACAGAGGCCTACGGTAAGGGAGAACTGGCCGACGAGGGTATCGAGAATATTATCCCGATCCCGTTAGGGTTTAGTCTTACTCCGCTTAACGTAAAATTGGGAGATAATCAGTTTATCGAGGTAAAACAGTATACCGCGTTACAGATCGCGAGCGCGTTTGGTATTAAACCGTATCAGATCGGCGACTATACTAAGTCGTCCTATGCGTCCGCCGAGGCTCAACAGTTGAGTTTTTACGTGGATACTCTGTTATACATTATTAAACAGTACGAGGAGGAGCTAACTTATAAACTCTTATCCTCGGACGAGATTACTAATGGATACCATTTTAAATTTAATGTATCGGTTATCCTTAGAGCCGATCTCGCTACTCAGATCGATACACTGAGTAAAGGTGTCGCCGGCTTTATATATACGCCTAACGAGGCGCGTGCTATGCTCGATCTCGAGGCGAAACCGGGGGGAGATAAACTCCTCGGTAATGGAGCGAGTATCCCGGTCGAATTGGCCGGATCTCAATATATTAAGGACGATCCGGATCCTCCGGACGATCCTAAACCGGAGGACGATCCCGACGAGGGAGAGGATCCGGAAGAAAATAACGAGGGAGGAGGTCAAAACAATGCCTAACGAAAAGTTACGTACTGATTATAACGATCCGGACGCGATCCCCGGCGTAATTTGCAAGGTTGCGAGTGTATCTCCGTTAGAGGTAACGGACGCCGATCTTAAAAAGATCAATAAGTATACATTGAGTCCAGTTAGCGTGGAGGACGTCTTTATCTTTAAGGCGACTATCGCGGATAACGAACAGGACGACCGAAACTTTATGCCGTTTAATCTTAAGGCCTTACAGGATCTTAAAAAGTTGTACCCAGGTAAGACTATGCTTAAGGATCACGCCCGTAGAGCGGATAATCAGATCGCCCGTATCTACGATACCGAACTCGTCCAGGACGCAAACAAACAGACCGAACTCGGGGAACTCCATACAGAGTTAATTGCTAAAATCTATATGATTAAGACGGACTCTAATAAGGATCTTATCGCCGAGATCATGGGAGGTATTAAAAAAGAGGTTTCGACCTCCACAGTACCGAAGAAAATGGTTTGTAATATTTGCGGAGTCGATAATATGAAAGATTATTGTAGACACTGGCCAGGACGAGAGTACGACGTCGCAGACGCTACGGGTAAATCTAGTAAACGCCGTTGTAAAATGTTACTCCACGGCGCTAAGGAGGCCTACGAATTAAGTTTCGTAGCCGTACCGGCTCAACCACGCGCCGGGACTCATAAGTCGATCGGTTTTACTAAACCTATCGCAGAACCGGAGGCGACTCCGGAAAAAGGTACAGAAAGTACCGAAAATAACACTAATTCAGTAAAAATGGACGCTCGTCTTTTCGCTCAGAGAGTGAAAAACGCGGAGTCCTTTTTTAATGCAGAAAACGCAGAAAGTGAGGAATAAAACTATGAATAAGAAAATGAGAGAAATCCTGGCTCAGATCCAGGCTAAAACCGCAGAGGCTAAGTCCTTTATGGAGGGCGAAAATAAGGACGTCGATAAGGCTAACTCTCTTATGGACGAGGTAGACGCTTTACAGAAAGAGTTTGAAACCGAAAAGAGAATGTATGAGGCCGAGAAAATGTCCGGCGCACAGGGTGCTACTACTCCGGTAGAGCCGACAGGCCAGGAAAAAGACGTAGAAACCGAGGTTATGAAATTCGCTAAGGCCGTAAGATCCTTTATTACAGGTAAGGGCCTGGTAGAGGGTATAGACGCTGACGGCGGATATACAGTACCGGAGGACGTATCTACTAGAGTAGAACATTATAAGGACGTGGATTACGCTCTCGAGTCTGATATCGACGTAGTACCGGTTACTACAAACAAAGGATCTCGTACTTATCAGAAAAAGGGCGAGGTTGATACTTTCGTAGATATCGACGAAAACGGCGCTATTACTGAGGAGATCGACGCTCCTAAATTTGAGAGATTGCCTTACGCGATCCAGGATAGAGCCGGATTTATGCCGGTGTCTAACGATCTTGTCGAGGACTCCGACGCTAATATCTTGGAGATCGTAGCCGAGTGGTTAGGTAAGGCCGACGTAGCTACTACTAATAAGCACGTACTCGCTAAGGTAGCAGAAAAGGCCCAGGTAGACCTTAAGGATATCGACGGTATTAAAAAGGCTCTTAACGTAACACTTGGACAGGCTTATAAAGCCGGCGCTAAGATCTATACTAACGACGACGGACTTAACTACCTGGATACACTTAAGGACGCTAACGGTAGACCTATGCTTAATCCGGATCCTACCGCTCCGGCCTCTCTTACTCTGAGATGTGGTACTACTGTACTCCCTATTAAGGTACTTCCTAATAAGGTATTTAAGACAGAGGGTACTAAGGTACCGTTTATCGTAGGTAATCTTTTCGACTATGTACGTAAGTACGATAGAAAGAAAATGTCTATTACCGCGTCTACTATCGCGTCTATCGGATCTTTTAACGCGTTCGCGCAGAATATGACTCTTTTAAGAGCGATCTTGAGAGACGATTACAGAGTTAAGGACGCCGACTCTATCGTTAATGGTTATATTAACCTGGGGGAATAACGGCCCTCGCCGACGTAGATAACGACGGATCATATAGCGAGGACGAGTTAAACGCTTTAACTAAGGCGGAGTTACTCGCTCTCGCTACTGAGTTAGGCGTCGAGGGCGTTAATAGTAAATCCGTTAAAGCGGATATCGTAACCGCTATTTTAAACAGATAAGGAGGGTGTCGGTATGAGCGATACTACTAAAGTGGTAAGCGTGGACGAGGTACTCGCGTACCTGGGTATCGATTACTCGGACGATATGGTTAATACCAATATCGAGAGAGCGATTAAGACCGCCGACGCTTACCTTAAAGGATCGATCGGAGAAAATTATCCGGTCCAGGATCCTAGATCTAAGGAGTTAGCCTTACTCCTGGTAGCCGATCTTTACGATAATCGAGGATTAACCTCTACCGTCTCCGGGAATACTCGCAGATTGGTAGAGGACTTGTCCTTACAATTACGCCTCGAGTTGAGGAGGGGATCGAATGAGTAGACTATTTGATCGACCGATCTCTATCCAAAGAATTAACGAAACTACGGAAACCTGGGAGGACGTATATAAGGTACACGCCTCTATAAATAAGGCAAAATCCGACGATCAGTATTTAGGCGCCGGATCGACTCGTACTAAGAAAAATCTTACTTTCGAGGTGAGATATTTCGCGGATCTTGAGGATATCAGTCTTAATTTACAGGCGTACCGTATCGTTTACCAGGGAATACCGTACAGTATCGAGGATTACGACGATTATATGTTAAAACATAAAACCGTTAAGATCCTGGGAGTATCGTATTGAGTATAACCGTAGATCAGTTAAGCGAGGAGATAAGGACTACTCTCGAAAATTATAATAAGGTCGTCGTGGACGGCACTAAACAAAAGGCTAAGGAAAGTATGGATCGATTAGTAAAGCAGACTAAGGCGACGGCTCCTAAGCATAGGCCTAGATATGTAAATCATATATCCAGTAAGCAAACGAGAAACGATAATTTCGGAGCGGAGTATACCTGGTATGTTACCGGATCTGAGTATCGTCTCTCTCACTTATTGGAAAACGGCCACGCTAAGAAAAACGGAGGACGTGTAGCCGGTACTCACTTTATTAAAAACGCGAGCGATCCTATATTAGACGAGTACGTCAGAGCGGTAGAGGAGGTAATACAAAATGGTTAAGCAGATCTTAACCGGCGCCGGTTTCGTAGAGGGTAAAACCTTTAAGGAAACGAGGTTTTTAAATCCTCCGAGATCGACGTACGCGATTTATTTAGACTCCTATACAGGTAGGGGCGCCGACGGCGCTAATCTACTTAAGGAGCATAGTTACACGATCGAGTTATACTCGGCTACTCCGGATCCGGAGGCCGAAAAACGTATCGAGGATATTCTCGACTCGTTTGGACTCGAATACGAAAAAGGAGATCGTTACTGGATCCAGGGGGAGCAACTCTACCAGGTTACATACGATTTCGATTTTATAGAAAAATTAAGGAGGTAGTAAAATGGCTACTAAGAAGAATAGAGACGCCGAGGTCATTACTCTTGGATCCGGCAATCTTATGATTAAAGAGTATACGGATACATTCCCGGCCTATACTGAGTTTAACGACGAAAAAGATCTCCTGGGGCGTATCCAGGGAGGCGCTACTCTCGAGTATAAGGGTAAATGGTACGAGGCTAAGGACGATACAGGTAAGGTCGTAAAAACTATCGTTACAGAGGAGGAGGCTACTTTTAAGTCTGGTATTCTGACTTGGAACGGTAAAACACTCGCTCAGTTGTGTAGTACCGCGAGAGTTACAGAGTCTGAGGGTATTCGTACGGTTAAGATCGGAGGTATCGGAAACCACGACGGTAAATCTTACGCTATTTGTTTCCACCATGAGGATAAGATCGACGGCGACGTTTGGATCGTTATCCGTGGCGTAAACCAGGGCGGATTTAGTCTTGCTTTTGCTAAGGATAAAGAGACAGTTATCGACGCTGAGTTTAAATGTCTCCCACAGGACGAGGAAGGTACTCTTATCCAGTACGTCGAGGAAATGTCTACTAATACATTGGGTTAATTCATAACACGATAAAAACTAGAGGCGAGAGAGGAGAGAGATCTCCTCCGCCTCTCATATTTGTATATGGAGGTAATAACATGAAATCATTAAATTTTAACAATGTAAAAAAGACTTATCTTACAGTTACTCTTGCCGACGAGAATAACACGACTATTATGATCGGTACGCCTACTAAGGCGATTATGGACGATCTCGTACTTTTACAGTCCGGACTTGAAACTATTAGCGAGGACGACGCTAACGTAGACGCTACGGACGAATTGTATAGCGCTTGCGCTAAGGTTATGAGTCGTAATAAAGGTGGTATTAAGATCTCTAAGGAATTTCTCGAGGAGATTTTCGACTTTGAAGATATTATGATCTTTTTTAACGCTTATATGGACTTTATCACAGAGGTAACAAGCGGAAAAAACTAAAACTCCCTTATTATCCCTTAACGGAAGATAGTAAGGGCCATAATTACACGATAACAACGACCTGGGAGCATTTAGTCGCTCAGTATACAGGTCTTAATATATTACAGGTACAGGAATTAGATTACCTGGACTATTTAGTCTTAAGAAGAGACGCGTTTATATATCGTATGTCTCAGAGTGAAAAGGGAGAGGAGTATCTAAATAACGCGTGGAGATTGGAACAGACTAAGCCGGATCGAGAGGCGTTACGTAGTAAATTTAGAAAGGAGGGTTAACCTATGGCTGGAGGTATTAAAGGTATTACCGTCAAAATTGGAGGCGATACGACCGAGTTAGGGCGATCTTTGTCCGAGGCTACTACCAAAAGTACGGCTTTACAAAGAGAATTAAAAGGAGTCAACTCTCTCTTAAAATTCGACTCTGGTAACGTTACACTCCTTAAACAGAAAGCGGATCTTTTAAAGAAATCGATCGAGGAGACGAAAAATAAACAGGAGGCTCTTAACGAGGTCCTTAAAAAAGTAGAGTCCGGCGAAATTGAAATGACGGAGGAGGAGTACCGTAACCTACAAAGAGAAATAGCTTTAACGGATCAGAAACTCGAGGCCTTAGAACAGGAGTCGAAAAATTTCGGATCAGTAGGCGCTCAACAGGTCGCTAATTTCGGTAGTAAAATGCAAGAGGTCGGCGGTAAAGTTGAAAACGTGGGTAAAAAGTTATCTGCCCTTAGTGCGGTATCCGGTGCGGTACTAGGTGGATCCATTGTGTCGGCGTCTAATTTCCAGGACGCTATGGCTAAGGTTAACACGATCGCCGATACCTCTAAGGTATCTCTCGGCGACTTATCCTCCCAGGTATTAGATCTATCTAATCAGACTGGTATTAGTGCCGAGGATATTGCCGACGCTACTTATAACGCTATCTCAGCCGGACAGGATACCGCCGACGCGGTAAATTTCGTAAGTAATGCTACGAGCCTGGCGAAAGCCGGTTTTACAGATACAGGATCCGCGATCGACGTATTAACTACAATTATGAACGCGTACGGACTCGAGGCCGATAAAGTCGGATCCGTGTCCGATATGCTTATTCAGACTCAGAACAAAGGTAAAACTACCGTAGCGGAGTTATCTTCTAGTATGGGTAAGATTATTCCTACCGCTAATAGTATGGGCGTGGGATTAGATCAGTTATGCGCCGGTTATTCTATTATGACGGCTAAAGGTATCGCGACCGCCGAGTCTACTACTTACATGAACTCCATGTTAAACGAGTTAGGTAAAGGTGGTACTAAGGTATCCGAGGCGTTAAAGAATAAGACCGGTAAATCTTTCCAGGAGTTAATGGCAGACGGTAACTCGTTAGGCGACGTCTTACAGATTGTTAAGGATTACGCCGACGAGACAGGAGTAGGATTTAACGATTTATGGGGATCCGCTGAGGCCGGTAAAGCCGGATTAACTCTTTTATCCGACGGAGCGGACGCCTTTAACGAGGCCGTATCCGGTATGAATGACTCGACCGATGCTACCTCTGACGCTCTCGGTAAATTGGAAACTCCTAGTCAAAAGGCTAAAGTAGCCATAAACCAGTTGAAAAACGCCGGTATTACGTTAGGTACTACGGCTCTATCCGCTTTATCTCCTTTGATCGATAAGGTTGCAAGTGCGGTACAAAAATTAACAACCTGGTTTAATAATCTATCTCCGGGAGTACAACAGATTATACTTATCGTCCTGGGATTGGTTACGGCGTTAGGTCCGGTACTTATTGTTATAGGTAAAGTAATATCCTCGGTAGGTACGATCCTTACCTTTGCTCCTAAGATCGTTACGGCGATTAAGGGTATCGGTACGGCGTTTAAGGCTCTCGGTGCGTTTATGTCGGCTAATCCGTTAGGCGTTATTATTATCGCTCTTACGGCACTCGTAGCCGGCTTAATTTATGCGTATAATCACTCTGAGAAATTTAGAGAGATAGTAAATAACGCCTTTTCAAAAGTAAAAGAGGTAGTCGGTACGATAGTCGACGCCCTGGTAACGTTCTTTACAGAGACGGTACCTACGGCGCTCGGATCAATGATCGAATGGTTTAAGAGTATTCCCGAAAAAATCTCGAGCGCTATCTCTACGGTAGTATCGGTCGTATCCGAAGTATTTAACTCCGTGAAAACTACGGTTACTACTATCCTTAACGCTATTTTATCCGTAGTTAATACGGTATGGAATGGTATTAAAACGGCTATTCAGATAGTCGTAAACGCTATCCATACGGTTATTAGTACCGTATTTAATGTTATTAAGACCGTTATTACGACGTATGTAAACGCCTGGAAAACTGTAATTACTACGGTATGGAACGCGATTAAAACCGTTATTACTACCGTCGTAAATGGTATTAAGACCGTGATTACTACGGTATTTAATGCTATAAAGACAGTTATTACCACGATAGTAAATGGTATTAAGACTACCGTAACGACAGTATGGAATGGTATTAAATCGGTTATCACGACAGTAATTAACGGTATTAAGTCCACAGTTACGAGCGTATGGAACGGTATTAAATCCAATACTACGAGCGTATGGAACGGTATTAAATCCGGTATATCGAGTATTATTAACGGTATTAAGAGTACCGTATCCTCGGTAGTTAATGGTATTAAATCGACCGTATCGAGCGCATGGAATGGTATTAAATCGACGACCTCTAGCGTATGGAATAGTATTAAATCGGCGATAACGACTCCGATTAACTCCGCGAAATCCGCGTTTTCGAGTGCTATTAGAGCCATGAGAAACGCGCTACATTTTAGTTGGTCGTTACCTAAGTTAAAATTACCTCATATCAGCGTATCCGGTGGGGTGGCGCCGTTTGGTATCGGAGGTAAAGGATCGTTACCTCATTTTAGTATTTCCTGGTATAAAGACGGTGCGATCTTTAAAAAGCCTACTATCTTTAATACTCCGTTAGGATTAAAAGGCGTAGGCGAGGCCGGAGCGGAGGCCGTGGCTCCTATCTCTGAGTTAATGGACTACGTTACCATGGCGGTAAATAACGGAGATATATCCGATCGGATCGATAGACTCGAGGGTGTAATCGCTAACGGTTTCGCTAATATGAGTCGAGGATCTCAGATCGTACTCGATACCGGCGTATTAGTCGGAGAGACGATCGATCGTATCGACGACGGACTGAGCGACAAATATAATAAAACAGTAAGGGGGTGGTAAACCGTGAGAGGTATTACAATTATCTTAAATGACGAGTGGATCCATACGGGCGACGAACTGGATCTCGTTCAAGAAAAAAAGGAGATCGAAAAACCGACTCCTCAGTCTTATACCGTACAGGTACCAGGTCGTAACGGTTTACTCAACCTCACTAAGGGTCTGACGGGTAAGGTAACATATTATAACCGATCTCTGTCTTTCCAGTATTTCGGTACAGGAGACAGGGATCGGCTACTTTACCTCGACGCCTATATGTCCCGTTTTCACGGGGAAACTATCCGAATTATCGACGACGATTATCCGGATCATTATTACGAGGGTGAGGCGAGCGTCAAGACGACGTTCGCGCCGAGTGGTAATTACATTACTATTGAGTTAACAGTTGACGCTCAGCCGTTTAGACTTAAATTAGATCCGACGGTATACTCGAGATCTGTATCCGGTACCGTTGAGATCCGCCTTTATAACGAGAGTATCCCAGCTATTCCTAAGATTACATTATCCTCAAAAATGACGGTCAAGTATAGATCTATCAGTCATACGCTCGAGGCCGGTACTTATTCTATCGAGGATTTCGAGTTACAGAGAGGCGTTAACGACTTTGTGGTATCGGGTGAGGGAGTTATTACATTCAAATATCAGGAGGGGGCGATCTAATGTATAAAATTACGGCGGATAATAACGCTATCTGGTCTCCTGGTTATGATAAACGAAAACTCGTATCTCCGAAATTATCGCTCGAAACAAATAAGATCGGATCTTTATCATTTACTATTTATCCGACTCACCCGAATTATGATAGCCTGGTAAAAATGCAATCTATCGTTACCGTATATCAAGACGAGGAGGTTTTATTTAAGGGTCGGATATTTTCCGATAAGGCCGATTTTCGTAAGGCTAAAAAAGTCGAGGTCGAGGGCCTTTTAGGGTATTTCAACGACTCGACCGTCCGACCTTATTCTTATCAAGGATCCGTTAGCGGTTACTTGGAGTTTTTGATAACTCAGCATAATAACCAGGAGCCGGAGTATAAACAGTTTAAACTCGGTATTATAACCGTAACAGATCCTAACGATTACATTACTCGAGCGTCGAGCGATTATCCTCAGACCTGGGACGAAATTAACGATAAACTGATTAAGCTATTAGGAGGTTATATCGTAATTAGGTATGAGGAGGACGGTAACTATATTGATTACCTCGAGGATTTTATTTCCGTATCGCCTCAGAAAATCGAGTACGCGGTTAACCTCCTGGATCTCGATAACGAGGTAAAGGCGGATAATCTGGCGACCTGTATTGTACCGTTAGGCGCGTCGATCCAGGACGACGAGGGTAATAGTACTAGGGTTACGATCGCCTCGGTTAATAACGGCGTGGATTATATATATGATCCGGTCGCCGAGGCCATTTATGGTCGAATCTCTAAGGTCGTTACCTGGGACGACGTAACAAAGCCGAGTAATCTTTTAACAAAAGCTAACGCGTATCTTAAAACGGCGATCCTCTTAGAGGGCACCTTAAATATTAAGGCGGTCGATCTCCACCTTAGCGACGATCAGATTAAGGCGTTTAGGATCGGCCAATATATCCCGGTTTACTCAGTCCCTCACGAAATCGACGAAAATATGTTATTGAACTCGTTCAGCTTAGATTTATCTAATCCGGCGAGTTTTTCTTTTTCTCTGGGACGGACGAAAACCTCTTTCGTCGATACTCAGTTTTCAAATAACCGAACGTCTGAAAAAGCTATACAAGCCTCTGAAAAACTGTCCGGAGTATCTCAAGAAATAATAGAGATTAAACAGGACGTTAACGATAAAGTCGGAGTTAATCAGGGATCCGCCAATAAAGGAAAATACCTCGGTATCGACGATAACGGAAACGTGGTTCCGTTAGATCCTCCGACTGAGTTTAATATCCATAGTTTAACCGGTAAATCTTCTATTGCAGACTCGGACGAAATCGGGGTGTATGATGTTACTGCTAATTCTCATAGAAAAATTACATGGACGTTAGCTAAGGCGACCTTAAAAACCTATTTCGATAAAGCATACGCGGCTTTAACTCATAAACATAAAGTCGCGGATATAGAGGATTTTCCAGATCTGTCTAACACTTACGCCGGTAAGGATCATAGTCATACGGTCTCGGAAATTTCGGATTTTCCGACTATACCGTCGGTCGCTTATCAGGCTGAGGAGGTAGTCGTCGGCTCCTGGTTCGGTGCTGACTTATACCGGCGAGTATTTCAGATCGAGGCGCTCGAGACTGAGGCCGGATCTTATAGTTACTCTCATGGTATTGAGGGTATCGACCTCGTTACTAAGGTTTACGGCGTTGTGATCGTCTCCGGAGTAACGACTTACTTTTCTAACGTATCGGCCGATCTGACCGATATTTTTTATACTCTCGATACGGAGGCCGTGTCCGGTACCGGCTATCTGGTAATCGAGTATACAAAACAGATAGTAGAGGAGGGATCGGGAGAATGACGGTCTATAATTGGTTGACGTTGCTTTTCGGATCCGGGGTACTTGTTACCGTTGGAAAATACTTTTACGGGCGGATTAAAGAAAACGACCGTAAGACTGAGTCGGTACAGTTGGGCGTACAGGCTTTACTCAGAAATCAGATGATCCACGAGTATAACAAGTACCAGGAAAAAGGTTACGCGCCTATTTACGCTAAAGAAAATTTTGAAAATATGTGGATCCAGTACCATAACCTCGGCGCTAACGGTGTTATGGACGAGATCCACAACAAATTTAAAGAATTGCCTACAGAAAGGAGATCTTAACTATGAAGAACGTAAAGACTGAGACTATCGTAAGAACTGTTATTTTGATCGTTGCTCTGATTAACCAGGCGTTAACCGTCGCCGGTAAGAGTCTCTTACCTATCACTGACGATCAGATTACCGAGGTTATTACCCTGGTTATTACGATCGGCGCGTCCTTATGGGCCTGGTGGAAGAATAACAGCTTTACTCAGGCGGCGATCGAGGCCGATAAGGTCAAGGATCAGTTAAAGAGTCAGGAGGATTAAGATTATGAGCGAGATCGAATTTATTAAGACGGTCGGCCCACTTGCGACCGCCGATATGAAAAAGACCGGAGTTTTAGCCTCGGTAACGATCGCTCAGGCGATCCTCGAGAGCGGATATGGTACGACCGATCTCGCTCGTAATGCTAGTAACTTTTTCGGTATGAAATGCTCCTTATCCGGTAATACCTGGGCGAGTGCCTGGGACGGTGTTTCTAAGTACACAAAAAAGACGGCGGAACAGAAAGCAGACGGGACGGTCTACTATGTTACCGCCGATTTTCGTAAGTACCCGGATATAGAGACAAGTATTAACGATCATTCCCTGTATTTGGTGGGAGCGAAAAACGGCTCTAAGCTGAGATACGAGGGACTCGTCGGCGAGACAGATCCTAAGACGGCCGCTCAGATCATTAAGGGCGGCGGTTATGCTACCGACGTGACTTACGTCGATAAACTGTGTAACATTATCGACCGTTACGATCTGACTCAGTACGACGTACAGGAGGAGATTAAAGATATGAATATCGTTAAACAGTACAGCGTAAATAACGACTGTTATAAGGCTAATGTTAATAAGGCCGATAGCCGCTATACGACTTTTCAGAGTAAAGGCCCTCGCGGTCTTATGCTCCATAGCGTCGGTTGTCCTCAGCCTAAGGCCCAGGTTTTCGCGGATACTTGGAATAAGTCCGGCGGTAACGTGGCCGTTCATGCTGTTTTACAGGCAGACGGTACCGTTATCCAGTGTTTACCGTGGAATTTCAGAGGGTGGCACGCCGGAGGCGACGCTAATAATACTCACGTCGGCGTTGAAATGACCGAGCCGGACTGTATCAAGTATACCGGCGGTAGTACCTTTACCTGTAGCGATCTCGCTAAGGCTCAGGCCCAGGTTAAAGGTACCTACGAGACGGCGGTTAAGTTGTTCGCTCAGTTATGCACTCAGTACGGACTCGATCCTATGACGGCGATTATCAGCCATAAGGAGGGCCATAGTAAGGGCCTCGCCTCTAACCATGGCGATCCTGAGCATTTATGGAACGGCTTAAAAATGGGTTACACTATGGATACTTTCCGTAAGGCGGTTAAGGCCGCTATGAGCGGCGGATCCTCTACTCCGGATACCGCTCAACCTGAGACTCCGGTCGAAATGTACCGCGTCCGTAAGACCTGGGCCGACGCTAAGAGCCAGGTCGGGGCCTATAAGGTACTGAGTAACGCTAAGGCTAAGGCAGACGAGACCGGTCTTAATGTTTACGACTCCTCCGGTAAGTGTGTTTACACTCCGGCCGGATCCGGAGACGGTACTCCGTTTATGGTGAGGGTTAAGATCAAGGATCTTAATATCCGTAAGGGGCCGGGTTATAAGACTTACGCCTCCGTCGGTTATTGTCCGGTCGGTACTTATACGATCGTCGAGACTAAGGTCGCCGAGGGTTATACCTGGGGCCGTCTTAAGAGTGGGGCCGGTTGGATCGCTCTCGAGTGCGCTCAGCGCGTCTAAACGCCTCATATAACGAATTTTCGTAAACAGACTAGGAAATTATCGAATAAACATAAAAGGACGCTCTACGAGCCTCTGAGAGGCTCTCAGAGGTATTATAGAAAAGAAAAGGCTCCGGGCTAAAAACCTGGGGCCTCTTTTTTTTATTTGTATTTATCTTACGTTAATCAATCCTACAAATTTATAACCGTTATTATCTATAAACTCTGTTATTTCGGACTCGTCACCGGCTTTAATAGTAAATCCGCAAGCCTTTGTTATTTTCTCTAAAAAGTAAGTACCGTTATTTTCTCTAAGATAGATATTTTTCTCTCTGCCTCTTTTATATTCTCTTACGATCATTTTGTTTACCTCCGTTTATTTTCCGTTTCTTTAACTGTCTTTATTATACTACCGAATTTTCGAAAAGTCAATAACAAATATCGAAAAATCGAAAATAGTTTTAAAAATATCGAAAATGTGCATACTCCATATAAATAGGAAGAAAACCGAAAATTATTTACCTAAATCGTGGATACGGTTGAAACCATGCCCACAATTAGGGTAAAACTCTCTAAGCCTTGCGGTTACAGGCTTAGACGAATTTCCAATATATTTTTATAGAGTCCGGATCCGGTAGTACCTCGATACGTTTTATTAAAGACTGTACTAACTCACGCTTAAGATCGTGGTCGGTCTCGTCTATATTATCGACGTACTGATCCAGTATATCTCTAGTCTCGTATACGGATAAAGTATCCGGCTCCTGGATCTCCTCCTCTCGATCGGCGATCTCGATTTCTAATTTACTTTTCTCCTCGTAAAGAGGTTTAACTCTGTCTCCTATATCGCTTATAGGTATGGTACCTAAAGTATAAAGATCCATTAACTTATTGATCTTAGACTCGATATCGGCGAGTCTATTTTTTAATATGGTTATGGTATTATCCTCGATCTTTTCTTTTCTCTCGCTCTTTATGATCTGATCCATATAGTCCGGATCAAGTTTTAATTTTTTGATCTCGTCCAGTACGGCCTTATCTAATTTATCTACTCTAATAGTCGGATTTTTACAGTAATCCGCTTTTCTCATTTGCTTATTACCGTCGCGAGTGTAGCACTTATAATAAACGTACTTTTCGCTTTTCTTAGTTTGTTTACCGGTTTCTTTATCTATACGGCGTTGAGTATAGGCGAAATATCTCGCTCCACAATTACCACAATATAAAAGACCGGTTAATAAGTGTTTAGCCTTAAAAGGAGATCGGTAGTTATCAGACCATTTACCCGAGATCTCCTTATATCTTTTCTGTACTCGCTCGAAAGTATCCAGGTCGATAATAGGCTCGTGTACTCCGTCGTACTCTACGCCTTTATATTTTATTTTCCCTATGTAAAGAGTATTTCTAAGTATTACTCCGGTTTGTCCGGCGTCTGCGTAACTAGAGTATTTATTAGTAAAATGCTTATTCATGTATCGAGTAATCCCGTGGATAGTCTCACCCTCTAAGAACATTTTAAAAATTGTCTTTACTTGTAAAGCCTCGTACTCGTTAGGAATTAACATACCGTCTATATAATCGTATCCGATCGGTGGGTTAGATCCGGCTCTCCAATAACCGGCCTTAGCGCGTCCTATGTGTCCCATAGCGAGACGGTGTTTTATGTTTTCTCTTTCTAACTGAGCGAATACGGATAAGATCCCGATCATAGCGCGACCGAAAGGACTAGAGGTATCGAAATTCTCAGTTATAGAGATAAAGTCGACTCCGTTCGGTAAAAACTCCTCCTCGATCAAATATAAAGTATCTTTTTGAGATCTACTAAGACGATCTAATTTATAAACGAGTACCAGGTCGATTTTTTTTCTACGTATATCCTTTACGAGATCGGTAAGCCCTGGGCGATCCATATTAGATCCACTATAACCAGGATCTATATATTTATTGTAGATTATCCAACGATTAGCGTCACAATATTTTTCGAGTCTCTCTATTTGCTCGTCGATAGAGTAGCCGTCTACCTGTATATCGGTCGATACTCTTACATATAGAGCGACGTTTTTAAACTTCATAAAATTACCTCCTTATAACAGAATAACAAAAAAATTCTCAATTCCTTATAAATATTATTTTCTTAACATTTTCTCTTATATATACTATATATTTA